>ENA-UOJJ01000134-UOJJ01000134.1-human-gut-metagenome-genome-assembly--contig:-CS66-NODE-134-length-130053-cov-27.421914_pt1 | contig 130053 bp, 100 predicted proteins | sample MGYA00242343_ERZ723890 | MGnify/ENA metagenome assembly ERZ723890
ACATTCCAAGAGTTTTGATCACTACCTGTGCCAGAATTCTGGCAAGATAATCATTGGGGTGATTTAACCAGTTTCCGGTTATATCAATGTATCTTTTTCTCTTTCCGATTTCTTTTTGAACTGCCTGTATATCTGCTATAGCAACTCCCATACCTTCTAAGCCCTTCAGACTTTCACTGTATTCATCCTGATGTGCCCAGAAATGGTGTGGCTCCGTAGCAGCCAGTTCATTGGGAAGCGTAGAAGCAATCAATAAAAATTCCGTTTTCGGACTAACCTTCCGGATTGCCTCCATGAGTCTGCCTGTTTTATTTCTGTATTCTTCCATACCGCAACGGTCATTCATTCCAAAACCCAGAATTACCAGATCCGGATGGAAGTTGGCTGCACGCTGGGATGAATTTTCGATTGCCCATTCGGAATCCACTCCTCCTACCGATGTGTTGTGGAAGCATACCGGACTCTGCCATTTTTCCTCCATCTGATGGAACAGCAGCTCTGCCCAGGTAGGCTGTCCCGGCTTCTGTCCATACATACCGCTGCAGTCACAGCCACAGCACACGCTGTCCCCATACAAAACGATCTTAACGGGTTCTCCTGCTTCCAGCTTTGCAGAGAGCTTCGGCAGTTTGTCCAGTTGACTTTCCGGAGCGGAAAGTAACTCCTTCTTCGTTGCCTTATAGGTAACTGCGATCTGTTTCTCTGTAACAAGCTTCGGATTGCCTATGGCACATAGGTTTAAGAATTTTCCGTTGGTAGTCACCAGCGGACCGAAATCTTTTGCAAATTCGCTTGCTTCTCCTGCCTTCTTTGCCGTATCAAAGTCCGGATAGAGGAAGGTATCCCATCCGGTTACCGGTATGTGACTCCCTTCAGGAATTACCAGCTCATCTCCCTCTACAAGGTAATCGATCCCCTCTTCATATACTGTTTCCCCGTCATAGCTTTCTACGGACAAAACTTCTTTTGGAGTCCACAGGAAAGAAGCCCTGCATCCATTCTCATCAGCAACTGCTGCAAAGGTTTCCCGGAAGCAATACCCGCCTTCCCATATCGGCTCCAGCCATTCTTTATGGAAAACCTTTCCTATCGGAAGGGTTTTCTTGATCTGCTCTTGTAAAAATTCCTTAAAGGGTGTCACCCATCCGCAGTTCACTACCGGTCTATCTGACATGAAGATCATCTCACAGGGCTTTTCTTTTTCATATGGATACCAGTAGGGCATTGGCTTTCCGTCCGCATCATTGCCGTTTGGATCACCTGTTTTTATGAAATTCACCCAGTAATTGCACATCATTCTGGAAAGATCGTAATGCTGCCCCACAAAGGGTCTCCAGCATTTCGCCAGTGTTTCAAAGAAAAACCATAAATCTACAGAATGGAAGGTTCCGGCATTATCCCATCCTGGAATATCCGGATCAAACCTGTAATAATAGTAGGGCTTTTTTTCACCTGCACTTTTTTTCTCTGAAAAAAGACACTTGATCGTACATTCAATTCCGTTTACCTTCGCATACTTTCCATCAGAATCCTCCTGCATTGCCTCGGGAAAGCGCAAAAAGGTCTCAGCATTCTTTCCGAAAATCTCTTCTGCTTTCTTTTTCAAATCTTCTTTTGAGGAGGCTTCTATATAACTGGGAAATTCATCTGAAGTATTTCCAGACATAACGGGAACATTTACATGCTTGCCTTCCATGAAAAGAACCATTGGGTCACCTACACAGAACTTGTGATCCAATACGGTAAACATAGCCGGAAATATTTTGGTATATTCCTCATACTTGTCACGAATCGTAGCCGCATCCAGCTTACGAGCCTGCTCAATAGTCGAGCAGCCCAGGAAAGAAAGAAAATGCTGTCCGTTTTCCTCAGCATGCCACAATTCCTCCGGCACTCCGATTCCTCCAACCTGATAAGGAGAGCGAATCATTGCACTCATCACTACTGCACGATGAAATAAGCCTTCATTATCCATACATGCCATCTGGCTCATAACACTTCCGCCTCCGGCTGACTGTCCTGCAATGGTCACATTACCCGGATCTCCACCAAAGAAAGCAATATTTCTCTGTACCCATCGAAGTGCTGCCTGCTGATCCAGACTTCCAAAATTAGTCGGTGCGTCAGGCTGCTCCTCTGTCAGCTGAGGATGTGCCAAAAATCCAAAAACATTAACCCGGTAGTTTACCGTTACAACAACCACGCCGCGACGTGCAATTCTCTCTCCGTCAAATTCCATTTCGGCAGGATATCCACACTGGAGTCCTCCTCCGAAAAACCATACCAAAACCGGCTGTTTTTCTGTTACTTCTTTAGCACCTGTCCATACGTTCAAATACAGACAGTCCTCATCCATGGCAATTTCCGGATCCACATGCCACTCACGGATATACACGTTATCACCGATTCCCGGGACGCTCTGCATGGAAATCGGAGCAAAGCGATAGCATTCACGAACTCCATCCCAGTCTTCACAGGGCTGGGGTGCTCTCCATCTGTTCTCTCCTACCGGAGGAGCCGCAAAAGGGATTCCCTTAAATGCTGTTATCCTAGGGTCTGCGGCTTCAATACCTTTCACCCATCCATTTTCTGTCTGTACTGTTCTCAGCATAATTCCTACCTCCGCTAATTTTACTATTTCTTTCTGGGATCAATGTCATAAATCCGGTTAGGATCAAGCTCTGCAAAAGGTCCCGGCAGGCATCTTCCGTTCTCAATTTCTATTCCATAAAAATCTGCCTGTATCAATGCACTCGCATCTACTGATCGCGTCTTTTCCGGTTCAAATACAAAATTTCTTTTCTCCAGTTCACCCGGGAACGCAAAGGGTTTCTTTGCCGCCTTTTTACAGGTAAAAGTCAGCTTTTCTGTATCAACATCAACGTCAAACCAGGCCTCCTGTCCTTGCAGGTCAAAGCCGTAAAATTCCTGCCAGGCAGGAAGATGCAGGCATACCGGCGGCTGTGGATAAAGGATTCTCAGGTAACCGCCCTCTTCCTTTACGTAGCAATTACCCTCTGCCTCGTTGGCCTTGGTGGGCATCTTTATGGCCGCCTCCTCGCAATGATAGAAAATATTATTGATAAGCTCTGCATCCACAGAAGTTCCGCCTCTGTTCATTCCTTCCGCCCGAAACGAAACAGGCTTTGCGAAATATCCTGCACTGCGGCAGTTTCCTATGAGATTATTCACAATTCTTAGGTGATCCGTGCCTTCGCCATAAATACCGTAACCGTTCACGACATCATGCTCTTCCATCTTGTACCAGCCGGTTGATCCAGGCTCAACCGGAATCTTCTTCGGATCAAAACGTCCCTCTACATTCCAGATTATGTTGTTATCGATCAGGTTGATTCCATCTCTTGTACACTCAATAAAGATAGCCTCTCTCTGCTCCTTGCCATCCAGGAACAGATTTCCTGTAATTCGGTTATTTTCGTTTCCACAATCAAGCCAAATATGATCCGCCCGGAATGTATTCCGAAACACATTGTGACGGATCAGGCCATCTACACTGTTATGAAGCTTGATAGCTCCTGCTTCCCAGGAAAGCTCCATTTTCTGCCAGCCCGTTCCCTCGATCAGGTTGTCCTCGATCAGCATATGAGCAGCAAAAAGTCCGGCGATGCCGCATACTCCCGCATCTTTGATTGTGCATCTTCTCACTACGCTGTGACCGATCACCTGTCCCGGAATCAGTTCGTGATGCCAGCATTCATTTCCTACATCGATGCCTACCGCATTGGACCAGTCAATGGTGCAGTCCTCGATGATCCAGTGGTGGCCTCTGTAACAGGAAAGAGCTCCCCGCTGAGGAACCGGTGCTCCTGTAGCCGCATGGGCACAGGTAATTCCCTTTACTTTAATATAAGAAAGGAAGGGGAGCTCCGGTGCGAAGCACTGCTCTCTGCATGTAATCTCAATCTTATGGTCTGAAGGATCTGCATCTCCCGGCAGACGGAAATGAACTGTCTGTCCATTGGCTTCTACCCAGTAGCTTCCCTGACATTTGGACATCTGATTATATAAAGCCACCTGCTGCAGAGGTTTTCCATCACAGAAAATCATTCCTCTTCGGTTCAGATAAGTAGTCATATCTGTTTTTTCATATTCAATAAATAACCTGTCGTGTAATATATTAACCGCACAAAACGGGTTATATCCTTTGAAAAGTTCTGGATTCAGGCGATATTCCCATATGCGGATTTTTTCCCTGTCTATTTCATCTTTAAAATTCCCCTGAACACGCCAACCGGTGCTGGGGTTAAAATCTGTAACTAATTCAGAGGCCTTAATAACAACCTCATCGTCTCCATAAGCTTCAAAACTTACCATATTCTCCGGAGATGATCCTCCGGCTGTTGGGTGCACACACTCCCGATATTCCCCACCATGAATCAAAACACGGCTGCCTGCTGTTGCCAGCTTTGCCGCAGCATTAATTGTTTTCAGCGGTTTCTCCAAAGTACCCTCATTTGCATCATCCGCCATAGGGTGATTCTGATTAACATGAATTTCTTTTTTATAAGTTACCGGCACCTCCCAAAATTCAAAGGATTTTCCGTTTGGTAAAATTGCTGAATGATCCATATTGTTCCTGCCTTTCTGCTAAAAACAAGGCGCCTCTTCCGGTAAGAGGCGCCTTAAAAATCAATCGTACCAGAATTGGTAACTATTTAGAACCAATTTTAAAATTACTGCAATCGCTGTATTGGTTATTTTGCAGCAACTGCATTCTTAGCATCTAATTCAATCTGATACTTATCGGTATCAAACTTTACAAGATCCTGGAATCCATAGCCGTCCAGAGTTTTGGACATTTCATCCCATAATGCATCAAAGTTTGCATCATCTGATGCGTAGATCATTCTCCAGGAATAATCACAAATTGTTTCATTACACTGGTTACGGATAACAGCAATATCTGTTGTATCTACAGGAAGAGAGACGCTTACGTTAGGGCTGATTACCAGCTTGTTGTTCTTCTTCATATAATCAGCAGGCTCCTCAGCATCAAATCTTTCACGCCATTCCCTCTTCATGTCGGTCAGAGTTTCTTCCTTGTAGCTGCTCCAGTAGGTTACTGCGTAAGTCTCACCGGTCAGAGGATTAATGCTGTTCGCATTAACAATCCACTGGTTAATGGCATTATTTCCATCATTATATCCGCCGCCACCCCATTCTTCCGGAACATTGAGGTTATCCATAAGTGCATTGGAATTAATCTGGGTAAGCTTTCCATCTTCGCCCACTTCGTAGTTAAAGCCTTCAATTCCAGAATGCTGGAACATTAATCCTTCCGGACTTGCATACCAGTCAAGGAATTCCATAATTTTTGCATACTTTTCATCATCCACTTGTGAACCAACTGCCCAAACACGACCGGAACCATAATAAGCATCTGCATCGGTGTAATAATCCTGATCTGCTACAGGAGTAAAGATAAATCCTGTTCCATCCTTCAGTCTTTCTGTAGAATTCCAGAAACCTGTCTGCCAGCTATACCACATCAGATAAACCTGACCTGCGCTCATCTTTGCACATGCTGAATTCCAATCCTGAGTAGCGGAATCCGGGTCAACAAGACCTCTCTGGTTAGCTTCATAGAGGAATTTCAAAATCTTATAATAAGTGCCGTTCTTATCTGTTAACGGAATAAAGGTTCCGTCCGGCTTTAAGATGGCAGAGCCCTTAATCTTCTCACCATACCAGGTGGTCAGCTGAACAACGTTGGCAATACCAAGCATTCCGTCACCACCATCCCAGTCAGGCCACAGAGACATTGCATAGCATGCATCTCCTGCATCATTAGTGGGGTGTTTTTCCATCATCTGCTCTAAAACATCAAGCAATCCATCAAGATCCGCAATATCAGGGGTACCCAGTTCCTTATAAAGATCCCAACGAAGTAAAGGGCTTGAGTAAATGGTATCCTGGGAATAGGATGTAGGAGATGTACTCAGCATTTCGGTAGGAATGCCATAGGTTGCGCCGTTGTCATTTCCTTCCAGTCCATTATTCAGTACATCAATCTGATCCTTGTAATCTGCAAGATTTGAATAATTCCAAATGTCAGCACTGATATCCTTAATCAGTCCGGCATCAACACATTCTTTAAACTGGCCGGATTCCAGAATCAGAATATCTCCGAGATTACCACTGCTGGAACGTGTCTGATAAATTGCATCGCCTGCTACCTGAGGAGCAATAATGTTCAATTCAATGTTGAAACGATCCTTAACAACCTTTGCAAACCATCCTGTCTGTACGCCCTGATAGTTTGCGGCTACGTCGAAAATTTCAATCGTCATGGTGTCTCCATCAGAAGCAGCGCTATCTGTCGAATCTGCTTCCGCCGTCGTTTCTGTGCTTTTTTCACTCTCTGAAGCTGCTGAACTGTCAGCTGACTCGGAAGAACTGCCACATCCTGCCAGCAGGCTTGCTGTCATGGCACCTGCACACAGGAGTGAAATAAGTTTTTTACCTTTCATAATTTCCTCTCTTTCCCGCACATATTGCGCTAATAAATTTTATAACTAATCAACAGGGCATGTGCCTGTTCATTATCCCTTTACAGCACCGATCATAATACCCTTGGTAAAGAATCTCTGGAAGATGGGATATACCAGGATGATCGGTGTTACTACTACAATCGTTACCGTCATACGAATGGATGTTGCTGTGGAAGCATGTGCAAGACTGGCTGCCATAGCTTCCGCCGAGGAAGAATTATTTACCAGTGACTTCAAGGAGCTTGCCTGATTCAGATAATTGTACAAAACATACTGTAATGTATAGAGCTTATCATCTGTAACCAGAAGCAGGGTATCCTGGAAGGAGTTCCACTGTGCAACTGCTGCAAAGATCGCTACCGTCGCAAGAATCGGTTTGATAATCGGTATAATGATCTGGAAAAAGATTCTCAGCGTTCCGGCTCCGTCAATCTCTGCCGCATCCTCTAACTCCTTGGGAATAGACTCTACAAAGGTCTTACATAAAATAATGTAAAATGGCTGAACGGCTGCAGGAAGGATGTAAACCCAGAAGTTATTGGTAAGCCCCAGGTTCTTCATGGTGATAAACCAGGGAATAATACCCGCGTTAAAATACATGGTTGCGGCTACCAATCTGAACCACAACTTTCTGTGCCACATGGTTTCTCTGGTAAACATATATCCCAGGAAAGCCGCTACAATTACCGTTACAAACGTTCCGATCACCGTTCTGGCTAAAGAAATTTTCGTGGCTTGAAGCAAACCGTCAATCTTCATTACGTTCAGGTAATTGGTGAAGTGAATCCCCTTAGGCCAGAAGACGATCTTTCCACGTTCACTTAAGTCATTTGCACTGATCGTGTTAATAAAAATGTAGTAAAACGGATAAACACATACAAAAGCAAAAATGGAATAAATCACATAGGTAAGGATGCTGATAATTCTGTCACCGATACTGACTTTGTATTTTGTTTTTTTTGTTTTCGGTTCTTTACTCATTTCGCTTCCCCCTTAAATAAATCCTTCGCCTCTGATGAGCTTTGAAGCTTTATTGGTAACACACAGCAAAACAACGCTGATCAAAGTCTTCAGAATACTGATGGCAGTAGAAAGGGAATATCCTCCGCTACCCATTGCCAGATTGTAAACATACAGGTCAAGAACCTGAATACTATCTTTATTGAATGCATTCTGGAATACGAAGTACTGCTCCATTCCGTTGCTGAGGAAGTTTGCAAGATTCAGCATAACCAGTACAAAGTAGGTCGGAAGAATACTTGGAATGGTAATGTTCCAGATAATCTGCATCCTGGATGCACCGTCTACCCTGGCCGCTTCATTCATTTCCTCATCAATTCCGGCGATAGCAGCCAGATACATGATTGCGGCCCATCCGGCATTTTTCCAGGTCAGCCACAGCCACATCTTAAACCAGATATGATCTCCCGACTGTAAGAACAGAACCGGTGAATCAATAAGTCCCAGCTTCATTCCAACCGTATTCACAACGCCGGTACTGTTAAATACACAGTATGCAATGGAGTAAACAAGTACCCAACTGATGAAGTTTGGAAGAGTTGTAACTGTCTGTACGATCTTCTGGAATGGTCTGCACTTGATTTCATTAAGAAAGATGGCAAATATCATTGGAAACCAGGAAAACAAAAGGCTGATACCGCTCATAGCAAAAGTATTTCGAATTACCATAAGCAACTGCTTTAATTTCACATCATTTTCCACCATAGATTTGAACCACTTTAGTCCAACGAACTTATCCCACGAAAGTGATGCAGGCGGCTTATAGTCAAAAAAGGCATATACCCAGCCATACAGTGGATAATAAGAAAAGACCAACACCAGAATCAGAAAGGGAAGTATGTATAAAAATTCTCTGTACCCTCTCAATTTTTTCTTATCACTGAAAAAATCTTTCATTTCTGTCCTCCTATCTGTTTCGCTCCAACGATTTAGTTTAACGTTTGACAGCTTTGGTTTTATAATATTATCTAATTTCACCTATGTCAACAATTTTTGGTGTAATTATGTGCTTTTTGTATACTTTCATAAACTTTTATGATATATTTTATGCAATTTGCATGTTGTTAAACGTTTTCTTATATTAGTGTGCTACCAATGCCAAAAAGAGGCCGCAGTCAGTAATGACTGCGGCCTCTCCTCGTAACTATGCTTATTTTATTTGATTTCAATTACTTAATTTCCTTAACAGAACATCTCTCCACAAGGAAACACGGAATCAATATTTCCCTGTTCATTTCCACTTCACCCTTTTCGATCTGATCGAATAGAAGCTTCGCTGAGGTAGTTCCAATTTCCTTAAGCGGCAGCGCCATGGTTGTAAGTCCCGGAATCATGTACTCGGAAAGCACATGGTTATCAAAGCCCACAACTGACACATCCCGTCCTGCCCGAAGTCCCTGTTCATCCAGATACTGGTATACGCCTCCGGCTATCGTATCCGCCATACAGAAAATAGCGGTGATATCTTCCTTCAATAATCTCTTAGTTTCCTGGTAACCTGACGGCTTATTCCAATCCACGTAGCGTACCAGCCTTGGATTATAAAGAATCTGCGCATCAAACAGGGCATTCTGATATCCCTTCAGTCTTCGCCGGGTATGAAGATTATCTTCCCTCCCGGCAAGGAGCGCTATTTTTTTATGCCCCTTCCGAATCAGGTAACGTGTCATCTGATAGGCTGATGTTTCGTCATCCGGAAGCACTGCAGAAACCATTGGATTCTGATCGTAGGCATAGGCCATAACGGCCGGAGTTCCGAAATTTTCAGGAAAACAGTTGATTTTTCTGGCATGTCCTGCAATATAAATAATACCGTCTACCATATGAGAATTCAGCTCATCCAGTATAGGGTTCAATATAGAATGGAACGCCGCGTCGTTGTTATACCAGGTATCCTGCCATCGCGCATACAGACGGAGATTCCTTACCGTTGTCCTGTAGCTGCGCTGTTCACAATAGCTCATAATGCCTTCGATAATTTCCGGTGTAGAAAACTGTGCAATATCGTCTGCTATAATAGCTATGTTTTTGGTCTTCTGACTGCGTAGACCCTGGGCTATGGTGTTGGGACGATAGCCACGTTTCTCTATAACCTCCAGAATCCTCTGTTTGGTCTTTTCTCCAACCTTAGCTTTCCCGTTTAAAACGTTGGAAACAGTTGTAATCGATACATTACATTCCTCTGCGATATCCTTAATTGTAACCATGCTCCAGCTTACCCTTTACCCGTATGATGTATTTACTTCACAGCATAAGTATGCTTTCTGCATTCAATTATAGAATTTCATATTTTTTATGTCAATCTTTTATGCCAATCCTTCGGAAATGCTACTACCGGAAAAACAGCGTACACCCCATGTCCTTGAATTCCTGCATTTTCGTAAGCAAAAGTTCCTCACTAACCTGAAGATACTGACTGCTGCAGGAAATACACAGGAAATCTTTCGCTCCGCGGTTATAAATCTTTCTGTAAAGTGCAATTTCATCATGAGCGAGTTCTTTTCCACACTTTCTACAGTATTCATCCATTACCTGGTCACCAGTTCACCGATCAGCACTCTGCATTGATCCGGCGCAATTTTCAGTCTGTAGCCATCATAAAACACACCATAATCTTCCCCGGTAACAGCATCTTTCAATCTAAGACCCATTCCACACTCTGAATGAATGCCAAGATCGTCAAAGGAAACACTCATAATCTGTACCCAATCGTCCTTGGCATCTACGTTAAAGAATCCGATAGCAACACGATTGCCGGATAACAGCTTCGCTAAAATATATTTCTGTCCATCCACCTTTCCCACTACAAAAGGCGGTCTGCAATCAGCATCCTGATGAATGGAAATCAGTCCCTGATTTAATAAAGTAGCCTTGTTTACCTCATCCAGTTTCCGAATATCTGCACCAATAATCAGTGGTGAGCCAAGAAATGCCCACATTGCAAAATGCTGTAAATACTGCTCGTCGGTGCATCCTCCGATTCCCACGTTGCCATTTCCATGCATGCCGACAATCAGCATATCCATGTCATTGTAACATCCGGGAGCATTCCCTTCGACATTCTCTACCTGAGAAACGAAAATATCCTTATAGCTTTTTGGTACATCAAAAATATCTCCGGTGGAACGATAGCTTCCTGCTCCTCTGGAGCGCATCCACTTAGCCGGATCCTGAACTCCCCAGTTACATGCTGCCAGAAATATTTTCCTTCCACTGTTTCGAAGTGCCACGGCCATGGTCAGATACGCATTTTTCGCATTGCCACTTTCCGGGAAATTGCAGAAATCATACTTCAGATAATCCACACCCCATTCTGCAAATTGCTTCGCATCCTCGAATTCATGTCCATAGCTGCTGGGATAACCGGCACAGGTTTTAAATCCTGCGCAGGAATACATTCCAAATTTAAGTCCCTTACTATGGACATAGTCAGCCAGCGCTTTCATTCCATTCGGAAACAGTTCCGGATCTGCCACAAGCTTTCCGTCAACCCGTTCCCTCAGTGACCAACAGTCATCAATGATCACATACTCGTAACCAGCTTCCTGATACCCTTCCGAAACAAGCCGGTCTGTAATTTCCATAATCAGCTTCTCATTAATATGAGACCCGAATGTATTCCACGAATTCCACCCCATCGGTGATTTATAATTCATATTGAAACCTCCCTAAATAATGACTTATAAACTAGTTTAAGCCTTCAAGCTGACCACACGATCATAGTCATATCCTCGATCCGGATTCACCTTTCCGGCATTCAGTTCGAAATAAACCACACCGTTTTCGTTTACAGGAAGCTCTACGCAGATATTTCCGTCCTCCTGCTTTTTACGCTCTGTTTTTACAAAAGGTCTGGATGATTCCCGAATCAGCTTCGTCTGTTCCTCACTCAGATTGGCAGGTTCTCCCATATCATGCCATACCTTCAAAGGATTACATGTTTCCTCATCTACCGTCTTAGTCAGGAAGCAGTACTCCTCCTGTTCAGCCGGAAATGTAAACTCCAACAGCATTTTTTCTTTACCCTGTTCTGTACTTTTACGGGCAATATTCCAGGCTACACCTAGATAATCACCATTTGCACGTTTCAAAACGACAATATTGTCATCCTTATATACACAATTGGCTTCACTTTCCTCAAGCTTTTTGTAAAAAGCAAATGTCCAGAAGGTCGGCTTGGTAATACAGCCATTGGCAACCAGTCCAAAGCCGCCGTGGAATGGTGTAAAAGGAACTCCCAGCTCTTCAAACACATCACCAAATGTCCAGTAGGAATAGGATTCATTCACATCTCCCAATCTGGAAAGCTGCTGTGCTATAAAGGCCGCATTCAGGTTTGTATCATGAATGACGCCCTGAGGAGTATAGGAGCTGTTGAACTCCGTGATATGAATCTGCAGACCCTTATATTCCGGGAAACTGTCAATAATATCTCTGGTTGTTTTTAAATTGGCAAAGCCGTCCTCTGCCTTCATCAGTTCAGAATATGCATAATGTCCAATACATTCCGGCGGATCAATGGTGTAATGATGTCTGGTTACGAAATCCACAGGTATGTGATTCTCATGGCAATATTCCATAAATGCCTGAATCCATTTCTCATCCGTTCCTCCACAAACAGCAGGGCCTCCTACACGGAATCCCGGATTCACTTCCTTTATGGCATCAAAGGTTCTATGGAACAGCTTAAAATATTCCTGCATATCCGCATTTTCCCAGAAGCCGCAAAGATTGGGCTCGTTCCATACTTCAATGGGCCATTGAATAACTTCCTCTTCTCCATAGCGTTCCATCAGATGCCGCAGCAATGAATGCACCATATTACACCACATATCATAATCTTTTGGAGGAGTGGTATTTCCCTGCCAGTAAAAGATAGTCTGGCTTCCACTTGCCAACTTTTTAGGCATAAAACCCAGTTCAAGAAAAGGTCTCAGCCCCACCTTCTTATAGGCATCCATTACTCTATCCAGATAAGTATAGTTGTACTCGACCCTTACCTTACCATCCTCCTCATAGGTCTGAAAGATCGCCATATCATCACAGAATAATCCATGTCCCCGGATATGCTTAAATCCGATTTCCTTTTGAACCAGGCGCAGCTCCTCCTGATATTCTTCTGTCAATGCAAGCCCCATTCTTCCGGTTCCCACACAATAATCTACATTATTGTGAAAAAAGGCCTTTGAATCCTTTGTAATCACGATCTTTTTTCTGTCATTCTCTGTTGCTCCACCCAAATTTACCATGCATGTATCTCCTTCTTCTAAATCATGTTCCTATGCAGTCACGCATCAGATGTCTGACCGCTGCACGATCCGCAGCTCTCTGATAATGATTGTCATATTAATCTGATACTATCGCATTGATCTAAAGTTTCCAATGATTTATACTATAAGAAAATTGATATATCCTCTGATGTATCAGAACGGAGATCCCAGATGACTGAAATTGAATTTGTCGGCTACAGTGCCGTTCACCCCTCAGATTTTATATATGATGTTCCGAATGGCTTTACAGGCTATCTTCTGCTTCTTTTCGACTCTCCCTCGGAGCTGCTCATAGACGGAAGACTAATGCGGACAGCCGCCAATTCTGCTATTCTGTATACACCAGGAAGCAGGATTTATTACCGTGCTGCCGGTGAAGAATACCGGAATGACTGGATTCGTTTTCGTTCCGATCACTCCTTCGTGAAGCTGTTTCCGTTAACAAACACCCCATTTCCCGTAACAGATCCGGAATACTGTCATCAGCTTTTTAAATTACTAACCTGGGAGTCCGCCTTTTTCTCCTCTGAAAGCGAAGCAAACATTACTCACCTGCTGCGGGTTCTGTTCTCCAAATTAAGAGAAGGAACCCAGAATGAGTCCCCGGGTATTCACGATCATGAGCTGGTTGCATTGCATAAGATGATCTACAATAATCCTCAGCTTCCATGGAATATAAACATGATGGCTGCGAAGCTTCACTTAAGTCCCAGTCATCTTCAGACTCTCTATCACCGCCAATTTGGCTCCTCCTGCATGGACAATGTCATCGAAGGACGTCTGCGCCGTGCACAGGATTTATTAGAGTACAGCGAATACTCCATCCGCGACATTTCCGAGCAATGTGGTTATAATAATGTAGAGCATTTCTGCAGACAGTTCCGTCAGCATAACGGCTGTACCCCTGGACAATACCGGAAAAATGCATCAGCGGAAAGCAACAAAAGACTTCTCACCCACAATACCCTGGGAGGAAGGGAGTTTGAGAAGATTAATCGAAATATCCGGAAATAGTGTTTCGGCAGCTGCTTTATTCAGCGTTTCCTTAAGCGTTCGCTTCTACCTGTAAATAAATTTCAGCTTTCCGATACCGATTTCATCTCCGGGTTCGATGATTTCCGACGCATTTGGTTCTAACCGCATCCCGTTCCGGAAAGTTCCGTTCGTCGAGTTGAGATCCGTGATAAAGAACCGGTTTCCATCCCTTGATATTCTTGCATGAAGGCGGCTTACACTCTGATCATTTAACACAAGATCCACTGCTCCTGCCATTTTTCCAACTGTGATTGGCAGTTTTTGCAACGGGATATGATATTTGTTGCTCTTCCCAATTCCGTATAACTTATTATCACTGTTCTCTATCCACGGAATAAATACGGTGTGCCCGGAATCATCCGGCTGCGGAGTCTTTTCCGGTTCTGTGACGTCCTGATACCGGACATAGTGGGATGAATCGGCAGTATATTCTTTCTTATTAATTTTAGAGTTCGGGAAGGCCCATTCCACAAGCCTTCTCCAAAGTGACTTTTTCTCCTCCGGTTCCGGAAATCGGACATTCTGCATCGCTGTCTCCCGGATCCCGGAATTCCGGTTGTCCTTCTGTTCCTGTCCTTTACCCCACATCATCCAGGGTTCTGCCATATGTTGCTCCTGTATCCCTTCATTCCTGCTTCTGCTATTTACATTTCCTCCCCACTGCGTCCCTCTGTTCTTCTCCCTTTCATCCCAGGGCATCTCCTGTGCTGTTCCCTGTGTGCCCCGATTCCAGCCTGCATTTTGTACCGGAGCTTCCCGACTCTGACTTCCCTGATTCCGGTATGAATTCTGCGTCTGCATATTGGGGGTCCAGTTGCTTTGCGTCATTGCTTCATTCTGTTCATGGATTCTCTCTTCCATCTGTTCTTCATCATAGTTTTCCTGAAACCAGGTAATCAGCTCATCCAGCACAAACTGCTGCCGGTTCAGCAGATCCGTCATCTGGTATACAGCCTCGACAAGCAGTATATTTTCGGAGTCCATATGCTGCATAAAAAACTCATTAAGATCACGCAAAGACGTGTTCTCCTCCCCCATCCTCTCCGGATAATAAATAAAGCTGTATTCCCCGGTTGCCATATCCATATATACAAATTCCGGCAGCAGCAAAAGATCCTCAGGACTGAGCAAATACTTCTCCATTACTTCGCTGATCGTACGAAGCCCCGAAAACAGCTTCTGTAAATGACGCATCTGCAAGGGCTGTGCCTCCAGGATGCTCTGAATACTCTGGCGCGAGGTAATATCATAATATAGAAGTGATTCCCCGTTTATCATCCGTTCCTGACAGGGGATCAGCCCGTCAATCGTATTCTCTGTAATCATTTTTATCAAATATCCATTCTGTCCCGGATCTTCTTTTTCAATTACAAGATAATTGTGCCGAAAATCCCGGATATATTTTGTTTTCATTTCACTTTCACCCTTTCTTAATTTGATTATAGCCATACAGCCTCTTCCTGGTTACCTTTCATTACCTTTCATCTATCCTTTATTTATCATTCATCAATATTTTCTTTATATATCTATCTTCCTGTCATTATTTTGTCATTACAATGTCGTTATTTTATCATTACTGTCTGCTGCATACTGTCATGACGATTCCCTATCCGCATAAATCACTTCCAAGGTATCAGGATTTGTATACCGCTCTGTCTGCCAGGCTTGCAGAAAACGGTTCTGAGAAGACAGGCAGCGTACCAGTAACGCCGCTGCAATCAAAATTATGATTCCGTACAAAACAAGAGTAAACGGCAGCAGATAAGAAGCCTCCACCACTATAGAACCCTTCCATTTTCTACGATTTCTGTAATCTCTATGATTTCTATATTCCTTTTGGCATTGCTCTCCGCTATCTATTTGAGCTTTCATATTATAAAACACCCAGCACCACCACCATTCCTGTAAGCAAAAAGGGGAGAAACGGAACTGCCCCACTCTTCGGTATCTGTCCATTCTCCTGTTTCTGTTTATGTATTTGCTCCTGTTCATACTTCTGCTCTTGCTTATACCTATGTTTCTGCAATAATTTCTGTCCCAAAACATAAGCTGTCACTAAGGTCAGACTGATTCCCACAGCCTTCCATAACGCATAGGCTTCCATATAAAATCCCATTGCCAGTATCGAAAGTCCATCCCCATAGCCAACCGCCTCCTGGGTCAATGCTCCTATAACCAGAAATAAGAATCCCGGAAGAAGGGACAGGAACAGAATGGACATGGTTATGGTCATACTTCTATTCACTTTTGCCTTATTTAAGAAAGGTTCTAAAATAAAGCATATGATTCCTGCTGCAAGAAAACCATAAACCAGTCCTGCATCCATTTTCTTCCACCTGCAATCCTGCCTTGCCAGTTGATAGAGATAGCCAAGGCACAAACATTGTTTTATCATCTGCAGATTCACATTGTCCTCCCATATCCTAATTCAGTCTCTCCACGACACAACTGCTATAACTGCCCAATATCTTCACAGTTACGATACAAAATCCATTTATTAATCTTTTATATCCACAATCTTTATCATTATTTCTTTCTTACTTTCAAACTCTCAACTACATTTACTGCAGGCACTTCGCCCCATCCGGACGGCTTCTTCCAGAGTCACTGCACGTACCGTTCGTTTGAGGGAAGAACAGTCTGCCCCGCGATGATACCGGTCACCATCCCCGGTAATAAAAAACACACCGCTTTTTGATGGGTGGCATCGTTCGCAGGGATAATACCTGCCACCGCTTTGATTTCTCATTGCAGATAGCCGGCTGCTATGCACTGTCTGAACAGATATCCGGAGGGATACGCAGCCGGTATCGGTGTGATAGCGGGTACCGTTTTCTGTGATATAAACAATTTCTTCTTCCTCTCTTCGATCCCCTTCGACCGGTCCACGATATCCATTAAAATCATGTGCGAAAAGTTCATCCTCAAAGCATAGTCCTCCTCCATTACTGTTTCCAATCGGAAGCCAGTAAATGAAGGGCTTGATCTGATACTGCACTTCAACCTCTATCCTTCCGTTTTCCTGTACATCCGACTGATTCCTGACTGAAATATTCCCTAAAAGGCATAGCCTGCCGTTCTCCTGCCCATTCAGATATTCCTCTGCCGCGTCCACATTGAAATGCCCAAGAAGCGGTTGATCCTGCAGGGCTCTTTGAATCTGTTTTTCCATGTGGATTGCTTCACTGCTGCCTAATCCTGCAAACAGATTGCTCTGTAAACGAACCATTTCGATTCCCATAAGCAAAGTCATCATAAAAAACAGGAAAACAGGAAGAACCATTGATGCCTCCACCGTCATGCTTCCTCTGTTTTTCCGGGAAGAAAAGAGGAACGCTCTCCTTTTCTGAACGATGTTCATTTTTCTATCCGCTTTGAGAGAAGGAATTAACAGATTTTTATTTTTGTTTTTAGTTTGCTCATCCAAAGAGAACGTTCCTCCTTTCTTCCCTGTGTCAACTAATAATATCCATATATTCGCTCTGTCTCATAATGCTTATCAAGTCCTCCCTGTGCAGACACATGGATTTCCATCCGTTCCACACACTGGTCCATACAAAACTGTCCATTCCCGGTCATCTGCCGGATGTCCATTTCCAGAACATCCATGGCTCTTGTAAGCACGATTTTCTCTCCCTTTGAAGACAGCATTCCGATAAGAAACTGCGAATATGAAAGCCCCTCCTGCGACCCGTTAAAATAAATACTTCCAGCTGTTACATAGGAAACACTCATAGAATGGGAGTCTTTGCGCAGCGGAACACGTCCTCCGTGCAACAGGCTGTTCACATCACTCACGCTCTCCAGGAAAGCACAGGCATACAGGATGCTCTGAATGACCGGCTCCCGGAAGGCCCCGCATAGCTGCACTGCCAACAATGCGTCCGCCGCGCCTGCTGCCGCCTCATATAATCCACCATCTCCCATAACAAGCCGCACGTTATCCCCCATTCGTATGGTAAAGATCTCTGCAACAGCCGCCCGGACATTCTCGAAATCACTGCTTTCTCCGGCAAGCAGATATTCCAGCTGTGCACTAAGCGCACTTCCCTCTCTGCTTCTTCCGTAATTCCCCATCTGTGTAAGAAGATAAGCATAAAATAAGTCAGTATCTCCGGAAAATGTCCGGTTACTGCTCTGCGTATTCTGCATTCCCCGATGGGAAACAAGCCCATTCGTATCCATCTGCATGGTTGTCATCCCGGACAAATCCACATCACACAGAAAGATAACATCACTTCCAATGAGTCCATACACCCAGTCCGCCGGATTTCCAAGTGCAACCTCTTCTTCGGTTCCGTCTTCCTTTTCCAGTACAGGAAGCTCCATACCGGCAATCTGTTCCATGACTGCACAGAATGCTTCCAGGGCATTGGATGACTCCTGCATGGAAAAAGCAGAAACCGCTTCTTTCGCCGCAACGATTTCAGTGCCATTTTCCGGATGCCTTTCCATATAGCGGATCATCTGACTCTGCATGGATTTTCCTCCCTGTGCTGCTGCCGTCTCAAAGGAAGAAAGCACTGCCTCCTGCAGCAAAAGTCTCCCCCACGGTGCATGCTTCTTCTCAGAAACCTTCGTGGTATTGGCATCAAAATACACCCTGAAACGATCTGTAACACGTACCGCCTCCGCCGCTCCCTCCAGATACGACGTATCCACATAAAGCAGCCCATAGCGTTCCTTCAATGCCACACTGTATTCTCCCATAACCGAATCCATGGCCATATCTGTAACTATTTCAAACCGGATCCGCTGGCTGTTCCCGATTGCAATTTCTGTGACAAACAGACTAAAGCTAATCAGAATCGTCAGGGAAAGAGAGAGGAATACCGTTAATGATCCTTTTTTCATGAAAGGATCGCCGAGCTGTCTACGGCAATTTTGTCAAAGACATTTCCAACCAGATCCATAATCTGCGTCTTAAAGATCAGTACAAGCCCGATCAATACCACGATAATGAGAATCATTTCGACCGTTCCCATTCCACGGTTATTCAGTTTTCTCCTGTTTTTCAAATGACTTACTCCTGTATTCAGTTTCATGTGCATGTTCCATTCTCTGCTTAATTCCTTGCTCAGTCCTTTTCTTGTATCCATATAAAATTCCTTTCCCATTGCTTTATTTTTCGTAACTGTTCAGTATCTTCACAGTTACGATGCAAAATCCATTCCAAATCGGCTTCGCCGATGAGATTTTGTATTACTGAATCATTTTCTTACGGTCTCAGCAGTAAATGCTTCGACCTGTACCGAGTAGTTACTATTTTTCATAAATATGCCCTCCTTTAAATGCCGCCTAACTTCTGATAGGCCGGATAAATTACCAGTATCATGACAATAATCAGATACAAAATCATCGGGAACAAAAGCTTTGTCGATGCTTCTTCTCCCTTTTTACGAATCTTCTTCTGCAGCTCCTGCCGGGTATCCCGGATCTCCTCCTCCAGACAGGATAAAAGCTGCCGGTTTCCTTTCCGCAGGTTCACTGAAAGCAGAAATCCCAGCCTGCGGCAGCTCCTCTCTTCACAATGCATTCCCCATTGTGTATAGACCTCATCCTCCGGGATACCATTGGCAAGCTGATTCCCTGCACTCCGCAGTTCTTTCAACAGATAGCTGTGTGCACGATCCTTCTCCCGAATTCCTGCATACAAAGACGTAATTGTCAGAAAGGCATTACGCACATTCAGTCCTGCTACCAGATACAGGCGGAGCTTTTCGACAAACTCCGGATAAACTTCCTTTAAGCACTCTGCCTTTTTCCTGCCGGAGCTTAACTCCATCCGGGTGATTTTCCACGCCCAGACATATCCTGTCAGATAGAGAAAAAGAATCCCCGTCATCAGCATCCTTCCCGGCGTATTGTGATACAGCTCATCGAAAAATCCCGGCGAAGTCCATTGAATATATGCCATGATGGCAAAAGGCATTGCGGTCATAATCCGAAGCTCCATGCGCCGGGATGCCATCAATAAAAACAGCTCCCTTTGCAGCTCCGTCTTCTCCATGATAATCTGCGAAGTCTGTTCCATCACCGACGACAGATTCCCGCTATGGTGATAAGCGGTTTCATAAATTTCCGAAAACTCCCGGATCTCTGTCACCCGGAGCTCCTCACCTACCATCCGCCAGGTTTCTGCAAAGGGGCGATGATTCTGCCGGGCGATTGCAAACCGCCTTAAGATCTTACAGATCACGCTGTGCTCTCCATACAGCTTTTCCAAATCAGCATAGCTATCCAGAAATGCATTCTCCACGGAATATCCGGCACGCAGGGATGTGACCGTAAACCGTAAAAGCTCCACAAACTGTTCCCGTACCTGATCTTGCTTTTTCCGGATCAGATTCCCACATTCCAACCGGAAATACAGAACACCAACAGGAATAAGCAGCACATAAGCCCACCATTCCCGATAGAAAAAATAATTCAGAACTCCAAGAACAGCTCCTGTTTTTACAACCAGTAACAAAATTTCCCTGCCCTGTATAGAGATTAAGGAGTCCCTGTTAAATACGGACCAGCTTGCTTTTTGTTTTCTCAGTAAATTCCCCAACCTTCACTAATTCCCCCTGTTGATTTCTCTTAAAGACAGTGTTCATACAAACCTCTCCATCTGCAATGTGCATAGGCTCTGCAACCTCCATGACAGCACGTCTCCCGTTCTTACACCGACCCAGATGAACCATCACATCAAACCCCTCTACAATCTGTCTGCGGATCGCCGAGATTGGAATTTCCATTCCCATGAGCACCATCGTTTCCAGACGGCTTACCACATTCCGGACACTGTTGGCATGCACCGTTGTCATGGCACTGTGACCGACATTGACGCTTTGAAGCATATCAATCGCCTCCTGTCCACGCACCTCCCCGACGACAATGCGGTCAGGACGCATACGTAAGGACGTCCGGATCAAATCACGGATCGTAATTTCCTTACAGCCTTCCACATTGGCATTCCTTGTTTCCAGACGGATCAGATTGGGGATTCCAAGAAGCTGCAGCTCCGCACTATCCTCAATGGTGATGACTCTTTCCTCTGAGGGAATGTACTGGGATAGCACATTTAAAAATGTCGTTTTCCCGGATCCGGTTCCTCCGCACACCAGAATATTGGCTCCGTCCTGTACCGCCTGCTTTAACCAGTCACGGCACTCACAGGTAATGCTTTGAAGCTCAATGAGCTGATCCATTGTAATCGGTGTTTTCGGAAAACGCCGCACGGTCAGAATCGGACCGTTAATCGCCACCGGATCAAGCACAACATTCACTCTTGCGCCATCCTTTAATCTTGCATCCACAATCGGACTGGCATCGTTGATGGCACGGTTGCAATCCGCCGTAATCTGCCAAATGACCTGGGTCAGCTTTTCCCTGGATTCAAAGCAGATATCCAGCTTCTTAAGCTTTCCCTTTGTCTCAATGAAGATACCGCTTGTCCCATTCACCATAATTTCTGTAATCTCCGGATTCTCGATGAGGCTCTGCAAAATTCCAAGCTGGCGGATTTCATAAAAAATATTGCGGTGCAGCTTCTCTCTGGACAATAGATCCAGTGGCGTTTTCCTGATCTCTTCCTTCATCCGCAAATCAATTGCTTCATGGATTTCCTCCTCACTCAGCTGTCTTGTCAGATCCATGCTCTTTAAGATTCTTTCCTGAAGTTCATTCATTGCCTTCCTCCTTTTCTCCCACAAAATCAGGGATAATGTACTGCCTGACGTAACGTGCCAGATCCCCATAGGTCAATTCATCAAAACGAATGGGTATTTCCTTAAATACCGGAAACTCTATCTTCCTCGTTTTTGCCAGAACATCCTCATATTCCATTGTCCGTAAGCCTCTCTCGTACTGATCCATCTTGGCAAGCGATACTCCATCTCCACGAGTAATGGTATACACATGCGTGCAGCTCCTGAGGATATCCCACAGATCTGCCACCCCATCCGTCAGGTCAAGAATCAGATACTCATAATCGCTGCATTTCTCAATCTCCGCAAACAGTTCAATCCACTGCTGTCCATGGACTCCTAAAATACTCTGGTAAAGCTGTACCGGTGGAACAAAATCCAGTCCATGTACATTTTCCACAATGCTTGAAAGCCGCAGAGACAGCTTTTCTTTTGCACACTGGAAATAGTAAACAAGGTCGGAAATATCATACTGAAAGCTTCGTTTCAGCAACGCTTCCAGACCGGAATACCGTTCAAAATTCATGTATAATACTTTTGCTTTTTTTGAAAGAATCTGTCCCAGTGCAAAGGAAAAGGTCGTCTGCAGACATCTCCCGACTGGTGTATAGATTCCGATAATTTTCATTTTTTCTGTATTCGTCCTGACACAGGACATTACATGGCTGGCCTCCTTCGTATAATATGCCATCACCTCCCGGAAAATGGCTTCGCAGGATTGATATTTATGAATATGTAACAGGGATTTGTTAAGACAGTCACTGCTTTCGCTTAAAATGATGATGTGTGGAATGTTGAGGGCCTCCACCTCCCGCTGATATACATTTTCCGATATGAGAAGACATTCGATTTCTTCCTGCTTAGAATAGGCAAAGAACCGCTCCGGCTCTGTAAAAACGTGAACCTGAAAGGGCAGATTTGACTTATTGCTGATAAACTCCATGAAACCATACGCATATCTTTCCTCGCTATCGAAAATTGCAAGGATTGGTTTGTCCAAATAATACCTCCTTATGCTGTTGTAATGTACCGTGTTGCTTTCTTTACGCGTAAAATCTGAAAAACGGAAGGATTTCTTCCAAAAGAGTCTGATTACGAACGTAATCTTATGACCACTTTGTTTTTGTAATATGAATTATATACGAAAATTATATTGTTGTAAATAGTTTTTTTGTGGAAAATCACAAATTTGTACAAGGGTTATAAAAGAACATAGAAATTTATGGCATACAGAGCACAAACCCCGGGGATCCCAAGCAGTCCGGAGGTCAGAAAGGTAAAGAGATTCATTCCCACATCGCACAGTGGAAAATCGGTAATGACAAAATGATTGACCACAAAGATCGTACAAAGTCCCATCAGTCCCCGTAAAATGAAGTTTAAGAATTTCTCCAGCATATCCTGTCCTCCCTTTCTCTTCCATCGTATGTATAAGATTCCGGTTTTATGCTTATACTCCTAAAACAACAGGTAATTTTTTCCTGACTGGCTACATAGGATGTAAAAATATCAAAAGGGGAATAAAGCTATGAAAATGTATTTTGGCAGAACGAATGCTGCAAACCGTACGATCAGCGAGCGTGAAATGAAAAGAAATGCACTTTTATCCGATCTTGAAAAAACAAAACGGGCTCTGGAAATTGCCTACTCCGGTTTCGACAATGTCACAGAACCCGATTTAATTGATTGTTATATTTATGAAGTAAATGCCATTATGAAACGCTACCAGTTCCTTATGGCGCAGGCTGATTTACTATCCTCAAACCCTCAGACCACGGAGACTTCCCTCATTGCCGAGGCTCTCCATTAACTGATTCTTTCCATAAGTCAGTCCCGCATAAACGGTCTGTGTATTCTCCATAACAGAGCCGGAGGTATCCTCCTTGCTGACCGTGGCATAAGCATCGTGAAGCTTACGCATCATCTTCTCCACCTCGGCAAGCTCCTTCGTGCTGTTGTGGAGCTTTGCCTTGGATAAAAGCTTCACAGCATAAACATAAAGGCTTAGCAGATTGCCCGCAAGGACATAATCCATATGCAGGGAAGCCATCAGCTCACGAATGCAGCCTTCTGCCCTGCGGATCGATACCGCAAAGCCTTCGGTATCGCCATTTGCATGAGCTGCCTTTGCGTCTTCTATGTAGGTCAGCAGCATTTCATAAACAATCACAACAAGCTCTGATTTATTCGCCTGTGAAATACGCAGCGTATAATTCTGTTTCATTTCCTTTGTCATCCGATCATCACCTCGTTACTCATAATCGGTAACTATTCAGAGCCATGCAAAAATGCTTTCTGCGAATGCTTGCATTCAAACAGAATAGCAATTTTATATGGCGAAGTAACCACATTCGTGAAACCACGCTGTGAAACAGAGATTTTACGAATAGGGTTCTGAATAGTTATCACTATTTTAAATAGTTACTGCAAAAGCTGCAGTACCTGGGACGGACGTTCATTGGCCTGTGCGAGCATCGAAGTACTTGCCTGGGACAAAATCTGAACGGTCGTATATTCCGTCATTTCCTCTGCCATATCCACATCCATGATTCTGGAATAAGCAGCCGTCATATTTTCACTGGATATATCCAGATTGTTGACGGTGTGCTCCAGACGGTTCTGATAAGCGCCCAGACAGCTCCGGCTGGCTGATACATACTTAATCGCTTCATCCACCTTATCAATCGCTTCGTTTGCACCCTCTGCAGTACTTAAATCTATGTTCGAAATTCCCATATTCTCCAGGGACATCTTCGGAATACGAATCCCAAGCTGCTGCCCTTCATTTGCTCCGATCTGCATATCCATGGCACCAAAGCCTTCCAGATCCAGATCCAGATCCGTAAATGTAGCATCATTCGTCAGGCGGAGCTTTAACTCAAAATTACCGGATCCGGCAATTGTCACAATATTTCCATCAATCGAAGTTACATCGGCATCCTTCGGGAAGCCCTTTCCAAACTTCTTTGCAGTTACTTCATTAATCGTTCCATCTGCATTGTAAGTAACACCCAGCTGATCAATGGTATAGGTTCCTGCCAGGATTTCATCGCTATAATAAGCCACCTTGGCGTTCTGATTGTTGCTGTAGCCTCTTAAGTCAAAGGATCCGTCCAGGATGGTCTGTCCATTAAACTCCACGGTTTCAGAAATGCGGGTAAGCTCTTCCTTTAACTGCTTTACTTCATCCTGAATGAGCTTACGGTCATCATCGGTAATGGTGCCGGTACTTCCCTTTACAGCCAGCTCATTGATCCGCTGCAAAATATCATGCATTTCGGACATCGCACCATCTGCAATTTCAATGATGGAAACACCGTCTCCGGCATTGTCACCTGCCTGATCAAGCCCCTTGATCTGCGCATTCATTTTCTTGGACATGGCAAGTCCCGAAGGATTATCTTTCGCATTGACTACCTTTAATCCGGAGGATAATCTTGCAAGGGAATCCTGCAGACGGTTATCGTTCCGGTTTAATGCGTTGTTTGCAATGACTGCTGATGCGTTAAAATTAATTCTCATATGCTCTTCCTTTCTGTATCCCCGGTCTGTCTGACAAATGCAATAAATGCTTTCGCTGCCCGATAGAGCTGTACGGAGTCTGCTTTGCTGCCTGATTTTTGTTCCTTTGTCTGGTTTTTATTAAAATCCTTAAGATTTAAGCTATTCGTGTTTGTAAAATAAACAGCACCCGGTTGGATCCCTTCCTTAACGAGCTGCTCCTGCCATTCTGCCTTATGCTCTTCTAAAAGTGCTTTTCCTGCTTCCTTCTCACAGGTACAGTAACCACTCAGTCCCTGTTCCGTCAGCCTGAATTCTGCTGCCGTCTTTCCAAAAGGCTCCGAGGTAAATGTAATTGCTACTCTTCCCTCTTCCTGTTCATTATGGATCACCTTCAGATTAATCGCGGTAAGCAATCCATCAATTTCAATCGGGATCTCATAATTCTCTTCTCTTGCCAGAGACTTCATCAGACCCAGCTGCTTATAAAATCCGGTCATGCTGCGAATGTCTGAGGAATACCGGATACCGTCCTGTTTCGGATCAAAGGCTTCCTGTTCGAACGTATCCTGAATCTCTCCGGTCATTTTCTCGTAGGTCTGTACCGTTTCTTCCCGGCTATTCATATGGCGCAGGATTTCTTCGCCATGCTTTGCGATGAAATTCTGTTTTTCATTCTTATTTTTCAGAAGCTCATTCATCTTCCGGAAGCTTTCCGCAGATGCGTTTAACAGGGTATCCATTGCCATCAGATGATCTGCAGTAATAGGCTGTGCATAATCACTTAACTGCTGCATTACATCTTCTTCTGCCTTATAAGCCTCTCTTATTTCCGCATAAAGCTCCTGCTCATATTCCTTCTGTGCTTCCTCACTTCCTGCCTGATCCAGAAGCGTATAAAGATCTGCGGTATCCCCCGCATAACCTTTTTCGATCTGTGAAGTGATGGATTCGATGGCACTTTCCTTCGCGGTTACACCGCCAAAGTGATCGTCCACCCGGTAATCCAGCTTCCTGGAGGCTTCCTTTTTCGTGCTCCGCAGTGCAGTGAGCAGATTTTCAAGTGTCAGCTCCATATCTGCCTGCATGGCTGCTCCCAGGGGAGCCGCATCGTTCTTTTCAATCTGATGCATCAGACGGTAAATACCGATGTATGCGCTGCGCTCCTCTTCGGTAATGTCATGATCCTGTTCCAGCCTGTATAAGAACCTGCTGTAGGATTCCATATCATCTGCGGTATCTTTATTTTCTTTTAAAAATGTATCCAGATCCTCTAATTTCATGGAAATGGGATTCACGCCCTTACGGATCATCTGTAATACCCGGCCCGGCTTCATCTCGCGGATGACTCCTGTCAGCAATGTATCCTTTTCCTTGACCTTCGTAATGTTCTCTTCACTGATTTCCATCTGGTTATAACCAAGGATACGGACTGCTCTGCGGTTTTCCTCAGTTATTGCAAGGTTGCGTTCTTCAAGAAGATCATCCACATTCCGGAAGGCCTTCGCAATCTGATCTCCCAGATCCTTTCTCGGTGCGGTCATCAGCTCTTCGTAGCTTCGGGATGCCTTTTCACAGGCACGGCGCTGTGCCTCACCGGTATCCGCGATCTTCTTTAACGTATCCTCAGGTTCAATCTGTTCCACGAAGGAAACCGGTGCGGTACGGATACTCTGGATGAGCTCCATGGACTCATCAAACAAAGATAATTTTTCCTTAGCCTCAACCACGTCCTCTTCCCCTGTCAGGCTTAAGGATAACTGATCCTCAAGCTGCTTTAAGAGCTTCACGGTTTCTTCGACCGGAGCGGTATCCAGCTGATAGCCGCTTCGCAATAATTTCAGATTTGCTTCAAAGGACATCTGGAGTCTGGTCTCTTCCAGCTGACGCTTACCACGGATTTCCTCCAAATAAGTTTCCCTACGGGTGAGGTCTGCCTTCTTCACCGGAATACCATCTGCAATCGCTGCGGTCACACTGTTCAGATAGTTCTCCATGCGGATCGGAAATTCAATCGTTTCAAGCTTATGTAAGCGCTGCATGGCTTCTTCATCCAGCGGAATTCCCTTTTCAATCAGCCATTGTGCCTGCCCGATGGTCTCTTCGGACACCTCCAGTCCGGCATCTTCAATCACCTTTACGATCTGGGGAAGCAGTGCTTCCAGATCAATCTGCTCCGGCTTCTTCGCATAATACCCGTTCACGGTTCCATCGGCATAATAGCCTGTGCCCTGACGGCTGCCCTCCTGCGGTGCAGAGTACTGTGCAGTATAGAGAGCCTCCGGCGTAGGTTCCATCCGGTTTTCCACCATGTACTTCTCGGAGCCCTCCGAAAGCTTCGAAATATTCTTAATCTGTTCATAAGTATCGGTTATGGCCTGCACATTCTCTTCGGTCAGTGGAATGTCACGGTCATGGAACTGATTTTTGAGTTCATTGGCAAAGCTTTCCGAACCCGTAATCTTACAGAGCTCTTCATCACTTAAGGTATCCGTATACCCGACAACCTCTGTTCCACCCTTTACAAGTGCTGCTTTTATACGATCGACAATGGTCACAACCGTGTCAATTTCCATACTTCCCGGATGAAAGCCTTCCTCTTGCAGCTTCGCAAAATCTTCATCGGACATACAATTAGACATTACTGCCATATAGTCACGACGAGCCTTGGTATCCTCTTGTCCCGCCATCCGCATAACCTCTTCTGCGGTCCTTCCGTGACCTGCGTAAGCGCTGTTATCCGTAACTGTGCCAGAAATGTCTAATGCAAATGAACTTCTTCCTGCCCGTTCTGCATTCCGGGTGGAAGTACGATATGCAGTTGTGGCTCTGTCAACATTTATACTCTGCTTTGCGGAATCCGTTTCCGCAGAAGGAAAATAAACGTTCATAGAGTAAATCTCCTAAAAAGGTATTCATTTCCTATAAAGTTAAAAATAAGGGCGAATGCTTTCACATTCACCCTTTATTTCGGCATATTATTTTGATTTCTTAACCATTTCCCTGATTTAAAAATAAACCGGGCAGATGACCTAAAACACAAAGATCAGCGCACTGTACGGAGGCAGATCCAGGGTCAGGCTGTAATTACGGTAATCACAGCTTTCCTTTACTGAAGTAATTTCCGCAGGTACTTCCATACCCTGTCCTCCAAACCGGACATCATCACTGTTTAACAAAAGCTTATATTTCTTTTTCTTCGGAACACCGACCTTGTAATTCTCCCATTTCATCGGAGTCATATTAATGATAAACATAAGGTTATTCTTACCATTGGATGCCTTACGGAAAAAGCTGTATGTACTTCTGTCCTTATCATCACAATTCAGCCATTCAAATCCGTCCCAGCTGTTATCAATCTCATACAGGCACGGATATTTGTTGTAAAGCTCCAGTAAATTCTTCACATAATCATGAAGTCCCCTGTTCAGATCCTCCTGAAGAAGGAACCAGTCAAGCTCTCTTGCTTCACTCCACTCTCTTTCCTGTCCAAAGTCCTGTCCCATGAACAGAAGCTTTTTACCGGAATGACCAAGCATATATGCATAGCCCGCACGGAGATTCGCATATTTGTCCGTCTTATATCCGGGCATCTTATTGACCATGGAGCACTTCAGATGAACGACCTCATCATGTGACAGGGGAAGAATATAATTCTCACTGTCATTATAGGTCATGGCAAACGTCATGGCATAGTGGTTATCCTTACGGAAATACGGATCCAGCTTCATATATTCGCAGAAATCATGCATCCATCCCATGTTCCACTTAAAGGAAAAATCAAGTCCACCGTCTTCTATCTTACCGGTTACCCTGGGCCAGGCGGTAGATTCCTCCGCAATTGTAAGGAATCCGGGATACGTTCCACGGACAACAGAATTCAGATGCTTAAAGAATTCAATAGCTTCCAGATTCTTGTTATCACCATATTTGTTGGGAACCCACTGTCCCTCTTTCTTTCCGTAATCGAGATAAAGCATGGATGCAACCGCATCAACACGGATTCCATCAACATGGAACTTACGGATCCAGAATAATACATTGGCAATCAGGAAGTTCTTTACTTCCGTCTTTCCGTAATTAAAAATCTTGGTTCCCCAATCCGGATGTTCTCCAAGACGCGGATCCGGATGTTCAAAAATACATTCTCCATCAAACCGTCCAAGTCCATGGGCATCGGTTGCAAAGTGAGCCGGAACCCAATCCAGAATTACACCGATGTGATGCTTATGCAGCTGATTGATGAGATACATGAAATCATCCGGCGTTCCGTAACGGGAGGTCGGTGCATAGTATCCGGTCACCTGATAACCCCAGGATCCATCAAACGGATGCTCAGCAATTCCCATCAATTCAATATGAGTATATTTCATTTCTGTCAGGTATTCCACAATGCGGTCTGCAAACTCACGATAATTGTAGAATCCCTGCTCGTCCGGACGTGGATGACGCATCCAGGAACCAATATGACACTCATAAATTGCCATTGGCTCTTTATTATAATCCTTCAGATCACGTTCCTTCATCCACGTGGTATCTGTCCAGCGGAACTTTGTCAGATCCGTTGTTCTTGACGCTGTTCCCGGACGTAATTCTGCACTGTTTGCAAATGGATCTGCCTTATACAGCTTCTCCCCTTCCTGCGTAATAATCAGATACTTGTACAATACCCCCGTTCCGACTCCTTTAACAAATACAGAATGAATTCCTCCCGGTCCCAGCTTCGTCATTGGAGTTGCACTCTCATTCCAGTCGTTAAATTCCCCGATCACATAGACCTGCTTTGCGTTTGGAGCCCAAACTGCAAAGAACATTCCCTCTTCTCCGTCTTCACAGGAAGGATGTGCCCCCAGCTTCTCATAAATATCATAATGAGTCCCCTGTGCAAACAGATACTGGTCATCCTGGGAAATGAAGACTGTTGGCTTCTTTTTCTTTTCTGCCATACCTCTACACACCTTTCTCTAGTAATGCATGAAATCTTTTTCTCTTAAAATGATCATATCCTCATCATCATATCGATTTCCAAATAGAACATCAAAGAAATGCTTTGGCGTCTTCTTATCCGCATAATAAATTGCTTCATCCACAAGCTCTTCAATCTCGGAAAGCGTAACCTCATGATCACCGGTCTGCAGATCGGCAATTCTCGTATGCAGCGCCAGAATTCCAAGATCATCAATCGAGTATTCCTGCTCTAAAGCGTATTTTCTTGCGTATTTCACAAGCGTCTGGTCATCCAGTGCTTCCAGATCCACTCTTAAATTAAATACTTCCTGTAAGTCCTTATTCTTGGCAAGGAATGCGTCCATCCGGTTCTTAGTATCCTCCAGAACCAGAATCAGCCCCTTTTCCTCCTGATTCATCTCACGAAACAGAACATCCACAGAAGGCTTCTTAAGTGCTGCGGCATCCTCCACGATCAGTGCACCGTTTGCCAGCTTATTTAACGTCTCTGCAATATCCTTCTTGTTCAGAACTGATCCGGAGATCTTCGCAACCTTACCGGAGAAATTACTGTCATTGGACTGCACATCCTTAATCAGGAGCTTTGCAAAAGCAGTAGATTCCGTTCCCTCTTCACCGGTGACAACAACATTGCCAGTGTAGGAAGCAAGGCTGATGTTATCGATGACCTCCGCAATCTGACGGCGTGTCCGGCGATGATGGATAAACGGAGCAAACTCTTTTCTTTCCTGCTCTGTCAGTTCGCGCCCCTTTTCTGTAGAGGAGATCACTTCCCCAGTCGTTTGTACCGGCTCGTCCTCCTTCTTAATCTCTCTTGGTGCCCTGAGCTTCTTAGCCTGTGCTGCCTGTGCCGGAACTTTTTCCGTCATTTCCGGTATATCTTCAAACTCTAACACAATATTCTGTGTTTCATCAAAATTCTGCTGTACCTTTTTCTTCTTTCTGCGGAGAGGCATCTTCTTCGGCTCTTCCGGTTCTTCTGCTGCTTCTTCCTCCGGATTCTCCTCTGTCGTTTCTACCCCGGCAGCTTCTTCCGTTACTTCCTCTGCGGCCTCTTCGACCATTTCTTCCCCGGATTCCTCCGCAGCTTCCTCTTCCTCATCGATGATCTCGGCATCCTCAACCAGTTCGTCCGGAACAGAATCCTGTACTTCTCCCATAACCGGTTCTGTCCCCGGCAGCTCTTCCATCACTTCATCCACAGATTCTTCGATGATTTCTTCCGGTTCCTCCACAGGCTGCGGTTTCACCTCTTCCTTCTGCTGTGGATGAGCTTCCTTTTCTTCCCGCTGCTTCTCAATATCGGAAACCTTGACAACCTTCGGCTTTTCCTTATCGGCACGAAGCTTTTCTTCCTTCATGGCCGCAGTTACCATGGCATTTTCCAGCTCTTCCAGAAGTCCGGATTTCGTAGACTCATCAAAATCGGCAAACAGGTTGTCCGTCTGCTTACGCACGCGTTCACGGATTTCCTTGAGACGTCTTTCCTCATTCTCCTTCTTCATCCGCTCCCATTCCGCCATCACATCCTCGATGCTGAGCTGTCCGGTAATCTGCTTCTCTACCTGTTCGGATTCCGGCACCACCAGACTGATCTGTCCGTCATACTCCTGGGAAAGCATATCATCGTACCCGGATTTTTTATTAAAGGTGCGGATCACACCCGTATTGGACATCGCATCCATTGAAGCAGGCGTAACTCCCGGTGTGACCTCTTCCTGTTCTTCCTCCACCGGACGGAAAGCGGTACGGTCTGCGTTCTTCTCGGCAAGCTCGGAAACCACATCCTGCACGTTCACTTCGGAAGTATTGCCAAAAAACACTTCCTCATCTGCCTGTTTGAGGTCTTCATCCGTGATCAGCTTCATCTCATCGGTATCCTGACGAAGAACCGGCTGTGCCTTTTCCTGCGCTTCTTCTACGGGCTGCTCTGTTGCTTCTGTCGGAGCTGTCTCCTGTACAGGGGCTTCCTGTGCTACTGCTTCCTGAACCCCTGCAACAGATCCTTCTGCGGCTATTGTCTGTTCCATCTGCGGTTCTACCGGCTGCATATCCGGTATCCGGATCATTTCGTTATCCGCAGCCGCATCGGTCTGTGCGGATTCATCCGCACCCTCTGTATGATCTACCGGTGCATACATCTGTGTCATCATCAGATCATTCACTTCACCTGCCGGCATGTCTCCGGTTTTATTCTCCAGAAGCTCCCGCATACTCTCTGCGAGCTCCTTCTGTAGATTAATCGTATTGTACTGGCTGACATCAACCGGTTTCACCTGAATATCCAGATCTTCTTCCTCTGAAGAAGTCTGTTCCGTCTTCGGAATCTGCTTCGTATCGTCTGTCAGCTGATTCATCTGACGACTGTATTCATCATCGCCCTCGTCCTCGGTTTCATACTTTGCCTCCTCACGCACAGCTGCCTGATCTACGGCAAAGTCTGAAGCACGCATTCCATTATGGCTCTTCAATTCCTCGTACTTCTGTTGCTGCTCCGGTGTTAAATGTGTATGCAGCATCTTAAGCTCATATGCCTTAAGAACATATCTGCCTTCCCCAAACCACAGAATCATCTCATCGCACTCTTCAATGCATTTACTTTCAAGACCTACCCTGTGGTAAAGATAAGCCAGCTCGTAGGCCCATTTTTCACGGTAATCATGGCGCTTTAATTCTTCAAGAACCTCAATCCGCTCCTCCAGGCTTACATCCTGTGCTTCATACAGCTTATACTGCAGAATATATCTGCCGCTGTCCTTCGGTGCAAGCTGGACAAATTCCTTGTAGTATTCAATCGCCTGAACATATTCTCCAAGCTTAATAGATAACTCACAGAGAGAATATACGATCAGCCGCCCCTTCTGCTTTTCATAGGCCAGAAGAAGAATATTCCTGCTGTCTTCATATCTCCGGTTAATTTTATATAAATCACTGATGGTACAGAGCATCATCACACTTTTTACCCTGCGCCAGTCAATGGAATCTGCGATTTTAACTGCTTCCTCGTATTCGCCTTCTGAAATTAAGGATTTAATCTCATCTGCACGTACTTTGTATTCATATTTATCCAAGGTAGTCACCTCTATATTTCTCTGCCAAAAGGCATACATAGTTACGCTATCAGTTTACCATACGGGGTATAAGATGTCAAAAATAAAACGCAAAAAAGAACAAGATATGGGCAGGTTCTTCCAACATTACCCATAGATCTTGTAGTAAATTTCGTTGGAAAGCAGTGCAAATTCCTGTAAGGTCAGTGCTTCCCCCCGGACAGACGGCGAAAATCCAAGCTTTTCAAGGGCTTCCTGTGCCTGCTCCCGGCCGCAGGGGATATCCCCGGCGTTACCGATTCCATTTGCCAGTGTTTTCCTTCTCTGGTTAAAAGCCGCCCGGATCAGGCGGAACAGGAATGCCTCGTCTCTTACCTCAACAGGCGGCCTGTCATATCGTTTCAGCCGGATGACCGCACTTCCCACATTGGGCTTCGGAATGAAGCAGCCGGGAGAGACATAAGCCACGATCTCCGGCTTTGCATAATACTGCACCGCGAGTGACAGGGCACCATAATCCTTTGTTCCTGGACCTACCTGCATCCGGTCCGCCACCTCCTTCTGCACCATAATCGTAATGCTGTCAAGCGGAACATGGCTCTCAAACAGACCCATGATAATCGGTGTCGTGATATAGTAGGGGAGATTTGCCACAACCTTGATTGGCTTTCCTGCGTTTTGCTCCTCCACAAGCTTCTGAATGTCCACCTTCAGGATATCCTCATTGATCACGGTCACATTGTCATAAGGAGACAGGGTATCTTCCAGAATCGGAATCAGGGACTTATCAATCTCAACCGCAATGACCTGACCGGCACTTTCTGCCAGATACTGTGTCATTGTTCCGATTCCCGGTCCGATTTCCAGTACGCAGTCCTCCTTCGTAATTTCTGCGGATTCCACAATTTTTTCCAGAATATGACTGTCAATCAGAAAGTTCTGCCCGAACCGTTTCTGGAAGTTAAAGTTATATTTTTTCAAAATCTCAATCGTTCCTGTAGGATTTCCTAATGTCGGCATGCATTTTCTCCTGTTACTGTTTCTTTTTCTGAAATCCGTAAACCTGTTCTGCATTGGCAAATGTCACCTGCATAACCTGCTCCGGAGTGATTTCCTTTAACTCTGCTATCTTCCCTGCCACATAGGGAAGGTTTAAAGAGGAATTCCGCTTTCCCCTGTTCGGAACCGGAGAAAGATACGGACTGTCTGTTTCGAGAACAATTTTCTCTAACGGAAGATATTTTACCACTTCTGCGAGCTTTCTTCCATTGCCAAAAGTAACAACTCCGCCAATTCCAAAATAAAACCCCATATCAAGAAAGGTGCGTGCCAGCTCCGCGGAATAGGAATAACAGTGTACGATTCCCCCGATTTCCCCGGCATGATGCTCCTGCATAAGATCTACGGTATCCTTAGCAGCATCCCTCGAATGAATAATCAATGGAAGATGTGTCCGTCGCGCCATTTCCATCTGCGCTTCAAACCATTTCTTCTGAATCTCCCGATCCGGCTCGTTCCAGTAATAATCAAGGCCAATCTCACCGACTGCAACAACCTTTCCCCCCTGCTGCAGTGCTTCCTCTCTGCAGAGCTTCTCCATGAAAGCCAGATCGTCATCTGTCAGTTCCCCTGTATCGGAAGGGTGCACCCCGATGGATGCATAAATAAAATTATACTTCTTCGCAAGATCCAGGCTGTCCCGACACCCCTTCAGGCTGGCTGCAACGTTAACCACTCTCGTAATTCCTTCCTCCTGAAGTTTCAGCAAAAGCGATTCCCTGTCCTCATCAAAGGCCGGATCATCATAATGTGCATGCGTTTCAAATATCATCATATGCTCCTGACTGCCCGATTTTTCACGGTTTTCGGGCACAATTAAAATTTCTTAAAAAATTTTTAAAAAAGTACTTGCATTTCAAAAGGCATTATACTATAATAACACTTGCGTTGCAAATGAAGTATTAAAACAACAAAAGATACGGACCGCTAGCTCAGTTGGTAGAGCACCTGACTCTTAATCAGGGTGTCCAGGGTTCGAACCCCTGGCGGTCCACTGCAAGTACCATTTTTGAGGACACAGGAGCCTTGGGGATGGTGCTTTTTTTGTGAGCAATGAGCCATGCTATAAATGGAAAAGGAACATTCTGGGGAGCTTGCTCACCTTAGAATGTTCCTTTTTTATTTATAATACGGCGAATGCCGCAGAAGCGAAGCAGCTTGCCTGCGAGCTTCCGGCATGGCTCATTGCTCACAGCCAAGCACCACCTTGCCTCCGAGCTTCCGGCATGGCTCATTGCTCACAACCAAGCACCACCTTGCCTCCGGGCTTCCGGCATGGCTCATTGCCCACAAGCATGCTCCATCTTTCCTCCGGGCTTCCGGCATGGCTCATTGCTCACAAGCATGCACCACCTTTCCTCTTCTCCTCCAGCAGTCCCTCAAACTCTTCCGGCGGCATCGGCTTAAAGAAATAATATCCCTGCACATACTTTCCGCCCTGTTCTTTAATAAATTCCACCTGCTCGTCCGTCTCCACGCCTTCGGAAACCGTCTTAAAGTGCAGATTATTGGAAAGCTGCATAATTGCAGAGATAACTGCCTTGTTCTTATCATCCATCTTATTTTTCATAAAAAATCCGCCATCAATCTTAATAATATCAACCGGCAGGGATTTCATAAAGTTAAGTGTCGAGTATCCAGCACCAAAATCATCCATGGAAATCACAAATCCCACGGCCTTTAACCGCTTAATCATATCAATCAGACGATCCGCATCCTGGAAGAAAACACTCTCGGTAATCTCCAGCTCAATCTGCTCCGGACGTAAATCGTACACATCACACAGAGCCTCCATATGTTCCGGAAGCTGATCGTCCATCAGATGCAGACGGGACAGATTCACTGAAATCACCGGAACCTTCTTTCCTTCCTGCAGCCATTTGTGAATCAGCCGGAAGGTCTCTTCATATACAAACTGGTCAATCTCCACAATCATACCGGTCTCTTCGGCAAGTGGAACAAACTTTCCCGGCGGAACCAACTTACCATCCTTATCCTTCAGACGGACCAATGCTTCCGCACCACTGATCTTTCCGGTAGTAATATCCACCTTTGACTGAAAATAGACACAAAAGCCCCCATTCTCCAATGCATCCTTCATAATCCGGTTCATGGCTTCCTTTTCATTTTCACGAGTCTCAAATTCTCTGGTATACACGTAAATTCCACTTGTCTCGTAAAAATTTAGTTTTGCCATATTCCGTGCCTTCATTGCTTTATCAATCGAGCGGTTGATATCCGTTTCTTCCGGAGAGATCGCATAAATACCACCAAAACAATTGATGGTTATCCCTGCATAGCTGCGTCTGAAATGCATAGTAAGTTCACCTGTATAATAATGAACCCTGCGTGAAATTGTCTCTGCCGGGCATGAATTCATGATAATAATAAAATCATCTCCCTTTACCCGGCAAAACAGATCTCCCTCTGACAGATCCCGCTGAATCATTTGCGCAAGAGCCTTTAACACTTCATCTCCGGTAACATATCCGTACTCATCATTGATTCTTGCAAAATCCTGTATTCCAAGGAAAACCAGTACAAAACCCTTTTTCTTGCGTTTCAGAAGTCTCAGTGCCTCCATACGGAACTTTTCATAACTCATCACACCGGTCAGCCGGTCTATTCCCTTCACCCTCTGCAGGTAAGATGTCACATCAGATTTACAGATTATAAAATCATCTTCAAATCCGGTATCATGAATTCTGGTTGCCGTAATCGTATAGCTGTTATCCTCATCAATGTCATAATACTCAACCGTGTTTTCCTCCATATCCGGCCCACAGGCTTCCATCGGACAGTTTTCACACGGTGTATCCCTCCGGAACATCGCCTCATAACACTTGATGTCTTTCGGAAGATCCTTATATGTCTCACGCATGGACGGACTTAAATAATATATTTCACGGGTGTGCAGATTGGATACAAAATAGTCAATTTTCTGTGCTTCCATTGCCATACGCCCGATCCTGTACTCATTTTCAAGCTCTGTCTTGGTCTGGAAACGCAGAATAAAACTGGACAGCATTTTCGTAATGCTGCGAAGAGTAAAGATTTCTGCTTCTGTAAAGGAACGCTTTTCCCAGATCTCATAGGTGATGGCAAACCGCATTACATCACCCTCCCACAAAGGAAACACAATACAGGAAAACGGAATTCTGGATAATTTACTGAATTCTTCGGTATAATCTTTATACCTGGAATGTCCGTTCTGTATCAGGTAATAATCAGGAGCTTTGCTTTCTGCCGACAGGTCGGCTGTCCCAAAGGTTTCAATGACAGAAGCATCATCGCCATCGTCCTCCCGGACCCATTTATTGGTAACACGCATTATCAGTGCAAGTGTGTCATATTCACGCAGAATACACCGGTCAAACCCAAAGTAACGGCAGACCTCCTCAAACACCAGATAGAGAGCCTGCTGCAGATTCTTTTCCCGGCACAGGACATCAAAACAAAAATCAAATAGTTCACGATTGATCCGGGTGACAGATTGATCTCCGGTTATCATAAGCTTATCCTGTTCACTGACCTTCCGGTAGGTCTGTCCCCGGTAATCAGCATCCATCTGTTCACCATCGTAAAAGTACAGTCTGTTTTTACCATGCCTCTTCGCAGTCCACAAAGCAGAATCTGCATGGGCATAAAGAGTATCCAGATCTCCTCCGTCCTTCGGGAACACTGCTGCACCTGCACTGAACCGGATCACACTTTCATCCCGAAGCTGTATATACTTTTCCAGACGATCCTTCAACCTTCGGATAAGCTTTTCAACCTTTCCGGTATCACTTAACTCCGGACAATAAACCAGAAAAATATCAAATGCCATCCGTGCAACAATATCCTTGACCATAAAGTTTGTATGTATCTGGCTTCCAACCTGCTTCAGCACAGAATCGGCATAGGTCTGCCCATACTGCTGATTAATCCTGCAGAAATCATCCAGATCAATCAGCAAAAGCACCCCCTGCTCATCCGCATTCTTAAGAAGCCGTTCCAAAATCCGTTCTCTTGCTGCATATCGCGTATACAGCTTGGTCAGATCATCCTTTTCCTGTGTATTGCCCTCCGACAGATTTAAATCATTCCCACTCATAAGTAAACCCCCCACGGAATTATTATTACTCTGTATATTCATTATATCACCTGTTGCCAGCAACAACAAATCTTACGGTCTTTATTTTCCGTGATTCTTCTTAAACTGCTTTGGGGTTACACCCTTCCATTTGCGGAAAATCTTAATCAGATGACTGCTGTCGGAAAAACCGGTTTCCTGGCTGATATAGCTTAAATCAAAGTCTGTGAACAACAAAAGATCCTCCACCCTGTTGATCCGGATAAATTCAATGTATTCCTTGCAGGATCTTCCATAATACTGCTTGAAATTCTTTGCAAAATAGGAATAACTCATGTTACACATATCCGCCAGATCTTCTACCCGGATCTGCTCTCCGATATGTGCATCAATATAGGAGGTAATTCCACGGATGGAATCCGTCTCAAGATTCATCGCCATCGCCACATCGGTATTAAATCCATTCTCACACCAGACCCGTACCATCTGGACGATCAGCGAAGAAATCAGGCTGTGAATCACAATATCATAGCCAAACTGCTTCTTCTGAATCTCCTCCCGGCATCTGCAAAAGATTTCCCTTGTCCTCCAGTCCCGGATCCTTTCTTCCTTAAAACAAAGTTCCACTTCCGGACTCTTATTGATGCTTTCAAGAATCATTTTCAACTCAGGTGAATAGCTGTTCTCGGTATATAGCTTACTGATGTCAAATTTAATGACTTCATATTTCAGGTCAAAATTGGTTGCTGTATAAACAGCATGCAGCGCTTCCGGAGGGAAGATCATCAGATCCCCGGGTTCAACCACATAAGTCCGTCCGTTGCAATCGATCAGCCCGGTTCCCTCTACCATCAGAATCATTTCCATAAAATAATGCCAATGAGACCGGATCGGAAACGGCATACAGGAGCTATCATAAAAAAAAGCTTCGTAAGGTGATTTTAATTTATCACAGTATTCAAATAAGTATTGCATCACAAACCTCTTACAAATAGATTTATACAATTTTTGCGCAACTATATTATAGCGGATATTTATTGGCAGTGCTATAGTTTTATAGTAATGAAAGAGTTTTATAACTTAAACCTTTATAGCTTAATTACTAATTTGGAAGGAATATGTTATGGAATTTATTAAAGGAATAACCTTCTCCCCCTTTTCTCCCAAAGGAAGTCTTAGCAGCAGGGAAGCTAAGAACAGTTTAAAAAATCTGATAGAAGGAACAGGCGCCAATTATATTGTACTGGTTCCAAATGCGCTTCAGGAAACCCCACAGTCAGAAGAAATTGATTTTACCTCTGATGCAACTGTTTCCGACAAGGAACTGATCAGTATGATTAATCATATTCATAAAGAAGGACTGCATGTTTTCTTAAAGCCCACTGTAAATTGTAAGAACGGTACCTGGCGTGCACATATTAATTTTTTTGATGAAGATGTTCCCTGTGAGCCCAAATGGAGCAACTGGTTTGCATCCTATACGGAATTTCAGCTTCACTTTGCTGAAATTGCAGAAAAAACCAAATGTGAAATTTTCAGTCCCGGCTGTGAGATGGTAATGCCCCAGCGAAGAAGTGCTGAATGGCGTCAGCTTATCGCCGAGATCCGTAAGGTATATCATGGTATGATTACCTATAATACCGATAAATATCAGGAACACAACGTAGACTGGTGGGATTGTGTGGACGCCATCTCCTCCAGCGGATATTATCCTCCCGACCGCTGGGAACAGGAGCTTGACCGCATTGAAGCTGTTGTGAAGAAATTTGACAAACCTTTCTTCTTCGCAGAATGCGGTTGTATGTCCACCCACGGTTCCTCCAAGGCACCGAACGACTGGACTGTACGTGGTGAGGTTGATCTGGACGAGCAGAAGAACTGGTATGTCTCCATGTTTGAGGCCTGCCGCAAGCGTCCCTGGATTCAGGGCTTCTGCTTATGGGACTGGGCAGGTAAACAATACCCATTAGACAAGGCAGCCTCCCACAGTGGATATGATATTTATGGAAAGCCTGCACAGGATATTGTGAAGGCCAATTACAAAAGCTTATAACTTCTTCCTTTTTCCCTATACAAAACCCGGCATCCTGTATACGCAGGTGCCGGGTTTTCATTTTACCATATTCTGTAACAGTTCACCCCTTCTCATTCATAAGCTGCCGGTATTTATTATATTTGAAACTATTCCGAGCCATTCTTTATAAAATGATGTTGGGGATCAAAAGCTCCCAACTATGATGCCTACGGATTGTTCCGTGCTTTGCACTCCCACAATCCTATTTAATATTCGAATATCGTGGAATTAGCATCCCACTTTTATGCTCATATCGGAGTGGGTCCCAAGGTCTTTCAACCACCTATGAGCAAGCTCATGTGTTTTTAGACCTTTTGACCCTGGCATCATAAAATGAGATCAATCAGAAATCCGCATGCAATACCAATTACATAGAGCATGGTCGTAATCTTCAAATTTTCCTTCATATCCTCATTCACACGGAACAACACAAGCAGTCCGATTCCGGATCCCACAAGAAGTCCTGCCATCATAGATCCCATAGTAAGCAGTCCCTCCAGATAAAGCTGTGTGATCACGACAGAGGCCGCACAGTTCGGAATCAGCCCAATGAGTCCCGAAAGCAGAATGCCGAGAGCCGGGACAGAGGTCATAAAGCTTCCGAGCTTATCCTCTCCTACAATAGCAATCAGGATATTGAGTGCAAAAGAAATCATCACAATAAAAGCAAAGATCTGTAAGGTATGAACGAGCGCGGACTTAAAAATATTCTGTTCATCGCAATGACAGTGCTCATGGTCACACATATGTTCAATGCGCATTTCGCTCTCTTCTTTTCCCTTACGATGCAGAATCAGATCAATTACAAATCCTGCAATCATACCAATCACTATCTTCATTCCCAATATCTGGAAAATCAATACCGGAGATACTTTCTCTGAAATCAGAATCGGCAGCATTTCATCCGATGTGGACAGGAAAATCGAAATCAATGTTCCCAGTGTAATAATTCTTCCCGCATAAAAGTTCGCTGCAGCTGCCGAAAATCCACACTGGGGAACCACTCCTAAAATACTTCCCACGACAGGACCGAGCCGGCCGGACTTCTTCACGAAACGCTCTGCCTTACTACCTGCTTTATGCTCAATATATTCCATCAACACATAGGTCACAAATAAGAAGGGAAGAATCTTGATTCCATCAATGAATGTATCTGTTAAAGCATCTAAAAACATATTTTGTCACTCTATCCTTTCTGGATATGCAAATGTTCATAACTATTCTGAATCCACTCATAAAACTGCTGCAGACTCAACTTTCGTTTTATTTGTATCTTTAAAAATATACAACATGTCTGTGTATCTGTCAAAGAATTCCCGCAAATTCATCTTCAAGTGCAAATTCATTCTTATTTTGTGTAAAATTCATTTGTAGATACCTTCTTTATTCTGCTCATTTGCTAACTGGCCGGTCAGCAATGAAGCTTAACCCTGGTATCTATTTTTGTAAAATCACTTACTCTCTGCACTTTGAATTATACAGGAAACTTAATTCATACTTAAAATGGCAACAGTCATTCTGAAATTATATTTGAAAAAGCATCCATGAAATCCCAAACACCGCAGGCTGATGCAATAAATAAATCAGCAGTGAATGTCTTCCTATCACATCAAAACCCGGAACTCTCCATGAAAATAGTTTTTCCATCATGTGGTTTTTCTGTACGAGCTGATAGAGATAAAATCCTGTAAGAAACAGGAAGAACCACGGAAGCAGTGAAAAATAGTCCGCCGAAAAAAATCCTTTCTGTGGAAATCCAAGATAGGTGGTGAACAAATTTTCATAAAAACCATCCGGCAATTTAAGTATATTCCAATTTCCGAATCCCAGATAACCTGTATTTACATTTCGAAAAAGAAGAAACAACAGAAAACTCCCTACAAGACCGATTTCTGCGCGTAGCTTCAGCAGAAGCTTTTCCATGGGAATCAGCAGAAGCATGCAGCTTCCAATCAAGGTAAGCACGCCAAATATGACTCTGCTTTCCGGCATTACCAGTAAGGTAACGAACGTAATCAGAATTCCTGATCCAAATACGATCAAACCTCTTTTAAGATGATGAGACCCCAACGACCAGCAGAAGCCGGCCAAGAGAATAAACGTCCAACAGATGCTCTGCTGCCATACATATCCTCCAAGTCCGCTATATCCAGGGATCTTCTTTCCAAACAGAAACACCAGATCCCAACAGGTATGATAGAGCATCATGCTTAATAAGGTGATTCCCCGAATCGTGTCAAGTCCCGCAAGACGCCCTGCTTTCTGCCTTTGTACTTTATACTGCTGTATTTTCTGTACTTGCATTTTCTGACTTTGTATTTTCTTTTCCTGTATTTTCTGTGTCTGCATTTTGAGGCTTTGTATTTTCTCTTCCTGCATTTTCTGCGTCTGGATTTTGAGGCTTTGTATTTTCTTTTCCTGTGTTTTCTGCGTCTGGATTTTGGGGCTTTGCATTTTCTTTTCCTGAATCTTCTGCGTCTGGATTATGTGTGTCTGCATTTTGGGGCTTTGTATTTTCTTTTCCTGTATTTTCTGTGTCTGTATTTTGGAACCTTGATCTTTTGCCTGCACTGTATTTATTTTATTTGTGTCTGCTTCCATCATTTTCTGCTATCCCCTTTTTCATGATCCTATTGGACATATTGAGGTTTGTTTTCACATTTATATCCAATAATTCCCTGATTTATGGACATCATCACTTCATTTACTCTGTTTATGTCCAATTTACCTCAAAATAAGCCCCTATCGCAATGTTATTCTCTTAATTTTGGACATAAATTAATTTTGACACAGTAATATGTCCAAATTCAAAACAATTGCATTTACAAGACAGTTGCACAGCCTGAAAGCAAGTATCTGGATGCAAGTTCTGACTGCTAGTATCTGGATGCAAGTATCTAACTGCAAGCTCTGGATGCAAGTGTCTGACTGCAAGTTCTGGATGCGTAAGAACATGATTTAAGCAGAGCATTTAGTGAGGTTATTTCGAGCTTAGTGCGAACCATACAGGTTCACTTGGCAAACCGAAGGTGAGTCTGGTGGAGCTTGTTCAGGAGTGGGCAGGGCTGTGTTAACAGTAACAGATCGATATATACACAGAAAAAAATTTCCTATATAATGATGTTTGAGAATTGCGGGAGCTGCTTTGCAGCGGAGCAATTCGTGGATATCAATTTAAGGACAAAATACCTTTTGCCCACAACATCATAATGATATGAGTAGCAAAATATAGTTTTTCCCCAACATCATAATGATATAAGTAGCAAAATATAGTTTTTCCCACAACATCATAATGATATAAGTAGCAAAATATAGTTTTTCCACAGCATCATAATGATATGAGTGTCCGAAAAATTTTTCCACTTATTGATGTATCATTTCATCCTGTCAGCCAGACAGAAAAGAGGTCTTATAATGCGTATTGATAAATTTTTAAGTAATGCCGGTGCCGGTTCCCGCAGCCAGGTCAAAACAGATCTAAAGAAAGGACTTGTTCTCGTAAACGGACAGGCAGTTCGAAGTGCTGATTTTCAGGTGGATCCGGCAGCAGATACCATCACCTTTAAAGGAAAGGAGCTTTGCCTTCCTGGTAACCGCTACTATATGCTGAATAAGCCTATGGGCTGTGTCAGTGCCACAGAAGATCCCGGGGAACAGACCGTTCTTGACCTGTTTCCTGCCGAACTTCGTAAGGATTTATTTCCGGTAGGGAGGCTTGACAAGGATACGGAAGGATTGCTCCTTCTTACAACTGATGGAGCCCTATCCCATCAGTTGATTTCCCCGAAAAAGGAAATTTACAAAACCTATCTTGTCACCTGCGAAAAATCCGTAACGAAAGAAGATCTTCTTCGCCTGGAAACAGGTGTCAACATCGGGGAAGCTGCACTTACCCTTCCTGCAAAAGCAGAAGCAACCGACGATAACCATGTCATCTATCTGTCTATCTGTGAGGGCAGATTCCATCAGGTAAAGCGTATGCTTCAGGCAACCTGCAATAAAGTCACCCGGCTCAAACGCGTATCCTTTGGACCTTTATCTTTGGATACCTCACTTAAGCCGGGTGCATATCGTGTCTTATCAGAGGACGAGGTTGCTCTTCTACGCAATGCTTCCTCGAAATAATCTATGATTCATAGCCTCTATCTGGAATATTTCAAAGTGTACAGACTCTCTGTATTCTCTGTATGGAACCAGCTATCTCTCTTCACGGAAATAAGCCAGTCCCAGACTTGCGGGCGGCTGATTTTCACGCTTACTGCGCATGCTGGTAATAATCAGTACAAGTAATGTTACTACATAGGGAATCATCTTATATAATTCCTGATTTTCCATATGATCCATACCGGTAGGCAGATACAGGTACAGGATGTATAATCCACCAAACAGGAAGGATGCAAGAACGCTTACATTTGGTCTCCAGATAGTGAAAATAACCAATGCTATGGCCAGCCAGCCCCTGTCACCAAACGCATCATTCGACCATACACCGCATGCATAATCCATAACGTAATACAGACCGCCAAGTCCTGCTATCATACATCCGATACAGGTTGCCATATACTTATACTTTGTTACATTGATACCGGCTGCATCCGCGGTATTCGGCCCTTCACCTACCGCACGCAGATGAAGTCCGACACGTGTCCGGTTCAGCACATAAGAAGCAGCAAATGCAATAATAATAGCCAGGTATGCCAAAAATCCATAAGACAAAAACAGTTTTCCAAACCAGCCAAGCTTTCCTGCAAAAGGAAGAGACTTACTGAAATAGCTGCTTGTTGTAGTAAGCGCAATAGACGGAACATCACTGGCTACCAGCTTGATCAGGGATCCGCCGAAGAAGTTACCAAAGCCTACGCCAAAGGTTGTCATTGCAAGACCGGTTACGTTCTGGTTTGCTCTTAAGGTTACGGTAAGGAAGCAGTAAAGCAGTCCCATTAGCAGAGAACCGGCCAGACAGCAAAGCATCGGGATCAGAATAATCAGTACCGGATTTGCCGCAGAGGGATCTGTCAGGGATCTCTCATAAATAAAGGATCCTATTACACCGCTGATACCGCCAACATACATAACACCGGGGATTCCAAGATTTAAATTACCGGACTTTTCGGTAATGATTTCACCGGTACTTCCGTACAAAAGAGGAATACCCTGTACGATTGCCCTGGGAATAAATGCAAGTAAAAAGCTCCACATGATTACTGCTCCTCCTTTTCTGTTTTCTTACGGAACTGAAGCCGGTAGGTAATAAAGAATTCACATCCGATGATAAAGAACAGGATAATTCCTGTCAGAATATCGGAATAGGAATGATTCAGTCCAAAGTTTGTTGATATTTCGCTTGCACCACGATCCATGAATACAATCAGCAGACTGGAGAAAATCATGGTAAACGGATTAAATTTGGACATCCAGGATACCAGTACGGCCGTAAAGCCCTGTCCTCCTGCAATGGTGGTCGTTACGGTATGGTTAATTCCACCTACCAGCAAAAGACCAACCAGACCACAGATTGCACCGGATAAAATCATAGTACGGATAATTACCTTTTCTACCTTAATACCAACATACTTCGCAGTATTTTCACTTTCACCAACGACACAGATCTCATATCCATGCTTGCTGTACCATAGATAAATATGCATAAACACGGTTACAATAACCGCAACCACAATAGGAAGCAGATATTTCGAACCGAACAGCTGCGGAAGCCAGCCAACGTTTGTATTCTGATTAATAATACCAATCTTGCCGGAGCCCTTCGGTACCTCCCAGACAATTGTAAAGAAGGCAACAAGCTGTGTTGCAATATAATTCATCATCAGTGTAAAGAGAGTTTCGTTCGTATTCCATTTTGCCTTAAAAAATGCCGGAAGGAAGCCCCAGCAGGCGCCTGCCAGAATACTGGCCACGATCATACATAAGATTACCACACCATTTGGCAGCTTATTTCCGAGGCAGATCATACAGGCTGCGGAAGCAAGTCCTCCGACCAGTACCTGTCCTTCCCCACCAATATTCCAGAACTTCATCTTAAAGGCCGGGGTCAGTGCCAGTGCAATCAGCAACAGAATAGAGACATTCTGAAAGGTAATCCACGTCTTACGGACAGAACCGAATGCACCGGTAAAGATCGAACGGTATACCTCAATCGGATTAATACCGGTTGTGATCGTCGTAATAATTCCGCATAGAATCAATGCAAGAAGAATAGCCAGGGCCCTGATTCCAAGTGCCTGATGCAATGGCAGGGTATCCCGCTTTACAATATGAAAAAGAGGTTCTTTATTCTTCTCCTTCATGGTTCTTTTCACCTCCCACTTTAGTCATCATCATTCCGACCGTATTTTTATCTGTTGTTCTGGCATCCACAATGCCACTGACCTGTCCGCCGCAAAGCACCAGAATTCTATCAGATAATTCCAGCAGCACATCCAGATCCTCCCCGACGAAGATTACGGCAACACCTTTCTTCTTCTGCTGGTTTAACAGATCATAAATCGTATAGGAAGAATTAATATCAAGTCCGCGCACTGCATATGCCGTTAATAATACGGTAGGGGCAGATGCAATTTCACGTCCAACCAGCACCTTTTGTACATTACCTCCGGATAACCGCCGTACAGGTGTTGAAATCCCCGGAGTTACCACCTCAAGACTCTCAACAACATCATTCGCCAGCTGCCTGGGCTGCTTCCGGTCTGTAAACGGAGAATGTCCCTGCCGGAAGGAACGAAGCATCATATTATCCGCCAGATCCATATTTCCTACCAGTCCCATTCCAAGACGATCCTCCGGAACGAAAGAAAGGGAAACTCCCAGCTCTGCAATCTTCCTCGGATCCATACCGATCAGCATTTCCCTGGAACCATCATCCTCTACATAAGCAATGGTTCCGGCTTCCGTAACCTGAAGTCCGGCAATCGCTTCTAAAAGCTCCTTCTGTCCACAGCCTGAAATTCCGGCAATACCAAGAATTTCTCCACTGTTCGCAGTAAAGGAAACATCCTGCAGCTTCACAACGCCCTCTTCATTACGGACTGTCAGGCCTTCCACCTCAATACGGGGTTTAGGATTCACCGGATCAGGCCTGTCTATATTTAACGTTACCGTATGACCAACCATCATGTTCGTCATTTCCGTTACATTCGTATCCTTTGTTTTCATACAGCCGATATACTGTCCGCTTCGAAGAACAGCCACACGGTCTGAAAGCGATTCTACTTCATGCATCTTATGGGTAATGATGACAATCGCTTTTCCATCATCACGCATCTTCCGAAGAACACGGAACAGCTTTTCCGTTTCCTGCGGAGTTAAAACTGCCGTAGGCTCATCCAGAATCAGGATGTCTGCACCACGATACAATACCTTAACAATTTCCACGGTCTGCTTCTGCGAAACCGACATATCGTAAATCTTCTGCTTCGGATCTACCTCAAAGCCATATTTCTGACAAATTTCTTCCACTCTTTTAGTGGCTTCTTTTAAATTCAGTTTACCGGGGAGTCCGAGAATAATGTTTTCCGTTGCCGACAACACATCGATCAGTTTGAAATGCTGGTGCACCATACCAATACCCAGATCAAAGGCATCCTTGGGTGACCTGATTACCTCTTCCTTTCCATTGATAAAGATCTGGCCTTCATCCGGAAAATAAATTCCGGAAAGCATATTCATCAATGTGGTTTTACCACTACCATTTTCTCCAAGCAGCGATAAAATTTCACCCTTATAAATATCCAGATTCACCTTATCATTTGCAATTACGGATCCAAAGGTCTTCGTAACATTTCGCATTGAAACTGCTGCGGTTTTGGTTTCCATTATCTGTCTCCCTTCAACTTAAGTAAGCATTAAGTGTTTAAAAAGCGGCGCGGCGAAATTCGCTGCGCCGCTTTTGGCATTATTTGTTCTGTCAAAAAACCGACTAAATTGTAAATTACCTTCTATGGAATTAGAATGCGGTATCCAACAGGGTAATTCCATCGATCTGTACGTTGAAGTACGGAGCGGAACGGAACTGGATATCGGATTCATGGAAGTATCCGTCGAGAACTACTTCATGATCCGGAGTATAATCCGGGTCGGTATCTACATCAGCCTCAAAGCTGCTTAATTCAGCACCCTCTACCGTGAAGGTTGTAATATCAAATACGTGTACCTTACCTGCAATCAGATCAGCCTTAGCTGCATCAATTGCTTCCTGAGTTCCTGCTGCAACAGAAGAGCCAAGCTCTGTAAGCTCAACAGATCCTGTGTCAAGAGAGCCAGCCCAGTCAGTATCAATTGCATTACCGGCTGCTACACAGTTGATGGCATATTCAAAATAAGGCTCCCAGTTGATCTTGGAGGATACAAGGAAGGTATTCGGACATGCACTTGCGGTGCTGCCGTTATAAGATACATTAGGAACACCTGCTGTCTCACATGCGGTAGGAGCACCCATGGAGTCTGCATGCTGGCTGATTAATACACAGCCATCCTCAATCAGCTTATTAGCGCCTTCCTTCTCAGCAGTCTCATCATACCAGGAACCGGTAAAGGTTACTTCCATGGTAACGGAAGGACATACGGAGCGGGCACCTAAATAGAAGGAGGTATATCCGGAAATAACCTCTGCATAGGTAAATGCACCAACATAACCCATCTTGGCCTGATCAGCAGTGATGTCACCATTGTCGATCATCTCATTTAACTTCATACCTGCAACGATACCTGCAAGATAACGTCCATCATAAATGGAAGCAAATGCATTGTGGAAATTGGAAAGGTTCTCTGTATGAGCCTTGGTTCCGGTTGCATGGCTGAACTGTACATCAGGGTATTCCTTGGCAGCCTCAATCACATAATCCTCATGTCCGAAGCTGTCTGCAAAAATAAAGTTACATCCTGCATCTGCAAGCTCACAGGCTGCATCATAGCATTCCTGTCCTTCAGGAATATTGGTCTTAATTAAATATTCAATGCCAAGCTTCTCACAAGCTTCCTTGGCAGCATTTAAAAAGTTCAGGTCATAGGTAGAATTCTCATCATGTAAGAAGATAAATCCGGCCTTAACACCTGTTACCTGTGCCGCATCTTCTGTAGCTTCCTCTGCATCTGCAGTCTCCTCAACTGCTGCATCATCAGCTGCTGCTTCATCGGTTGCTTCTGTGGCTGCTTCGGTTCCGGTAGTGGCATTCGTATCCGTGGAAGATGCACATCCAGCGAGAGTAGCGATTGCCAGAGCCATAACGGTAAGCAGACTTACGACTTTCTTTCTCATAATTTCTCCTCCTGTGTGTTCCCGTTTACCGGGTGGTTTAAACAATAGCAGTATAGGCATTCTGAACTGCCATTGTCAAGCGATTTTCCAAAAAACATGATAAAAACTAACGGAAAACGATTTCACCGGTCGCTGCATCCATACTCTCTACAATGGCAAGGGACTCAACACGCACTCCCTTCTCACGGATCAGGTCACCGCCCTTCTGGAATCCCTTCTCCACTGCAATGCCGATTCCCTCGACCGTGGCACCTGCATCCTCCACAATCTGCAAAAGTCCCTCAAGCGCACAGCCATTTGCCAGGAAATCATCAATAATCAAGATATGATCCTCCGGCTTAATAAACTTCTTTGACACAATCACATCATAGATTTTTTTGTGGGTAAAGGACTGGATCTTCGTAGAATATACTTCTCCGTCAATGTTTAATGACTGCGTCTTCTTCGCAAAGACAACGGGAACATGAAAATGCTGGGCCGCCACGCACGCAATCCCGATACCGGAAGCCTCAACGGTTAAAATCTTTGTGACCGGACGGTCTGCAAAGAGCCGTGCCCATTCCTTTCCCATCTCATTAAACAGCTCAATGTCCATCTGATGATTTAAAAAAGAATCTACCTTTAATACATTGCCTTCTTTTACTACTCCGTCCTCACGGATGCGTTCTTCCAGTAATTTCATGCCTGTGCAGTCTCCTCTTATGATCATTTCCCGATTTCTTTAAACGGGATGCTTCTATTATAAATAGGTCACAGATACTTTTTCAAGTCACGATTTACGAAAAACAACCTTCTGTTGTAAATAATAGCTTGCAAAGAATAAAACAGTATCTACCACGATCTTCACCACTGCCTCCGGAAGCAGCGGAAGCAACAATACTCCACCGGTACAAAGCAAAGCACTCATGGTCATCTGCACAACCGCAAGCAATGCATATTCCAGTGCTGCTTTACAGGGATTTTCCCTGCTTTTGAATACCACCTTATAATTAACCGCATAATTGTATGTTGCAGAAACGATCCTGGCAAGCACCGTGCATAATGCAACATAACCGGCCACACGGTTACGCAGGAAATGACACAGAATCGTAAACAGCAGCAGATCAATGATGCTCGAAGAAAACGATGCCAGGGAATATTTGAGAAATCTCTTTCCCAGGATAGCATAAATTTTCGCCGAATCCGAAACCGTCCGGAAATGGGTCTGATGATTCTCTTTGGAATCATAAATGGTCTCAATCGGAAGCTCAAGAATCGGATAATTGGCAGATGCATCCAGCAGCATCTGCATTTCGAACTCGAACCGGTCATAGGAAACGCCAAGCATTTCCTTCATAAGACCAAGTGGAATTCCTCTTAAGCCCGTCTGGGTATCATGAACCTTCGTACCGGCAATATAAGAAAATACAGACATCGTGATCGTATTTCCAAAGCGGCTCTTCCACGGAATATCGTCTCCATCAAAGGTGCGCATGCCAAGAATCAGGGATTCCGGATGCTTATCAAGTCCCTGCGCAATGCTTTCAATCGCAGCTGCACTGTGCTGTCCGTCCGAATCTGCGGTCACACAGCCGGCTGCATCCGGGAAATGCTCTAAAACATAGGCAAATGCTGTTTTCAAGGCCCGTCCCTTTCCCCGGTTTACCTCATGGGAGAGAAGGATGAGCTTTTCCTGAAGCAGCTCCTTTGCCCGGTCAAAAAATGTCTGATATGCCGGACTGCTTCCATCATTTACCAGTAAAACCGGTCCGAACGGATAATCCCTCAAGGTATTCAATAGTTGTAAAAGTCGTTCATCCGGTTCATAGGATGGAATAATCAATGGGATCATACCCTGTTTACCTTTCACCTTTCATTTATCCACCAATAAAGGATACCAAAACCTTTAGTATTCCGGCAAGCAGCATCACCTGAATAGGATTCATATGCTTTTTCTGCAACAGAAAAACACAGAGTCCGAAGATTACGATCAGGCTCCACTTCGTTCCTGCCAGGGTAATCACTGCATCATTTCCCCAGAATGCTGTTATCAGAATCGAAATTCCGGCAGAGGCAATCATTGCCACAATACATGGACGGAGCGTCATTAACACACTTTGGAACAGATTAAGGCTCCGGTATTTCAGGTAGAGCTTTGCAATCATCGTAACAATAATACAGGAGGGAAGAATACTCCCTGCGGTTGCCACGAAAGCCCCACCGACACCTGCAATCCGCAATCCGATAAATGTAGCGGAATTTACGACGATCGGCCCAGGCGTCATCTGGGAAATCGTAATCAGATCCGCAAATTCGGACATCGTGAGCCACGGATGCTGTATGACAACCTGCTCTTTAATCAGCGGAAGCACCGCATAACCACCACCGAAGCCAAACAAGCCCATCTGAAAAAAGCTTAAGAAGAGTTCAAGATAAATCATCCCCGTGCCTCCTCTTCTTTATCAGTCCGCGGATAAGCCCTATGAAACCACCTGCAAGAATCAGATAAACCACATTAATCTGTAGAAAAGCTGATAATACAAAGCTTACCAGCATAATTGTGATGGAAAGCCGGTTTTTACCATGTACAATTCCCACTCCCATCTCATAGGTCACACAGGTAATTACGGCTCCAACACCTGCCTGCATTCCCTCCAGCATCTGACTGACAAAATAATTGTCCCGGAAGGCCTCATAACAGACGGAAACAATGGAAATAATGATAAAGGGAGGAAGGATCGTCCCCAGAATGGAAACCAGTGCACCAGTTAAGCCGGCCAGCTTATAACCGACAACAATCGCTCCGTTTACCGCCATCGGTCCCGGTGCAGACTGCGCAATGGCAATCAGATCCAGCATTTCCTCTTCCTTAATCCACCCGCATTCATCAACGAACTTTTTCTTCATCAGGGAAACAATGACATATCCCCCTCCGAAGGTAAAGGCACTTAAATACAGTGTAGACAGAAATAATTTTAATAACACTTTATTTCGGGATTCCATAGAATTCCTTCCCCACATCGCTTTTATTTATTTGTCTGTTTTATTTTACTTATTCATTCTCGACAATCATCTGGCATACCTTCATCGCTTCCAGTGCCTGCAAATGGCTTTCCCTGGTAACGCCTGCACAGCAGGATGCATCCACATGAATCGGAAGCTCCGGGAAGAATGCTTTCAGTACCATCGCATTCGAAATCACACAGATATCCGTACACAGGCCGACAAGGGTAATGCTTTCAATTGCTTCCTGATCAGAAAGAGTGCGGATCCTTTCCGGTAACCGGCTGCTGCCAAAGGTTTCTTTTATAATCGGCTCCGTAGAGATCAGATCTGCGATTTCTTTGCGGATCTGCCAGCCTTCGGTATTTACGATACAATGCGGAACGGGAAGGTTCTTTCCTTCCTGTGTCGTCAGGTAATTTTCATAATGGGTATCCTGCGTAGCAAGTACCGTTCCGTCAAATCCCTTAATCTTCGCTATCACCTTCGGAACAATCGCAGCTGCTTCTGCCGTTCCCAATGCTCCGTCAATAAAATCATTCTGCATATCAATGACAATCAGTAATTTCATTTGATTATATCTCCCCCAGTCTTCCTCTTCTCTGAAAAATAAATCCCTGTCATTACCGTACCGGTTATTATTTTCTATCATAGCATGAAAGAATCTGATGCGTAAAGTAGTCTTGACAATTGTATCTTCAAAGAACAGAATATACTGTAACAGTTCAGCCATTCAGAAATGATTGTGCAAGATGACCGTGGAAGCTTGCTCATTAAGGGCAGCTTATACAAGCATTTCTGCATGGTTGAACTGTTACAATATACTTAATTTGATAACATGTCTGAGGTGAAATAAGATGAAAACAGGATTAATTTTAGAGGGAGGCGCCATGCGCGGTCTCTTTTCTGCTGGAATCATGGATGTGATGATGGAAAACGGAATTGCCTATGATGGAGTAATCGGTGTTTCTGCCGGTGCCGCATTTGGCTGTAATTATATTTCCGGACAAATCGGCCGTTCCATCCGCTACAACCTGAAATACTGTAAGGATAAGCGTTACGGTGGTCTTTATTCCCTGCTTACAACCGGTGACATCTATAATAAAGATTTCTGCTACAGTGAGATTCCTTTGAAGTACGATCCTTTTGACTTTGCAGCCTTCGAAAGCAGCCCGGCTGCATTTTATGTTGTGTGCACCGATGTAGAAACCGGTAAACCCGTTTATCACCGGTATACCGGGCGTAAGGATCATGGCTTTGACTGGATCCAGGCTTCTGCTTCCATGCCGCTTGTCTCCAGGATTGTAACTATTGACGGTCAGAAGCTCTTAGATGGCGGGGTGGCTGATTCCATTCCGGTCCGCCGGTTTGAACAGATGGGATTCAACCATAATGTCATTATTCTTACGCAGCCGAAGGATTACCGCAAGAGCCCAAACAGCCTGATGCCGCTCATCCGTCACAAATACAGGGCTTATCCGGAATTTATCAAAACAAATGAAAACCGCCACCTTGTTTATAATGATACCCTGGATTATATTTTTGAGAAGGAAAAAGAAGGCTCCGTCTTTGTCTTCCGACCGGACGAAGCCCTCCCTGTCAGCCGTGTGGAAAAGGATCCTGTAAAACTACAGGCAACCTATGACCTTGGCCGCAAAGCCGGTGAAGAAAAGCTTGAAGACTTAAAAGCATTCCTTACATAACCCGGCGTCTGCGTCTGAGCCATAGCATAAACAGTACAAAACCTCCTGTAAGAGCTGCGCAGAGGGAGATTCCTATCCATCCCGGCACTCTGCTCCTGTCTGTCTGCGGAGGATTCGTCTCCTCCGGTGCTATAAAGCCCATCTGGCCATTCGGGGTCATACCCTGCACCAGCTTATACTTATCAATGAAGCGATGAAGCATGGCAGCAATCTCCGCTCTGGAAACCGGATCCTGCAAAGCAGACAGGACATCAGCTTCTTCCCGTATCAATCCATTGCTGACCGCCCACAGCACAGCCTTTCCGGCATCATCCATGGTACTGTTCATATCCTTCAGCTCGTCCTGACTACCCTTAATACTTATATCGTAGCCCTTGTATTGCGCATAACGGTAGAACATGACTGCAAGCTGTTCCCAGGTGATGGGATCCCCGGGTCCGAAGCTGTCCTTGTTGTAACCGCTTAAAATGTCATTCTCTGCGATCCATGCAATGGCATCTGCGTACCGCGCCCCGTCTTCCACGTCGGCAAAGCTGTTTTTAGCCTTCGGTGCAGGGCTGCCATCCATACTCCAGAGAATTTCTGCCATCCTGCCGCGCGTCTGCGTTTCATATGGGCCAAACTGTGTGCTGCTTATACCCTCCATCAATCCGTTTTCATAAACAAACATAACGTCATCATAGAACCAGTCGTCTTCGGAAACATCGGTAAACGGGTTATTTCCTTCTTCTGCCTCTTCGTCCGCAGCAGGCTGATCACCGGTGATCGTCGTGGTATCGCGTATATCCTGCCACTCCCTTAACAGGATGCCGTCCTTTGGCGTCGTACGCCGGGTATTCTCTGCACCGGGTTTGATACCCTGTGCCGGCTCTGTGCCGGGTGTTGCAGAAAACGGACTTGCAGGAGCTGTACCGGCTCCATTATTAGTACCGGAATCCGTATGGGCTGCAGATGCTGTGCCACTGTTTTCCGGCTGTGACGGGATTCCTGTGTTTTCATTCACCGGATCAGGGGCTGTCTGTCGTAATATCATGGCAAGCTGTGGTGTGGAGCTGTTGTCTGCATCATCCTTAGCATAAAGGAATAAGGATCTGTCCGTATCTCCCTCCGGCAGCGTTCCGGTAATGGCAAAGCTGCCGTCACTTTCGGCATAGACGCTTCCACTGTCATATACGACCTCGCTTCCGGCCTCTGTCATTCCGGTGATGGTATACGCACCGGTGCTCCGGTTGGCGAAGAAGATCGGACTGGTGAGCGTGAGCACGGGATCTGTCTTATCCATATTCACCAGAAGGAACTCACTGGTTACATCTTTGCCCTTTATTCCACTCACGCAAAGCATTAGGCTTCCGGTAAAATTGGGGATCGTAAATGTATTGTTTCCATCTCCCGTAAGCTCCTGATCTGTATCCATCCGTGTGACCTGAATACGCTCTGCTTCCCCACAGGTCACAGTAAGGGAATTGGTATTTCCTCCTACATAAGCCTGGAATACACGATTCGCATCCCTGGTGCAGGCAATACCGTTTACAGCAAGTGAAATGTTAAGTGGTGTGTATTTCGGCAGATTTTCTTCATTGGAGCTTGTTTCCGAACTGTAATACTTTCCCTTCCCTTTCTCTATCGTTTTTTCTTTGTAGGCACGCACTCCGATCTTATAGTCCTTATCAGCGGTAAGATTTTCTGCGGGAGCAGAAGCAGCTTCACCCTCGCCGTTAAAGGAAACAGCACTTCCACCTACAGTCAGTGCCATATCGATGGTATTCCTGTCGGCACCAAGATCGTACCCAAAGCCCGTATCCTTCCAGTCTGTACCATCCTTCTGATAGATGGTCACATGATAGCCGTCAGCACCGGCAACCGGATCCCATTCGGCACGCATAACCTCATTACCGATAAATTCCAGCGTAGCCGTCGAAGGAGCAGCAGGCTGCATGGTATTCTTATAAGAGATCGGCGCACTAAACTTCTGATGATCAATAGCTGCAAGTGTAGTCACCTTTTTTCCGCCCTCAAGGGTAAATTCCTTTTCTGTCATCAGGAACGATGTTGCATAATAAGTACCCGTAGGCAGAAGCTCGCCGCTATCAGGAAGGCTGACGGAGAGATTGTCCGTGTCCGTGTCTGTTACGGTCTGTTCGTCCACCAGATAGGCAGCATCACCCTCGGTGCTTCCCAGATAGGTACGCAGCACATAGGTTTTTCCGTTTTCGGGATACTTCACCTTGCCGGTAAGGTTATTGGTGTTCTGTGTCAGCTCCAGCTTTTCAAACGGTTCAACTGTAAACCCTTCTTCATCGGAAAAGCTCAGCGTACCAGTGTTAACCGAATATGTACCGCCTTCCTTCAGACGAAGGAGTACCAGGCGATAGCAGTTGCCATCATCTTCCGTCTTCTTCATATCACCTGTGCTTGCCGCATTAATGTCTGCTGCAGGATCAATTTTTTTGTCCTCACCTACCCAGTAGACCGTGAGATCTTTACTATCCTTCTGAACCTTCAGAACCTGTTTGATCTCCTCCTCCGTGAGGCTGTTGTCAAATGCCAGCAGGATATACGGTGTTTCATCTGCACCGGCATTCACTGTGATCTCTTTCGTTACAGCTCCTCTGTTTCCAAGAACAACCGGCTCTTCTGTCTGCAGAGCTCCGGTTTTCTCATCGTCTTCCGACAAAGTACCCTCTGCAGAACCGGTTCCCTCACCGTTCTCCTGTGATGTGCCCTGGGTTGTTCCGCTGCCTTCGGTATTCTCCTGTAATGCACCCTGGGTTGTTCCGCTTCCTTCAGTATTCCCCTGCGGTGTGCCCTGGGTGGAACCACTACCCCCTGCATTCTCCTGTGATGTACCCTGGGTTGTTCCGCTTCCTTCAGTATTCCCCTGCGGTGTGCCCTGGGCTGTTCCGCCACCTTCGGTATTCTCCTGTGATGTGCTCTGGGGTGTTCCGCCACCTTCGGTATTCTCTTGTGATGTTCCCTGGGTTGTTCCGCTTCCTTCGATATTCGCCTGCGGTGTACTTATTACAGGAACAGCTGCTTCATTATTTGCCTGCAATGCTCTCATTACAGGAGCGGCTGCCTCGGTATTCTCCTGTGGTGCACTCTGCACAGAAACAGTCACCGCATTATTTTCCTGCGGAAGACTCTGTCCAGAGACCATACTTTCGCTGCTTTCCTGCTCTCCGGACATGCTCTGTCCGGTTCCGGTTCCTTCACTGCTTTCCTGTTCCCCGGACGTGCTCTGTCCGGTTCCGGTGCCTTCACCGCTTTCCTGTTCCCCGGACGTGCTCTGCCCGGTTCCGGTGCCTTCGCCGCTTTCCTGCTCTCCTGCTGTGCTCTGTCCTGTTCCGGTTCCTTCACCGCTTCCCTGTTCTCCGGACGTGCCCTGCCCGGTTCCGCTTCCTTCACCGCTTCCCTGTTCTTCGGACGTGCCCTGCCCGGTTCCGGTGCCTTCACCGCTTTCCTGCTCTCCGGACGTGCTCTGCCCGGTTCCGGTATCCTCGCTGGGCTCCTCTTCATCCTCCATGGAAAGGCTGCTCAGCAAGTCAGAATCCTCACTCATCAGAGAAACACTCTGTACCACCGGTGTCACGCCATGGTCTTCCCAATTCCACTTCGGCAGCTTTTTCAGCCACTTCATTTCAATATCCCAGCCGCCGCCCTGTTTGAAGTCGGTCTTCACAATCTGAGGCACCAGCACCCATACCCGCGCATCGAAGATGTACACATTTACTCCTGCCATTGCGCCGAGATAAATATCAACATTCTTAAATGCCTCCTTCATGCTTTCGTTGACGGTGGTTCCCCGGATGGGAACGGTCGTCTGCCCACCCATGATGAGGTTGATATCCGTTGAGGCCAGTTTTAAGCCACCAATCCACTTAATCTTTTCAGGGATCTGCACAGCTCCCTTGACAATGCCATTGGCGCCGATGCCAAGATAGAGTCTGTCCTTTGCGTTATTCACACCACCAAAGGCACCCATTTCCATGGAGGTATTCAGAACCAATATATCAATTTCCGTACTGGGCAGCGCAGCTTCCAGCTCCTCGGAGCCGGAAAAATAGAAGCCCTGATATTCCTCACCCTTATAGTTCCGTTTCTGTCCGTTAACCTTCAGGGAATAGCCAAAGCTTTTAATGACTTTGACATTCGGACTACCCACAAGTCCCACTTCGGATGCCTTCAGTGTGAACTCGCTGGGACCAATGATCACATCTCCCTTTCCTTCGACGAGGTGGAGATAGGTACCCTTCAGCGTACCCCGCAGCTTAATGGGCGGAATGCCAAAATAGTTGCCGTTCACTGTGGCAGCCAGATCCTTGAAGCCTGCTCCGCCACCGTTGAGCTGTCCCACAGGCACCGGCGGAATCAGTACAATACCCGGGCTGGAAGCAACATAGAAGTACAGTTCATCAGGGATCAGTACACCGTTATTGGCTCGTTCCAGTGCCAGATTCGCTTCAGTTTCAAAGAGATCAAAAACATTCAGCTCCAGCTCAAAGGCATATCGTTCCTCGCCTTCAAAGGTGTTGACCTCGCCCTTAACCTTGGCAAGCTCCAGCGCCAGCATGGTGGCTGTGTCAAAGCTGCCTGTGGCATGTACGCCATTCAGCTGGAATCCATAGGTTTTTTTGCCGTTCACGTTCTTTTCCTTCAGTCCGTAGCCCAGCTTTTCCAGAGAAAATTCTGCGCCGTCAAGGACAGTCCTGAACCCGATATCACCACTGAATATAAGGTTCCCCGAAGCATCGGCAGCAGCCTTTTTAAGCTTTACCTTAGTGTAGGGAATATCCACATAAATAAGAGCATCGTTCTTTTCGGGAACGATGTCAAACACAAAGCCCTCCTTCTTAAGAGAGATACTCAGACTGTCGTTTGCACCGCTTTTTGGCTGGTAAAACTTGAAGGTCGGTGCGCTGAGATGTACCCCGCTCTGCACCACTCTTCCATCGCTATGGATAATAAGCTTTCCGTTCTTTGGCCATGTTGCCGTGACAGAGGGTGAGAGCAATGCTGCTCCCCCTGTGAAGGTAAAGGAACTGCCGTCAGTACTTTCATAGTCACCATTGATAAGAGCGACAGGATTACCATATTGCTTTTTCAGCTCTGCAAGTGCCGTATCATCCGCAACATACTTCACCGTTACGCCGCTGCCGCCGGAAAAGACAGCCAGCCGTTTGGCGGTAATGGAGGTATCGACTTTATCCGGCTCTGTTGGAAGATTTTCCGACTTGTCCACCAGATCACGATAGCCCCAAAGAAAGTGCATTGCATCCTCATCAATATTTTCCTTCTCAAAGGCCATACCAGTGTTGCTTTTGCACAGCACGGATGTGGTTTGCGGCTTTCCGTTTGGCTGTACATCTGCGAACGGCGGTAAATTGACTTTGATCCGCTCTCCCGCGGTGGAGGTAATGTCCTTTGCGTAGTACTCCGACAATCCTACAAAGGGGTTTGCCCAGCTGTAACCGTCCACGTAGGCCTCTGTGATGTATACGCCATCCAGATCACCCGACTGGTAATAGCCCTTGGGCACAGTCCGCGTATGAATATCTTTCACGGGTGCGGTGAGGGTGACGCTTTCAGAGGTAATCGTCGGATTTTCCCCCTCCGGCACGGTAATACGCCTCAATTTCACAGTGGGGCCATTCTGCGTTTCGAGATTGGCATTATGACCCATCGCCGTAAAGCCGCTCAGGGTATAGCCCCATGTAAAAAGCGGGTCACCCCACAAAGTCCCGGAACTTATATTATTGATGAATACGTCGCTGACTGTTGTCAGCACGCCCCATGTGGCCTGACCGGAGCCGGACGTATCATCCTTGAGCTGTACAAGCTCGTAGTAGGCTGTCACCGTTGCATCAACTTTCGTTCCCGCCCGCAGGGTATACGTTGCCTTAATGGCAGGGGCATTCCCCTGGGGTGTTTTTTTTACATATTCCGCCTGCTTCAGGAGCATATCCATGCTCTCAACACTCTCCACGCCATAGCGATAGGTCGTAATCGTACAGTACGGCGTCTGTCTGGTGAGCTCCCCACCCGCAGCCTCCGTGGGAGACGTCGTGAGATATGCGCCTCCGGACTTTCCATCCTGATGCAGTGTCACACGGATATAATCGTTCTGCAGCACAAGTGAGCCGTCCTGTTGTTTAATCTGCTGTACAGTTCCTCCGGCATCCTTTGCCGGATAAATACTTCCTGCAAATGCCATTGCCTCCGCAGGCAGCAGACCAACCAACAGACTGAGCATCATGCACATAGCCAATAGTGTTCTGATGAATCGTTTTTTCATTGGTTTGTTCCTTTCTGTTCCTTCATGCTGTATTCCTACATCGATTTTTCTGTAAATGTGGCTTGAAAAAAATCTTCACTTATATAGGTACATGAAAATGAAAAAACTCTCACCCCGAACATAAAATTTTTTAGAAAAAATATAACCAGAAATTTGACCAAAATTTTAGCAATTTTTGCCAAAATTAAGAGCCGCCCAAAGGCAGCTCTCAGAAAATGTAAATATTCAGTCAGGAGAAAATAAAGAGTTCGCCTGCGAACTCTTTGCACGCGAGCGGTGTTGCAAAGCAAAACACTAACAGCAGCTATCCGTTTTTAATCTTTTCTGCAGATACGAAAGGCTCTGTAAATATTCCTCATCCGAATGAAGATGCTCAATGATCATCGGCATGTCTGGATTTTCTGCTGTTGCAAGCTGTGCATATTTCTCCAAAGGTAATGTTCCTTCCCCACAGGCGCACTCCCTCAGCTGGAAGGTAAATTCATTCAATAAAAGAACATCCTTAATGTGGCAGCTTAATATCCTTCCCTTCAGCTTCGAAAAGCATTCTTCCATAAATTCTTCTGCGAAGAAATAACGCTGTGGACAATTTACCATATTAATAAGATCCATATGCACACCAAAAGCCTCTCTGTCTACATCCCCGATCAGGCGGAGATATTCATCGGGACCTGTCGGAATCATCCAGGGCATCGGCTCAATACTGAATTTCGTATTCACAGGATTTGCTTCATCAATAATGTGCTGTATGGAATCAACTGCCATTTTCCACGTCTCTTTGGAAAAATTCCCGGGATATCCACCATCCCAGATCGGTCCATGCGGTGTACCAACGATATTCACACAGCATTTTGCACCAATCTTATCCGCCATTTTCAGCTGATTGATCGAATAAGCAACTGCCTCTTCCCGTTCCCTGTTATCCACAGCAAGAACATTTTTCCAAATGCCGACCTCGGCAATGATTAACCCTTCCTGTTCCGCAGCCTTCCGATAAGCATCAATGGTCTCCGGGGAAGCTTCACAGTTCACCGGAAACACAACGGATCCGCATCCGAGTTCTCTATGCTTCTTTGCCCACTGCTGCGGGGTTTCATGTGCCAAAGGAACAGACAATCCTATTTTCATAATGCATCCTCCATCTTTTGTAAAGATTAATTGCAGCTATTCAGTGTCTTGGTAGCTACAATTTATTCTAAGCTCTGAACACCATCAGAAATGACGATAATGAATCACCGAAGGATCAATCTCCTTTAAGGACTTTGCTCCGGTTCTTGCCATGATACTCATCAGCTCCCGGTTCATTTCATTCATACGGTTGGTAACACCCGCTGCACCATCCTTTAAGGGACCCATCAGTTCGCGTCCGACACACACTGCATCTGCGCCCAGTGCCAGTGCCTTAAAGACATCCATGCCACTCTCAATCCCACAATCTACGAAAACAGGGATCTGTCCATCTACCGCTTTTACAATTTCAGGCAGAATCATCAGTGGAGGTACGGCATACTGCATAATTCCATGGTGATGGGAAACAAGAATTCCCGATACACCAGCCTTCACACATTTCTCAGCATCCTTCGCGCTCAGCACACCCTTTACAATAAATGGTACAGATGATGCTTTCACATAATTTTCCAGATCAGAAGCTGTCTTTGCATGCATCGGCAGACCACATACCACATCATATTCCCCATTTCCGGCAAAGCAGTGGTCAATATCCATCCCGACAGCGAATGCCCCATGTTCGGCAGCATGCCGGATCTTGTGATAAATCACTTCATCCTCTCTGTGCGGTTTAATGATTTTCACTGTTCTGGCTCCGGTTGCAAGAATCTGCTCCAGTTCATCATCTTCCCCCATGCCAACCCAGTGCACCGCTCCTGCATCCTTCGCACCCTTTCCAAACTCTGCCATGGCATTATCACAAATTTCATGCAGATGGGAAAGTGCTGCTGTCATAATCGGAGTCTCAAACGTCTCTCCATATAATTCCATCTTCGTAGAAGGAAGATCGGAATCCCAATACCGGGTTTCTAACAATATGGAGTCAAAATAATCTCTGGTAATCTGATTGGAATCACTTCTGCTGCTCATACACCTTCATCTCCTCTTTCGCCTTTTCCAGAACTGCGATCAGCTTATCGCACCACGCATCAAATTCCGGATCTTCCACCTGGCATTCCGGATGGGAAAGAACATATTCCACGGTATTCCGGATTCCCTGCTCCATACGGACATTCATGCAAAGACCGGGTACTGCATTTTTCAGCTTTTGATTATCAAATACCACGGTATTAGCCTTATCGCCAATCAGGGATCCTTCAAAATCATACGGTCCTGCTGCATCAAGATATGCAGATGAAACATAGTAAGGCTTGTATTCAACCTGCAGTGCATCCGCCACAGCCTGATAAATCTGATTCCAGGTCACCGACTGATCGCTTGTAATCTGGAATGCTTCACCGATCGCCATTGGATTTCCCATTAGACCCGTAAATCCCTTTGCAAAATCAGAATTGTGGGTAACGGTCCAGAGGGAGGTTCCATCCCCATGAACGATCACCGGTTTTCCCTCCAGCATTCTCTTTAAAACCTGAAAACTTCCTTTATCTCCATGAACTCCAATAGGAACATTTCTCTCATCGTATGTATGGCTCGGACGGATAATCGTAACCGGGAATCCATTTTCACGATACATTTTCATTAAAAACTCTTCACAGGCAATCTTATTTCTGGAATATTCCCAATGAGGATTGGAAAGCGTCGTTCCTTCTGTAATGCGATAATCCATAACCGGCTTATGATAGGCAGATGCAGAACTGATGTACATATACTGCTTCGTCTTTCCGGCAAACAACCGGTAATCCCGTTCCACCTGCTCCGGAACAAATCCGATAAAATCGCATACCACATCAAAATCCATTCCGGCTATCTTCTCCGCCACTTCCTGTTCCTTGCTGATATCGGCAATAATCTGTTTTGCCTGTCCATCCAATACGTTCTTACGGCTTCCTCTGTTCAGAAGATATAACTCCCAGCCCTGTTCCACCAAAAGTCTGGAAATCGCCATACTGATTGTTCCTGTTCCTCCAATAAAAAGTGCTCTCATGCCATTACCTCCTTGTCTTTGTGCTTATTTACCAGTTAATATCCGCCTGGCGGGCTCTTAAACTTGTTACCTTACCATCTTCTACAATAATCTGGTATCCATAGGTAGAATATTCATCCGGTCCATAGACATAGTAATAGGTGGATTTTCCGGATTCCGAGCTATCGTAATTGTAGTCAGCAATTGCGGCAAGAACTTCTTCCTCGCTGCTTCCAAAGGTAATGCCTCCCGGAAATACCATGGAGGAGTTGCTATTGGCTCCGAAATCATGTTCATCCAGTTCAATAATAAAACAATTTTCCAATACGGTCGCATATGGAGCAAAGTTCTTGACCGATACACGGATTCTCTGCTTATCCTTCATCAGCTCTGCCCTACCGGTGTCTCCGGCACCGATTACCATATCGCTGTTCTCTTCCTGTATTTCGAATCCGTTATCTGTAAATTCCTGAATCGGACAGGGAAACTGATAAAGTGCACCATCATACTCTAAAATATTGGAATAATAATCATCTCCAAGCTGTGTTGGTGCCTTATATTCGCTGATCAGTTCCGGAACCTCTTCGCTCACCGAATTATCAAGACCTTCAAGCTCTATCATGTTCATCAGTTCAAGCTTTTCCATCACTCCGGAATCTTTATAAACATACAGGGTTACCTCACTGTAATAATCCGTTTCATAGGACATTTTATAATAAAGTTCCCCATCATACTCATCGGTAGGCTCCCCATAAGCCTTCAGGATATCTTCTCTTGCAGACTCCCCAAATGTAATTCCCTTCGAAAGTTCTATCTTCCAGTCACAGTTCCGCATCTGATAACCGTCCAGATCCAGTCCGCAGATCTGACCTTCCTCCGGTGCTATGGCATTTAAAGATAAATTTGCAATAGAAGTATAAATCGTAACACCGTCCTTCTGCCATGGTTCCGCATAAAGATATTCGTTCGCATATAACACTTCTGTCCGGTCACCGAGATATTCCCAGCCCAATGCCTCAAAATCATCAAACCACATCGGGAACTTATATACCTGTCCATCCATCGCAATCTGGAAATCATACAGATTATCGGACAGCTCTTCCGGCATTTCTACGGATGTCTTTTCACTCTGATCCTTCCCGGCAATTACCGTTTCCTCTGCATCTTCGTTTCCGGTCTCTTCTGACTCTTCCGATTCCAGAATTTCCTCTTCCTCCGGAAGCTGTGCTTCCACGGCCCAGTCCTGTGACTGCTCCGGTTCATAATCCTGCATCATTTTCATTGCTACACCATAAGCACTGCATCCACAGAGATTTAATGAAAGTCCTGCTGCCAGCAACGCTGCTACTGCCTTTTTCTTCATTTTACTTTTCTCCCTATAAAAATTTATTTGTATTTCCGCTCCCTGATTGCAAGAACCGTAATAAAAATCACATCCATTGTAAAAAAGAACTGCATAATCGCAGAGATCACAAGCAACGCTTTACTGTGAAATCCACCTTTATAGGACCGGACAATGTAAGCCACTGAAAATGGTGCAGCCGCAAGCAGAATAAGCCAGCCATATATCCCAAGTATCAATGCCATCACAGGACCGACGAACACCATAAACACAATCGGCGTAACCATTAATAACAGACAGAGGACAATCAGAAGTCCTCCCACCAGATAAAAGGGAACCAGTGCATACTTGATAATCATGGAGCATACCAGTAACTGCTTCCTCTCAATCTTACTCTTTGCTGCCAGAACCACAATTAAGTTTACGACTCCTAAAATAACCGGTAACCAGAATAGCCAGGACGTAACTTTATCTGCCGCGTCTGCGTCCGACATTATCAAAAATGCCACCGGTCCCAGATATGCTGACAATGCATATAAAATTGCCAACAGATAAATCACAGGAAACTTCTTTTTTTCCTCCATCTTTACCTCCACTCAAAGGTAACCATACCTATGATATAAATTGCCAGAATACATACCGGCACAACAACACCGAAAATCGGTTTCATCCATGGCTTAATCTTTAATCCCTTACCCTTATTCGCTTCTGCCATAAGGTTATCAAATCCCCATCCGAAACGCTTGCTGGTACAGAATAGTGAGATCGTCATGGCTCCCAGTGGAAGAATATTGTTACTTACCAGAAAATCCCAGAAATCCAGCCAGGTCGAAGCCGGTGTAAACGGATGGAAGTCAAATACACTGAATCCAAGTGCAGTTGTAAGAGAAAGCAGGAACACCACGATTCCACATACAAGACACCCTTTCTTTCTGGTCCATCCGGTCATTTCCCGCACACAGGCAAGAATGTTTTCACATACCGTAAGCTCTGTGGAGAATGCTGCAAAAACCATGAACATAAAGAACAGACTTCCCCAGACTCTTCCTCCCGGAATATTCCGGAATACCGTTGCCATGGTATCAAACAGCAATGCAGGTCCTGCCGTTACCTCCAGTCCGTATGCATAGCAGGAAGGGAAAATGATCAGTCCCGACACAATCGCCACAAACGTATCCAGTGCAATCACATGCACGCTTTCTCCCAAAAGGCTGCGGTCATCTCCAAGATAGCTTCCGAAAATCGCCATGCCTCCCATTCCAACAGACAATGTAAAAAATGCCTGATTCATTGCTGCCACCAAAATCCTGGGCGTAATATCTGAAAAGTCCGGTACCAGATAAAATTTATATCCCTGTAATGCACCTTCATAGGTGCTGCTCTTGATTGCAAGCACTACCATAAGAATAATCAGAAGACACATCATATATTTCGTTACACGCTCCAGACCTCCCTGTAAATCAAAGGTCAGAATCACAAACCCGACGATAACCGCAACAGCAAGAAATCCAACATTGATCTGTGGATTGGAAATCATCTTCGCAAAACCCAGATCTGCAACATCTCCTGTTACAAACTTCACAAAATAATAAATCAGCCAACCGGTTACAACCGTATAAAATGCCATGAGGCATACATTCCCCAGCAATGCCACATAGCCGTGCAGATGCCACTTCTGTCCCTTTTTTTCGAGCTTATGATACATTCTCACTGGACTTGCCTGCGCTGCCCGTCCCATTGCAAACTCCATCGTCATCGCCGGCATTCCAAGAACAATCAGACAGAGAATATACAGTAAAACAAATGCTCCTCCTCCGTTTGTTCCAACCATCCATGGAAATTTCCATACATTTCCACAACCTATCGCACAACCGGCACTCAGCAGGATAAATCCTAATCTGCTGCCTAATCGTTCTCTTTCCATACCCCTGTATTCCCCTTCCATATATATTGGTGGCTGCTTCGCAGCCGCTTGTTTTTCTTTGGCATCTATCATATGATACCATACTCACGACAGTGAAGTATATAAAAACATCCGCCACACTTTCATGTAAGTTTTTATAACTCTCCTCTGATGCTGATCTCCCCGGAATTCAGCCGTTCTGTGCTGCCGTCCTCGTATTGTACAATCAGCGCACAGGTATCATCCACCTCTAAAGCAAATGCTTTTCTGCTTCCGGACGGAGCGAGCACGGTGATTTCCTTCCCCACAACAAGGCTTCGTTCCTGATACTTCTTCACATAATCCTTTTTGTCAAATTCCGCATAATAATTCATGAAATGATTTAAAAACCCTGCCACAAGAAGGTTCTTGCCATCATCCTTCTTCCGGTCAAAGATGGCTCCGGCAATATCTTTAATTTCCCCGGAAAATCCATCCTCCGGAAGATAGACATTAAATCCGATGCCGACCACCACATATTCCACGCTTCCGTTTTCCATACTGATGGAAGCCTCAGTCAGAATCCCACTGACCTTTCTGCCGTCAATATAAATGTCATTCACCCATTTGATTCCGGGTTTCTGACCGGAAACCTCTTCTATCGTTTCACATGCTGCCACGGCTGCCATGGAAGTAAGATTTGTCAGCTCATTCGTTGCAATTTCCTTCGGACGGAGCAGAATGCTTAAATAGATCCCGGTATCCACGGGAGAATAAAAGCTTCGCCCACGTCTTCCTCTTCCTTCGGTCTGCCCGTTTGCAATAATCACATAACCTTCCGGTATTTCTTCATTTGCCTTCTCCCGGAGCATGGTATTCGTAGAACTGACTTCCGGAAGAACCTGAATGGTAAGCTGCCGGTTCTGCGGATCCAGATATTTTTCAATTCCCTGTACTGAAAGAATATCCGTATTCATTGAAAGCCGGTATCCTTTGTTCGGCACAGCATCAATCACGTATCCATCACTGCGCAGTGCATTGACCGCTTTCCATACTGCCGCACGGGACACCGACAACTGTGCTGCAATCTCTTCCCCCGAAAAATAAATGCCTTTATTTTCCTCAAACAGTGCAAGAATATTTTCCTTCGTGCTCAATTGCGCAACCCCTTTCTTTATATCCAATGAACATTCTTCTCTTTATACTGGTCACGAGGCTCCGGTTCCTCCGCCGGATGACCGATATAAACAATATTTAACGGAATCTGTTTATTCGTAAGTCCCAGAATATCCGCTATTCTCTTCTCAGCATGCTTCTGTGGATGAACGCCGCACCACAGCGAACCAAGTCCCAGTTCTGTCGCTGCAAGCAGAATATTTTCTGTTGCGGCACTGCAGTCCTGAATCCAGTAGGAAGCGTACTGCATCGGAAGTGCCTTTGACAAATTTCCACATACCACAATGGCAGCGGGGGCTGTAATCTTTGAAAACTTCGCAGCTTCACGAAGCTTCTTCAGCACTTCCGGATCCGTCACCACATAAAAATCCCATGGTGTTCTGTTGCAGGCACTCGGCCCGGACATTGCTGCATGCAAAAGCTCCTCAAGCTGTTCTTTCGAAACCGCATCTTCGGTATATTTGCGGATACTTCTTCTTTTCTGTAAAGCTTCTCTTACTTCCATAATAGCTACCTCATTTCGGACAACTGTCTTTTTTGAAATAAATACCCATAATTATTCAGAATCATTACAGATATTAGATTAATCTAATAATAAAACAATCGCAATACGAATTACAATACAGGAAGTCTTTTTGAGGACAAGGTTTTTTCATAAATTTACGTTATGATGTAGTTGCCATTTTTAAAAATCTTAACTATAATCTCAATAGTTAAAAACTGTTGAGGAAAATATTATGATTAAATTAATTGCCACTGATATTGATGGTACTCTTGTGAAGGATGGTACCCTGCAGATTGATGCAGAATATATGACCGTCATTGATAAATTAATCCGGAAAGGCATCCATGTCGTTGTCTGCTCCGGGCGTCAGTTTGTCAGTGAGAAGAAGCTGTTTTCCCCGATTCGGGATGAACTGCTCTATATTACAGATGGGGGAACTGTTGTCAGAACTCCGAACGAAATCCTGCAGGTTTCTACGATGCCGGAGGAGATCTGGAAGGGAATGTGCCGGATGGTTCATGAACATCTGCCGGATTGTGACAGCTATATCTCCACACCGGATATGGGTTATGCCGAAAATGAAAACAGCCGGATGTTCCGCTGGCTGAGAGATTCCTATGGTTATGATATCTGTGCGGTTAAGGATCTGATCGCCTGCTCTCCGGCAGATGTGATCAAATTTACCGTTTATCACCCTTCTGCCTGTGAGGAAAAGTGTGCTCCTGTTTTCACGCCGGCATGGAAGGATCAGGCGCTTCTTGCCTGCTCCGGAAGGGAATGGATAGACTGCAATCCCTTGGGTGTCAGCAAATGGACTGCTCTGTCTTATTTGCAGAACTATCTGGGTGTTCTCCCGGAAGAAACCTGTACGTTCGGAGATAATCTGAACGATATAGAGATGCTGGAAAAAGCGGGCTTAAGCTTTGCTGTTTCCAACAGCCGTGAAGAGGTGTGTAACGCCGCCAGAGAACTCTGCCCTCCCTACTGGGAGAACGGAGTCCTACAGGTATTAAAGCGGTTTCTGTAAGACCCTACAGCTGCTTTTCCATGTAAACACAGACAAATCGCGGATCCCGTACTTCTCTTACCGGATCTGACGGCTTTTTTAATTCCAACGTATCGGGATTCATGTCTTCTCTGGTGATATAACCGAGCTTGTGATAGAAGCCTTCGGCCTCTTTGCGGCTGGTAATCACGATATGGGAATACCCAAGCTCCCGGATCCAGTCTTCGGCCGCGAGAATTCCCGCTGCCCCGGCACCAAGTCCCCTTGCTGTGGAGATGGTTGCCACCCGTTCAATCTTCGCAAGATTTCGTTCCGGGAGCAGATGAATCCGGTTCGTACTCAACGGCTTCCCGTAATCATCCGTTACCAGAACATATTTTCCGTCCGGCGTATCGTCGGCAAATTCTCCTTCCAGGCTTAAATCAAAGCCTAACACCATAGCCTGCGTCCGGACATAGTAAACACCTGCCCGCTGCCATTCTTCCTTTACTCTGATCGTTTTCATCTAGCCCTCCCACCGGATCACGGTTGATTCCACTTTATTGACCGCCAGATCGATAATTGTCGTAATAACACCAACTGTCACAATGCCGGCAAGCACGCACCGGTAATCTGCAAAGCTTTTGTATTTCTCAATAAAATATCCGATACCAAGGTTAATTCCCAGCATTTCTGCACCGGACAAGCACATGAAGGCACCTCGCAGACTCTTCGAAATACTCTTGATAATTCCAGGAAGGCAGTATGGGAAAATCACCTTAACCAGCATACCTGCCGTTCCAACTCCCATGGTTCTGGCTGCTTCAATGACAGCCTTGTCAATCTGTGCGACCCTTGCCACCATTCCCTGAAAGGTCGGCCAGAACACGGCAAAGAAGATTACGGCAATCGCGGCCTGACGGAAGGTGGAAAAAATCATAATCAAATATGCCGAAAACATCAACGGCGGAATCAGTGTAATCACATTGGATAAGGGAAGCAGCACCTCTCTTACTCTCGGAATCCAGCCTGCAAGAAGTCCTAAAATTGTGCCGGATACAACTGCCAGAAGGAAGCCCCAGAACAGAAGCTGCAGGGAACCAAGTACGTCCGCACCGATTTCCGCAGGCTTTTCCACGAATACATGGAACAGACCCTCCGGTGAGGGGATCAGCAGATCATTATGTATGAATCCCAGCTTATAGGAAAGCTCCCAAAGGATAAAAAAAGTAAATAATACAACGGCAATATCCGATGCGCTTTTTTTCGCGGTCAGATGAATACGAATCACATAAATAAGGTAAGCCGTAGTCAATACGGTAATATATGCTGTACTGTCATAATATGCTTTATGTGCGGTAAAATAAGGGAAAAACAGGGTGAGCAGTACATTCACAATATAAAGCAGCGTTGCAGCTGCAAATTCCAGATAATAGCTCTTTGGCAGTAATAATTTTTTCATAATGCTACCCCCGCATCAATATTGTCCTGTACCTGCTCGTAAAAGCTGGCAATCAGCTTCCGGTGAAGCTTTTCATAGCCCTGTGTTCCAATCAGGTCATCACGTTTTCTCGGATGAGGAAGCTCTACCTGAAGAATGCTGCGGATTTTTCCCGGTTCCATTACCACGATCCGGTCTGCAAGCAGAATGGCCTCATCAATATCATGTGTCACAAAAACCACTGTTTTCTTATGTGTTGTGCAAAGAGAAGATACCAGCTCCTGTAGTTCTAAACGAAGCTTCGGATCAATCGCACCAAAGGGTTCATCTAAGAGCAGCACGTCGGATTCAAGTGCCAGTGCACGCGCAACTGCAACTCTCTGCTTCATTCCACCGCTTAACTGGCTCGGATATTTATCCCTGGCCGCTGCAAGTCCTACACTGCGAAGATATTCTTCGGCTTTCTCTTCCCGTTCCTTCTTCGAATACTTCTTTCCGCTCTGCTTAATGCCAAACAGGATATTTCCCTTTGCGGTCAGCCACGGAAAAAGCGAATACTGCTGGAAAACAACCGCACGATCCGGTCCAGGGCCCGCAATCGGCTTTCCATCCAACAGAATCTCACCGGACTTTGCCTTATTCAAACCGTTCAGGAGTCCTAAAAGAGTGGACTTGCCACATCCTGAGGAGCCTAAGATACAGATAAATTCGCCCTCTTTGATTGAAAGATTGATATGATCGAGAGCTGCAAAGGAGCTCTTCTTATCCACATAATCGAAGCAGACATCCTTCACCTCTATTTTGTTCTGAGTATGTACGGTTCCTTCCTGTATGCTCATTTTCCTGAACTCCTTTATCCTGCTCATTTTGTCTTCATTCTAATTACAAATCGTAACTATTCATAAACCGGTTCTGATAAGTATTTCTCTCCGCTGTCCGGGATAATAATCACAATCCGCTTTCCTCTGTTTTCCGGACGCTTTGCCAAAACCTCTGCTGCATAGAGCGCTGCACCGGATGAGATTCCTGCAAGAATCGCATCTTCTCTCGCAAGAAGACGGGCGGCATCATAAGCCTGCTGTGTGGTAACCGGAATGACTTCATCATAAATGTCAATATCCAATGTCCGCGGCACAAATCCGGCTCCGATTCCCTGTAACTTATGCGATCCGGCCCTTCCTTCGGACAACACCGGCGAATCCTTCGGCTCGACGGCAACCACCTGAATATCAGGGTTTTGTTCCTTCAGATAACGCCCTGCACCGGAAAGTGTTCCACCGGTTCCGACACCGGCAACCAGAATATCCACATCCCCGTCGGTATCCTTCCAGATTTCCGGGCCGGTTGTTTTATAGTGTGCAAGAGGGTTGGCATCATTGGTGAACTGTCCAGGAATAAAGCTATGGGGAATTTCCTCTGCAAGCTCGTTGGCCTTTGCAATGGCTCCCTTCATTCCAAGCTTTCCATCGGTCAGAACAAGCTCTGCTCCGTATGCCTTCAGAATGTTTCTCCGCTCAATGCTCATGGTATCCGGCATCACAATGATCGTCCGGATTCCCTTTTCTGCGGCTACTGCGGCAAGTCCGATTCCGGTATTGCCACTGGTCGGTTCAATAATGACGGAATCTCTTTTCAAAAGTCCTTTTTCCTGTGCATCCAGCAGCATGTAAAGCGCTACCCGGTCCTTCACGCTGCCCGCCGGATTAAAATATTCAAGCTTTGCCAAAAGCTCTGCGTCCAGTTTCTTTTCCTTCTGATATCCATTCAGCCGCACAAGCGGTGTATTGCCGATTAAATCGGAAGCCTGTTCAAATACCTTCATAGCCTGTTCCTCTTTTTCCGTTTTTATTAGTCTCTGAGTTTTGATTCGATCGGATTGATGGAAGCATCTGTGGAAAGGGTACGCTCCATCGGGTTCCGGTCTGCCCAGTTTTGGGAATTCCATTTTGTTGTGGAAATCACGGACTGATAATCCTCTACGCTCTCACCTTCGGGATGCTTCTTAAATACATTTTCAGGATCCTTCGATAATGCTTTTCTTGATCCATCTGCTGCCCACAGCTTCTCATAAGGAACCTGGGAAGCGATACGCTTCGGATAGCTTGCAAAAATTCCCTTTGTGTCATTCTTCGGAAATTCAAAGAAGGTATACTTCTTAAATACCGGAAGACTGAACAGATCCTCCACATATCCCCAGAGATTCTTATATTCCGTGATTCTCTTTTTCATCGGTCCGATGTTATGATAATAGCTTGTCTCCCAACGGACGAGTGTCACATAAAGCCGGACATCCGAATCGGTAATATAATCGCCAAACAGGAAACGGTTCTCTGCAAGTCTCTGATCCAGCTTTTCCACGGAATCAAAGAAATCCTGATATGCCTCATCATAGGCTTCCCATGACTGACAGAAAGCCATCCGGTAGTGTCCATTATTTACGGTCGGGAAAAGCCAGTCATTAAATTCATCAATCTCCCTGCGGTACTTCACCGGATAAAGATCCGGCGCATCGACCGGCTGGAATTTCCGGAACTGTACCTCAATATAATTGGTCAGTCTGTGGTAATCGTTATTTACTGCCTTCTTATCTTTGACATCCACAAAGGTAGGGGTGGTTGCTCTTCCTGTAAATTCCGGATTGGCATTCTTATAAAACTCACTTAAGAAATGTGCTCCGCAGATCGGATCCCTGAAATCCTTCTGATCTGCAAATCCATGTCCGTAAATATTGGATTGACCGGAATGGGAGGTTGCCACATCACCGATCACATCGGTAAGTCCCAGAATATCACGTACAATCACGGGACGGTTTGACCAGTGGCATCCATGCGCCCAGTAAATTGCATAACGATTGGCTTCTGCCTTGAGGTCATTTACTCCTTCTCCAAATGGCTGGATAAAGGCATTCGGCTGACGGATAAAAGCGCCCCGGTCATCGATCTCAGATCTGGTTTCCTGTGGTCTTGGCGGTACTCCCGCCTCCTTCGCAAACTGTTCTGCAAGCTCATCGGTGTATACTGCCTGTTCTTCTGTTCTGAATATTCCACATGCATTTGCCATGATTATGCCTCCTCATCATATAAGTCACTTGAAAGATATTTGTTTCCATTATCCGGGAAAAGCACTACGATATTCTTTCCCTTGTTTTCCGGTCTTTTGGCAAGCTCTACTGCCGCCCAGAGTGCTGCGCCCGAAGAAATTCCGATCAGCAGGCCTTCCTTTTTCGGACAAAGTCTTGTGTATCGGTATGCATCTTCATCGGAGCAAAGCAGGATCTCTTTGTAAAGATTAAGATCGGTAATCGGACAGATGGCTCCACCACCGATTCCCTGAATCTTATGCGGACCCGGCTGCCCTCCGTTTAAAACAGGACATCCTTTGGGTTCCACTCCGTAAATTTCGATTTCCGGATTCCGGCTTTTTAAGAATCTTCCGATTCCACCGCTTGTACCACCGGTTCCGACCGTTGCCACGAACAGATCTACCTTTCCATCCAGATCTCTCCAGATTTCCGGTCCGGTATGTAAAATATGAGCTTCCGGATGATGGGGGTTCTCGCCCTGTGCAGGACGAAAAGCCCCTTCCTCTTCTTCCATTTCCTTTGCTCTTCCTCCGGCCCGGCCAAATCCTTCGTTCTTTGGTGTCAGCTCCACCTCTGCCCCATAGGCCTTCAGAATCTTGATCTTTTCCTCACTCGTTCCTTCCTGCATGCAGATTGTGGCATGGTAGTTTTTGACAGCGGATACAAGTGCGATTCCGATTCCCGTATTTCCACTTGTTCCTTCAACAATCCTTCCACCAGGCTTCAGCTTTCCTTCTTTCTCTGCCGCCTCAATCATATTGAGCGCCGCCCGGTCTTTTACGCTTCCACCCGGATTGAATCCTTCTACTTTTGCATAAATATTGGCTTCCAGTCCCTCTTCCTCTTCCATTTTATGAAGATGAAGAATGGGTGTATTGCCGATAAGCTGTATCACATTGTCATATATCTTTCCCATACCACTGATCCCCTGACTACTGATTATCTGTATTGTACTGTTCTAAAAGTGATGCATAGAATGCGTTATCCGGATTTGCCTGGGCAAGCTCTGTAATCGCCTGTCCATATGCAGAGACATCTACATTTTGTTTGATATCGTAGGTTGCAAAATCAATACCTGCACTCTGTAAAAGTCCGGAGTTGTCTGCTGCCTCAACATACTTCACAATTCCTGCTGTATTCGGATCTGTCGCATATTTGGTAACGCCACCGTAAAGGTAAGTATCTACATAATCGGTTTCTTTTCCTGACCAGGAAGCTACGATATTCACAACATCCTGTCTCACACTATCATCTGTTTCACCCTGCTTATAATACTCAAAAGCACGGATTCTTGCTTTTTCGTAAGCAACAAAGGCATCCTTCTTATCAGCAAGTCTTGCCTTTGAGGTTACTTCACGGCAGCATACATAATTTTCCTGAAGATCTCCTGCTTTTGCCACAACCTCAAGATCATAAGCATCTGCATAAAGGAGTGCATATTCAAGAGGTAAAAAGGCGAGATTTACTTCATCCTTCTGAACAGCCTGTGCAACAGCTGTCTGATCCGCATAGTAGGCAATGTTACCGGTCGCTTCATCTTCGATTGCCTTTATTTCATCTTCTGCCACACCGTTATCTAAGAGATATTGTCTCGTGATCACCCAGGCCGCCTCATTTCTCTGCAAGCCGAGCTTTGCACTCTTTATGGCATCAAAGTTCAATATCGTTCCTGCATCCTTGTACTGATCTGCATTTCCCTTTTTTGTAATGATTGCGCCGCCTTCTACCGCAGTTCCACCAATTACGGTAAGATCATATCCGGATCCGATTGCCTGAAGATCTGCCACGAAGCCTGTCGTCAGAATATCCAGATTTCCGTCTGCGGAATTAATTGCGGTAAGTGCATCCATTCCTCCAAGGTTTACTTCTTCAACGGTTACACCCTCTTCTTTAAAGTAACCAAGCTGCTGTGCCAGGATATCAATGGCGATCCGGATGTTTCCGGTCGGGAACGATACATAAAGTGTTCCGTAATCTTTCGCTTCCATTGTATCCGCTGCAGTGTCTGTATCCTGTGTATCCGCATCCGCGGTCTCTGCTTCAGATGCAGGATCTGCTTCTGTATCCGTCGCAGCCTCTGTTGCTGTATCTGCCTCCTGTGTTGTATCTGTCGCTGCGATGGTTCCTGTCTGCCCACATCCGGCAAGCGTTCCCACCGCAATTGCTGCTGTAAGTATTACACTCCATAATTTCTTTCTCATAATCTGTCTCCTCTATAGTTCTGATGGATTTTCTTCTGCTTTACATATAAACTCAATCAGCGCCTTCTCCTTGCTTTCGTTAAGTGCTCTACATGAATACGCCCGGTAAGTAATTATTTTACTCCCGGGCGTCTGACACATGATCATATAGGATAATCATAACCTTTAAAATGCACAACAAATGAGTCTACATCGGTGCCAGGTTACCGCCCGGGAGAAAGACATTCGACACATACAGTTCATACAGTTTTTACCGGTCATCATGTTTCTCATCTGCGTTACTCCTTTCGTTCTGTTACTGTTCACTCGTACCTCGTTCCAGTAACTTCGTTCTCTCTTTGTTGTACCTATCATACTACAGAATTGGTAGGTTGAAAATTTCATAGAATTAATTGCGTGTGATAAGTTGTTCTTATCGCAAAAGAAGCAAGCCACTATTTTGGCTTGCTCCTCATTTAACTTCTTTATATGGTCTCCCGATACTTTAGTAGTTCCTCAATATAGGCCTCTCCATATCTGGACAGGCTGCTTCCCTTCCGGGTAATATAACCAATCGTTAACGGATCCTCTTCCTTCAGCTTAATCGATACAAGCCCCTGTAAAATAGCATCCTCACTCGACAGCATTCCGCATCCGACCGAATATCCAAGAAGCTCTGCCATGATTTCCATGGTGGTTGCACGGTCGTCTGTCTTAATCATTTTTTCAAAATCATAATCCGACATCGCTTCCTCGGTGAGATAAAAATTACTGTCATCACTCTGATCGAAAACAATACAGGGATAATCCTTCAGCTCCTCCAGCGAAATTTCCCTCCGGTCTGCAAAGGGATGTTCCTTCCATAAATAGGCATAGGTTTCTCTTTGCATCAGCGGAACAAACTCTAATTGAAAGTCCTTAAACAGTTTTCTGATTACCGCTTCGTTCGCTCCCGAATAGGAAACGATCCCGACCTCGCTCTTCATATCCCGGACATTTTCAAGCACTTCGTTAGTTTTTGTTTCATGAATGGAAAAGACATATTTACCCGGTCCAAACCTGCGGATCACGTTGGTAAAGGAGCGGATGGCAAAATTATAGTGCTGTGTCGATACGGAAAACCGCTCCTTATCCTTATTACGCGACAGATAGCGATCCTCCAGAATTTCATACTGCCCCAGCACCTTTTTCGCATAGGTAATAAACTCACGCCCGGCATCCGTAAGCCCGATTCCACGATTACTTCTTTCAAACAGCACAATCCCAAGCTCGTTTTCCAGTTCGCTGATGCTTAAGGAAAGAGCCGGCTGCGAAATATACAATTTCATTGCTGCCTCCCGTAAAGAGGAAGAATTGGCAACAGTAAGAACATATTTCAGCTGATTCATATTCATCGGAAAATACCTCATATATGTTACTATATTGGCTATACACCTTTAATTCCTGACATAATTAAGTATCATTTCTTTTAATATGAGCAGCTCCGGTGTGTAGTCCCTGTTTTCTTCCGATCCCCAGACAAAGCCATCTGCATAATACTCACAGGCTGCTACCATGGTATGTATGGTTACCCGTATAAATTCCTGCTCCGGGATATCCGTGCGGAAGCTGTGATCGGCTTTGGCCTTTTCATACATCATATGAAGCCGCGTGTTAATGGAATATAGGGCATTATAAAACTCTGTCAGATGTTCATTGTCCCTGGTTACACCCATATGGCTGACATAATAGTTGAAATTGTCATTATACTGAAGTAAATCCTTATGCTTCTGGTACATATCAATACAGCTGTCCATGACCAAGATCAGTCTGTCAATTGCCGGAATCTCATCAATGGAACTGATCGGTCTTGTCCTGTCCAGTTCATCAATGTACTCCTTCCATTCCTTTGTACAGACTGCAATTACAAGCTCCAGTTTATTCGGATAATACCGAAAAAGACTTGCCCTGCCGATTTCGGCCGCTTCTGCAATCTCTCCCATACTCACCGGCTCAATCTTTCTTTCAACAAAAATACGAAAGGCTGTCTCTAAAATCTTCCTGTTACGTTCACTTTCTTTTACTATTTGCTTTTCTGATTTGCTCATAAATAAACCTCATTTTACCGCTAAAAGCCAAGATTGTCATTTACAAGAATCACGTGGATTCTTCCGGTATGTCTGGAATATCTCGTGATCAGGAACTGGCAGCAGATCGTATCCGGAGATTTGCAGTCAAAGCACTTACCGGTTTCCTTACAGGGGGTTTTCACTTCAAACCGCTGTGCATTGATCGGAGCAGCTACATTTCTTGCGCGCTTCATGGCACTGTCAAGATCATCACATACCTTATTCATTCCAACAATGAAGATCACCTTCTTCGGTCCTTGGGCAATGCAGGAAACACGATTGGAATTGCCATCGATATTAACAAGTATACCGTCACTTGTCATTGCATTGGCACTGGAAAGAAAGACATCGGAATCATAAGCGGCGAGCAATCCTTCACGAGGCTCCATCTTAGAACGGTCAAGGTACTGATAATTGCCCTCCTGCAAAGCCTGAACCAGTCCAATTTCGTGAGCACTCATACACCCACCCATGGAAATGATACTGTTTTCTTCGATCAGCTCCAAAGCCTGTTTTAAAGCAGCTTCCTTATCTTCGGCATAGTAGCCCGTCATATTACGGGACTGTAAGCCTTTTATGACCGTCTGTGCCAGACGTTCGTTTCGTTTCTTCATATTTTCATCCATAGGTTTATCCTCCTGTCAAAAGAGATTATTGATTTTATTTTATCAGCAAGAGGATGATCCTGCCGACCGGTCAAGCATATTATCCTCTTGTTTCTTAATCAAAATCACATATTCAACTTTTCCAACCTATTTTAGCATGATTTTTTCAACTTTTCCAACCTGTTCTGATATGATTTTTTCAACTTTTCCAACCTATTTTGGCATGATTTTTTCAACTTTTCCAACCGCCGAGTAACTACGATGGTAAATTGAGGAAAATTGACTAAATTGAGTTACTTTGCTTTGGCAACTTATGAATGTACATGGCTGACATATTGCGTTATACTAAAATCATTACCTGTCAATTATCTTTTATATGTACAAAGAAAGAAGGAAATTTCGCATGGATACTCCAGATTTTTCAAAGGAAAACATCAAGCCCTTATTTGAATCAAAATTTATCCGGGTGTTTGATTTGCAATATGCAGAAGGAAAACATTATTACGATGCGACCAGACGAACGGCCGATGATCTTGTGGCTGCGAAAACCACGGAAGAATTCAAGAACATGCGGGCAGATGCTGTGACCTGCATTGTTGTTTTGAATACAAAGGATTCTGAACCGAAGCTTTTACTCAGTCATGAGTTCCGCTACCCCACCGGTCAGTTTCTGTTAAGTCCTCCGGCCGGTCTTATTGACAAAGAGGATGCTGACCTTATTACCACCGCAACCAGAGAGTTAAAAGAAGAAACCGGCATTGTTTTTGGAGACAGCGATACCGCGAAGGTGATCAGTCCTCTTCTTTTCAGTACTCCCGGAATGACCGATGAAAGCAATGCTCTCGTTTTACTTTCCATAAACCGTGATACTCTTCCGGAACTGAATACCGATGGTGCTGTTGGAAGTGAATGCTTTAACGGATTTTCTCTTTTAACAAAAGAAGAGGCCCGGCAGATTTTAAATCAGGGAACAGATTCCGACGGTATTTATTATTCGGTATATACCTGGGCCGCTCTCATGTATTTTGTGACAAGCTTCGGTCATTGATATTGTTATCATCCCGAAAGTTGAAGAATACTTTATGTTCATTTTATTTGAGGAACTCCTATAATTTGTATATATTTACTAAAATAGGAATGATTCCTATTATTATATTCTACATTCCAGTATCTGTTAATTTTACTGCAACAGGTATATACTATAGTTATCAGGAAAGATACTAAAAGTTCCTGATGCAAATATAAGGTACCGGATCAGTATCAGGCAGATCCTGCACGGTAACCTGAAAATCAGGAAATGGAGGATAAAGAATATGGCAAATTTATATACGATTGAATTAAATGGTGTAAGTGAGGATGTTTACAACAAGGCTGCTGATTTTATTCAGGCTCATGCACTTCGTTTAAACTACAGACCAGAGGTTTCCACAATTGACTGCGAATTTCCGGAGGATCTCGATCCTGACAAAGCACCCGAATTAAAAGAGGCTGTGATCCGCAAGGTACATCAGCAGCTTTAATCCTTTTTAAGGTGTTCATGATAAAAACAACATAGCTGTGAAAATACGGAACAATTACACAACAAGCGGAAAATTGAACGGCTACCTCGCAGACCTCAACAAGCAGGCGGAAGAAATGTTTTCTCTGCTCGTAAAACAGATGGCAGAGCGTGATGGCGTGACCGAACAACTCAAAGCAGAAAATCAACTGAAATGGGTTGCTCGGATGAATAACATCCGTAGCCGAGCAACAGAATCTGTAAATGATGCAATCATATTTTCATAAAGCAAGCCTTGCGGTTTTTGCCGCAAGGCTTGTTAATTTTATAGGGATATGTTCTTTGGGAGAATCAGTTCAACTCCAACAAACGGAGGCACCATTTGTGTTGCGGTACTAAAAGTGTCATTCTTGAGATACCTGTCTTAAAACAGCGTCAAATTCCGGCGCATATTTCTTCAAGGCAATCGGTCTACCACCTTCGTCAATAAAACAATGTGTTGAAGATGCAATCGCCACAATCTCGTTGGTGTTTGAATTTCTCATTGTATATGACAAAAACAATTTAACACCGGTGTATTTTTCCAATACCACCTCAATCTCAATCTCATCGCTATAGGTAGTTGTATGCTTATATTCACAATTTACGGAAACAACCGGGGATGTAATGCCTTCTTTTTCAAGCCTGGTCATCGGATAACCGATTTCAGACAGAAAATTCATCCTGGCTTCTTCCATAAAACGCATATAGTTTGAATGGTGGGTTATTCCCATTTTATCGGTCTCATAGTAGTTGACCCTATGTATGTACTTGCTCATAAAACACTCACTTTTCTTCATTCATCAACTCACCCAAGGTTGTTTCGCCCCAACTGTAGTTTGTCATGTAACTTCCTTTGAATAGTTGAGAAAATTCTTCTTTACCGGATAAATAGTTGTACAGATCGCACTCAACCTTATCCATCACGATACGGCGCTTTCCGTCAACGGCTTCAACAATATCGGTAATCTCGTATTCCTCTAAGGTGCTTTTCAAACGGAGGGCAACTTTACGGTATCTGGAAAGAGTCAAGGTGTTTGCGGGTTCATCCTCCCACAAGAAGCTGATGGCTTCCTCGGAAGTAACGTATCCTCCCTTACGGTCAACAAGCAAAGCTAAAAGCTCCTTGGACTTTTTGTTGCGGAAGACAATCGGGGTATCTCCCACAAAAACATCGAAATATCCGAAAGTACGGATAGATACAGTACGATTTTCGGGTAAGGTTTGTTTTACGACCTCTGAGCCGCCTTCTACCGGATAGAGCATAACATAGCGTGAAGAATTGGCATTCGGTTCTTTCTCGGAACAGATTGCTTTAATTTTGCGCTCTGTTTCAGACTGATAGTCAAAATAAGCGAATTCAGCTTCTCCCGTTCTCAGCAATTCCGCAAAATTCTCATAAGCTACTTCGCTATACGCAACAAAGTTCTCTACGGGGGTAAATCGCTCGGTCAACGGCAGCCATTCTTCCTCGGTATAGCCGAAGAATTCGCAAACATTTTCGGTGGCATACAGCGGCTTTACCAGACCTTCCGCTGTAACTTCAAAGGCTGCAATACCGTCGGAAAAATGCGTGACTAAATCACGCATTTTTTCTTTCAACTGATTGTTTTCCTCCCTCAATGCCACAGAATCCGTTATCTCTTTTGTCTCACGGCAACAATAGAAGCTAACCGATTCATCAACTTTAATAAATAGGCCTGTATATTGCTTGATGTTACCATCGGTAGAACGAGCTTTGTAGGTGATCTGCGGCGGCTTGCCGTCAATTCCGCTCAGCCTCTTTTGGCAGAAATCCTTAAAAAATCGACGAACAGCGTCTTGTTGTTCCGCGTTTACAGAATCGATGAGCCATTTTTCCAATGCATCTTCAATCTGTATTGCTATATTTTCAAACCGCTTAAAATAGGATGCTTTCTCACAATGCAGGCATTTTACAGTATTCGCATCCAGATTGAACTCAAAAATCTTATCGTAAACATCAGTAAGGGCTTGCAGATAGCGTTTGCTTTCGCTCGTCTTTCGTGCCTGATAGCGTTCCGTAACATCCATACAAACGCTTTGGAACTCTGCTTCGCCCTGCTCGTTGATGCATTTTGTAACCCATCCGAAAACATGTGCACGGGTTCCGTCACACCGAAGCAAGGTCATATCTCCGGCGATAGGAGCCTCCACAGAGAAAACCCGATTCAGATATTTTGAAAATCTGCGGCGTTCTTCCATCGGAATCATCAAAAAGATATTGCTTTTATACATTTCCTGATAATCTATTTCTCCGTCTTTCACTTCGGGGAAACGCAGAAGCTCGATCATCTTAGGATTGATATATGTAATCCTCGGTTGCTTTTCACAAGTATATCTTAAAAATCCGCACGGAACAGTTTCGTTCAAAAATTGCAGATCGGTATTTTCGTTTTTAATATTGGTTATGTCTGTCAAAACAGAATGTCCGGTGAGTGTTCCGTCATCCAATCTCCTGGGCGTAACGGTATCTCTCACACAGATAATTGTACCGTCCTTCTTTACAAGGCGGTACTCACCGGCAAGAGGTTGTTCATTCATAATTATTCTTTGAATAAAGTCGGAATACTTTTCGCGATCAGCCGGGTGAACTCGAAGTGCATATAGATCCCTACTGTCATCCAACAGTTCTTCTCTGCGAACACCGAGCAAATCACACAGATTCTGACTCACATAGCTTAAGTGTGCCGGCGTGGTCAAAATATATTGGTGAAAGCCACTGATTTGTTGATTCAGTATATCCTCCATATTATCTAACATATCTTTCATAGCAACTCCTTTTTGCAGAGCCAAATTCTCTGCCCACAGGGGATATAGTCCAATTTTATATTTAAGTATACCATATAAATATGAAAAAATTTCGATTTCTATAAAATTTCGAAAAATTACTCAGCAACAGCAAACTCGCAGCTTCTTTTGCTGCCCATATCCCCGCCGCCGAGAGAATCTGCTTATCTGCAATATAATTTTGCTCATATTCCGTAAATAGCTTATCGACCAATCGGGTATTATTCATTTTTTCTTCGAAGCGTGGGATGCTTACAGTATCACATCCCACGCCCTTGATACAGACATTCATTTTCATACAGTTTCATTCTGACTGCGAAGGACAGTCTTTTGTATTTTGCCGCTGATTGTCTTGGGCATCTCGGTTACGAACTCAATAATGCGAATCCATTTGTATTCTGCAAGCTTTTGATTACAGAAATTTTTGATCTCCAACTCAAGCTCCTGCGAAGGCTCATATCCTGCACCAAGAACAATAACCGCCTTGATTGACTGACCTCTCAGCGCATCCGGTACTCCGATTACGCTGCATTCTACAACAGCGGGATGCTCCATCAGCACATTTTCCACTTCGTAAGGTCCTACTCTGAAACCGCCTGTCTTTATAATATCGTCAAAGCGACCGTGGAACCAATACCGACCATTTTCGTCCATATACGCAGCATCACCCGTATGGTACACACCGTCACGCCAAACATAACTATACTGTTCCTCATTGTCCAGATATGCGGCGAACACACCGGGTTGCTTGCCCGCTTTTTCGGGAACAATAACAACCTCGCCTATTTCATAGGTGTCGACGGGTTTTCCGTTCTTTCCGCGAAGCTCAATATTGTAAAAGGGCGAGGGTGTACCCATAGAACCCTCTACAGCTTCGTAACCTTTGAAATTTGCCATCAATAACGTTGTCTCGGTCTGACCGTATCCCTCGCAGAGTTGAAGTCCGGTGCGTTCTGTAAACTTACGGAATACTTCGGGTGCCAACATTTCACCTGCCGTTGTTGCATGTTTGAGCGGCGGCATATCGGGAATACCTTTACGCACAAGGTAGCGGTAAACCGTAGGAGGCGCGCAGAAAGAAGTTACGCCATAACGATTGATCACAGCGGTTAATTGTTTGGGTTCAAAGTTATCGAAGTCATACACCATGACGGCGCTGCCGACGAGCCACTGTCCGTAAATCTTTCCCCAGGATGCCTTTGCCCATCCTGTTTCCGCAACTGTGAAGTGGAGTCCGTTATCCTCTGCCTGATGCCAATACTTTGCTGTGACGATATGTGCGAGAGGATAGCTGTGCTCGTGAATGACGCCTTTGGGATAACCGGTAGTACCCGATGTGAAATACAACATCATCGGATCGGTAGCTAAGGTCTGCACACGCTCAAATTTTTCAGGGGCTTCTCTCATAGCCTCCGTCAGATTTTCAAAGCCGTCTGCATCCTTCTGAACGCACCACAGTTTTGCCGTCATGTCTGCCTCTTTCAGCGCCGCAGTGATTTTTTCGGGCACCTCATTCTGTGTGGTACACACAATCGCTTTTGCTTTAGAGGACTTAATGCGATATACAAAGTCACTGACCGTCAGCATATGGGTCGCCGGGATCATTACCGCACCCAGCTTGTGCAGCGCAACTGCCGCAAACCAATATTCATAGTGCCGCTTCAAAATCAATATCACACGGTCGCCGTGACCGATTCCCGCACTGCGAAATACATTTGCCATCTGATTGCTGTATTTCTTTATATCTGCAAATGAAAAAATATGCTCTTCGCCTTCAACATTGCACCATACAAGCGCACGTTTCTCCGGTGTTTCATCTGCAATTTTATCGACAACATCATAACCGAAGTTAAAGTTGTCGGGATATTCAAGTGTCAATTTTTGCAGCCTGCCGTTTTCATCGACAATCTCATTACAATACTGTTTGTATATGCTCATATTTACTCCTTAATAACAGCACTGACGCCAAGACTACGGAATCTGTCATAGCGATTCTGCGTCAAGTCAATATCGCCGGACAATTCCTTGATTTCTTCCGTTAAAAGGGTACGGATGCGGTCGTAAAATTCTTTTTTGCCGATGTCATTTTCGGAAAGGATGCGTTCTATTACGCCAAGGCTCTTAGCATCCTCGGCGGTTAATCTAAGGCTTGCTGCCGCAGTTTCTGCCTTGGCAGAGTCTTTCCAAAGAATACTTGCACAGCCCTCCGGTGAAATAACGGAATACACGGCATTTTGCAGCATCCATACTCTGTCCGCAGTCGCAAGTGCAAGAGCACCACCGCTGCCGCCTTCGCCAATCAAAATAGAGATAATCGGCACACAAAGTGTAGACATTTCCAGCAGGTTTTCTGCTATTGCCTGTCCTTGCCCCCGTTCTTCAGCACTGATTCCACAGTACGCACCGGAAGTATCCACAAAGCAAACAATCGGTCTGCCGAATTTCTCTGCCTGCTTCATAAGACGCAGGGCTTTGCGGTAGCCTTCCGGCTGAGGCATACCGAAATTGCGGTAAGTACGCTCTTTTGCAGTATGACCTTTCTCAATCGCAATTACCGTCACGGGAGTGCTATCCAGCTTCGCAATCCCACCTACGATAGCGGGATCATCCGCATAACGGCGATCACCGTGAAACTCGATAAAGCCCTTGAAAATGTTTTTAATATAATCAAGCCCCGTCGGTCTTTTGTTGTCACGGGCAAGTTTTACTCGTTCGAAAGCTGATTCGCTCACATCATCGCCCTCCCATCGTGCATTTTTAACAGCTCAGTCAAATATTTCTTTTGGTTGGAGCGCGGAATAATGCTGTCAATGAATCCGTGTTCCAGTACAAATTCAGACTTTTGGAATCCTTCCGGGAGAGCTTTCTTTGTTGTCTGCTCAATCACCCTCGCACCTGCAAAACCGACAGTTGCACCGGGTTCTGCAAGAATAATATCTGCTTCCGTAGCAAAGCTTGCCGTCACACCGCCTGTAGTGGGATCGGTGAGGACTGCAATATATAAAAACCCGGCATCACTGTGCCGCTTAACTGCCGCACTCGTTTTTGCCATCTGCATAAGGGATAAAAGCCCCTCCTGCATACGAGCACCGCCCGATACGGTAAAACCGATAACCGGCAAACGATGCTGCACGGCATATTCAAACAGTGTGGTTATTTTTTCGCCAACGGCACTGCCCATACTGCCCATCATAAAGTACGGCTCCATAACAAACAGACAGCATTTTTGTTTGCCAATGGTAGCTGTACCGCAGACTACTGCCTCTTTTTCGTTGCTTGCCACACGGACAGTTTCTATCTTATCTTTATATCCGGGAAAATTCAGCGGATTATCTGCTATCATATTGGAATACAATTCATGAAAACTTCCTTTATCGGTTATCGTCTGTATGCGCTGACGTGCCTTCATGCGAAAGTGATGTCCGCAAGGACAGACAAGATCATTCGCCCAGAGACGACTCAGCGGAATGTCTTTGTGACAATTCGGACAATTTTTCTCAGGCTCTCCGGCATCACGCTGAACGGGAGCAGAAGTACGTCCGCCTTCTTCTAATTGATTTTTAGGCTTCAAAAAATTGAGTAATGCCATTTGATCACCTGTTTCCCATAAAAGTTAAATCATAGTTGCCGGATGTAAAGCGTTCATCCTCAACAATCCGCAGTTGTTCCTCAATGTTTGTCGGTATGCCGTCAATCACCAATTCACAGAGCGCCGCCCTCATTTTACGGAGGGTTTCTTCCCGGGTTTTTGCGTACACAATTAGTTTTCCAAGAAGTGAATCGTAGTAAGGTGATACGACTGTGCCTGCAACCAAGCAGGTATCAAATCGCACAGACGGACCTCCCGGAACATGGAGCATTTTCAAAGCTCCGCAGCTACCTGCGTTGATGCGACATTCGATTGCTGAACCTTTTATTTTGACATCTTTTTGTGTGAAATTCAGCGGAATACCGGCTGCAATACGAATCTGCCATTTCACAAGATCAAAGCCTGTCAGCATTTCTGTTACACAGTGCTCCACTTGCAGCCGTACATTCATTTCCATAAACCAGAAGTTGCCTTCACGGTCAAGCAGAAATTCAAGCGTACCGGCACCTACATAGCCGATCTTCTTTACGGCATCTACCGCAAGCTCTATAATCTTTTGACGTTGCTCATCACTAACAGCGGGAGAAGGTGTTTCTTCCAGTAGTTTTTGATTTCTTCTCTGGAGAGAGCAGTCACGGTCTCCAAGGCACACGGCATTTCCGTGTTCGTCGGCAAGAATCTGCAATTCCACATGCCTTGCTGGAAAGACATATTTTTCAAGATATACACTGCCATCTCCAAAGGCACTAATTGCTTCGCTTGTAGCTTGATGATAGGCATCCTCCAGTTCATCTTCCGAGCGGATCAGACGGATGCCCCGTCCACCGCCGCCTGCACAGGCTTTGAGCATTACGGGATATCCGATCCTGTCGGCTGCTCGCTTTGCTTCCTGGGCGGAAGCGACCGCTTTTGTTCCCGGAATGACCGATAGCCCCGTACCTCGAATCAGCTCTTTCAAGATCGCTTTATCACTAAGGCGTTCCATGCTTTCGGGATCCGGACCGATAAATACCAATCCGTTCTTTCTGCAGGCACGGGCAAAATGTGCATTTTCAGAAAGAAATCCATAACCGGGATGAATCGCCTGGGCACCTGCTAAAATAGCGGTGCTGATAATTTGGTTTTCATTCAGATAGCTTTCCGAGGCTTCGGGGCCGCCGATGCAATAGCTTTGATCGGCAAGCGCCACGTGAAGGGCGTTTTTATCTGCCTCGGAATATACAGCAACCGTAGCTACGCCCATTTCCTTGCAAGCGCGAATGATGCGGACAGCGATCTCGCCACGGTTGGCGATCAGTATTTTTGAAAACATAGTTTATGCTCCTGTAATTGCAAAGGAAAATTCTGCCGATACGCATAGCCGTCCGTCCACCGTAACTGTACCTTCAGCAAAGTAGAAAGGGTGCTTTGCTCGTTTGATACGGCACTGTGTTTCAACGGTGTCACCGGGTTTGACAGGCGAACGGAATTTTACATTATTAAGTCCTGTATAAACGGGTAATTTACCTTCGCTCATTGCATCCTGCATCAGTACGCAAGCGGACTGAGCCAGTATCTCACAGAGAATAACGCCCGGCACGATAGGATTATCAGGGAAATGTCCCTTGAGGAAGAACTCATCACCACGGACGGTATAATGCCCGACAGCGGTGCCGTTCTTGTTTTCCACATCGTCAAGAAGCAGCATATTGTCTCTGTGAGGAAGTATATTCATTATTTCTTCTCTGTTCATAGCCTTACCTCTTGATACGGAACAATTCTGTTCCGTATTCTACAACCTGCCCATTTGTAACGCAGATCTCCGAAATGACGCCTTCTTCTTCAGCAGTAATTTCATTCATCATTTTCATCGCCTCGACAATACAAAGAGTTTGCCCCTTTGTCACCGTATCGCCGATAGAAACATAGGAATCAGCATTTTCAGCGGGAGCTGCATAAAACACACCGACGATGGGCGATTTTACGCTGATGTAGTCTTTCGGTTCGGACGGAGCCTGTGTTGTGCCGGTAGGTTCAGGAACAGAATATACGGTTTCTTGCACCGAAGTCCCAACGGAACGCTCCAAACGGACCTTACTGTTTTCTTCTGTGATTTCAAGTCCGGTCAGCCCAAGCTCCTTCATCAGCTCGGCATATTTGCGAATATCTGTTTCTTTCATCGGATTACTCCTTTCTGAAAGCAAGACAAGCGTTATGACCGCCAAATCCAAGAGAATTGGAAAGTGCCAGTGTAATGTCTGCTTCCACGGCAGTATTCGGCACACAGTTCAGATCACAATTTTCATCCTGCTCATCCAAATGGATTGTAGGAGGAATCACGCCCTCGTTGAGTGCAAAAAGGCAAGCCAGTGCTTCAATTGCACCTGCTGCGCCAAGCATATGTCCTGTCATTGACTTTGTGGAGCTTACATACGCTTTCTTTGCGTTATCTTCGCCAAGGGCTTTCTTAATAGCAGCCGTCTCAATCACATCATTCATCGGAGTACCCGTGCCGTGTGCATTGACATAAACGGTATCCGTATCTGTATAGCCTGCTTCCTTCATAGCGTCCAGCATTGCCTGTGCGCCGCCACGCGCATCGGGATGCGGTGCTGTGATATGATGAGCGTCGCAGGTTGAACCGTAGCCGCACACCTCACCGTAAATCTTTGCACCACGAGCTTTTGCGTGTTCGTATTCTTCAAGTACCAGTGCGACAGCACCTTCACCGATAACAAATCCACCCCTGCGCTTATCAAAAGGCAGGGATGCCTCGTCGGGATTTTCAGAAGTGGAAAGCGCCTTCATATTCACAAAACCTGCGATAGCAGAAGGAACAATGGCGGCTTCGGCACCGCCGGTAATTACGGCATCCGCATACCCGTGACGAACAAGGCGCATAGCTTCACCGATAGCATTGGAACCGGAAGCGCAAGCCGTAACAGCAGGCATGGCAGAGCCACGGCAATCGTGGCGAATGGCAATCATACCGGCTGCCATATTGCCGATCATCATAGGTACAAACAGCGGAGAAACACGGCGGGGGCCTTTCTCCATCAGCTTGGTGTGCTCCGTTTCAAAAGTACCGATGCCACCGATACCCGTACCGAATATAACGGCAAAACGTTCGGGCTCAACAGTACCTTCGACACCGCTTTCGTCCACTGCCTGCTGTGCTGCTGCAACGGCAAACTGTGCATAGCGATCAGTACGAAGCACATCATTAATCTCTAAGTATTCTTTGGGATCGAAGTCCTTGACTTCGGCAGCCAACTTTGCCTTATATTTCTCTGTATCAAAAAGTGTAATGGGAGCAATGCCGTTTTTGCCGTTCTTCAAACCGTTCCAGGTATCAGCCACATTGTTTCCCAAAGGGGTAATTGCACCGATACCGGTAACAACAACTCGTCTGTTTTCACTCATATTTTTTCTCCTTACATAGCGAGGCCACCGTCAATACGGAGGACTTCGCCGGTTACGTATTTTGCAGTTATAAGATATGCCACTGCATCTGCCACATCATCTGTTTCGCCCATCTTGCCAAGGGGGATCATATTCAGAAGCGGATTGTCTGTCTGATTTCCTGTCATATCCGTTGCGATAAAGCCGGGTGCAACCGCATTACAACGGATGCCCTTCGGCGCAAGCTCCTTTGCCACAGACTTTGTAAGTCCAATAAGACCTGCTTTCGAAGCAGAGTAGTTACACTGACCTGCGTTTCCCATAATTCCCGCAACAGAAGCCATATTGATTATGCAGCCTTCACGAGCTCTGATAAACAGTCCTGTCATATGACGGATCATGTTGAAAGCGCCTTTGAGATTGGTATCCAGAACCGAATCAAAATCTTCTTCTTTCATCATAGCAAGCAGACCGTCACGGGTAATGCCTGCGTTATTGATAAGAATTTGTGCTGTACCAAACTCAGTTTTAATCTTTGCAACGGTTTCCTTTGCCGCAGAAAAATCAGCAACATTGCATTGATAAGCTTTTGCTTCCACGCTGTATTCCTGCTTGCATTTTTCGCAAACCCTCTCTGCGGCTGCCCTACTGCCTGCATAAATGACAGCTACATTAGCACCCATTGATGCCAACTTATATACGATTGCCTCACCGATGCCACGAGAACCACCGGTTACAACTGCTGTTTTTCCTTTTAACATACATCCACCTCCGCCAAATAATCGTTCACCGATACAGCTTTTACTTCTGCATCAATTTTCTTAATCATATTGGTAAGTGTTTTGCCGGGACCGATTTCAATAAAAGCATCAACGCCGTCGGCAATCATATTACGGATGATCTTTTCCCACTGCACAGGGCTGCATATCTGCTTAGAAAGCAAGCCTACAACATCATCCGTATAGACTTCGGCGGTCATATTGGAATAGAGCGTAATGCTTCTTTCCTTAGTCTCTGCCTTTTCCAGTTCTTCGGCAAAAGACTCTGCTGCTGCTTTCATAAAAGGTGAATGGAAAGCTCCTTTTACTTTCAGCGGAATGGCTCTGCCGCCTGCCGCCTTGACATCGGCAAAAAAGTCCGTCATTTGAGAGGAAATACCTGATACGGTGATCTGTCCGGGGCAGTTGAAGTTTACGGGATAAACTTCGGAATATTTATTGCATACCTCCTGCACCCGTTCGGGTGTCAGCTTTACAACTGCCGCCATAGATGTATCAAATCTTTCAGCCTCGCTCTGCATCAATTCTCCGCGTTTGCAGACAAGGCGGAATCCTGTCTCGCTGTCAAATGCTCCGCTGACCGTTGCAGCAACGACCTCACCGAGAGAAAAACCGGCAACCACATCGGGAGCAATTCCTTTTTCAATCAGAACAGTTGACGCCGCAAGCTCCATTGCAAAAAGGCAAGGCTGTGTGTTCTTGGTTTCCTTTAATTCTTCTTCCGTGCCATGAAAGCACTGAGAAGATGTGCCGGGGCGGATGTCGTCGCATAGGTCAAAAATCTTTTTAGCAACCGGATATTTTTCATACAGGTCTTTTCCCATACCGGGGAACTGGTCGCCCTGACCTGAAAATACAAATGCTATTTTACCCACTCTTTTGCCCTCAGAAGGATAGGCTCGGCTTCCTCCATAACTTCCTTAACAATTTCTGCCGCAGGCTGCTCTTTCTTGACCATAGCGGCGATCTGACCGGAGAGAAAACACCCCTTTTCGTTGTCACCTTCCTGTACAGCAAGCCTCAATGCACCGGTTGCCAGCGCTTCCAATTCTTCGTCCGGCATACCGCCGTATTCAGCCTTGGAATACTCTCTGGCAAACTGCGTGCGGAGACTGCGAACGGGGTGTCCCAAGCGCTTACCTGTTACCATCGTACAAAGATCCGTGGCTTTTAAGATCTTTTCCTTATATGTGGGATGAATCGTGCATTCATTAGCACTAAGGAAACGGGTTCCCATCTGCACACCGCAGGCACCGAGCATAAATGCTGCGGCAACCCCTCTGCCATCTGCAATACCACCTGCGGCAATGACCGGCAAAGTGGTCGCATCGCAGATTTGCGGAACAAGCACCATCGTGGTAAGCTCGCCAACATGACCGCCGCTTTCGCCACCCTCTGCAATAAGAGCAGAAGCACCGAGGCGAGTCATCAGCTTCGCCATAGCAACTGAAGCCACAACAGGAATAACCTTAATTCCTGCAGCAAGCCATTCCTTAATATATTTAGATGGATTGCCTGCACCCGTGGTTACAACCTCAACTTTTTCTTCTATAACAACTTTTGCAACCTCATCCGCAAACGGACTTAGAAGCATAATATTTACACCAATAGGTTTATTGGTGATCCTCTTGGCAACTTGAATCTGCTGTCTGACATAATCACCAGGAGCATTTCCTGCCGCAATAATGCCAAGACCGCCACCGTTGGACACGGCAGCGGCCAGTTTACCGTCAGCGATCCAAGCCATACCACCTTGAAATACCGGATATTCAATACCCAGCATTTCACAAATTGCTGACTTAATCATAAGCATCAACCCTGCTTGCTCTGGATGAACTTATCCAGGTCGTCAATGGTCTCCACTTTCTGGTCCAATTCAATTTCGATGCCGATTTCGTCCTCCAGGTTCATAAGAAGCTCTACCGTGTCAAGAGAGTCGATGCCAAGCTCAGAGAACTTGCTTTCTGGCTTTACAGCAGAAACATCACAGCCTGTGCGTTCCGAAACGATTTTTGCAATAGCGTCAAAGTACATAATTGAATGCCTCCAAAATAAAAATTTCAAGCAGTTTTTTGCTGTTTGTCGACATTCATTATACTCAAGTGCTGTTCCCAAATCGCACCACGATCGTTCCTTTTGCGTTCCAAATTTATAAAAATATTGTGAATTCTTTGTCAGTTTGTCCCGCATCTTATCAAGTCCCTTAAGGTACACTTTATCGGTGTTGGTATTCTTGAGATTCCCGACACACAGACAATTATTGCGGCAAAAGAAGAAATCCGCAAGAATCCGCCAAGTGCGGCGTAAAAGAGAAATACGGCGTAGCCTTAATCGGCTACACCGTATCTACATACCCCGACTGTCCTTAGCCACCTCTGGCTAATCCTCAAGAGATTTTCCGGGTGGGGAATTTTCATCTTCCAGTTATGTTCCTGCCTATTCCAATATATTCTTGTAGCTATTCAGATAGTTACACATTTTCTTTTAAAATTCGTCTTCATCATCCTCTGCGTCTTCGCCTGTCAATGCCTCTTTTAAGGTACGCCAGCCAAGAACGGCACACTTCACACGTGCCGGCATATGGGCAATATCACGTAACGCGGATGCTTCCTCCAGAGAGTCGATTTCTTCCTCACTGGCTTCTCCCTTAATCATCTTCATAAAGGTTCTCCCAATCTGTAATGCATCCTCTTTCTTCCTGCCGATAACCATTCCCAGCATGATATCCGCAGAAGCCTGCGAGATCGCACATCCATCTCCCACAAACGCTCCGTCCACAATCGTATCATCCTCGACCTTCAGCTTTAAGAAAATATCATCTCCACAGCTCGGGTTGACACCCTCAAGAACAATGTCGGCGTCCGGCAGATCATGCTTGAATTCCGGCCGTACATTATGCTCGGTTAAGATTTCATTATAAAAGCTTCTATTTTCCATATCCCATCCGCTCCCTTACGCTTGCGATACTCTTTACAAAAAGCTCTGCCTCTTCTTCCGTATTATAAAACATAAAGCTTGCACGTGTGGCTGATCCGATTCCAAGATGCTGCAGCAGGGGCTGTGCACAATGATGTCCCGCCCGGACACAGATTCCATCTGCAATCAGGATTTCACTGACATCATGCGGATGTACTTCATCAATCGTAAATGTCAGAATTCCCGTATGCTCTTCCGGCTGATCCGATCCCAGTACATGAACATGCGGCAGCTCTCTAAGACCATCCAAAGCACGCTTTGTCACCTTAAGCTCCTGCTCCTGCATCGCAGGAAATCCGATCTTCTGCACATAGTCGATTGCCGCATGCAGTCCGACCGCTCCGGAAGCATTCACTGTTCCGGCCTCGAATTTGTGTGGAAGCTCTGCGTATTTTGCGCCTTCTCTGCTCACAGACTCAATCATCTCACCACCTGTGAGAAATGGCGGCATCACTTTTAATAATTCTTTCCTTCCATATAAGACTCCGATTCCCATCGGTCCGAAGATTTTGTGCCCGGAAAAGGCAAAAAAGTCGGCACCCAGTTCCTGTACATTGACTGCCATATGCGGCGTACTCTGTGCACCGTCTACCACAACAACCGCATTTTTCTCATGCGCCATCGCTGCAATTTCCTTCACCGGATTCAATCTGCCAAGCACATTCGATACCTGCGTAATGGCAACAATTCTGGTTTTCTCCGTAATCTGCTCCCGTACCTCGTCCAAATTAAGGGAACCATCCTGCCGGCACTCCATGAACCGCAATACCGCGCCTGTTGTTCTTGCCACCATCTGCCAGGGAAGCAGGTTGCTGTGATGCTCCATAATGGATACTAAGATCTCATCCCCTGCCTTTACATGACTTAAGCCGTAGCTGTATGCAACCAGATTGATGCTTTCCGTTGTGTTTCTGGTAAAAATGATTTCTCTTACCGATTTTGCTCCAATAAAATCACGCACTGCCTTACGGGCATCTTCATACATCTGCGTTGCTTCAATGCTAAGGGGATAATTGCCCCGTAACGGATTGGCATTATGCTCTTTATAGAACTCTTCTTCCGCATCAAGGACAGCCTGCGGACGCTGCGAGGTTGCTGCATTATCAATATAAATCCAGTCATGCTCCATGCCAACGTCCTTCCGAAATCCCCGGGAAGTCAGCAGTGGAAAATCGCTCCTGTAATCTGTCATATGCTGTTCCCTCCCAGTTCTTCGTCAATCATTGCGGTAAAAGCTTCGTCTGCAATAAGGCTCTTTAAACGCTCAATACCAGCTCTTGCCATCATATTTTCTGCCTGTTCCCTGCTGATTCCTCTGCTTGCCAGATAGAACAGTGTATCCTCATCCAGCTCTCCAATCGTTGCGCCGTGGTTACCTACTACATTTTCTTCGGAACAAAGAATCACCGGAACCGTCTTATTCTCCACGTCCTCGCCCAGCATCAGCACGGTTTCCTGCTCGTTTCCTACGGAATCAGAAGCCCCTGTCTTAAAATCAATCGTTCCCCGGAAAATCTTCTTCGCTCCATCCCGCAGGGAGCCCTGTACATTAATTTCACTTTCCGTACATCTACCCAAATGGTTGACTACCTCATTCATATCAATGACATGGGTATGCTCTCCAATATATCCGATATCACTCTTAAAGCTGCTTTTCTCACCCTTTAAATCGATCGCTGTGTCCGAATAAATATCGCCTTTTCCAAGATAAACCTGAACCAGTTCGATACGGGCATTCTTTTCACAGAATCCCTGAATGGTATTGTATACAAGAGAATTCTCTGCGCTGTGCTGTAACTGGATGAGACGGACATGCGCTCCCTCCTCCAGAGTCAGACTCGTGTACACGGCAAGCTTATTCTCCGGCGTATAATCCATATAAACGGTGATCTGCTCGTCCTTTGCCGCATGAATATTAAATTTCTTACTGCTGTATTCTCCCTCTCCCTGAACGGAAAAATGGACAGGTTCTTCTTTCACCGCCACGTTTTCTTCCGGAAGTACGGTTGTATGTTCCATATCCCAGGGAAGCTTTGTCTCATTGACCTTCAGCCAATTCCAGGTCTTCGATGGGAGCTTATTGATCATCATATCTGTCATGGCCTTCTCTCCTTATCCTATGCTGCCCTTCATTTCAAGGCGAATCAGATTATTCATTTCTACGGCATATTCCAGCGGAAGCTCTTTTGACACATTATCTGCGAATCCGCTGACAAGAAGCGCCCTGGCATCTTCCTCGCTCATGCCTCTGGACATTAAATAAAATACGGCATCATCACTGATACTTCCGATCTTCGCCTCATGTCCTACGGCTGCATCCTTTGTCCGGATGTCCATAGCCGGTATCGTATCCGAACGGGACTCAGAATCCAGCATCAGGGACTGACAGGAAACCGCAGATTTCGACTTCTTTGCTTCCTTATTAATCACCACACTGCTCCGAAAGGTGCTGATTCCACCGCCTTTACTGATGGAACGGGTATTCATATAAGAGCTTGTATTCGGCGCGGCATGGACCACCTTCGCACCGGTATCCAGATTCTGTCCTTTTCCGGCAAAGGTTACACCGGTAAATTCCATCCTGGCGCCCTCTCCCTTTAAGATACTCATCGGATACAGACAGCCGACATGGGATCCAAACGAACCGGAAACCCATTCAATCGTACCACCTTCCTCTACAACTGCTCTTTTTGTATTGAGGTTATACATATTTTTAGACCAGTTTTCAATGGTCGAATAGCGCAGCTTTGCATTTTTCTTCACATAAAGCTCCACGCATCCGGCATGAAGATTGGCTACGTTATATTTAGGAGCCGAACATCCTTCGATGAAATGCAGGCTTGCACCTTCATCCACGATAATCAAGGTATGCTCAAACTGTCCTGCACCTTTGGCATTCAGACGGAAATAGGACTGCAGCGGAATGGATACCTGCACTCCCTTCGGCACATAAACAAAGGAACCGCCGGACCACACTGCTCCATGCAGTGCTGCAAACTTGTGATCCCGTGGTGTCACCAGCTTCATAAAATACTTACGCACCATATCCGCATATTCGCCCTTTAATGCACTTTCCATATCTGTATATACGACACCTTCCGCTTCCACTTCCGATTTTACATTATGATAAACCAGCTCGGAGTCATACTGGGCACCCACACCGGCTAAGGACTTCCGCTCTGCCTGCGGGATTCCCAATCGTTCAAAGGTATCCTTGATATCCTGCGGTACATCCTTCCATGATCCCTGCATCCTGGTATTCGGCCGTACATAGGTGGCAATATGGTCAATGTCCAGACCATCGATGGAGGGTCCCCAGTTGGGAACGGGCATTTCATTATAAATTTGCAGGGATTGAAGACGAAACTGCTGCATCCACACAGGATCATCCTTTTCCTTCGACAGTTTATCCACAATTTCCGGAGTCAGACCCTCCTCCATACGATAAGCATCTTTTTCTTCATCACGGATATCATAGATGCTGCGGTCAATATCATCTACCTGACTTTTTTCTCTCATTTTACGCACACCTTTCTTTCCGGAATTCATGACTGTCCCAAACCTCGTCCGAAACCGTTTTTACCCGGCACTAATTGACTGCTGTGAACTCCTCAAATCCCTTTTCATTAATTGTATCTACCAGAGAAGCATCTCCTTTTCTGACAATTTTCCCTTCCTCCATGACATGGGTAACATCCACATGCAGGGATTCCAGAATTCTCGTACTGTGCGTAATAATCAAAAGACTTCCCCTGCACTGCTCCTTATATAGCTGGATTCCTTTGGAAACCGTCCGTACAGCATCGACATCAAGACCGGAATCCGTTTCATCCAGAATCGCAAGCCTGGGCTCTAACATCAGCATCTGCAGAATCTCCGCTTTCTTTTTCTCTCCTCCGGAGAAACCGACATTCAGATCACGCTCTGCATAGGACTCATCCATGGAAAGCAGCTTCATCGTCTCGGAAAGCTTCTTCTTAAAGTCCCACAAGCGGATCCGCTTTCCTGATTTTTGTTCCAAAGCACTGCGGATAAAGGCACTCAGCGTCACTCCGGGCACCTCGATCGGATTCTGGAAGGATAGGAAAATTCCCTTCTTTGCACGCTCATCCACTGACAATTCTGTAATATCTTCTCCATCAAAAAGAATACTGCCGGAGGTAACTGTATAACGGGGATGTCCTGTGATGGCATACCCCAATGTTGATTTACCTGTTCCGTTCGGTCCCATCAGCACATGCGTCTCATCACTTCCGATGGAAAGGTCCACTCCGTCCAGGATTTCTTTATCTTCTACATTCACATGTAAATCTTTAATTTCTAACAAAGTATGTTTTGACATTTGTTTTTCCTCCTGCTTCGCATCCGCTTGGTTTTCTCTGAGGCTCATTATATACCCATTTACCTACCGTGTAAATAGGTTAATTGGATAAATAGTATTTTTGTCTCTTTATATTTTCATACGCTGTATCATCACACTCTCTCATAAACTAAAAGCAGGGTTCCATCCTCTACCGATACCATTGCGTTCTGACCGATAAAGGAATTGCTTACGCCCAGCGTAAAATCAGAGGTCAGATTCCCGACATATTCATACTTAAGTCCCCGTATCACTACGCCGTCCGCTTTGTCACTCAGACAGATCACCGACAGACTTCCCTTAAGGGCAGAAGAAAATGTTTTACAGTCGTTCCACAGAATTTCCATCCGGATGCCGTCACCCATCATCTGGATCTGGCAGCCCTTCTTTGCATACAGACTCATCAACTGCACATTGGCAAAGGTATGGGAAACCCGTGCTCCGCCACAGCCACCATAAATCAGGATTTCATGGTAGCCCTTTTCATAAGCCTTCGCTACCGCCAGCCCCATATCCGTATCATCCTTTTCAACCGGAACAACCTCATGCGGAATCTCGCCGATTGCCGCTTTAACTGCTGCTTCCGTCAAAATATCATCATACTTAATGGAATCCAGATCTCCTACCAGAAAATCCGGACACAGCTTATTTTTCAGTAAAAATCCCAGACCGCCATCAGCAGCAATAACATAAATATCCTTTTTCATTTCCGGCTTACGGCATCCGCTCCGGCAGGTTGCACAATCGCGGGTGCAGCTTTCCTCCTGTGCTCCGTAGCCTGCCCATCTAAGCAATGCAAGTAATTGTGCGGCTTCATTTCCCATCGGTGAAGCACCGATGATGATAGCCTGTTTATATTCTCTGGCAATCTGATTCATGATGGATTTCCTATCCTTTTGTTATTGTCCTTCTGTTATCATTTCTATAAATAAATACAATAAAGCAAATATTGCTATCGCTTAATAAAGGAAGGATCTTCCTCAACCAGCTCAATAAATGCCTGTGCAACATCCGGGTCGAACTGTGTTCCCTTTCCATTCTCCAGTTCTCCGATGGCATACTCCACACTTAGCTTTTCCTTATAGGCTCTGCGCGATACCATGGCATCGAAGCTGTCACACACCGCAAGAATTCTTCCGAGAATCGGAATCTCCTTTCCCTTGATTCCATTTGGATAGCCCTTTCCGTCATAGCGTTCATGATGGGATAGAACTGCCGGAATCACATAGTTCATATGAGGCAGAAAACGAATCATCTCAACCGATTTTTCCACATGGGTTTTAATCACCTCATACTCTTCCTTCGTAAGCTTTCCCTTTTTCTTTAAGATATCATCCTGAATGCCGATCTTACCAATATCATGAAGCAGTCCTGCTACCCTTGCTGTCTGAATATCCTCCTTTGGAAGTCCCAGCTTCATGGCAAGCCTCTCTGCATATTTTGAAACATTTTCAGAATGGTCAAAGGTAAAGGAATCTTTAGCATCAATTGCTGCCATAAGAGAAAAAATGGTCGGCGATACCTGATTATACCACTTTTCGTTGTCCTGCTTCTTTTCCTCTAAATCTTCCTTTTCATAAACCTCAATACAATTCTTGCCGTTTTCTTTCGCATAAAATGAAGCCTGTCTGGCCTGCCGGAATAACTCTGTCGCATTTTCCGCAATCAGAATATCACAGGCAATTCCAATACTGAGGGTAATAAGCTGAATTACTTTCGGCTTATCCTTTGTTGTTTCGAGCATCACAGTCTGAATCTGCTTCGCAAAGGAAATCAGATTATCCTTGCGGTTATCCGGCATAATAATCAAAAACTCATTGCCACCTACACGAAATACCTGTGTATCTTCATCTGCAAGCTTTCGCATCTGTTCTGCTACCCAATGCAGGACTTCATCACCTGTACTTTCCCCATACAGATCGTTATACAGTTTAAAGTTATCAATGTCCAGATAAATCATCCCTGCAGTATGAATCCGGATATCCAGTTTTTCAAGACATTCGCGGCAGTAATTCCAGTTATATAAACCGGTCAGTCCATCATGGATCGACACCTGATACAGTTTTTCATAGGCGTGAATACTCTTCAGCACACCGGATACACTGTTTCCGATCTGCCGGATGCAATCCACTTCATCATAAATAAACCGGTTCTTTCTATAAAGCTCTACATATAAAAATCCATAAACCTGATTATCGTATTTAAAAACAGCAGCGGCAGGGTCCTTATAAATCCTGTCACTGTTGCAGAATCCACGGATCTGTGCTTCTACTTCCCCGGTTAACAGCTGTCTTCCATTCTCTGTATAATCTGTAAAATGTCCTTCTTCTTCTTCAATAATATGCACATGGGAACCCGTTACCGCAGCACTTAAGGTATCTCGGATCATCTGATACAGGATCTTTTTGCTCACAACAGATGTCACTTCATCCTGAAACTCTGTCAGATGATCCACAATATATTTCTTCTTTTGCAACAGGGTATATTCCACTCTTTTCTTTGCAACGGCTAAAATCAAAACACACCACAGACATTGCGCAATAACAAATACAATAATGGTCTGCCGATCAAAACCTTTCATCTGTACAGATAAAATATGATTCATATTCCAATCAAAAAACAGGATTGGAAGGAATGCAACAATCGCTGCAGTAAAATATACAACCCCGGCAATAATCCGTGATGAGAGTGAAAAAAGATACTGCTTGTAAATCACATAAACAAGGCAGACTGCCATGCATACACCGCCAAGTGCATCCAGGGATAAATTTTTGCCCCATGGCAAAAGACAGCAGACATTTCCTGCAAAGAGCAGCAGGATTCCCAAAAGCAGGGGGCCCAGCTTACGGCGGTATTCATAACGTGTCCCGATTTTATTATGGGCAAGAACTGTCACATAGACTATGAGCACTATTTCTGCTGCAATCCATAGCCACATCCCGCCTCTTGGATGATATACATAAAAAATAGTTCCATCCGGTAATACCTGCATTTCAGGAACAGGAAGAAGACAGCCTGTAAATGCATTCAGGATAAAAACTGCCAGAGTCAGCAGCATACAGACATTCAACAGCTTTGTCTTTCCTGTAATTTCAAGGACACAAAAAAGAAATCCATAAACCGCTATGGGTATAATAAACAGACCAAGCATCGAAAACTGATACCAGAATGCTGCCCCCGGACTGATTTGCAGACGCATCAGCATAGATCCCATAGTCCAGCACAGAAGTGCCGTCAGGATCATTCTCAGATAGCGTATTACCTTTTCATCCCTTGGAATACTGATAAAGCAGGATGATAAAAACAGGTAACACGCAAAAGTTCCTATCGAAATAACAATATAAAAATTTCCATTCATCAACAGGTTCATTAAGCTTCCCATTATTCGAGTCTCCTGTCTTTGTAATTTACACATCCCCACAATTCAATGAAAATATACTATAAACTGCAAAATATGTAAAGTAGAAAGAGACAGTTCCAGGACCTCTTTTCCAAGTCCTGTGATCCGATATATTTGTCAAGTTCCATTTATATCAACTGAAAAGCCACTATACCCATAGTTTGACCTGTTTATTCGCCTATCCAGAATGCATAGTCCGTTTTTGTTGTTCCATCACAGAAATATGCTTTTGCATATATTTTGTTCCTCGTACCGGGTTTTATCTTTACATTTTCCCACACAAAAACAGTGCTCTCATTATTAGGACACTCACAACGAGATATTCTGCCGAGCGAAACATCATTTATGCAAAGTTCCACAGTATCCGCATTTGAATAAACCTTTACAAAAGGTACATCACAGGCCCTGTATTCATGCCTGCGTTCCGTTATATAAACGGTTTTTTCGCTGCTCCATACGGATCTGTAGAAGAAGTATGCATCCTTGGGAACACGCTCCCTTGTACAAAGCCCCTTGTCATTCTGCGATTTTGTATCTCCCTCTACCCGTTCATAAGACGCAAAATCGAACATACACCATATAAATTGAGCCCACAGATACTTCCTGACTGAGAATTGCTTCCACAGAATCTCATGCAGCTGTGACTGATAATTCTCATAATGCCGTACTCCGACAGGATCTATATCGCTCTTCCAATCCACATTATCCTTGTGCTGCGAAATCGCACCACCACCACCGTATTCGGAAAGGCAGACAGGACGCTTTTCCTTTTCGTTGTGGTATAGGTCAAGCCATTTGCCAAATTCCTCGGCACTACCTGCTTCCTTGTACCAGCCGAAATAACGATTATACCCGACTACATCGGCGGGAAGCTCTAAAAATCTTCCATAAAACTGATTATCGGCAAAGGTTTTCAGCCTTGTATCATCCTCTTCACAGGCAATTTCATAAAGCTCATTGTAAAGCTCGAATATTTCATCGGTCATCTGATGAAGCTCATTAGACAAGCCCCAGACAATAACGGACGGGTGATTATAATTCTGTCTTATAAGCTCACGAAGCTGTTGCTTTGCATTATCGGCAAAGCCGTTTGAGAGGACATGAGTATCACTTTCATCATCAGACATTTTATTGATGATACCTATTTCCGTCCATACGCACAGGCCAAGTCTGTCACATAAGGAATATTCATGGTCACAATGCTGGTAATGAGCCATTCTTACAGCGGTACACCCCATATCACGAATGATATGATAATCACGTTCACGCTGAGCATCGCTCATTGCCCAGCCTGATTCATAACTGTCCTGATGATAGTTCACACCATGGAGCGGATATGATTTTCCATTGAGAAAAAAACCTTTATCTGCGTCTATCTGATATGAGCGTATTCCAAACTTTTGTTCAACAGCATCAACAGGTTTTCCATCATAAAATAAGGTTATATCTGCACGATAAAGGGCTGGATCGTTTACTCCGTTCCATAACTTCGGATAGTTAATTTCACCTGAAAGCATTATCCTGTCCTTGTCTGCTCTGCCAAAAAGCTCCTCCACAAGTTTCCCCTGCGGATCATATATTTTAGCCTTAGCTTCTGCAATTTCGGCTTTATCCAGTTTGACAAGCATGTTTATATTCGCAGCAGATTCCGAAATATTGTGCGGCATTATATATACTCCGCAGGAGCCACTGTCATTCAGGGCAATATGAACGGGATCAACTATAATCAGTTTGACTCCCCTATACAAGCCGCCCATTTTGGTAAAATCACCCTGATCAGCTATCGGTGCAATATAGTTGGTTGGAGCATTGGATACGATTACAGCTATCAGGTTATCTTTGTCAGCACATATATAGTCCGTTAAATTGAACCTGAAAGCAGAATATCCCCCACTATGCTTCCCTACAAATCTGCCATTTATATAGACTTCCGCAACAGTATTTGCACCTTCAAATTCCAGATAGACCTCTTTTCCTTCACATTCTTCAGAACTCAGAACCAGACTTCTACGGTAACATACAGACCCATGGTAGTAATCACCTCTGTTTTCGCTCATATCCATAGTTCTGCCTGCGCCGTCCTCTGAATTATATGTATGCGGCAGCACAACAAACTGCCATGACGTATCCGCATACTCAGGAGAAATAGCATCTTTTTTTGATATGCCTATTTCATCCTGAAGCTTGGTAAATTTCCAAAAATTGTTGAATTCCCTGATTGTTCTCAAATAACCACCCCTTTGATTTTTTAATTTTTAATAGATTATAATGCTTGTTGACAGGCGTGGTCAATGCTTCTGTGACAGCAGCTACTTTTGTAAAATTTTTAAAAGAAACGAGTGTATTACTCCTTCTCAATTCAGAAATACAGAATAGGTTTTAATGAACAATTTTTGCAACTGTATTTTCTGTTTTTTATTTCTGTAGCAACCAATCGGCTATATCGTAAATCTCGAAACAAAGATATTGGAGGGTAGTTTGATGAAGAAAAGAAAACCGGTGCATTTACATTTCCAAAGGAGGTGTGATTATGAGTAAAGAAGGAAATTTTCTAATTTATTGTATCGAAAAATATAAAAATGAGAAGAATTTAACCGGCAAGCAGGTTTCTACACTTTTTACCAAATACCGTGTGGGGGAATATATTTATTCCTGCTTTGAGGCACTTCATACCACCGGTGATAAGTACATTGTTGCAGACATTGATCTGTATATAGAAGCCAGACAGTCAGTATAATTCACGATCATTGTTGCAAAAAATCAATGTTCCCTGCTGGAATTGAACCCACAACTAGCGCTTAGGAGTTCAAGATCCCTATATAAACACGCATATACTTAAGTCAAGCTAAATCAAGGTAAAGCCTTGATTTTACTGACTATTCTATTACATTTTGTCAAAATAAGAAAACCTGTTCTTCATCTCTGTAAAACACCTCTCGGTGCGCACCCGACGCTCGGAGCACCCGGAGGGTTTAACTATTCAGTTCCATCCAGTTCATTCAGTTGGCCACCGTTACGAATCGGCTTCGCAACAATGATTGCTTGGTTTTCTTATTAGATTACATATATTATAACGTGTAAAGAGTCGGATGCCGATATTTTTTTGACCATATTTTGCTCTGGTTTATAGTTTGTCCAGCCACCCATCAAAACTTTTCTTTGAAATCCTGTACTTGGTTCCAATCTGAATCCAGCGGAATTCATTTTTCTTTAAAAGCTCGTACACTGTAGGTCTGCTGATCCCAAGAATTTCCTGAATTTCCTTTACTGTGTAACATCTTTTTTCTGCTTCATTAGCTGTGATTGCCATAAGATTATCTCCTTTGCTTTTTCTTTATCTTAACGCGATAATCCTGGCTTGTCATCTTTATGCAAATACATCGTCCAACCTCAATTCGTAATAATATTTAAATATTGCAATCGGAAACTCTCTTATATAACTATCCACATCATTTTTTGTGATGCCATGTATCTGCACAAATTGAGATACTTTGTCATGAGCCACATCATAGCTTTCATCCAGATACACATCCAGATTCTTTAATAAGTCAAGTAACTGCAGCACATAGACATTTTCTTCATTTACCGGAACCACTGGTCTTCTTACTATGAACGTTCTCTTTCCAATTGGAACTTCTCGTACTTTTGCCGCCATGTTATTGCTAACAATCTCAACTTTATTGGGAACCTGCGTTGAAATTCCCAGCTGATTGGCAAATGTATTACCAGAATAGAAACCATCTACTTTTCCACCTCTGGAAACATATTTGTATCTGGCAACCGTATCTGCATTTACGCCCACATTTGTTTTTAGTCGTGATTTCTTAGGCAAATAATAAATGCCATTCTCATATTTTTGTAGTTTTCCCTCATCGCACAGCTTTTTTAGCTGCTGGTTTACTGCAGATTTTGTAATTCCCTCAATCACTATATCAGAAAAGAATATAGGCTCTGCTTCCTTATAATTATTTTTCAAGAATTCATATAACATAAACCTCATTCCTTTCCCTAAATTTTTGTAACTATAATGGTTACTTTTGTTAATAATATTCTATTCCTGTTTTTAAAATCTGTCAATGTTATTTTGATTGCTATGGTTAGTATATCCAAAGCAGAATAAAATATAAAAAAGAACTGTCACCCTTAGGATTCTTCCCAAAGCCAACAGATCTTAAATTTCCTCTTACATCTTCATACTCTTTGCCAAACTCGTCAGCAAAGCCGCCATCTCCGGATTGCCAGGTACTTTCATCAGCAGTTCGGGATCTACTCCCTCCGGTATCAGGCACCAATGGTCTTCATTACTGATACCGACTTGTGGTTCGCTACACTTGGCGGTAAATACCCGTGACTGGACTTGCACCAGCAAGATTAACGCCATGCTCGGCACACAAAATAAACGCGGTGGGGTTTCTTGATACCCGACCGCGTTTATCTTTGTCCGCTGATATACGGGCAAATCGTTTTTTATTGTAGGTTACTTTCTTGCACCATCCGAGCCGATGGTATATCCGTCAATGGTGGTATTCACCGCCATCGTCCCGTCTGCGTAGAAGTAGTACCACTTACCATCGATCTGCTTCCAGCCGCCGGCAAACATCATTCCGGTCGTCTTATCCAGCCAGTACCACTTCTGGTCGTCGGAGAGCAAGCCCTTCACTGGTTTCCCGTTTCTGTAATAGCTCCACTGGCCGCTGTCGTTCTGCTGCCAGCCGTTTGCGGTCTGCGGGTCAATGACGATCTTCACAAACCGCCGCAGGACGGTGGCGACTTCAGCGCGGGTGGCAGTTCCCTTGGGGTCAAAGCAGTTATTTGCCTTGCCAGCCAGGATGCCCGCCTGCTGCATGGCCTTGACCGCATCCTTCGCCCAGCTGCTGATCTGTGCGTTGTCCGCAAAAGTCACCGCCCGGAGGGTTTTCGGAAGGTCGTAGCCCAGCTTTTTGGCGTAATTTGCCATGATGACCGCCATCTGTTCCCGGTTGATGTTGGTGTCCGGCGCAAAGGTAGTGGCGGTAGCGCCTTCCATAATGCCGTTCTGCGCCGCCCAGTTCACATAGGGGGCATAGTAGGCGTCGGCTTTCACATCGGTGAATTTCCCGGTCTGGTAACTGTCCGGGTTGATGCCCGCCAACCGCCCCAGAGCTGTCACAAACATTCCTCTGGTCATGCCGGTGCCCGGGCTAAAGGTGGTGTCACTTGTGCCAGAGAGCAGTCCCCTGCTGGCTGCAAAGAGGATATTGTCCGCAGCCCAATGGTTATGAATGTCGGTAAAGGCAGGGGCAGGGTTCTTGTAGCCCACGCCGTAAACGCTGAAATGACCGGTTTCAAAAACCACCGCTTTCAGGCTGGCATCGTAGCTGGATCTGGTAATCCACTCCACCTTGCCCGCATCGTCTACATAGACTGCATAGAGATTACCTGTCTGCTCACCCTTTGCCGCTGTGTAGGGCAAACGCACCGAGATGGTATGTCCATTCAGGCTGGTAATCGGCGTCTCTTTGCCGCCGGAGAGGTACACCAGCGACAGGTCATAGACCGGTCTTGTGCCAATAGCGGCTTTGGCCTCGGTGGAGCGCAGCGCATCCACCTTATTTGCCCGGAGAATGATGTCCCCTCCAGCGGAGGCGGCATCCAGCTGCTTCAGAGTATCCAGCCCGATATTAACCGAAACCAGATGGTCTGTTGCTACGGTAAACTGCCGGACGTTTTCTTTAACCAGCAGATCCAGTGTCTGCGCCTTGATGGTCACGTTAAAAGAGGTCTGGCCTGCCGCCGAGGTGATGGGAACGGTAACGGCAATCCCGTTCTCTGTGGTGCCGTTCTTTTTCGCATCCTGTTTGGTCTTGTCGATGGCGGACTGGACAGAGCTGTTGTCCACCGATACATTACCGTTTTTATCCGGCTTAACTGGCTTGGTTTCTCCGGTGACAGGAGAATCCGGTTTGTTCGGTTTTCCGGTGTCCGGCTGACTGGTATTTCCAGAGTTACCGGAATTGCCGGAGGAGGAACCTCCACCGCCATCCGAACCACCAGAGGAGGAATCGCCGCCGGAAGGCTGGTTGGAAACCGTCAACGTTCCAGGAACATAAGTGATCGCATAATTGGCATTTGACAGCGTACCAGTAATGTTGATTTTGGTTTGTCCGGTTTTGCTCATATCCGGCGTCTGCGCGTAAGTCAATGTTACCGTGCCGCTCAGGGTGTCTGCACCAACCAGACCTTCCACCTTGTAATCCTTATCTGCTTCCGGGCTGCTCAGATCGGGCGCGGTGCTGCCGGTGTAGGCGCTCTTATCAAGCGCCGTAACGGTAACTGACTTTTTCGCTACGGTCACAGTCAAGCTTTGTTCTGCCACATCTGCGTACTCTGCGTTTCCCTGCACCTTATACCAAACGGTGTATTTCCCCGCGTTTTTCGCTGTAGGGAGCTGCTCACTCCATTTGGAACCGTCAAGCCGGTAGAGCATTGTGCCGCCAGTGGTCTTGCCTGCTATAATCAGCGCCTGTTCTGCACCATTGTAGGTCAGGGCGTTTGCCGTAGGTGCCGTAACAGTGGGGACAAGCTTGTTGGTCGCATTGACATTGACGGTCAGCGTGATGTCCTCATAGTTCGTGCTCTTGATTACCACGGTCACTGTGCCCACAGAGCCGGTGGTTTTCACGTCATTTTTCTGAATGGGCAGGGTCAGCTCGCCGTTTTCCACCTTCGCGCCGCTGGTGTAGTAGCCGTCATTGAGTTTGATCTCGCCCAGCTCATAGGTGGGTGCACCGTACTCTTTGGGCGTTTCCAGCTTGGGCAGGGCGGGGAGCGTCACAGTGTAGGTCTTTTCGTGGCCGTTTACAATGACGAGCGCAGTTTCCTTAGTGAAGTCGGGCGCAGCGGCCTTGATGATGCTGCCAGTCGTGGTGAAGCTGCTCTGCTCCAGGGAGTAATTCTTCGCGGTCTGCCCCATCAGGGTCACTGTGGCAGTGATGTTCTTGCCGTTGCCCACACTGGCATCGTCAAAGCTGGCGGTGACGGTGTAGTCTGTGCCTCGGTTCAAGGTCACGTTATCGAAGGTCACGCTGGTAATGCCCGCGTCTGTCGTGCCATCATAGGACTTGGACGCAGCCGTTACCCCGGTGAGCGTCAGCGGTTTCTTTCCAATGCTGACCTCCACGCTGGCGGGTGTGGTATCGTTGTGGTTTTCATCGCCAATCACCCGATACCACACGGTATATGCTCCGGCATCGGTGCCGACAGGGATGTCCGGGCTGTATGTGCCGTTCTCGGTCAGGCTGTACTGCATGGTGCCGCCGCTGGTCACGCTGCCCGCGGTAATGAGCGCCTGCTCCTGGCCGGTATAGGTCAGGTTTTCCCGCGCTGTGGGAGGCGTGATGAGGCCTGACCTGATGTCGGCCTTTTGTACTGTCACGACAATATCCTGGCTCATCTTCTTGTAGCCGTCGCAGGTGGCCAAAAAGCGGAAGATGTGCTTGCCTGCGGACAGCTTTTGTTCGGCGAGATTAAATTGATTGCTTGCTGTCGCACTGCCAACTGCTGTCTCTTTGCCGTCCTCCACCTTGTACCACTGGAAGCTTACAGCGCCTGTGCCGGTTTCCTTCGCTACCTTGACAAGAAGCGTCCCCGTACCGCCATAAGTCATGCTCATCTTGGTCTCATAGTCCATGCCCTTGATGGGGATCTTGGCCATAGAAACATTGGTCAGCTCCGTACTGCTAAGGTCGCTTATCCAGGTACTGCCGCTCTTAAACGCGTAGCCCTCCGGCAGCAGGGACGCCAGCGTGACATCTCCGGTGACGGTCAGTTTTGCCGCCGTCTTACCGTTCAGATCCAGCTTGAGCGGGCTGCTGATGGTGATCTCGCCTGCATTTGCCAGCAGCTTCACCGTACCGCCGTCGGCTGCGGCGATGGCGGCGGCTGCCGTCGGATGGTAGGAAATGCTGCCGTCCGTCTTTGTCACCGCAGCGGCATAGCCGCAGCAGGGGCAAACATTCCCGCCGGAAGGGTCATCCGGGTGGCTGCACTTCACAACAGTTACGGCAGTATTCTTATTCATCTCCGACAGCTTGACCAATGCGCCGTCTTGCTTCTGATAGGCATAGCCCTCTGCCAGCAGGGACTGGTACTCTGTGCCACTCGGGATTTTGATGCTGCCAAAGGAGCCGCCGGACAGGGTCACAAGAATATCGCTATTATATCCCAATTCCAGCCGATCCGCGCTGCCGCCGGACATGCTCAGCGTTCCCTCCGTGTAGATGCCGCCGGTAAAGGTGCCGCTCGTTACCACGGCTTCGTTCCCGGTACGAATGAAAAGCCCACGTCCACGGGCGCCAGTTCCGCCGTCTATACTGCCCTCCAGGGTGACCTTGTCCAGCGTCAGTTTTGCGCCTGTGTGGTTAAGTTTTCCGACCTCCACCGCCTTATGGGGTTTGTTGGGATAGGTGTTTTGCACCTTGCCGTTTGTTATGGTTACATTGGAGCCGAGGATACAAAGAAGCGCCTCCTCACGGGATTTGCTCAGGGTGAATCCATTCAAGTCCAGTATAATATTTTTGCTGATCTCGATGGGGTCTGCGTTCTCGATCTCCAAAGGCCCCCGCAGCGTGATCGTGTCACCGTTCTGCGCGGCAGCCAGCGCGTTTTCCAGACTGGTGTATCGTTTGCCGCCGATTTCAAATGCCTCCACCAGCGCTTGGCAGCGGGTGCAGTAACCATTCTGAGCCACCTTGCCCGCGTGGTCGCAGATTCTACCGCAGGCACATTTACCGTGATGATATTGGCAGGTATGCGTGACCACCTTGACATTTCTATTCTGAATACTTACATCGGAAACGTTCAAAATTGCGTTGTCATTCGCGTCTGCAAAGGCATATCCGTCCGCCAGCAGAGCCAGAGCCTGCTCACCAGGTTCTACATTGATTCCATATTGGAACGTGCCGCCCTGGAGCTGGGTTTTCCCGTGGAACGCAACCTGTTGCTCAAACACGCAGTTGCCCTTTACCGTCAGGGTACACCAGTTAGAAAAGACCCTCTCGCCTGTTGTAACGCTGTCTAATATCAATACCGCGGGGGCGCTGGTGTCAATGCCACTTATCGTGCCGTTTTTGATGGTAACGCTGTTGTACGGGCAATTTTGCAGATCCAGCGTCTTGACCTCGTGGTTCTGCAGGTCCAGCGTAACGTCTTTTTTGTTCGTCTCATCACCTCCCGCTTTCAAGGTTGCGGTAGTATCCCGCACAAAATAAAAGGTTCCGCCGGAGATCAGCTTGCTCCCAACCAGGGGCTCAACGTTACTGAGCACAGACGAAAAGGGGATACCATCTTCGTCAATAAAGAGCACTTTTTCACTACACGGTTCGCCGCACTGTTGGCATTTGCCATCGTGGGTGTATTTTTCATGGGAGCAGGTGTTACGGGTAACAGTGACAGTGTCGGTCTGTACGGTATAGTCCTGATAGGACAGCTTGCAGTAGACCTGGGCGCTGTACTCCCAGTCCTTGCCCTCCGTTTTGATCAGGTCGGATTGGGTCAGGGTGATTTTATAGCTGTCGCTGCCTGCACCTATAAATTTGTTTCCGTTCACATACCACTGATAGGTAATCTGATTCTCCAGACCGCTTGCCGGAGAGGCATTTACCCAGACATCCGCCTTAACCATTTCCCCATTCGATGTCTGATATCGGACCTTTGGCTGCTCCTTTATGGTAAAGGGCGCACCGGAGACGGTGACCCTTGCGATGGTGACCGCAGTGGCAGGAGTGGAACCTGCTTCGCCGTCTGCGGTCAGCTTCAGCTTATAGATGCCCTCCTTGACGGTTTTGTCGGCGGTAACGGCGATGGTAACGGTTTCGCCGTTAGAGGATTTTTCCGCTGTCAAACCGGGGTGCTCGCCCTCCCATTCCATTTTCAGAGTGTCCATCTGGACCTTGCTTCCGGTAACGGAGAAGGTCGCCGTCTGACTGTCTAAGCTTTCCTGCAGGGTTCCCTGCTGCGCGCCGACGGTCAGGCTTGCGCGGGGCGCCATCTTGGCGATATAGATGGTCTTGACTTCCCCTTCTCTTGTCGTATCGGCCGCTGTGCCGACCTGCATATCGTCTGTGTTTGCATTCTGATTGTCCGAATACAGAACGGTCAGGCTGGGGTCAATGTTTCGGGCCTTTCCCCACTTACTATTCGAAATCGCACCAAATTTTCCGGTGGTGTAAAGGGTTCCTCCGTTCATGGTCAGGGATGCAGTGTCAATACCCCAACCGGAATCTAGATTCAGCTCTCCACCCTCAATCACGATGGTTTTAGCGCTCAAGCCCTTCTGACCGCCGTTGGTGGTTATCTTTGCCCCGTCTTTTATGGTAAGTGTCCCGCCGGCGGTGTCGCTGTAAGCGCTATCCGCAATACCATATTTCCCTGTAGGAACATTGACCGTCAGACTGCCGCTTCCCTGAATGGTCAGATTGCGGTAATTCATTTCCAGAGCGGAGACCTGATCGGTCTCGGAAATCGTAATGGTATTCTCGCCGGTCAGCGTGATCGTTGTGTCGCCGGTCAGCTCCACCGGAGTGGTTATGTGTCTGTTATTCCAAGCAACATCGCCGGAGATGGTTTCAGTGCTTGCCGCAGCTGCCATCAGGGACATTGCCTGCTCTGTTCCCTTGCAGGCAGAGAGATCCGCATCTTCCGCAGAGCAGACCGGACAGTCGGGATTGACCGCCTCCTGCTCACAGTGGGTTTCGCAGATGCACTCCGCCGGAGCATTCCCGGACACGCCGGGAACAAGCCCACTGTCCTGAGAATTACACTGCTCACAGATATACCCGCAAGGCGTCCCCTCTGTGGCCGGGATGTAGCCGCAGCTATCGTCATGCTCGCCGCGTTCATGACGACAGCTTAATTTTTTTGTTTTACAGCCGCTTTCCTCACTGCATTCATGGGTACACTCGGTCGGCTGGGCCTCCTCTACTTCAGATGAGGTCGCCGTATTTTCTGATACGCTGCCTTCCAAAACAGGGTAACAGCTTTCGTCATGTTTATGGATACACTTCTTCACAAGGGTGTAGCAATCCTCAGTATGCTCATGTTTACAGGCTGCCCCTTCGGTTCCTTCCGTATATCCGCAGTCCTCTGTATGTTCCGGGTGATGCTTGCACAACCCCGTATGGACGGCGGATACACCCGCTTCCACCGCAGATGCCGGAACTCCCGGCATCGTAAAAATCATTGCCGCCGCCAGTAAAAATGCGGCCGGCCGTTTCCATTTCCATATCATTTATTCATCCTCCTCACGCGGTTCGTTCCTTCTCGTTGTTTTCTAAAGCAGCTGGGATACCGCCTCCCGCAGCTGATATTCTGTCACAGGCTTTACCAAAAAGGTGTCCGCCTGCATCCTGCGGCTTTGGGGTTCAAATTCTGCCTGATCGCTGATCCAAAGGAGCGGGACATCCCTGCTGTACCCTCGTATGCTCATGCAGAAATTCATTCCCCTGGCTCCGTCCTCCATGACCACCACAGCATCATAAGGCCCATCCCGCTGCATGGCATAGGTACAAAACACGCCGTTATCAAAGCGGTCTACTTTGCCCAGCTTCATCAGCAAAGCGGTTTCTTTTTCTTTCTGGCTATAACTGCATAGCGCAATTCGCATTTTCGCACCTCCATTTCATGATGGGTTTTATCGCCTCATATAGCTCCTGATCGGAGCAGTCTGCCGGAAGAAACACAGGGATACGCAGGTGATACGCGATCAGGGCGAAGTTTTTATCATCGCTCCACCAGACAAGCGGTGTTTCCGGTGCCAGCTGCTTTGCCTGAATGGCAGCCTCCAATCCCCTTGCCCCGGTCATGGCGATGACAACCGCATGGTAGCGGCTTCGCCGGAGTGCCTGAGCAAGCTGGTTCTCATTCCACAATTCGTCAATCGCAAGCTGCCCATCCCCATCAAAAAGGGAGCGCAGCCTGCTTTCAAACCATTCCACATTTCTCAGCTCCGTACAAAGTGCGATTTTCATGCTGAGCCTCCTTTCCTGAAAAAAGAATCCTGCTCGCAGGATTCTCCGCCTGCGGCGGGTCGCTTCTGCGACATACTTCCTAACCGCCGCAGTGCGATCCTCGCGGAGCGTTTTATGTGATAGGAATTTCCTATCACATAAAAAAAACAGACCTTCTCATCGGAAAGTCTGGTAGTATAATTAGGGTAGCATCTTGTCAAGGGAAATGCAACCGACTTTGTTTAAGACGCAGGTTTCCTGTTTAAGACGCAAGTTTTTCCTGCGGTTTTATGTTATACTAATATTGGATTATTGTGCAAAGGAGATGGCACGATGCAGATTGCGATTGTGGATGACAGAGCAGAGGACAGAGCAGAACTGTCTGTCTGCCTGGAAAATTATATGAAAAAGCATCAGCTGGACTATACGCTGACAGAATTTGAGGACGGAGAGAATTTTCTGAAAGCTGCCGCCCAGGTCAATTTTCAGCTTGTCTTTATGGACATCTATATGGAGAACATGGATGGAATAGAGGCCGCCAGAAGGCTGCGCCAGAAAAACAGGCTCTGTAAGATCGTTTTTCTGACCATTACAGAAGATTATGCCCGGATGGGGTACAGTCTGTCCGCCAGCTATTATCTGTTGAAGCCGCTTTCGCTCCATCAGGCAGATTTTGAAGAAGCGATGGAGCTGTGCCAGCTAAAACCGCCCTATGAAGTGATGACACTTTCGGTTATGGCTGACCGTCAAAAGCTGGAACTTCCCACAGAGAAGATTCTGTACATAGATTATCAAAACCGTATGACACGGATTCATACGGCGGAACGCGTGATACCGGTAAGCGGAGGCTTTCAGGAGGTTACTGCCGCATTGCAGAAGGACAAGCGTTTTTTGCCCTGCTACCGGGGCGTTTTAATCAACATGGATTATATCAGCCATGTTGACAGCCAAACCTTCCGTTTGATAAACGGGGAGGCACTTCCGATTGCTCTCCGCAATGGAAAACAGCTGCGGGAAACCTACCGTCAGTATGTTTTCTCTGGAATGGGGCGTATCGTATGAGAATGAAACAAATACGCAGGCGTATTCTGGGGGGCTGTCTGGCCTGCCTCCTCTGCCTGACCGGCAGTATCCCCGCATTTGCCGCTGGAACTGCAACCCCAGCCAACGCCGATGAAAGAAGGGAGAATCCGCCGGGTTTAGAAAACAAAGCTTCAGGGGCACTGGATAGCGGAACCCCGGAAACACCGGAAGCATCGGAAGAAATACCCCTCGTCCTTGTCACGGAAATACAAAATGAAGACGAACTGCTCTCCCTGCCAGATTTCACCCTGCCCCTTAGAACCACACCGTCTGATGATGACCTGGAGGAAATTTATCAGCTGGCCCTTCAGTATCAGACCGTTTGCGCCACTGTAACAGCCGGTGAAGAAATCCGGCAGGAAACATTTTCTGTCGCATGGGATTTTTCAGCCATTGACCAGACCACTCCGGGAGAATATGCCGCAGCAGGCCGGATTGAACTGCCGGAGGGGTATGCCTTTGGTGAAGCTGTATTGCAGGAGCTGCAGATTCCCGTCCGGGTGGAAGAAATGACGCCTGCTGTCATTACCTCCATAGAGCAATGGTATCCTTATACAAATGCATTTGCGCTCCCACAGGGCAGCGAAGTTGAAGCGCTGGAAGAATTATTCGCCGCCTCCCCGTATTATCTGGAATGCTATGCGGAAAACGGAGCCAGCTACACCGCTGTAGTGGAATGGGATTTTTCGTGTATTGATCTGAATACTGTGGGACTGTACCATGCAGCAGGAAGGCTGACCGCACCGGAAAATACCGTATTTGCGGATCGTATCGATTTCCCTGAAATTTCAATTCCTGTTTCTGTTCAGGCTCCGGATAGACCAGACATTAACTGTTTTCTGGCCGCCAGAGGAAATCTTCATTTTCCCTGGGTCACACCGCCGGGAGAACCGGATAAGATCAGTGTATGGCTGTCCGAAAACAACGGTTCATGGAACCAGCTGGAAAATGGCATTTACGTGGGACGGGAAATGCTCTCGATTGCTACCCGTCTGCTGACGCCGGGCAGCGGTTACCGTCTTCAGGTTGATTATGACGGCGGACAGACCGGCATCCTGTCCTTTACCTACGCAGATGAAATTGTTCTTGAAGGGTATCATGAAGGCGACCGGGATGGAGGGGATGCAGGCGGAAATCCACCCGACACCATCATTCAGCCGCCTCCTGAAGATACCGACGATCAGGATGACGGTTTCGCAGACAGGCCCTCCACAAAGCCTTTAAGATCGCCTGCAACAAATGGCGGTGGGATAGATTCCAACGATTCTGAAAAAACACCACCGGTCAGCGGGGAAAATGATCCTGCGGATCACAAGCCTTCCGAGCCATCCTGGGATGGAAAGGATGATTCCATAGATATAGATAAAGACGATTTCCCATCGGAACAGGCAAACGGTGATACAGAGGAAGATGCAGATTCCCAAAACTCTGCTTTTTCAGAGTTCTTCGATGAAACCACTGACCGGATTTCCGGCACACGCTTTTTGATGATGCTGCAGACAGGGGAGCAAAGAGCCATCTTTTCCAAACAGGGAATCACCATCAGCATACCCAAAGATGCCTTGCCGGAGGGTATCCAAAACGAAGATCAGATTGAAGTCATCATCCAAAAGGATACGGATGGCGGTTTTTCTTTTTCGTTTTCCATCAATGGAACTGTGCTCAACTCCCTGCCGGATGTTTCTGTCATGCTGCCCTATCCAAATGATCCGGCAGCCGGCACATTGTTCCTTTGTGATGAAAGCGGCGTGGAAATCCCCATGACCGGTTACGACGATACGGCGAAAGCCGCTTCCTTTCAGATCAGCCATACAGGGACTTACACCATTGTGGGAAAGGAAGATACCGCTTCCCTGGCACATGCTGCCGACACAGAGCACAGCTGGCCGCCCATATTCTTTTTCATTCCGGTCTGTCTGGTTCTTCTGTCTGCCGGTGAATTTTTCCTAAGGAGGAGGCGAAAATAAGATGGTATCTTCTGTGGTAAAAAAATATGCTGCCTTATGTATGGTCTGCCTGTGCTCATCCCTGTTTTTTCTTGGCCTGTATCAGTTCAATAATAAATATGGTCAGGACACAATCCAGGCGGCAAATGGGATTCTGGCGCTTTCTGAGGAAGAACTTCAAAAGTCACCGGTGCGCTTTCTGGTATCCGGCTGGGCATTTTATCCTGACGCGCTTTTGACCCCGGAAGAAATACGGGATGAAAGCCATTATATGCGCTACCTTTCCATCGGAGAGCAGACCAATTTTTCCAGTCCTGCAAGCCCTTCTCCCTATGGCTGCGGGACTTACCAGATGACATTCTTTCTGCCGGAACGGAAGGAAGTGTATGCACTGGAAATCCCGGAAGTGTTTTCTGCTTACAACCTTTATCTGGATCAAGACCTGATCCTGCAAATGGGGGAACCTGCACATGGGACACCATTGGTTCAAAACCGCATGGTCACTTTTCATGGCGGAAAACCGGTCACACTCACCATAGCGGTCAGCAACTATGACCACTTTTACGGAGGGATTGTTTATCCGCCTGCTTTCGGAACGATGCTGGCGGTCAATACAACCAGAGGAATCCGGTTTGCATTCTGCCTGTTTGGCTGTACAGTTACCTTTGTCTGTGCGCTGCTGTCCTTTTATTTCAGCCGCCGGATGAAACAGAAAAATACATTCCTGTTCGGACTGATCTGCCTTGCCATGTGCGGCCTGTCATCCTATCCTGTGCTTCATATGCTGGCTGCGGTTCCCGTATTCCCCTGGTACACGATTGAACTGTTCTGTATCTATCTGGTTACCTGGCTGATCGTAGTTCTGCAAAACCGGATATGCAGGCCGGGCTTCCTGCCTGCGGCCATCAGTAATGGGGTGGGCGCTGCCTTCCTGGTATATGCGTTTGTGTATGGCATGATGGCTTCCCATCTCTCCCTTGGAGCGATTCGTTTCTTCTCTGCATCGGTCTTTTGTTACAAGGCGGCATCTGCACTCTATCTATTTATCATCGCTGTGCTTGCCATTCACAGAGGAGAAAAACGGAGCAGGCCGATCTTCTATGCTGCGGCAGCCGCAACCTGCGCCTTTATATGGGATCGCCTTCTGCCGGTTTATGAGCCGGTTATCGGCGGTTGGTTTGTGGAATGGGGCAGCTTTTTCATAGCAGCCGCCATCGGTTATTCCCTCTGGCGCGATGTGGTAGAGGGGTATGGAAACAGCCTGATTTTTCAGGAAGAACGCAAGCAGGTCATCCGTCAGCTTTCTATGCAGACCGAATACAGCCGTCAGGTTTCTGAAGCAGCGGCAGAAAACAGAAGGCTGATCCACGACATCAAACACCATCTGCACACCATAGACCGCATGGCCTCTGAACGTGGGCAGACGGAGATCTGCTCCTTCCTGTTGCAGGTAGAGGAACAGGTTGCGGCATCATCGGGTCACTCCTATGTTGCGTTCTGTAAAAATCCCGTCGTAAATGCGCTGATTGAATACTACTACGGCATGGCGCAGATACAGGGGACAGAATTTCAGGTGCGGCTCGATCTTCCTGATCAGATGCCGCTTACCGATGTGGAACTGTGTACGGTGCTGGGCAATCTTTTGGACAATGCCGTTGAGGCGTGCAGCCGCCAAAAGCAAGGAGTGCGCCGCATTTTAGTTGCCGGCGAAACCAAAGGCAATATGTATTTTTTGAAGATTGAAAACACTTACGACGGGCTGGTCTTTCAGGAGGGAAAAACATTCCTCTCCCGAAAGGGCGCATCCGCTGATCACGGAATCGGGCTTTCCTCTGTCCGAAAAATCATTGAAGGCCATGGCGGTGATCTCGATCTTGTTCCCGGTGAGGAATCCTTTCTTGTTGGAGTTACAATACAGATGTAAAAACTGTTTTTTGAGGCGCATTCAGATAACATAGAATTCCTCCATTTCTGGAATTGCATACGATGAGAGGGCTGATAAAAACTGGTGCAATGTGTTTTCAACACCAAGATAATTCAGAAAGCGCTCCAGAAATGCAATCGTAGATTTCTTATACTTCCGATTTTTCAGGACAAAAACCGACGAAAATGCCTCCTATAATCGCTTTCATTAGTCGCTCTTTGGCAGAACCAGCATTCATCTGTTCCCTTGCCGTTGTTTCTATATCATCCATGCTTGGCTGCAATTTATTTGACGGATGGTTATGAACCAGCATGATTGCAGATCGGGTTGCGTTACATAGTTTTCACTTTCAAAAAATTAAAAAATTTATGTTTTTGAAAGCGACATCTTGCATATACTAGTAGTAGACAGTATACTAAGTACAACGAAGCAGTTTCGAAAAATAAAAAAGCTTCAATTTTTGAAAGTGGGTGACTAAATGAAAACAATCACAAGAGCAAAATATCTCGATAGAATCATTGAACTGAATGGCACTCCTGACATCAAGATCATCACAGGTATTCGTCGATCTGGTAAGTCCAAATTGATGCAGGCGTATATTGCGTATCTGAAAAGCAATTTTGAAAACATCAATATTATCTTCATCGACTTCATGGATTTGGCGTATGAAGAAATCAAGGAATACCATGCCTTACACGCCTATGTGGAAGAACATTATCAGGAAGGTAAAACGAACTACCTGTTTGTAGACGAGGTTCAGATGTGTCCCAAGTTTGAGTTGGCAATCAATAGCCTGTACTCTAAGGGAAAATACGACATCTATGTAACAGGCTCTAATGCTTTCCTGTTGAGTGCGGATCTGGCAACTCTGTTTACCGGACGCTATATTGAAATTCATGTGTTTCCTTTCAGCTTCCAGGAATATTGCCAATATTATGATGATATTAGCGACAAAGATAAGCTCTTTGATGAGTACGCTATCAAGGGCGGTTTAGCAGGTTCCTATGCTTATAGAACCGAAAAAGACAGAACAAACTATATAAAAGAAGTCTACGAAACCATTGTTACACGGGACTTAGTACAGAAATATGCTCTGCCGGACACTTTGGTTTTGCAGCGTCTGAGCGAGTTCTTGATGGACAATATCAGCAATCTGACTTCTCCTAACAAGGTCAGTCAGCTGCTGACAGCAAATGAGACTCCAACCAATCATGTAACCGTCGGCAAGTACATTAAGTATTTGTGCAATGCTTTTGTATTTTATGATATTAAGAGATACGACATCCGAGGCAAGAAATACCTTGAAAGCTCTGAAAAGTTCTATTTGTGTGACAGCGGTATTCGATATGCAATACTGGGAAGCAGAAATATGGATTATGGCAGAGTATATGAAAACATCGTTTGCATCGAGCTTCTTCGCCGTGGATATGATGTTTATGTCGGCAAGCTCTATCAAAAGGAAATCGACTTTGTTGCTCAGAGAGGCAGCGAGAAGATTTATATTCAGGTCAGCGACAACATTTCCGGGCAGGAAACATTTGAGAGAGAATGCTCTCCTCTGCTTCAGATTCGAGATGCTTATCCGAAAATGATTATTGCCAGAACCAAACATCCCCAATATAGTTATGAAGGAATCGAAATTCACAATATAGCCGATTGGTTACTACAAGAATAAGCAGGGCGAAATATCTTTTACGAGTCTTCTTGCGAGTTTTTTTAATACCACTCGTATCCATTATGATGATATCCGCGTCCTTGACGAATCGGAGGTCTATCGCATCTTCTATCCAGAGAAGTTTGCAAACCTACATAAAACCCGATACATCCGCCTCCCTGATCTTCTGGAAGAATACGCTGAGAAATCAGTGCTTCCCGGTGGAAAGTTGATGACCTGGGCTGAACTGCGACCAGTCTTTGCTAAACGGCGATACCCATGCGCTGAACGCACTTCAGCGCATGGGCTAATCGCCCGGAATAATCATTCATTTCTTTTGATTTTTATTTTTCCTTCCCCCTTCCTAATCAATTTCCCGTCCCTATAAACTTCTGTTTCTCCATTATGGATAATCATTCCATATTTATGGTTATCTGCCGGAATATTCCAAAGCTCAATATCTTCATCTGCCCAGAAGTTTCCAAAAATAATCTCATTTTCTTCAAATTCCACCAATTCCTCCAGTAATGGTAATCCCATCAATACCCCCCAATTATAATGAGGAGAACCAGAGCATTCTCCAGTTACTGCATGATAATTTTCTGGGGTGAAGCCATTTTCCTTCCACTCCTTTGCAAGCATGGACGCTGCCTTTTTGGCAAATTCCCATGCAATCTTGTCTTCTTCAGCCCGTTTTAGTGCCAAATAAGTCCATAATGTCTGAGGAGGCCAAATTTGTCCCCTCCAATAATGCTGCTGTATAAATGCCGGATCATCACGCGAAATAGACGGAATCATATAATCCCCCCAAAATTTCTTTTCATCCAAAAGTAATTTTAGGAGTTTTTCTCTCCGATCACTGGGAACCAATCCCGTCATAAGAGGCATAAAACAATCAGGAGACTGTTTTCTAGAGAAAGTACCATCAAATTTCAAATTATAATAGCATCCATCCTCTTCGCACCACATCCTGGTATTAATCATTTCTGCCATCTTTTCATATTTTTTCCGATATTCATCCGCTTCATCCGGCTTTCCCAAAGCAAGTGCCATTTTGCTTAATGATTCGCAATCTACCGCATACAGGCAAGACCGTTCCAACGTATAAATATCTGCCATATGGTACTGTAAAAGATAACGCGATTCATCTTCTACCGTATCCTCTGTCAAATTCTCTAATCCGGCAATGCTTACAAAATATTTCCCTGTCGTCCACTGTGGACTGTCATCATAGGTTTCAAAATATGCATATTGCGCCTTTGCCACATATGGCTGTGCTTTGGTCCCAAGAAATCCCATTTCTTTTTCCGGGTCATATCCAAATCCAAGAAGTCCCCAACCAAGCGCATCTCGATATGCTTGCCCATCTCCCCGATCCGAAAACCACCATTGGTTTGCTTTTTTAGCTCCTTCATAGCACTGCTCTGCCCACTTTTTATCCTTTGTATGCAGATAGGTTTTCCACAATGTTAGTCCTTGAACAATGTGTTGCGCTCTTCCAGCCGTAATCGGTGGTTCCGCTCTAAGTTCTGAACGCGGCGTTGTATAAAGAGGGATTTTCCCGTCAGGCAGTTGGGCATCATATCCGGAAAGCATATTTTCCTTGGCCAATTCCGGATATACCCATGCGCTGGACCAACTGCTTAAAAAAGTATCCCAATTAAACTGAATTCCCCAGCTGTCTTCCTTTCTTGTCCATGGCCGATCCACCATGATATATTTCCGCTGTGTTGTTTCTTTATAAATAGTGTTATATGAAAGCAATGAAGAAAAAGCCTCACAGATATCTCCCGTCATCCCAGTTCCTCGAAGACTCTCTGCTTCCTGTCTTTTTCTTGCTTCCTGTATGGATATTTGCCCTATTCTGATCTTCTCCAAACTTTCTGTTTCGGAAAATCCTTTCAGGAAATCTTGCGCTAAGCCATTTTCCAAGGTAAAACAAAATACCCCTTCCATAAGCAATCCATAATGACTGCTCAATCCCATATCATTCCAAATACTTGGTTCATTTATATTACGCAGCACTCCGCTGGAAGAAAAATCCACAAGCTGTTCCTTCCGATTATTATAGCCCAGCTCCTCTACCGGAATAGAATCCAACGTTAAATAGACTGCATGATTCTGACCGTCCTTCCATGGGGAAATAATCTCTCCAGCCACGCATTTTTCTGACTGTTTCGTGAAATTAACCCATTCTTTCTGCAGACAGTATTCTCTCGGCACATACATCTCCGCCAATACAGCTACCTTTTCCCCCATATCAACCCGTCCTGCTATTCCGGTATCAGATATCCTAGCCCAGGTAAGCTTTATTTTTTCTCCAAACGCCTCCCATTCTATTTCGTAAAATTTTTCAGGCGTCATTTTCCCAATTCGTATTTTCCGAAAATCAAAGTCAGTAGCATCCTGCAGCTTTTTTTCCTTTTTACTATAAGCCAGAAAACGAATTCCAAATAATTCTCCTCTACTGCTTACCGACATAATCCCATTCGGATATAACGGATCGTATGCTCCATATTTTACCATAATACACCTCTCATCTTTTATTTATCCCACTGCAATGATTTCCCGGCCTTTCATCAGCCGGGAAATCATTGCAGCTACCTGTTTATTTTGCATCAGAATAATAATCTACTATCTTATAATATCCCTGCATCTCCGGCGCAACTTCATCTTGTAATCCTTCCAGCGCCGTATCCACATCTACTCCATCCCAAATCTTATCTAACCTCGGCTGTACGATGGCCATAATCGGATCATAATTTTTAACATAATAAGCTTCTCTGGACGTCGTTTCCGTCTGGAATAGAGAATCAAAATAGCTCATCAATGATTCATTATGCCAGGCATTATCCGTCCACACTGCTTTCTTTTCCGGATCAGTATACCAGCTCTTATAGATGGGCATCTGAGCTGCCGTTACAAAAAGATCATTTACCTCTGCCGGATTACTCAGAGCAAGGACCAGCTTTACCGCCGCTTCATTTACCTTTTCATCCTTGCTGTCATATACAACAAGCGGTTCTCCCCAGATCATGCTTGCAGGTTTTTTGAATTTCGGCAATGGAGCAACTCCAAAATCTCCCCACTCTGCTTCAGCAAACGTAGCAATTTCAAATTGTCCAGCCATGTACATTCCAAGCTGTCCATCCATAAGCATCTGCTGAGAGGATGGCATCGCACTAGTCACAGCAGGCTTAGGCGCAACCTGATGTACATAAATCAGATCCTGAAGCTCCTTCAAAACCTCCTTGCTTTCTTCACTATCAACCAAAACCCGATCCCCCTCTGCTGCAATATACGCTCCTCCATTAGAATTCAGCAACGTAAAGTTAAAGATGGGAGAATCAAATACTTTCGTTCCCCACACAGAAATATTATTTGAATCAAAGCCTTCTTCTCCTGGATGCTTCCCATTGATATCCTTTGTCAGCTTAACGGCAGCATCCACATATTCTTCCCATGTCCAGGGATTCGCGGCGTCTGTAGAAGGCGCATCAATTCCAGCCTCTTCAAAAAGAGCCTTATTGTATAAAACCATCTGGCACTCTACGCCAAAGGTCATTCCCCAAATCTTGTCGTCATATTCAAAGATTGCCTCCGGTAGGATATCTTCAAAATCCACCTGTCCTTCCAAATAAGGCTTCAGATCCAAAAGCTGGCCTTTTGCTCCATATTCCGGCGCCAAATATCCATTCAACTGTGCTACATTGGGCGCATCTCCCGCAGCCATCAATGTATTAATTTTGGCTGTATAATTAGCGTTATCTATAAATTCCGCTTCTACTTTAATACCAGGATTTTGTTCCTCGAAGCTTGCCAGAGCCTGTTTTACCGCCTTCTGCTCCCCTCCGGCACTCCAACTTGTAAATTTTAGCTGAATGACTTCTCCATTCTGCTCATCCGCCGCCTCCTGTTCTTGTGTCTGTACGGCGGACGTATTATCCGCTGTTTGGCTTTCCTTTGCCTTTTCCCCACATCCTGCCAGCAAACTCACACATGTAATTGCCGCTAAACATAATGAAAATCCTTTCTTTCTCATCTTTTTTTCCTCCTTAATAATATTTTTGCCGTATTTTATCGCGCGCCAATAAAAACGGCTGTATTTCTTTATTATCCTTTCAAACCGCCAGACAAATTAATCCCATTAATGAAAATCTTCTGGCAAAAAGCGAATAAGATAATAACAGGAATTACCAGCACAGTTGATGCTGCCATCAAGTAATGCCACTGACCTGTATACATTCCAATAAAGGAACGCAATCCTAACGCTGCAGTATATTTCTCTTCACTGGAAAGATAAATGAGCGGTCCCATAAAATCATTCCAACAGCTTGTAAAGGTAAAAATAGCAACTGTCACAAGCGGGGCCTTTGATAACGGAATGATTATTTTCAGATATATATCCAACGGACTTGCTCCGTCAATCCTGGCAGCCTCGTCCATATCCATCGGGATTCCTTTATAAAATTGTCTTAACATAAAAGTATAGAATCCTGGCGCACCAAATGCTCCTAAAATCAAAGGCGCATATGTATCGATTCCCTTCAATGCTTTCCAAATCATAAATTGAGGGATTAACAATGTCGCAGAGGGAATCATCATAGCAGCCATTACCATTGCGAAAACAACATTCTTTCCACGGAAATTAATTCTTGCAAAAGCAAATGCTGCCATTGAACTTGTAAGCATTGTGCCTATCACATTAAAAAATACAATAAATGCAGAATTACACATCCATCTTGCAAATGGCCTCATCGTCATAATATCCGCATAGTTTTTCCATTGAGCTATTTTCGGCAACCATTGCATAGGTTTACGGAAAATTTCGGATTGTGTCATCAAAGAGGATCTTGCCATCCAGAACAAAGGAAAAACCATAATTAAGCCGAGCAGAAGCATAAACAAAAAATCTAAGACAGCCGCAATCTTTTGCTTTTTTTTCATTCCGCATCACCTCCATAATAGACCCAGCCTGATGTCCGGAACAGGAAAATTGTAAGCAAGGCAATTACCAGAAACAAAAGCCAGCTCTGAGCACATGCAAGTCCCATCCGATTATAATTAAACGCGTTGTCATATAAATACAGCATATAGAAATTAGAGGCATTTTCGGGTCCGCCATTTGTCATCACATAGCCCTGTGTAAAGGTTTGCAGCGATCCAATCAGAGCCATAACAAGGTTATAGAAAATCAATGGGCTCATCATTGGAAGGGTCACATAAATCAATCTTGCCCACCAATTCCCTCCATCTATATCTACAGCCTCATATAATTCCTGTTGGATCGAACCAAAACCTGATAAATTAATCATAATCGTATTTCCTGCTCCCCATATTCCCATAATAGCAATACAAGGAAGTACCATCTTTTTATCAAAAATCCAATCTTCATGTATTCCAAATGGAGCTAAAAGGTTATTCAAAAGTCCATTTGTCGGATCGTAAATAAATGTCCACAGCGCAGAAGAAGCCATAATTGGTACGATCGATGGTATATAGATAAGAACTCTCCACAGCCCCTTTCCCTTTAACTGCTCGACATTTAAAAGCAAAGCAATCACAAACGTTATAATCAGCATGGAGGGGACAAAAATGAGGGTATATTTTAACGTAACCAAACACGAATTCATGTAATGCGGATCTGTTGTAAAAAGTGCTTTATAATTTTTCAATCCTACAAATTCCGGTGCAGAAATAATATCCCAACTGCAAAAGCTAATCATTAAACTATATATCATTGGAAGAATAATATAGATAAGCAATCCCATACAGGCCGGTATTACAAAAATCCATCCCCATATTGTCTCCTTTCTCCGGGTTTTTAATTTTCCTTTCATATTGCCGCCGCCTCCTTTTAATCGGGTATCTATTGGTTGTACTTATTATCTCTTCTCCCATATTTAAAAAACAGTATTATTTTGAGCTTTCACTCTGTATTTTTTTTACATAATATAGAATCAAATTTACTTCACATCTGTAATACTATATAATCGTTAAGGAAAGGTGAGGATGAATATGAAAAATATGCATAGTATACTAATAGCAGATGACGAGAAGCATGTAAGAAACGATATTATTCAAAGCATGCACTGGTCCGATTACGGCTTTTACATCATTGGAGAAGCAGAGAACGGCAGACAGGCTCTGCAAATGATTCAAGATCTTCAGCCAGATGTTCTAATTACCGATATCAAAATGCCCTTTGCCAATGGTTTAAAATTAATTGAAAGTGCCCACCAAATAAAACCAGATATTCAATGTGTCATTATTTCTGGTTATGAAGACTTTCATTATGCTCAGGAAGCAATTCGTTTGAATGTATCGTCTTATTTAACCAAGCCTATTGACGGGAACTCCATCCTCGCCATGCTCCAGAAGCTTTCTCTGAAAAGTAAAGACTTTTCTTCCAATTCCCCACAGTATCCGGAGCTTCTGATGGATTCGTTCTTCCATTTTCAGAAAATGGGTGAAACGGAACAGACTTATGCGGTAGCTGCTTTTTATTTTCCTCATTTTTTTATTCAAAAAACAAACCGGTATATGCTAAGCCTCTTTCATTCTTGGGTGACTGAAGCCATTCATGATATCTTGCCCTCTTCAGATATACAGACAGCCCTTTTCTCCCATGGCTCCAATCTCCTTCGTCTTACCCTGAAGGCTTCCGCCTTAACCATCGGTGATTTAGAAAAATTACTCACAAGAATACGTTATGTTTCTACCCAAAAAGCAAAGGAGGCTCCTATCATAGCCGCTACAGCACCGTTTCAAGAAGAAGAAAAACTGGATACTCTTTCCATAAGCTGCCTCCAGTTTCTAAATATCCACCTTCTCTTCAAGGAATCACTCATATGGTATCGTATTCTTCCTCCTGCCAGTGAAACCTTTACAGAAAAAATTATGAAAGAAATAGAAGCCTTTCGGGCCGCTATATCTAACCGTCATTTTGCTGCTGCCGAAGATATATTGTCCTGCCTTTTATCTAACGAATATCTTTCCGATTACACGGCAGAAATTTTGGAATATATTATATGTGAAATTAGCAATACTTTGCGCCGTCTTTCTCTTCGTTATCAACTGGGCGCAGAACGAAGTATTTTTCAGGATATGATTTCTTCTTATTATTTGGTGCAATTTTTCACTTTGGAGGAACTGAGAACAGACATCCTAAAACGCTGTAAATGTATTTTTTCTTTTCTTCTAAAGGTGAATAACATAGATATTGTAGCTATGATCAAAGCTTATATCCAGCAAAATTATGAATATGATATTACTCTGGTTGGAATTGCGACAGAATTTTTCTTTAATCCAAGCTATCTTTCCAGAATGTTCAAAAAGAAAACCGGTGGAAATTTGTCAGCATATATTGAGGAAGTACGCATTAAAGAAGCATTAAAGCTGTTTCAATCCCGAAGGCTTTCTATTGCGGAAGCCGCTCGTATGGTCGGTTACAATGATCCCAATTATTTTTCTAAGATATTCAAAAAACGGACGGGCTTTTCTCCCAGTTTTTATAGCACACAGGAAGGAGATCAATAATCATGCGTTTTAATCATGCGAAGAAAAATACCATTGAATCTGAATTGATTCGTTTAACCTCACTTATACTGCTTTCTTCCATCATACTGTGTACCATCATTTCAAACCTGATTCTCTATAAGCAAAATTATGAAAATGTTAAACGCTATAATAACGATATGTTGGAACAAATTTCTCAAAGTACAAGTTCCTACTTCAGTACGATCAACCTTGTTGTCTACAATTTTGTCTGTAATCAGCAGGCACAATATTATCTGATTCAGGCCCGTAAGGATAATAGCCCCACAACATCAACAATTTCATATCTGGAGAATAATCTCCGTCAAATCTCCTATGCGCTTCCAGGATGCAATCTTCATCTTTTTATCGATAATCCCTCCTGTCCTCCAATTTATATGGAGGATCCCAGTCTCATTTTCACCCCTGGGTATCATTTTAAAGAGGACAGCTGGTATCAAGAATTCTCTAAAATTCCAGAAAATCAAATGTATCTTGTCACTACATATGAGGATAGACACTATTATATCAATCAGACTGAAGGTGGCATTACTATCATATACCGCATCCGCAATAATTCTAATCTAAATACCATCGGATATCTTCTGGCTGACATTCCAGGACAGGTATTACAGGAAAAACTAAATATTCGGAACCAGCCTCGGTTCTACCTTAAAATTGTAAACAGTGAACAAAAAGAAATCTTGAATACACTTCCTCCGAATGAAAACGGGAAACTGTTTCAAATGACAGTTTATGAACCATTTACCTCCTGGATAATGACCGCTTATACGCAAAATGATAATTTCAATACAAATTCAACAATGGTTATGTTTTCCAATATTTTTTGCGCCTTTCTCGTTGGTACGGCTGCATTTTTATTATCCGTTCATTTTGCCCGATCTTTAACAGAACCTCTAAAGGTACTTACTGCATCCATGCAGGAAATGGAAACAGGCACCTTTGGAAATCCTATTTACTGTAAAACCGATAATGAGATTGGATTTTTAATTGACCAATATAACGCAATGAATCAGAAAATAAGAGATTTAACCCAAAAAAAAGAAAGCGCCGAGCTTGCACAGAAAGACGCTCAAATAACCATGCTTCAAAATCAGATTAATCCGCACTTTTTATATAATACTTTAGAAATGATTCAAGGGATTGCAGACGGCCCTTCTTCCCTGATCATAAAAAATTGCTGTAATGCTTTATCCAGAATGTTCCGCTATAACCTGAAGGGTCCTCATATCGTTACCTTAGAGCAGGAGCTACAGCATATCAAGTATTATATTTATATTATGGAGCTACGTTTCAATCATCTGTTCCAGGCCAAGTATCAAATTGATGAAACGTTGCTTCGATATAAAACGGTCAAATTCAGTTTACAGCCTTTTATAGAAAATGCAATTCTTCATGGATTTACTGAACATCAGCTTCATGGAGTGCTGTTAATTTCTGTATCAAGAGAAGTCGATGGAAGAATTCAAATCTTAATCAAAGATAATGGATATGGCATATCATCCGGCACGCTTGGCAAAATTCGACAGCAAATACACTCCACTGATACCCAGAACTATGTAAAAAAAGAATATGGAAGCGTGGGAATTGTCAATACCCATCAAAGACTGCTGCAGCATTTCGGCGACGAATACTCTTTTTATATGGACTCTGTTCCACAAAAAGGAACCACAGTAGCTATACATCTTCCAAGGATTTTATAGCCCACGCCCCTCCCCCCATCCCGCGCCAGATAGCATGCGGCGCGGGATGGGGAGCGCAGGAAGCAGGTACAGATGAATCTGCATCGCGCCGTCTTCACTGATAAAAACATCCTCGTCCAAAAGCATCAGCAGCATGGCCATAGCTATGGCCTCGTTGCCGTCCATCTGAAACTGATAAGGCACTATGCCGATTTCAGGCTCCTCATGATGCAGCTTCCACTCATTGCAGTGGAAGGCAAGGTTCATCAGATTGTTGGCTGTGGAGGTATGGAATGCATCCTGTATATAGCCAAAGGCCGCCTCGCCGTCCCACAGCCTGCCCGCCTGGTTCTGATACCAGTTCTGATATTCTTCCCTCGCCTGCTTTACGCAAGTTTCCAATTCTGGCTTTCTGTCTGCAGTTTTACCATATGAGCATATACACCATTCTTTTCTTCCAGATCCTTTGGTGATCCTTCTTCTGCCACGG
>ENA-UOJJ01000137-UOJJ01000137.1-human-gut-metagenome-genome-assembly--contig:-CS66-NODE-137-length-128554-cov-11.917167_pt1 | contig 128554 bp, 117 predicted proteins | sample MGYA00242343_ERZ723890 | MGnify/ENA metagenome assembly ERZ723890
AATTTGACAATATTATATACTAAATATTAATAAATTTTTAATAAAAATATGGAGTATTTGTTCTGGTTTTCCTGCTAATAAATTATTATGGCAGGAATAGTGAAGAAAAGGTTTTAAATTTTTTGTATATTTTTGAACAATACACTATTTAAGTTTATTAAGCTTTGTTGTTTTGCAGAAATTAAATTTAAGGCAGTTTCCGATTTTGGGAGACTGCCTTTGATTTTTATAAAATAATATTGAAAATGGGAGCATTAACAGCTCCCATTGGTTTTGCATAATTTAATTTTTACAGATTAGTTAGCTGCTGCATTGCCAGCCTCAGTAGCAGGCTCAACTGCTGCATTTGTATCTGCTACAGTTTCTTCTTCAGAAGTTTCTTCTTCAAGAGCTTCTTCAGTAGTTTCCTCTGTTACATCTTCAGCTACTGTAGTGTCTTCAACATCGTTTCCTGTTGAATCTGTACCACAACCCATAAGAGATAAACTCATTACACCGACAACTGCTGCCATCATAATAAATTTCTTCATAATACTCAGTCAATTAGCCTATATGTAATTGACCTTCGCCTCCTTTGAAATAAATAATTTTTTGTTACAATTACATTTTATTCCTTTTTTGCAATTTGTCAATATATATTTGTGTTTTTTTTAACCAAAAATTTACACAAATTAGACAATTTGTGAAAATAAATTATTTTAATATGTTTTTATGGAAAAATTTATTGACTAAAATAATTATAATGATAAAATAGAGTTGTTTATAGTTTTTTATAATCAGGAGGTTGTTATGAAATACAGAAATCCCGTACACAGAGGCTTTTTTCCTGACCCGTCAATTATAAGGGTAGGGGAAGATTATTATAAAGTTAATTCAAGTTTTCAGTATTTTCCAGCAATTCCCATATCTCATTCCAAGGATTTGGTACACTGGGAGCTTATTGGTCACGCTATTACCGAAAGCGAATATTTGGATTTAAGCGAAACTTTGGATTCAAGAGGAATATGGGCGCCTGATATATCATATTATAATGGTAAGTTTTACATATTTGCAACATTAAGACATAATTCACAGAATTCAGATGTCAGTCCTATGAGAAGTCAGCTTGTAATGACGGCAGACAAGCCCGAAGGACCTTACAGCAAGCCTGTTGTGCTGCCTGTTGATAATATTGACCCATCACATTTTGTAGATGATGATGGGAAGCATTATATGATTATTGCTCCTGCAATTACAATTGTGCCTCTTAATGATGAATGCACTGAAATTGCGGGAGAAATAAAACAGGTATGGGCAGGTACGGGCGAAAGATGTTCAGAAGGTCCTCATATACTGAAAAAAGACGGTTGGTATTACGCAATAGTTGCAGAGGGCGGTACAGGCTATGGTCATGGTATTAATATTGCAAGGAGCAGATGTTTATACGGACCGTATGAGGAATGCCCTTACAATCCTGTTTTAAGACAGACAGATCCTGATGCACCTATACAAAGAAGCGGTCATGGTGATTTGGTGGAAACACAAAAGGGTGAGTGGTGGTGTACATATCTTTGCGGCCGACCTAATGGGGGACATTATACAACTATGGGAAGAGAAACAGGTCTTGACCCGGTAAAATGGACTAACGACGGTTGGTTTGTAATAAATGACAGAAAGCCAAGTGTTGAGCAGAATATGCCTGATTTGCCTGTTGCGGAATATGATAAAAATACATATTACGACTTTTCTAAGGGTGAAATTTCATTTGATTGGGAGTGGGTCAGAAATCCCGACAATACAAATTGGACTTTTGAAAATGGATATTTGAAAATAAATGCACAAAAGGGTTGGCTGTACAATGTGACAGCTAAAAATACTTTGGTAAGACGTGAACAGGAGCTAAACTATAATGCCGAAACAAAGGTTATGTTTAATCCAAATGAGAAAGGACAGCAGGCAGGCTTGACCTGTTATTATTCAACAGTAAGCTATATTCGCTTTGGTGTATGCAGTGAAGGTCTTGAGCTTGTCATTAACAGAAATAATGGAGAAGAAAGAATTACCGTTATAACCGATATATATTTTGATGAAGTTTATTTAAAAGTTGCCGTAAAGGGGCAGAACAGAACTTTTTATTACAGCCTTGATGGAAATAGCTGGAAAGCGGCTGCTATGCTTACGAATTGTATTTATTTGTGTGATGAGGGTGTCCCCGGGGATAAAAAGCGCCATACGGGTACTTTAGTTGGTATATATGCCTTAGGTGGTGACAGTAATAAGGTAATTCCTGCATATTTCAGTTATTTTAAATATGAGGATTGCTTGTAAATATTATTAATAAGATGGAATGAGGGGTTTTGCTTTATAAAAGTTTTTGTTAGGTGACTAACAAAAAGTAAACGTTGGTGTTGAAATTTTGAAAGTTTTGTATTATAATATACTATAGAATTTTGTATATTTAAGTAAACAGGTAATATAAAGGGAGAATTTTTATGATAAAATACAAAACAGGTGTTGACATTGGTTCAACTACTATCAAGTTAGTTGTTCTTGATGAAAATGATAATATTGTATTTAAAGATTACAGACGTCACCGCTCCAACATACAGGAAACTCTTTTAGATCTTATTAAGGATGCTAAGGAGTCAATAGGTAATGTTACCTTTTCTGCTATGATAACAGGCAGCGGCGGACTTTCAATATCAGAATGGATAGGCATACCTTTTATTCAGGAGGTTGTGGCAGTATCAAATGCCATTGACCATGTGGCACCTCAGACTGATGTTGCTATTGAAATTGGCGGAGAGGATGCCAAAATTATATATTTTGCAGGCGGTATTGAACAGAGAATGAACGGTATTTGTGCCGGCGGTACAGGCTCATTTATTGACCAGATGGCTTCTCTTTTACAGACTGATGCAACAGGTCTTAATGAGTATGCTAAAAATTATAATGTAATTTATCCTATTGCTGCAAGGTGCGGTGTTTTTGCAAAGACAGATATTCAGCCTTTAATTAATGAGGGCGCTGCTAAGTCAGATTTAGCTGTTTCCATATTTCAGGCAGTTGTTAATCAGACTATAAGCGGTCTTGCCTGTGGTAAACCTATAAAGGGCAAAGTTGCCTTTTTAGGTGGTCCTTTACATTTCCTTACGGAATTAAAGGCAAGATTTATTGATGTACTTAATTTAAGTGATGATGAAGTTATTGAGGTAGATAATTCTCATTTATTTGCGGCAATGGGAAGTGCTTTATCTTCAAATGCTGATGACAACTTTGATTTTGACACATTAATTAAAAATTTGAGCGGTGAAAAGCATTTAACTATGGAGATTAACAGACTTGATCCGCTGTTCAGCAATGAAGAAGAATATGAAAAGTTTAAGGAAAGACATAATAAGGCTGTTGTTAAAAAGGGTGACATTGACAGCTATAAGGGAAACGCCTTTTTAGGTATAGACTCAGGTTCAACTACATCAAAGTTAGCTCTTATAAGCGATGAGGGTGAGCTTTTATATTCATTTTATGCGGGAAATGAGGGTAATCCTCTTAAATTGATTATGTTAGCATTAAAGCATATATATGAAATTATGCCTGAAGGCGTTGAAATTAAAAAGGCTTGTGTAACAGGCTATGGAGAGGGTCTTATTAAAGAGGCTCTTATGGTTGATTTAGGTGAAATTGAAACTGTTGCACACTATAAGGCAGCGGCTTTCTTCGACCCAGAAGTAGATTTCATACTTGATATAGGCGGTCAGGATATGAAGTGTATAAGAATTAAAGACGGTGTAATTGACAGTGTTCTTCTTAATGAAGCTTGTTCGGCAGGCTGCGGTTCATTTATTGAAACCTTTGCAAAAAGCCTTAATTTAAGTGTTCAGGAGTTTGCAAGAGTTGCTTTATTTGCAAAAAGTCCTATTGATCTTGGTTCAAGGTGTACTGTATTTATGAATTCAAGGGTTAAGCAGGCTCAAAAAGAGGGTGCAGAGGTAGCTGATATTTCTGCCGGTCTTGCCTATTCCGTAATTAAGAATGCTTTGCAGAAGGTTATTAAAATTACTGATCCTACCGATATGGGTAAGCATATTGTAGTACAGGGCGGTACCTTCTATAATGAAGCAGTTTTAAGAAGTTTTGAGCTTATATCTACAAGAGATGCTGTTCGTCCTGATATAAGCGGTATAATGGGTGCTTTTGGTGCTGCTGTTATAGCAAGGGATAAGTATGTTGAGGGTGAAAAGTCTACATTGCTTTCAAGCGAAGAATTAGATAAACTTAATATAACCACAAGCTTTACAAGATGTAAGGGCTGCGGTAACAATTGTCTTTTGACTATTAATAAATTCAGCGGCAACAGGCGCTTTATTTCGGGCAACAGATGTGAAAGAGGTCTTGGCAAGGATGCATCAACAGGATGTGTACCTAATCTTTTTGAATATAAGTATAACAGGCTTTTTAATTATACACCTATTCCTGAAGATGAGGCTAAAAGAGGCGTTGTAGGTATTCCTAGAGTTCTTAATATGTATGAGGATTATCCTCTTTGGTTTACATTCTTTACGGAGCTTGGCTACAGTGTTAAACTTAGTCCTAAGAGCAGCAGACAGGTGTATGAGCTTGGTATTGAATCTATTCCAAGTGAATCAGCATGCTATCCTGCAAAGATAGTTCACGGACATATAAAGAGCCTTATTGATGACGGTGTTAAGTTTATTTTCTATCCTTGTGTTGCTTATGAAAATAAGGAAATTGAAGATGCTGACAATAACTATAACTGTCCTATTGTAACAAGCTATCCCGAAAATATAAAAAATAATGTTGAGGAAATAAGGGAATTAAATATTGATTTTAGAAATCCTTTCTTTAGCCTTAATAATGAGGATGTTCTTGTAAGAAGATTACAGGAGGAATTTCCTGATATAGACAGCAAAGAAGTTGAAAGAGCAGCAAGACTTGCGTATAAGGAACAACAGAATTTCAGAGAAGATATGAGAAAAAAGGGAGAAGAAACCCTTAAATTTATTGAGGATAATGATATGACAGGTATTGTTATAGCAGGACGTCCTTATCATATTGACCCGGAAATAAATCATGGTATTCCTGAAATGATTGTAAGCTATGGAGTAGCAGTATTTACAGAGGACAGCATTGCTCACTTAGGTGTTGACAAGGTACCAAGACCTCTTAATGTGAGAGATCAGTGGGCATATCATTCAAGATTGTATGCTGCGGCAAGTTTTGTGAGGGATAAAAAGAATATTGAGCTTATTCAGCTTAACAGCTTTGGTTGTGGTCTTGACGCAGTAACTACTGATGAAGTACACGATATTTTATCTGCAACAGGTAAGGTGTATACTCTTTTAAAGATTGATGAAGTCAGCAATTTAGGTTCAGCGAGAATAAGAATACGTTCACTTTTTGCCGCACTTGAAGAAAGACGTCAGAAAAACTTTAAGCCTAAAAAGGCAGACAGTAAAAAGGGCAGAGTGGTATTTACAAAGGGTATGAAGAAAAATCATACTATTCTTATGCCACAGATGTCGCCTATTCATTTTGACATAGCAAAAGAAGCAATGAAAAACTGCGGATACAATATTGTTCTTATGCCTGCTATTGACAGGGGATGTATTGACATTGGCTTAAAGTATGTTAATAACGATGCCTGTTATCCTGCTCTTATTGTTGTAGGTCAGCTTTTAAGAGCATTGCAGTCAGGAAAGTATGACCTTAATAATGTATCTGTAATGATAAGTCAGACAGGCGGAGGCTGCAGAGCTACAAATTATATCGGATTTATAAGACGTGCTCTTAAAAATGCAGGTTTTGAGCACATACCCGTAATTTCCGTTAATGCCAGCGGTCTTGAGAAAAATCCCGGATTTAAGATAACTCCAAAACTTGCAATAGGTCTTTTACAGTCTGTATTATACGGTGATTTGTTTATGAGATTGCTTTATAAGACAAGACCTTATGAAAAGGTTAAGGGTTCTGCCGATGCTCTTTATGAAAAGTGGAATGAGGTTTGTAAGAAAGCTGTATTAAGGAGAAGTCATTCCGAGTTTAAGAAAATAGTTAATGCCATTGTTAAGGAATTTGACGAGCTTCCTCTTGACGAAAGTATTGTTAAGCCTAAGGTTGGTGTTGTAGGTGAAATTCTTGTTAAATTCCATCCTACTGCCAATAATGATATTGTAACTCTTCTTGAAAAAGAGGGAGCAGAGGCGGTTGTGCCTGATTTGATTAATTTCTTCACTTATAGCCTTCAAAATAACAAGTACAAGGAAATGTATCTTGGTATGAAGCATAGAAATACGGTGATTGCAAATGTGGGTATTAAGTTTATAGAAGGTTACAGAAGATGTATGAGCGATGCTCTTGAAGCAAGCAAAAGGTTTGAAAGACCTATGGATATTGCTGAACTTGCCGATATGGCTAAGGATATTGTAAGCCTTGGTAATCAGACCGGTGAGGGTTGGTTCTTAACAGCAGAACTTTTAGAGCTTATACATAGCGGTGTCCTCAATAATATTTGTACACAGCCGTTTGCCTGCCTTCCTAACCATGTAACAGGCAAAGGTGTAATTAAAGAATTAAAGAGAAGAAATAAAAACAGTAATATTGTTGCCATTGACTATGACCCGGGTGCAAGTGAGGTCAATCAGGTCAACAGAATTAAGCTTATGTTAAGTGTTGCTGAAAAAAATCTTGCTAAGGAAAGGCTAGAGGCTGCAAGTACTAAGGAAGCATAGAGCTTTGTAAAATGTGATAAAAATTTCAATTTAATGAGACTGCTTTTGTGCAGTCTCATTTTTTTGATAAAATATTAATTTTTGTGTTGAAATTTATGCTAAAAAGGCTTACAATAATAATATCATTTTCAAAAGTTGCGGAGGTTAATGCTATGAAGGTTCTGTTGACAGGTTGTGGTTTTATTGGTCGGAATATTGCTTATGCGTTATCTGATAATAATATTGAGGCAGTAATTCTGGATAATGCCGGCGACATTGAAAATTATAGCTTACCGGGATGTTTTTTTTATAAATGTGATATTACAAATTTAAAGGCTGTTTCAGAAATTTTAGAGGAACATAAAGATATTAATGTGGTAATTCACTCTGCAATGGTTTCTGCTGTTGCACAGTCAGTTAAGCATCCTCTTGAATTTTATAGTCAGAATGTGGTAGGCTCGTTAAAATTTGTTCATTTGTTAATGGACAGGGGAATAAAGAAAATGATTTTTGCATCAAGTGCCTCTGTATATGATGATGTGCCCGGATTTATGGTAACGGAGCGTTCTCCGTTAAAGCCAAGAAGTCCTTTTGGACGTTCAAAATATATATTTGAAATGATTATGAGAGATTTCTGCAATGCCTATGATATGAAATGTATAAGTTTAAGATATTTTAATCCTGTTGGTATAGATCATTATTTTAATCAGAGAGAATATTCACTTCCAATGAAAACGGGCTCAAATTTACTTGAAATACTCATTAAAATTCTTAATAATGAAGAAAAAACATTTGTTATTAACGGTGATGATTGGATTACAAGAGATGGTACCTGTATAAGAGATTATATACATATAACAGATTTAGCTATGGCTAATGTAAAAGCGGTATTAAACTTTGATGAGGCTTTTGTCAGAGCCGGATCAGAATATACGAATTATTTGAGTATAAATGTAGGCAGCGGTGTTGATGTTACAGTAAGAGAATTTTTGATTGCTTTTCGGAATATAACAGGTGAGAAAATTAATACTGTTATTGGACCAAGACGTATCGGAGATATAGGCGGAAGCTATGCAAATATACAGTTGGCAAAAAAGACTATTGATTGGGCACCGCAATTCAGAGTAGAGGATGCAATTATTGACAGATGTGCATTAAATGATTAATTTTAGTTTTAGGGGGATATATGAATAAAAGAGCTAACAGAGTTTATTGGCTGTTATTGATATTGATGCTGATATTTGGTTTTTCTATGGCTATTGACGGCATAAGGGCAGATAAACATAGAGATGAGCAGATACAAAATACAGATGTTCAGATTACAACTGAAATAATAACAGTTGAAAGTACTGTTGAAACCAGCAGTGAGAATATAGAAAGTGCTGAAGTTACAACTTTAAGTGCTGAGGATGCAAAGCAAAAAATCAATAATTTTTATTCAGGTCAGGTTTTTATGGGTGATAGTATAATGTCAGGTTTTGCTACTTATACTTCTACTAAAGAAGCACCCGAATGGCTTAATAATGTTATATTTCTTTCAAAGGTATCATGGGGAATAAGCTCTGTATTGGGAGATAATAATGGTCCGATGTATCAGGGTAAATCAAGAAATATAAGTGAATCCCTTTCTATGATTAATCCTCAAAGAATATTTATAAATCTTGGGATTAATGAAATGAACGGTTTAGGTTCACCGGGATATTCCATTGATAAATTAATAGGCAAATATGGAGAGTTAATTACAGGTATTAAAGAGGCTGCTCCGAGCAGTAAGATTTATATTATTAATATAACTCCATGCACTGCGGAGAGAGAAACTCCTATGTTCAGTAATACTGTAATAAAGGAGTTTGACAAGGCTTTAGAGGAAAGTACAAAAACGTGGGGAGTTACATATCTTGATTTGGCAAGTGAATTTGGTGATGTGTTAGATCCTGAATTATCAAGTGATAATTTTGTACATCATAATAACAAGGCTTATAGTGGAAAATGGGTGCCATTTCTTGAAAAGGTGGCTTTAAATGATAATTGATAAAAAGGGGAATGAATATGAAGAAAATGATAAAATTGTTTGCTATTGTTATGGCAGTCTGCTCTTTGGCAGGGTGCAATAATAATGGCAATGATAGTAATATTAGTGTAAGTACGGTTTACAGCGGCATTTCACCTATGGCAGAGAGTAATCTTGTAGAGATGAATGACAATTACATTTCTAATTATTATGGTATTGATGTTGCTGATTTACAGGAATATGTTTTTGCCCAGAGTGATGACCCTAAGTCGGCTGAAACTATAATTATATTTAAGTGCCAGGATGGAGAAAAAAGAAAGCTTTACATAGAAGCTGTAGAAAATGCTCTTAATCAGAAGTATGATGAACTTACAAATTATGACTTGCCTGATGAGGCGAAGCTTGTTAAGCAGTCTAAAATTATGAAAAGCAATGATTTGGTTTATTTGGTAATATCAGATAAGTCAAAGGAAATGAACAAGATAATAAAGGATTCTATTTCATAGTGAGGGTGTAAAAGTGGTATTTTCCAGTTTAGAGTTTATATTTTTCTTTTTACCGGTAGTTGCCATTCCCTATATGATATTTAAGAATATAAGGGTTAGGAACTTAATACTGGTTATAGCAAGTATTTTGTTTTATGCTTTTGGTGAACCAAAGGCTGTTATATTGATGCTTTTGTCCATAGTTTTTAACTATGGATTTGCTATGTTAATGGAAAAATATGAAAATTATAAAAAGTTATTTCTTATAATCTCCATAATTATAAATTTAGCCTTGTTATTTTTTTATAAGTATACAGGCTTTTTTGTTGCGAGCATAAATAATGTGTTTAATTTAAATATTGATGTTCCTGTAATTCATTTGCCAATTGGTATATCATTTTTTACTTTTCAGGCAATGAGCTATGTTATTGATGTTTACAGGGGAGATACTCCTGTTCAGAAAAGATTAAGCAGTATTTTACTATATATATCATTTTTTCCTCAGCTTATTGCAGGTCCTATTGTCAAGTATCATGATATTGAAAAACAGATTGACAACAGAGAAGTTAATTTTGAAAATTATGCTCTTGGTATGAGAAGATTTTTATTTGGTCTTTTCAAAAAGGTGCTTATAGCCAATAATGTTGGAGCTATATGGTCTTTTATAATCGGTATGGATTTTGAAAGTATTTCTTTGGCTACGGCATGGCTTGGTGCTGTTGCTTATACTTTGCAGATTTATTTTGATTTTTCAGGCTATTCAGATATGGCTATTGGACTTGGAAAAATGTTTGGTTTTGATTTTCTTGAAAACTTTAATTATCCTTATATCTCAAAAAGCATAAGAGAGTTTTGGAGAAGATGGCATATCTCTCTTTCAACATGGTTTAAGGAATACTTATACATTCCTTTAGGGGGTAACAGAAAGGGCAGTGTAAGAACATATGTCAATTTGATTATTGTATTTTTTTGTACAGGTTTATGGCATGGTGCAAGCTGGAATTTTGTACTTTGGGGATTGTGGCATGGTTTATTTTCCGTTTTGGAGAGATTGGGGTTTGTCAGATTTCTTGAAAGAGACAAGACAACTGTTATAAGCAGAATATATACTCTTTTTGTTGTCGTTGTAGGATTTACTATATTCGGGCTTGTGGATTTTAATCAGCTTAAAGAATATATAGGAATTATGTTGTTTAATTCAAATGGAGTATTAATAGATTACAGCTTTTTATTTATGCTTAAAAACAATGTATTTATATTAATTGCAGGTATTTTAATATCTATGCCTGTGTATGGTATTGTAAAGGATAAAGGTGTTAAAGCATTACATATAATATCAGTTATTTTATATGTTGTATGCTTTATTTTATCAATAGCTTATCTTGTAAGCTCAAGCTATAATCCATTTTTATATTTTAGATTTTAAGGAGGGATAATGTGACATTAAAAATTAATTCAATAATTATTTCTGCCATTGTCATCTTCTTTACCGCAGCTTTTATATTTCTGCCAAAATCTGATTTTTCTGAAAATGAAAACAGAAGTCTTATTGATTTTCCTGAATTTAATGTTGAGGAAATTTTAGCCGGTAATTATATGTCAGATATTACTGAATATTTATCTGACCATTTTCCTTACAGAGATAAATTTGTATCAGTAAAAAATGACTTTGAAATTGAAATATTGAAAAGCAAATATGTAAATAATATTTATATAGGCAAAGACGGTTATTTTATAGAGGACTATGTTAAGCCTGAAAACTCGGACAAAATAATAAATAACCTTAATGAGTTTCAGAATAATATAAATGTAAAGGCAGATTTTATGCTTGTTCCTACACAAATCAGCATTTATGAAAATAAGTTGCCTGAGTTTGCAAGTCCTGTAAGTCAGCTTAGAACAATAGATAAGTATTATTCAAAGCTTAATATGAACTGCATAGATGTATATGATGCATTAATGGCTAATAAAGATAATGAAAAGCTTTATTACAGGCTTGATCATCACTGGACAACTGACGGAGCCTACTATGCTTATGTTCAATATTGCGGTGAAAAGGGATTTGTTCCCGTAAGCAGAGATGAATATACTGTTGAAATAATAAATAATTTTAAGGGTACAATATATTCAAAGCTTAATTATGACAATATATACACTTATGAAGGTGAAGAAATTAAGATTTATAACAAGGATTTCGACATAAATGTAAAGTATGACGGAGAGGAAAGCAATTCTTTTTATAATATGACTTATGCAGATAAAAAAGACAAATATTCTCTGTTCTTAAACAATATTAACTCTTTTATTGAGATTACAAATAATGATATAAAAGAAGAAAGAAGTATTGCTATTGTTAAGGACAGCTATGCTAATTCAATGGTACCGTTTCTGGTTAATCACTATAGTAAAATTTATGTTTTTGACCCAAGAAGCTATAAGGAGTCTATAAGCGAATTTGTAAACAATAATAATGTTAATGATGTGCTTGTACTTTACAATGTGAATACAATTGATAGTGACACAGGTATAAATGCTATTTATTAAGAGAAAGGGAGAATCAATTATTTTTGATTCTCCCTTAAGTAGTTAATTACGTCTTTTCTGGTTATAATACCTACAAAGAAATTTCTGTCATCTACAACAGGTACAAAGTTTTGATTAGTAATTCTTTCAAAAAGCTCGTCCATTGTTGTATCTATTTTAATAGCAGGATTATAATTTGTTCTGATTATGGAATATATATATTTGTGCTCATTTTCTTTTAATTCAAAATTATTTTCATTTACTATATTCCAAAGGAAATCACCTTCTGATATGGTGCCTAAATATTTGCCGCTGTCATCAATAACCGGAACAGCGGTATAGCTATGAGCTTTAAACTTTTCAATACCCTGACGAATAGTATTATTTCCCGATAAGTATACAATAGTTCCTTTGGGTTTTAATAGAAATAATATATTCATAATATCGCCTCTTTTAATTGTAATATATTAATGGTATTTCTATATAAGTATGTTATTAAAAAAAAGAGAAAAAGTCAATAGGAATTGACAAAGCAATGAATTTTTTTGTAAAATAATGAGAGGTGATTTTTTGAGTTGGGAAATAGATTTTTTAAAATATATTATTGATAATTTTCATAATGATACAATGACGGTAATAATGACAATAATTACAACATCGGGTAATTATGGATTTATATGGATATTAACAGACATATTTTTACTGTTAAGAGTAAAAACAAGAAGAGCAGGTGTGACTATGGCCGTAAGTCTTATATCTGTTTTTGTAATAGTAAATGTTATTATAAAGCCATTAATCGGAAGAGCAAGACCTTTTGAAATAAGTACTGATATATTGAATAATATTCTTATTGCATTACCTGTAGATGGTTCCTTTCCTTCGGGTCATACTGCTGCAGCTTTTGCATCGGCTACTGCCGTTTTTTGCTGTAACAGAAAATATGGAAGTATATTATTGATAGCAGCGTTTATTATGGGAATCAGCAGGCTTTATTTTGCAGTACATTTTCCGACTGATGTTATCGGAGGCTTATGTATAGGGGTGACGGTAGGAGTATTAAGCTACAAATTTTTATCAAAAAATATAAAAAATAGTTGACAAAGTTATAAAACTGTGATAACATATTACTTGTTGGTGACAACATATATAGCGGCTTGGTTAAGTGGTATAACGTTCGCCTCCAAAGCGAAAATTGAGAGTTCGATTCTTTCAGCCGCTGTATGCGCGAGTGGCTCAGTGGTAGAGCATCGCCTTGCCAAGGCGAGGGCCGCGGGTTCGAATCCCGTCTCGCGCTTTAAGGACTTCATTTAGAAGTCCTTTTTTATTATAAATTTTTAGGAGGTAATTGTATGCAATTTACATACAAAAATAAAGGTGTTTGTTCAAGAGAAACTATAGTTGATATAGACGAAAATACTCATATTATAAATGATGTTAAGGTTGTAGGCGGCTGTGATGGAAATTTGCAGGGTGTAAGTGTGTTATTAAAAGGAATGAAGGCTGAGGAGGCTATTTCTAAAATGTCAGGAATTAAGTGTGGTTTTAAAGCATCATCATGTCCTGATCAGGTTTCAAAAGCTCTTGAAAAGGCTTTGGAAAATTTGAATTAACATTTTGTTTAAATAGAAATTCTAAAAGTTCCTGCTTGTTCATATAATGCAATAAGTGTTGAACAAGGAGGGCTTTTTTGATGAGAGCCGATATAGCAGAAAGATGTGTGGAGATTGGTAAATATATTTGTGATACAAAAAAAACTATCAGAGCTGTTGCAAAAGTGTGGGGGATTTCAAAGTCTACCTGTCATAAGGATTTGGTAGACAGACTTCCTCTTGTAGATCAGTCACTTTCTGAAAAGGTAAAGGAAATACTTGCATATCACAAAGCTCAAAGACACATATTAGGAGGAAAGGCAACTGCTGAAAAATGGAGAAAAGTGAACAGTGAAAAGTAAACTTTGTGTAAAAACGGATTTAATGTAATAATAAATCAGATTTTTAATAGATAAATTCTTTGTATATTTATTAACAAAGTCTTGACAAAATACAGACATAATAGTAGAATAAAATGTAATTTATAATTGTTATTACAGAAGAGAGGAAAACATAAATGTATTGCGTAAGAAAAGTTGTAGATGACATATTTTGGGTAGGCGGAAGTGATAGGAGAATTAATTTGTTTGAAAATATTTTTCCTGTTCCAAGAGGTGTTTCTTATAATTCTTATATTATAATGGATGAGAAAACTGTGCTTATGGATACGGTTGACTATGCAATAAGCAGAGAGTTTATTGAAAATCTTACTTATGTGTTAAATGGAAGAAATCTTGATTATATTGTTGTTAATCATATGGAGCCTGACCATTGTGCAGTAATAGGTGACTTGATTTTAAGATACCCTGATGTTAAGCTAATTGGTAATGCAAAGACTTTCCAGATGATTAATCAGTTCTTTGAAGGTATGAGTTATGAAGCTGTTGTAGTCAAGGAGGGTGACACATTTAACACAGGCAAGCATAACCTTAATTTTGTTATGGCACCTATGGTGCACTGGCCTGAGGTAATGGTTACATTTGATGATGTAAGCGGCATATTGTTCTCTGCTGATGCTTTTGGTACATTTGGTGCTTTGGATGGTACTATTTTTGCTGATGAGGTTGATTTTGACAGAGATTGGCTTGATGATGCCCGAAGATATTATACTAACATTGTTGGTAAGTATGGTGTTCAGGTTCAGACTGTATTAAAAAAGGCTGCTGACCTTGATATTAAGATTATTTGTCCTTTACATGGTCCGATATGGAGAGAAAATTTAGGATACATTATTGACAAGTATAATAAGTGGAGTAAATATGAGCCTGAGGAAAATGGTGTAATGATTGCCTATGCTTCCATGTACGGCAATACTGAAAATATGGCAAACGTACTTGCAAATGCACTTGCTGAAAAGGGTATTAAGAATATAAGAGTATATGATGTTTCAAATACTCACGTTTCTCAGCTAATATCAGAAAGCTTTAAGTATAGTCATATTGTGCTTGCTTCTCCTACTTATAACGGTGGAGTATATCCTATTATGGAGAACTTTATAACCGATATGAAGGCACTTAATGTACAGAACAGAACAGTTGCGGTTATGGATAATGGTACATGGGCTGTGACTGCGGGTAAGCAGATAGTTAAAGAAATAAGTGAAATGAAAAATATGACTGTTATTGAAAAGGTATTTTCGGTTAAGTCAACAATAGCAAACAGTCAAATTGCAGAATTTGAAGAATTTGCGGATATGATAATTAAAGCTTAATCCTATTGTGAAAGAGTGGCAGTAAGAAGGTTAGAAGAAATTTATGATGACTTTTATGCTAATTCAGAAGGACAAACAATTTTTTTTCTACTCATTAGTATAAAACAAAATTCCATAAAATCATATACTAAAATTAATAAATTTTACAATTTCTTTTAAATAGTAAATTTCATATTCAATTCCATTGTGGAATTTACTTTAAATAAAAATTAACAAAATTTTTCAAATAAATGCTTTACAAATTAAAAAAAAGAGTTTATAATTATATAGATTATATTATGAAAACACTATAGCAGGGACAGTAGGTTTATATGAGGTCTTTAGAGAGTTGGGATAAGGTGGAAACCCGATGACGATTGTATTCTGAATATCACCCTGGCTGTGGCATACCGAACAATTTTTATTCAGTAGGCTATGACGTATTATCCACGTTACGGAGCTAAGAGAGGATATATCATAATTATCAGATATATCAATTCAGGTGGTACCACGCTGCTGCGTCCTGTTGGGCACAGCAGCTTTTTTATTTGTGCTAACTGAAAGAAATGAAGGCATTTCTTTCAAGATTAACAATATTTGAAAGGAGAAATTTACCTATGTATGACAAGGTAAGTACCAATCTCAACTTTGTTGAGAGAGAAAAAGAAATTTTAGGTTTCTGGAAAGAAAATGATATTTTCGGCGAGTCTATTAAGGCAAGAGAAAATTGTCCTGTGTTTACATTTTATGATGGACCTCCTACCGCTAACGGCAAGCCCCATATAGGTCATGTATTGGGAAGGGCCATAAAGGATCTTATACCAAGATATAAGACCATGAAAGGTTATAAAGTTCTCAGAAAGGCAGGATGGGATACTCACGGACTTCCTGTTGAGCTTGAAGTTGAAAAGCAGCTTGGTATAAGCGGTAAGCCTCAGATTGAAAATTACGGCGTAGAGCCTTTTATTAAGAAGTGTAAGGATTCCGTATTTACTTACGAAAGCCTTTGGAGAGAAATGAGTGACAGAGTTGGTTTTTGGGCTGATATGGATAACCCTTATGTTACTTATCACAATGATTATATAGAGTCTGTTTGGTGGGCATTAAAGCAGATTTGGGACAAGGGTCTTTTGTACAAGGGTCACAAAATTGTTCCTTACTGTCCAAGATGCGGCACTGCTTTATCTTCTCACGAGGTTGCACAGGGCTATAAGAATGTTAAGGAAACTTCCTGTATTTGCCGTTTCAAGGTTAAAGGTGAAGAAAATACTTATTTCCTTGCATGGACTACTACGCCTTGGACTCTTCCATCTAATGTTGCACTTTGTGTAAACGGTGCTGAAAATTATTCTAAAGTAGAGTCTAAAGACGGCAAGATTTATATTATGGCTGAAGCTTTACTTGATGAAATATTAAAGGATGGCTATGAAGTAATTGAAACTTACAAGGGTCAGGATTTAGTTGGAACTGAATATGAGCCTTTATTTGACTATGCGAAGCCTGACAAGAAGTGTTACTTTGTAACAGCCGATTCTTACGTTACATTAACTGATGGTACCGGTATTGTACACATTGCTCCTGCTTTTGGTGAGGATGATGCCAATGTAGGAAGAATTTATGACCTTCCTTTTGTTCAGCTTGTAAATGAGCAGGGCTGTTTTACTGAGGAAGTAGAGGGGCTTGCAGGTGTATTTGTTAAGGACGGCGACAAGGAAATATTAAAGAGATTGGAGGAAAGCGGTAAGTTATTTGCTGCAATACCGTTTGAGCATGATTATCCTTTCTGCTGGAGATGCGATACTCCTCTTCTTTACTATGCAAGAGATACATGGTTTATTGCTATGACTAAGGTAAGAGATAACCTTTTAAAGAACAATGATACCGTAAATTGGATGCCTGAAAATATTAAGAAGGGCAGGTTTGGTAATTTCCTTGAAAATGTTATTGACTGGGGTCTTTCAAGGGAAAGATACTGGGGTACTCCGCTTCCTATTTGGGAGTGTAAGTGCGGTTATAAGCACACTATCGGCTCTATTGCAGAGTTAAAGGAAATGAGCGACAACTGTCCTGATGATATTGAGCTTCATAAGCCATATATTGATGCTGTTGAGCTTAACTGTCCTAAGTGCGGAGGGAAGATGCACAGAGTATCAGAGGTAATTGACTGTTGGTTTGATTCAGGTTCAATGCCTTTTGCCCAGTGGCATTATCCGTTTGAAAACAAGGAAATTTTTGATGAAAATTATCCTGCTGACTATATATCAGAGGGTGTTGACCAGACAAGAGGCTGGTTCTATACATTAATGGCTATTTCTACTCTTATTTTTGATAAGAGTCCTTATAAAAATGTTATCGTAACGGGTCATGTTCAGGATAAAGACGGCAGGAAGATGTCTAAGCATTTTGGAAATGTTGTTGACCCTTGGAGTGTACTTGATAATCAGGGTGCTGATGCTGTCAGATGGTACTTCTATGCTAACTCTGCACCTTGGCTTCCAAACAGATTTGACGATAAAGCTGTTAATGAGTATCAGAGAAAGTTTATGGGTACTTTATGGAATACTTATGCTTTCTATGTGCTTTATGCCAATATAGATAATTTTAATCCAATGGACTATAAGCTTGAGTACGATAAACTTTCTCCAATGGATAAGTGGGTATTGTCAAAGCTTAATTCCCTTGTTAAATATGTTGATAAGTCACTTGAAAATTATAAGATTACCGAGTCTGCAAGAGCAATGGCTGACTTTGTAGATGAGCTTTCTAACTGGTATGTAAGAAGATCAAGAGAGAGATTTTGGGGCAAAGATATGCCGCAGGATAAGATTAATGCTTATATGACATTATACACTGTTCTTACAACCATTACTAAGTTGGCTGCTCCGTTTACTCCGTTTATGGCAGAAAGTATTTATCAGAACTTAGTTGCTAAAATTGATAATAATGCACCTAAGTCTGTTCATTTGTGTGATTTCCCTGCTGCTGATGAGTATATGATTGATGATAAGCTTGAAGTAAATATGGAGCTTGTGCTTTCTATTGTAGTTGCAGGCAGAGCAGCAAGAAACACATCAGGTATTAAGAACAGACAGCCAATAGGCAATATGTATGTTCAGTCTGACAGAAAACTTGATGCTGAATACTTTGATATTATTCTTGATGAGCTTAATGTTAAGAATATGGAATTTGTTGATGACGCATCTGAATTTACAAGCTACAGCTTTAAACCACAGTTAAGAACCCTTGGCAGAAAGTATGGTAAGCTTGTACCTGCTATTGGTGAGTATCTTAGAAATGGTGACGGCAATGCTCTTATGGATGAGTTAAGAACTAAGGGAGTTATTAAGTTTAATGTTGATGGAACTGATGTTGAGCTTGCAGAAGAAGATGTATTGACAGAAACTGCACAGGCTGAAGGTTTTGTTGCGGAAAGTGATAAATCAACTACTGTTGTATTAAGTACAACGCTTACTCCTGAACTTATTGAGGAAGGTTTTGTAAGAGAGCTTGTATCCAAAATTCAGACGATGAGAAAAGATGCAGGATTTGAGGTTCTTGACAGAATTAAGGTATACTACAATGGTAATGATACTATTGCTAAGGTATTTAATGATAATAAGAAATCTATTTCTACAGATGTTCTTGCTGATGATATTTGTGAGGGTACAGGTACAGTTAGTAAGGAATGGAATATTAACGGTGAAAAGGTAACTATTTCTGTTGAAAAAATGTAAGAATATGATTTAAGGACACCCGGGTTTATATAATTTTCGGAATAGATGTTGTATTTTATTATGTTTATTCCGTATGGTTATATAAATGGGTGTCTTTTTTTGTTATTTTTCCTATATTGAAAATGATATGAATAAAAGGTATTATATTTAAATTTTTATTTATTATTAAAGGTCAAATTTAATTTTTGCCGCATTTTTGATTAAGTCTACAGAGCCATCAATACCAAAAGCTCCACTATCAACCATAAGGTGTTTTCCATCAATGCTTTCAAAATCACAGCCTGTATAAAACTTATGATAGAGCTTTCTGGCTGAATCAACATCTGTTAAAAGCTTTTTTGCTTCAATAGGGTAAATATGTAAGTCATTTATACAGTTGTTTAATCTATGTTTGTAATCTGCATAAATAAATACATTTAAGACATGGGGATGTTCTCTTAAAATATAGTCCGCACAACGTCCTACAATAACGCAGGAGCTATTATTAGCTGCATCTAAAATAATACTTTTTTGAGCTTCATAAAGCTTTGATTGTGTTGAAGATGAGCTTATTCCTAATGGATATAACATCTTCTGGAATGTTCCTGACATCTTATCGTCTAGGCTTGCAAGAGCGGATACGGGTAATCCCATTGTTTCTGCAGCTTTTTCAATCAGTTCTCTGTCATAATAAGCGATATTCAATTCTTTAGCCGATTTTTTACCTATAATTCGTCCAAGGCTTCCAAATTGCCTTGCTATTGTTATTATATAGTTACCCTCCATAACTGTCCTCCTTATTTGTATTCTTTGTTTACTATATCTATAAATGCTGAAATTGCTTCATCAGTAATTAATTTTCCTTTTTCTGCTGAAGAAGATATTGCCGGAGCAAGAACACCACTTTCAGGTACCATACCATTGACAATAGGATATTTTGCGTAAGGCAGCGGAGCAGCAACGGCTTCATCATACATAAGATCTTCTCTGACTAATTCGGGAGCAAGATACATCATAAGAGAGGTTTCCGTAATAGCTGCATGTTCAAATGCCCAGCCGGGAAAAGGAATAGTATTAAAGACCTTGTCAATGGTATTTTGAGAAAGTACATCCCACCAATTGGATTCTATAATAGTTACTTCAGGATGTAGTTTTGAAACTATATCAACACTTTCCAAAATAAAAGCTTCATTTTCAAAATGTGCATTTAATATGAATATTTTAGTTAACCCGTCTTTAATAAATTCATCTAAAATATCTTCAACTATGTTCATAAGAGTTATACCGTTTAAGTCAATAGTACCGGGGAATAATGGACCGCCGCCGCTTAATGGTTTTGACTTATATCCATAGCATATAGACGGAGCTACTATACCGTCAATCTGTTTGGCAAATTTAAGGGCAATTTTTTCGGCAATTACAGTATCTACTGATAACGGAAGATGAGGACCATGTTGCTCTGTTGAGCCAACAGGTATAATAAGTACTTTGTCCTTTTTTGACTGAAATTCTTTCCATGTCATTCTTTGCATAATACATTCTGTCATTATATAATCCTCCTTACAATTATTTGTAGATACATTTTACATTAGTGTTTTAATATTGACAATGTGCGAATAGTACAGTTATTGGGCTTTAAAAGTGTGCAAATGGTACAATGACAATTAGATTTTGATTTGATATTATATATCCAATCAAATAAACCACAGATAACAAGGACGTTATGGCAAATAATATTTGCATAACGTCTTTTTATGTAGAGGTGTAAAGTGTAACTGTTATGAGGCATTAGAAATTTTTAATTGCTTCCATATAAGAAGGAGGAAAAAATATGAAGATTGGACAAAGGCTCGATATCGTAAATATTTCCAAATATTATGGAGACTTTAAGGTGTTGGATAGTATTAACCTTGTTTGTGAGCCGGGTGAATTTGTTACAATACTTGGTTCCAGCGGTTCAGGCAAAACAACACTGTTAAAGGTTATTGCAGGCTTTGAATCAAACAGTGATGGTTCAATATATATTAATAATGAAAGCATTGCAAAAAGAAAAGCTTATGAGAGAAATATAGGTATGCTGTTTCAGAATTATGCATTATTTCCCCATATGACCGTTGAGGAAAATATTGCATACCCGTTAAAACTTAGAAAAGTTCCAAAAAAGGAAATAAAGAAAAGAGTTGAAAACATTCTTAATGTAGTTAAGCTAAATAATATGGGGAAAAGATATCCTAAACAGTTAAGCGGCGGACAACAGCAGAGAGTTGCTTTGGCAAGAGCTATTGTTTATAATCCGCCGTTGTTGTTACTTGATGAGCCTCTTGGTGCTTTGGATATGAATCTTCGGCATAATATGCAGTTTGAAATTAAAAGAATAACAAAGGAGTTAGGTATAACTACAATTTCTGTAACACATGACCAGGAAGAGGCATTTGCAATGTCGGATAAAATTTGTATTATGAGTGACGGTAAGGTTCAGCAGTTTGCTACCCCTGAGGAAATATATGAAAGACCAAGCAATCGTTTTGTTGCAGAGTTTATGGGTACTACTAATATTATTGGTATAAATGGTATTACATATTTAAAAAAGGATAATGACTATACATTGATTAAAGGTATAACCGAAATATCTGAAACACCTATGGAGCTTATAGTTGAGACAAAATATATTAAAACAGATATTAAAGAGGCATTATTTACATTACGTCCTGAAAGTATTCATCTTGCTTCGGAAAAAAGTTATAATAATGAATTTACCGTTAAGTTAGAAGAAAGCGTTTATTTGGGTGAAAGGGTTAAGATTAAAGCAACAGCTTTGAATAAGTTATTAAACATTAATTTGAATGTAAATGAGTTTAGAAATCTTGAAAATCCTGATGAAGTAAAACTTGTGTTTGCACCTGAAGATATTGCTGTAATTTATGATAAATAATATAAAATATTTTTATTAAAGGAGGAAATATTATGAAGAAGAAAGTATTAATGATGATTGCAACAGTTGCTATGGTATTAACTGCAACAGTGGGCTGTGGAAGTAATGAGGCATCCCATACAAACAAGCTTGTGTTTGTTGACTGGGGTGGTACAAATACCGATGCAAGAGTTTCTGCTAATGTTAAACCTTTTGAAGAAGAGTTTGACTGTGATGTTACAGTTGTTACTCCATCTGATTATTCCAAGTTAATTGCTATGGTTGAAAATGGCACAACAGAATGGGATGTTATGAATTGTGACGCTTACTGGGGTGCTTTTGCCGGAGCGAATAATTATCTTGAGCCGATTGACTATAATGTAGTAACTGAAAAAATTGATCCTGCCGCACAGCTTGAGTACGTTATGGGAGCTGAGGTTTATGCATCTGTTTTAGCGTATAATACTGATAAATACAATGCAGATACAGCACCTAAGAATTGGGCAGATTTTTGGGATACAACTAAGTATCCCGGTAAAAGAGCTATGTGGCAGTATCCTGTAACTGTATTAGAGGCTGCTTTAATTGCTGATGGTGTTCCTATGGATCAGCTGTATCCACTCGATTTAGACAGGGCATTTGCCAAACTTGATGAAATTAAAAACGATATTATATGGTGGACAGAGGGTGCTCAGCCCTCACAGATGTTAAGTACAGGCGAAACAGATATGGCTCTTGCATGGAGTGGTCGTGTATTGACTGCTAAGGAAGAAGGTTCTCCTGTAGATCTTACATATAACAATGGTCTTCGTATTGCAGCAGGATGGGTTGTGCCTAAGAATGCTCCAAATAAGGATATGGCTATGAAATTTATTGAATATATCAGTCGTGCAGAATCTCAGGCTGCATTTTCTGAAAAGATACCTTATGGTTCTACTAATGCCGATGCAACAGATTTAATGTCTGAAGAATTAAAGCAGAAGATTGGACAGACTGATGAACAAATGGCAGAGCAAATTTATATTGATAATGAATATTGGGCAGAGCATTTGACTGAGGTTGAGGAAAGATTTAATGCATGGTTAGTTCAATAGCATATTGACTTTAGGGTGGAGGAATTTTGAGGAAAGGAAAAATGCAAATATTTTATACTTCACCCTTTTATGTTTGCATTCTTTAATACATATTTAAAGAATTTTGGTATAAATATATGGAGAATAAAGTTAGCGGCAGAAAAAAAGGAATTGCATATGCTATTTCAAATATTAGGGGGCTGAAGTGGTTTTTGCTTATTATACCTTTGGCATATATTTTTTTGACTATGGTCATTTCCCTTATCAATATTTTTGAGAGAAGTTTTATTGACGATAATGGTTTTACGTTGGAATATTTTATAAAGGTGTTGACGGAACCTTTGTATCAGAAAGTTTTGTTTACAACTCTTAAAACAGGTGTTGTTGTTACTGTATGTACAGTAATTATTTCTTATCCTATGGCTTTTATTTCAGTAAGATCAGAAAATTTTATTGTGCGCCGTTTTGTAAGCGGCGGTGTACTGGTACCTTATTGGGTGAGTATGCTTGTAAGAATTTTTGCATGGCAGATAATTTTAGCTAAAAACGGTATACTTAATCAGGTTTTTATTAAGCTGAATGTTATAGACAGTCCTCTTGAAATATTGTATACGTCGATTGCTGTAATTATAAGTTTAACACATATTTTGCTGCCACAGATGTTTTTAAGTATGCAGTCTGTTATGGCTGAAATTGATCCCAATCTTACGTTGGCAGCTGAAGGTATGGGTGCTAAGCCTGTTAAAAATTTCGTTACGGTATTTCTTCCGTTATCAGTACCCGGTATAATATCAGGATGTATGATGGTATTTGTTCTGGCTCTTGGTTTTTACATTGCTCCCGCTCTTTTAGGCGGCAGTGATGATATGATGGTTTCTAACCTTATTCAGCAAAATATGCAGAATATGAATTGGAATATAGCTGCTGCGTTATCCGTTGAATTATTTGTAATTGTAATGGTATTCATAGCTATTGCTTACAAATTTGTGGGTGACAAGCTGTTTACAAGATAGAAATAAGGAGGGGAAAATATGTTGACATTTTTAGTATTTATTTTGCTGGCAGTTATTATTTTGCCTGCTTTAATTGTTATACCTCAATCTTTTACTTCTTTAAACTACTTTACATATCCTATACCTGAATTTGTAATGAAGTGGTATGATAAGTTTTGGGAAAACAGTGAATGGGTTGTAGGATTAACAAGAAGTCTTTTTATTGCAGTAATTGTGGCGGTAATTGCTACTGTAATTGGCACTTTTGCTGCTGCAGCCATGCAGAAATTAAATTTCAGGTGTAAGGGATTATTTATGGGATTAATGATTTCTCCGATGGTCATTCCGGTTGTTATTATTGGTGTAGCCTTGTATTCTACTTTTTCAAAAATAGGACTTACAAATTCTTTTACAGGTTTAGTTCTTGCTCACACATTACTGGCAATACCTATGGTATTTGTAACTATGAGTTCAGGTCTTGGCGGTGTAAATTCTAATCTTGAGCTTGCTGCTATGAGTATGGGAAGTACTCCAATTGGGGCTTTTTTTAAGGTTGTATTACCTACAGTTAAGCCTTCTCTTGTATCTTCTATACTGTTTTCTTTTGTAACAAGTCTTGATGAGGTGGCGGCATCGTTATTTATTTCGGGGGCTGATACCAAAACATTACCTCTTGTTATGTGGGAAAGGCTTAATACGTATATGGATCCGACCATTGCTGTTGCTGCAACCTATTTAATTATACTGACATTGGGTACTTACATAGTAAAGGAAATCATTGATTCAAGGACTAAGAAAATTTATTAATATAAATATACTGTTAGAAAATAAGGTGATATAAAGTGAAAGGCATAACAATTTATAAAAATGCTAAGTTGAGACATAAAACGGGTCTTTATGATATAGTAGTTGAAGGTGATAAATTTAAGGAAATTGCGCATAATTGTAAAAATAAATATAATGACTGCTCTGTTGTGGATTTAGAGGGAAGATTGGTATGTGAGCCTTATGTGGAATCTCATATTCATTTGGATTATGTATATACTGCGGATATTCCTTCAGAGGAAACTGCATCAGGTACACTTTTTGAGGCTATTGATAAATGGTCTGAATCAAAGCATTTTCTGACTAAAGAGGATATTAAGAAAAGAGCGGTAAAAGGAATAATAACCCAGGTGAAAAACGGTGTTCAGTATATAAGAACTCATGTGGATGTAACAGATCCCGGTTTTACTGCTCTTAAAGCTATGCTTGAATTAAAAGAGGAATTGAAGAATTTAATTTATATTCAGATTATTGCTTTTCCTCAGGAGGGAATGTATGCTTATAAGGGTGGTGATGAGCTTGTAGAAGAAGCCGTAAAAATGGGTGCAGATGTTGTTGGTGGTATTCCCCATTTTGAATTTACAAGAGAAGATGGTATAAGGTCTGTTAAAAAGGCTGTAGAAATTGCTATGAAGTATGATAAGCTTATAGATATTCACTGTGATGAAACAGATGATGACCAATCAAGGTTTGTTGAAATACTTGCGGCAGAGGCATATTTTAGTGGAATGAAGGAAAGAGTTACTGCCAGTCATACCTGCGCAATGAGTTCATACAATAATGCTTATGCCTTTAAGCTTATGACTAAGCTTGCTAAGTCCTGTATAAATTGTGTTTCCTGTCCTACAGAAAATACTTATCTCCAAGGCAGATATGATACATATCCAAAAAGACGCGGCTTGACAAGAATTGATGAGCTTACTAAAGCAGGTATTAATGTAAGTTTGGCGCAGGATTCAATTTCTGACCCTTGGTATCCTTTAGGTAATGGAAATCTTATGAATCAGCTTGATTTTGCTTTACATATTGGACATTTAATGAGCACTGAACAGATTAATAACAGTCTTGATTATATTACAGTAAATGGTGCCAGAACCCTTAATTTAGGTAATGGTTACAGTATGAAGGAAGGAAATAAGGCTTCATTTGTTGTAATTGATTCACATAATGAATTTGAGGCTGTTCGTGAAAGGGCAGGCGTTGTTTTAAGTGTTCGTGAAGGTGAAATTTTGATGAAAAAAGAACCTGAAAAAGTTGTGGTTGACAAAATTGGTGAAATGTATCATAATAAATATTATGAATAATGACGTATCCAAAGTAAATGGAAGCGTGTTAAAAATTTGCGTCGGAAGTATAAATAGGAAAACTCAAAGTAGAGTGGCATTTGCTGCTCTATTTTTTTTGTACAAAATTTGGGGTGAGTTTTATGTCAATTATAGTAAAGGATTTGTTAAAGCTGGAGCTTTTTCAAAAAATTATTAAGCTTGTATCGGATGGTTCCGGTATGGAGTCTCCGGTAAACTGGCCATATATTAAGCAGACTGCCGAGATTAGACCATGGCTTAATGGAGGAGAAATTGTATTTGTTACAGGAAATAGCAATGATAAAACAGATGGAGAACAAATCGCACTTTTAAATGAAGGCATAGAATGTAAGGTTGCAGCCTTTGTATTTCTTTGTGGTGATGAATATATTAATAAATTGTCAGATAAAGTTATCGATTTTGCAAACTCTGTTAAAATCCCTGTATTTACAATGCCTTATGATGTTAAGCTTATTGATGTTGTAAAAGAAATTGCAAATGCAATTATGGAATCAGGCAGCCGTGAAAAAATGATTATGAATTTTATGACGGATTTACTTCACAGCAACTTTAAAAATGAAGATCATATCCGTAAGCAGGGTTATGAATGTGGTATTAACATTGATCAAAATTGTATGGCCATGTCAATAGAAACTAATTTTGATTACGAGAGTGAAAGCTATAGTCAGATTATGTCATATCGCGGTACAATGGATTATATGTTAAAGCGCATTGAACAGATAGGCAGAAGATATTGTATTCAAGCTGCAACAATCTTTAATGTGGAAAGGTCGGTTTGTCTTTTTGTAATGGAAAGTACAGAAAGTGTAAAAGAGTTGTGTCAGGAAATAGATGAATTTTTAGATTATTATTTTAAATATAATGAATTGACTTTATTTGTAGGATATGGTGACATACATAAAGGAGTAAAAGGCTGTCTGCGTTCAATTGGTGAAAGCAGGAAAACAGTTCAATTTGCAAAAAAGGCAGAGGTACAAAATATAAGCTATCATTATAATGAAATGGGGCTTTTATGTCTGCTTGTAAGCTCTAATTCAAGGGAGGAGCTTATGGATTATTGTAATAATGTTATTGGGGTCTTAATTAAATCTGACAGGGAAAACAATACGGAGTATATTCTCACCGTAAAAACCTATCTTGAAAATAACAATAATCTTGTTTCTGCCGCTAATCAGTTATTCATACATAGAAATACACTTATTAACAGGCTTAAACATATTGAAGAACTAACAGGAAAAAGCCTAAAGGAAGCAGAAACCAAACTTGAATATTTATGTGTATTTAAAATTCTTGAGTTTTTTGTGGATTAAGGTAAAAATTATATTGGAATAATGAAATTTTGTTAAAATATACTATTGACAATTATAAAAATTATGTTATACTAACCGTTGTAAATTGATAGAAAAAAGTATCTTTTGAAAAAAGTGTTTATAGATTAATAATTTTATGCCATAAGGGCAAGGTACATTAATAGCTGTGTCTTGCCTTTATTTTTTTAGTCGGTATTGAGTAAAGTGAGGATGAATATATATGCTTATTTCAGCAGGAGTGGATTATAAAAATACACCTATTGAATTGAGGGAGGAGCTGTCATTTGATGACAGTTCTGTTGTCAATATAATCAAGGAAATTTGTAAATCAAAGGTGATAAAGGGCTGTGTTATACTTTCTACATGTAACCGTACGGAAATATATATTTCTGCCGATGAGTATATTGAAGCTGACAGAATTTTAATTGAGCATTCCGGGACTGATTATGGAAAATTTAAGGATAAGTTTTATATTTACAGAGATAAAGAGGTTATATATCACTTAATTGAAACTGCCTGTGGTCTTAACTCTGCCATAAAACGAGAAGGGCAAATTATAACTCAGGTAGGACATGCAATAGCATTAAGTCATAAAAACAAATGTGCAGACGCTGAACTTGATGTATTGTTCAGAATCGCTGTATCAGCCGCAAAAAAGGCAGTGGCTGCACCTGAAAGTAATTATCGTATGTCATCAGCCTATAAGGCTGTTAAAATGCTTGAAAAAAAATATGTTAGTCTGGAGAGTAGAAAATGTGTTATTATAGGTAATGGAAAGGTAGGTATTCTTGCTGCAAACCTTCTCAGAAGTAAGGGAGCTGATGTTACAATTACATTAAGGTCCTATAAGCATGGTAATAATATTATTCCTAACGGATGCAGCATTGTAGAATATGCGGACAGAAGAAAGGCTATAGACGGCTGTGATATTTTGTTAAGTGCAACTAAAAGTCCTCATTTTACGGTAACATCAGAATTAATTGAAGGCATTAAAATGCCGGAATATATAATTGATCTTGCAGTTCCGAGAGATGTTGAGCCATCTGTATACGAAAATATAAATATAAAATATTTTAATATAGATGATTTTGTTTCTGCTGATGAAAATGATGACAAAGAGGTTTATGAAATTATAGAAAGTGCTGTATCGGAATACATATCATGGAATAATTACAGAAACTCAATTAAAGAAATAGAAAACATAAAATCAATAATTTCAAAAAGGATTATAAAAACTACGGAATATGACGAAAATATGGTAAATGTTGTAACTGATAAAGCATTAGATATGGTTTTTGGAGGAATAAAAAGTGCTGTTACTCCTGAAGCATTGAAAGAGTGCTACAGTAAAATAAAAGAAAGAGCGAGATTATGAGATTTCCAATGTTTGTTGATATTGAAAATAAGAATATACTTGTTGTGGGAGCAGGGAAAATAGGCTGTAGAAGAATAAAAACATTACTTATGTTTGGGGCTGATATAACTGTGATTTCCGAAAGTATAGAGGATGAGAAGCTTATTGAGAGTGTAAGATTTGTTAAAAGAAAATTTGAAAAAAAGGACATAGACAATAAGTTTTTTGTTATTGCGGCAACGAATGACAGAAAGGTTAATAATGAGATTTCAAAATTATGCAGAGAAAGAAATATTCCTGTGAGTGTAGCTGATTGTTCTGATGAATCTACATTTTTCTTTCCTGCTGTTTGTGTCAGTGATAATATATGTATAGGTATAGTTTCTGATGGAAGTCATCATGAGCTGGTAAGGGATACTGCAAAGAAAATAAGAGGTAATTTGCTATGAGTATAATAAGAGTTGGAAGTCGTGAAAGCAGGCTTGCTGTTGTGCAAAGTGAAATTGTAATTAAGATGATAAAGGAAAAGTATCCTAAATATGAAACAGAGCTTGTAACAATGAAAACCACAGGTGATAAAATTTTAAATGTTACCCTTGATAAGATAGGCGGCAAGGGGCTTTTTGTTAAAGAGCTTGATTATGCACTGTTAAATGGCTTGGCAGATATTACTGTACATAGCTTAAAGGATATGCCTATGGAAACAAACAGTGAACTGCCCATTATTGCTTATTCAAAAAGAGCTAATCCTTATGATGCTCTTGTAATTCCAATAGGGACAGATAAAATCGATTTTTCAAAGCCTGTAGGCTGTTCAAGTCAAAGACGATGTATTCAATTTAAAAAATTGTATCCTAATGCAGAAATAAAGCCTGTACGGGGAAATATACAGACAAGACTTAAAAAGCTTGATTCAGGCGAATATTCAGCTCTTATACTGGCTGCTGCAGGTCTTGAACGTCTGGGGCTAACAGACAGAATTTTCAGACTTTTTAATGCTGATGAAATTATTCCTGCATCAGGACAGGGGATTATAGCGGTACAGTGTAAAAAGGGCGGAGGATACGAATTTTTGAAAGAAATAAGCGATAGAACCTCAGAAATATGTGCTATTGCAGAAAGAGCCTGTATAAAAAGGCTTAATGGCGGCTGTTCTGCTCCTTCAGCGGCATTTTGTCAGATTATTGACAACAGACTGTATTTAAGGGGTTTGAATGAAGTTAATGGTGAAATTGTTACAGCTCAGTTATGGGCGGATATTGAAGATGCCAAAAAGGCAGGAGAATTTCTTGCGGAAAGGTTGATGTAAATGAAAGGAAAGGTTACCCTTATTGGTGCAGGTGTTGGCAAAGGGGAGCTTATGACATTAAGAGGATTTAAAATTCTTAAAAGTGCAGATGTTGTGGTATATGACAGACTTCTTGGTGAAGGTGTTATGGATATGATACCTGAAAATGCTGAAAAAATTAATGCAGGCAAAGAATCTTCCAATCATCTTATTCCTCAGGAGAAAATTAATGAAATACTTGTCAGTAAGGCATTAGAGGGTAAAAATGTTGTTCGATTAAAGGGGGGCGATAGCTATCTTTTCGGACGTGGAGGAGAGGAAATTGAGGTCCTTAGGGAGCATAATATAGATTTTGAGGTTGTACCGGGTATTACGTCTTCAATTGCTGTACCTGCTTTTGCAGGTATACCTGTTACACATCGTGAGTGTGCTTCATCAGTACATATTATTACAGGGCACAACAGAGAAGGAAAAGACCTTAATATAAATTACAAGGCCTGTGTTGAAGGTGGGGGAACTCTGGTTTTTCTTATGGGTGTTAAAAATATGGGTGTTATAACGGAGGGACTTATCAATGCAGGAATGGCTGCTGATATGCCATGTGCCGTTATAGAAAACGGTGGAAGTTCCAATCAGAAAAAGGTTATATCAACTATTTCAAAGATTACATATGAGGCTAAGGAATTAAAGAGTCCTGCTGTAATTGTTGTAGGTGAGGTGTGCAGATATTCATATGAATTTGACTGGTTTTCTCATTTGCCGTTAAAGGGTAAAAATATCATTGTAACACGTCCTAAGGAAATGGCAGAAGATCTTGTTAATGAATTGAGAGATTTGGGGGCTTCTGTTGTAATTTCGCCTTCAATTATTACTGAGCCTGTTATAAGTGATATAAATGAAATAGTTGGCTTGATAAAGGAATACAGCTTTATTGCATTTACAAGTGCATCAGGTGTAAGAACAGTGTTTAATAAGCTTTTTGAAGCCGGCTTTGATTCACGTGTTTTCAGTAATTCCAAAATTGCTGTTATAGGAAACAGAACAGGTCAGGAGCTTTTAAAATATGGAATAAGAGCGGACATTATGCCTAAAAAGTATTATACAGCGGAGCTTGCAAATACCCTTGTTGATGTTAAAGCTGAAAATGTGCTTATACTTAGGAGTGAAAATGGCTCAGAGGAATTGACAGAAATATTAAAAAAGAACAATGTTAAATACAAGGATATAGGCGTTTACAAAACTTTGCCCTATTATAAAAATGATAAAACAGAATTGCCTTCAACTGTTGATTATGTGGTATTTGCCAGTGCATCTGAAGTAAGAAATTTTGTCGGTAATAACCTTAATTACACAGGTGTGTGTATTGGTGAAAAAACTGCTGAAGAAGCAGAAAAGTATGGTATAAGCTGTATTACTGCAAAAAAGCAGACCAACGAAGGAATTATAGAGTGTATTATAAAGAATGTGAAAAATAAGCTTTAATATTATAAGATAAAGGAGATTGTATACAAATGAATTTGACGGAAAGACCAAGAAGGCTGCGTACATCCCAGGTACTCAGAAATATGGTTAAGGAAACAAGTATTTCAGCGGATAGTATTGTGTACCCTATGTTTGTAATTGAGGGGGAAAATATTAAGGAAGAAATTACTACAATGCCGGGACAGTATCGATGGAGTGTAGACCGTATGGATGAAATATTATCAGAGCTTACCAAAGCAGGGGTAAGGAGTGTTATGCTTTTTGGAATACCTGCATACAAGGATGATGAGGGCAGCGGAGCTTGGGATGAAAACGGAATAGTTCAAAAGGCTCTAAGATACGGTAAGAAGAATTATCCACAGCTTTTATACATAACTGATGTATGTATGTGCGAATACACATCTCATGGTCATTGTGGTATACTTGACGGGGATTATGTTGATAACGATAAAACACTTGAAGCATTGGCAAAAATTGCTCTTTCCCATGCAGAGGCAGGTGCTGATATGGTTGCACCCTCCGATATGATGGATGGCAGAATTGCATATATAAGAAAAACACTTGATGATAATGGTTATGTAAATATTCCTATTATGTCTTATTCGGTAAAATATGCTTCAGCTTTTTACGGTCCTTTCCGCGATGCTGCAGGTTCAGCTCCATCCTTTGGCGACAGAAAATCTTATCAGATGGACTGTAGAAATGCAAGAGAAGCAATTCTTGAAGCGGAGCTTGACTGTAAAGAGGGAGCAGATATACTTATGGTTAAGCCGGGACTTGCTTATTTGGATATATTAAAGGAATTAAAGCAAAGGTTTAATAAGCCTGTTGCTTTATACAGTGTAAGCGGTGAGTATGCAATGATAAAAGCAGGAGCAGCTTTAGGGTATATAGACGAGGAACGTATTATATGCGAAACTGCAATTTGTATGTACAGAGCAGGTGCAGACATCCTTATAACTTATTTTGCAAAAGAATTGGTGCAGTATATAAAGGAAGGTAAAATGTGATATGAATACTGATATTTCACAAGGATTATTTAAAAGGGCAGTTGAAGTAATACCCGGAGGAGTTAATTCCCCTGTAAGGGCCTTTAACTCTGTGGGTGGAACTCCGAGATTTATTGAAAAGGCAAAGGGTCAGTATATATATGACGTTGACGGTAACAAATATATAGATTATATTGGCTCATGGGGACCTATGATTTTAGGTCACAATAACGATGAAGTTCTTGAGGCAGTAAAAAAGCAGCTTGAAAACGGAATGAGCTATGGTGCAGCTACTGAGCTTGAAGTGGAAATGGCTGAGCTTATAACATCAATAGTACCTTGTGTTGAAATGATAAGAATGGTAAACTCCGGAACTGAGGCAGTTATGAGTGCAATACGTCTTGCCAGAGGATTTACAGGCAGAAATAAAGTAATAAAGTTTGAAGGCTGTTATCATGGTCATGCAGATTTAATGCTTGTGAAAGCAGGATCAGGAGCTATGACATCAGGTGTTCCTAATTCAGGGGGAGTTCCCGAGGGCTGTGTAAAGGATACGCTTACAGCAACATATAATGATATGGACAGTGTAAAAGGTCTGTTTTTAGAATATGGTAATGATATTGCCTGTGTTATCGTTGAGCCTGTAGCGGCTAATATGGGTGTAGTACTGCCTGATAAAGGTTTTCTAAATGGTTTACGAGAAATTTGTTCAAAGAATGGGGCTTTGCTTATATTTGATGAGGTTATAACAGGATTTCGCTTACAGCTTGATGGTGCAAGTGGATATTTTGGAATAAAGCCTGATTTAGTAACATATGGCAAGATTATTGGCGGTGGTATGCCTGTAGGAGCTTATGGAGGAAGAAAAGATGTTATGAGTCTGGTTTCTCCTGTTGGAAGGGTGTATCAGGCAGGGACATTAAGCGGAAATCCAATTGCTACGAGAGCTGGAATTACACAACTTTCAATATTAAAGGAGCATAATGAAATTTATGACCATATAAATAAGCTGGGTGATATTTTCAGAAGGGGATTAAAAAATATTATTGATAAATATAAAATATCATGCAGTATTAACGGTATAGGTTCCCTTTCTACGGTATTTTTTTCTGAAAAAGAAGTTTATAATTACGAAACAGCCAAAGCATCTGATACAAAGGCTTTTGCTGATTATTTTAATTTTATGCTTAATAAGGGTAATTATTTTGGAGCAAGTCAGTTTGAGGCTATATTTATTTCTGCTTCACATACTACAGAGGATATTGAAAAAACATTGTATGATGCAGAGGAGTATTTTAAAAATATGGTATAAAGGCTAAGGGGGGGCAGCAGAAATGTGCTCCCATATTTTTTGATTTCATAAATTAACCTTTTTTCTGTTTATATATTTTGACCTTTCTTTAATTTATTCCGAAACAAATAAAAAGTTGGATTATTCATTCCTATAGGCAATGCCAACTCCAGATAAGATGCCTCTGTTGGAAGGTATAATTCTACAACTTTTTGTTTGAAATTAAAAGACTGCCTTTTCCTTTAAAAAAACTGATCTCCATTCGTTAGATTTTTTAGGTCTAACTTTTGGGGATCAGTTCAATTTTTACAGCACTTTTTTACGGTCTTAAAAAGTGCTTAATTACAGGGTTTTTCAAGTGAGCAGATAAACCGTCTCAACGAAATTACCGCTTTCCAAAAAAAGATTTCCTTTAATTTCCATAGCAGACGCAGACGAATTTGACTAACTAAACTCAGTGCTTGATAAGATGTGCCTGAATTATTCGCCTAATCTTCGTCCTTAATATCAGCACATTGATGCTGCCTGAATACCTGCGATTGCACCATCAGCAACTGCTGTAGCTACCTGTCTCACTTTTTTTACACGGATATCTCCTGCCGCAAATACTCCCGGGATTTCTGTTTGCATGGAGTCATCAACAGGAATATAGCCGCCATCTAACTTCAATTCTGTGTACATCTGCGTATTCGGAACAATCCCCGCATATACAAATATTCCACACTCTGCATCTTTTACAATTTGCTTCTTTCTTGTTTTGTTATCTGTAATTTCAAGTTCTTCCACTGCTTCTTTTCCATATACTGCAGTAAGGCTTGAATGGGGCATTATTTCAATATTATCATGGGTAACAACTTTATCTTTGAATTCCTGTATACATGCAAGTTCATCTTCCACACATACAATAGTTACCTTTCCTGCTATTTCAGCCAGATAAAGAGCTTCCTTTACTGCTCCATCTGCTCCGCCGATTACATAAACATTTTTTCCTTTATAATCCAAACCATCTTTTGGTGCATTTAATCTGACACCTTTCAGACTTTCTCCAGGAATACCTAACATACGACCAGAACCACCATTTGCCAAAATTAAGGTTTTAGATTCATAACTTTCTTTATCCGTAACGACTTTCTTTATTTCGCCTGTGAGCTTTGTCCCTGTCACATTTTCATAACGAATCTCCACACCGGCACCGAGTGCCTGCTCTTTCATTCGTTCAGCAAATGTCTTGCCGGATTCTTCTTGCACGATTGCTGTATAGTGTGTAACTGTAGATACTGTTCCAATCAAACCTCCCACCTGTTTCTTTTCCAACACCAAAACTTTTTTTCCTCTGCTTTTTCCATAAACAGCTGCGCTAATACCAGCCGGTCCTGCACCAATAATAATTATATCGTACATTTCAACATCCTCCTATATACATAAAAATATTAGACAATTGTTAAATCGCTAAAACCAGTGATTTTTCTGAATTTTATTTGTTTTTCTATATAAATCCCATCTGTGTTGAACCTTATTTCTCAGTTTTGCCAGGCTTATTAAAATATATCAAATATGGTATTATACTATAATTTCTAACTTAGTTATGGTTATATTTTTACTCTTTTTAAATATCTTATTCATAATATTTTACGACACTAAACCTGTAAACCACCTCTTTTGCCACAGAATAAGAACAATATGAATATTTGTCTATTAATTTCTGTTCTATAAATTTTGTTTTCTTTATTCCATATTTACATGGATTTCATATCTGAATTTTTGTGGGAAAGCAATACAAACTAACTGGTTCCTTGGTAACAAATCCACTTATTAGGCACAGTTGCAACAAAACATCGCAAAGGTCATTCGTGACGCCCAGAAAACCACAGCTGAGGAGATTGACGAGTAGCTCATGGAACTCCAAAAGGAGCTGCTTAAAAAGGCTAATAATAAAAAAGCCTATGATGAGATTGCTGAGCAAATTTTCAAGCTCCGTGAACAGCGCCAGCAATGCACCGTTGACACCGTTGCCAAAGATAAACAGATTGAAAGAATCAACGATTTGCAAGATTTTATCAAGGTACAGTCTACATAACGGTTTTTGATGAAACCTTGGTAAAACGCTGGCTTAAACAGATAACCGTCTGGGAAGACCACTTTACGGTAGAGCTTAAATTTGGGCTTAGTATTGATATTGAAGTCTAAGGATTATAGATAATAAAGCTCCCCATTATTGGAATGCATTACGTGATGGGGAGTTTTGTTTGATTACATAAACCGGAAGTTAGTTAATTGAATATAATAATCTATAAGCTCATATATCCAATCTTGAAGTGACGAAAACTCAAAACCCAATGCCTGTGCTTTTTCAGTATTTATACTATATTCCGGTTCTTCATTATATGGAGCATTTTCTCCTTCTTCAGCAATAATTGCTTTAGTTCCTGTTTTTTTCTCAACATAGTCAATTATTTCTTTTATGGATATAGTTCCGTTAGAGCTTCCGTTAATTGCCCCTCTTACATCTTTATCAACCAAAAATGCTATAAATTCCCCAGCTTCATCAGAACGTATAAATCCCATTTGATAATCCAGATTATCTATATGCATAGGAATAGATTTAATGATATGTTCAACATAAAACAATAGTCTTTTTGTATAATCATCTTTTCCTATTACAAAAGGATATCTTACCGCAATCCAATTTCTATTAGAATATTTTTGCCATAAAGCATACTCTGCTTGTCTTTTTATTTGTTCATATGAAAAAGCTTTTCTATCACACCATACAAGCTTTTTTGAAGTTCCATCAAAATTAGATTCTAAAGTATTTATGTGCTTTGGCTCATATACCGATGTACTTGACATATAGATGTATTTATCACAATCCACATTGTCCATTACATATTTGATATCATTTGAGCAATAAGCAATTTTATCAATTACTACGTCATAATGTTTACCTTTTAACGCTTCTTTTATACTATCTGCATTTGTTCTTTCGATATAAATTCGCCTTACCTTATCACCATAATCATCATAAGCTTTTCCCCTTGTAGCTATAGTAACATCATAACCATTTTCTAAAAGCTTATTTACCATGTGTATTCCAAAAAATCTAGTGCCACCTAATACTAAAATTTCCATATTTTTACCTCGAAAAATCCCGATTTAACAATTTATATCCAGTTTACATCTAATTCACAGCCTAATATACCTTAAACAGTTGATTGTGCCAAAATACTGTTAAGTTTTAACAGCTAAATCACTAACTATTAAAATCTATCCTAGTGCCAAACTCTATGACATCTAACCTACAGCCTAAACCATAAGCCAATTTTTGGTGTAGATATGTTACTATAAAAGAAAACGGATATTGGGTATTTTATGATAAAAACCATATTTTCTAAAATACCTAAATAAAGGCTTTTTAGACGTATTTTACTCACCCCCTTGACATCAATATCATCGTTTTAACATATTGTAGGAAACATATCGATAATTTATATATCTTGTGCAGATTTCTTTAAGTTGCATTCAGCACATAGCATTCTACAATTGTTAATGACTGTAGTGCCACCTTTAGACCACGGTTTCCAATGGTCACCGTGCATCTCAGCATAAGGTTTTTCTTTTCCACATATAAAGCATTTTCCACCTTGCTGTTCATATACAGTTTTCTTTGTCCTATCGTCAAATGTTCTTAAATTAAGATGTTTCTCGTCTCCATCAAAAACATATTGATAAATACCAGCTCTTTTTGTAATCTCATAATCTGACATAAGAGATGCTACTTTCTCCTCCATTTCATTAGTATTATATTTTTGAGAAGAATACTTATTATATAAAATCCCCCAGTCTACCTTTTTCATATCTGAACGATAATTATCAGGACAACCAAAGACTTCATTTACCCAATCTATTACTGACTTAAAATATAACCATAAGGATTCTGCATTATTATCATGTTGATGTATAGCCATATATTCTTCATAATTAAGTTTTTCTTTGTCTGCAATCCATTTAAGAGCGACCTCAAGTATTTCCTGCCTTATAGCTGACTTATTGTGTAAATATTTATTTGCAATTTGATAAGCTGCACAACCCGTCTTACTAAAATATCTTTTTGCATCAGTAACCCACGGACCTGAATAGATAGCATTTAATAACTCCTGACGAGTTAAAGCTTCACCCTTAAAGTTAATAATTTCAAACCATTTTTTACGTTCCGCGTCTGTGCCAACACAGAAATAAACTTTAATGTTGTAATTAAGTATTTGTTCTTGCTCTTTTTTAGTTAGGTTATGGAACAGTTTAGGAGTTCCGTCAAAATTAAGAGAATACTGATTATCGCAATATCTACAAATTGATAGGGTTCTTTGTTGACCGTCTAAAAGTTCATACGTCCCATCTTCGTTTTCCATAAAATACATAACATTTAATGGGAATCCATTTCTTATTGACCTTATTACATCTTTCTGTTGTTCCTCTGCATAAACAAGTTCTCTTTGGTATGCAGGTCTAATATTTAATTTGCCGTGATAACCATATACACCTGCTTCTTGATTGTCTATGTATCCATCTATAAGTTCTCTAATAAGCACTTCGTGTTCTTTTATTTCCATATTCTATTTCCTCCTTAACAATATCCTTGCGTATGGGACAGTAACCTTTCCGTCAATTATCATATAAAGGTCTCCATCTACTGCTCCTCTTTTTTGGATCTCTTTACGATATTTCTTATGTTCAGGTTTATATGGTTGAACGCCTACTTCTATACCTGAATTAGAGATACCTAAACCTATAAGTTCAAATTGATTAGGGTTATATTTATCAAGAAACGTGACGGGAACACCCATAATACCATCATAATCACAAGGGATTTCTTTATATGTATTAATATTAATTGCATCAAAATTTTCATATTTAGGATATTCTTTTTCTGAATATTTTTTCCATAATGGTAATACTTCCTTATGTTTTTCTACTGGTAAAGAAGTAAACCAACAAGATGTTGATACTCGAGCAAATTTCTTTCCGTCTATGATTTTTGCAAATTTTTCATATTCCTGAGGAACTTCAAAGAACATGCCTACATTAAAATTTGTATAGCCTGTTCTTATCTTATCTTCTTTGAACATTTTAAATACTTCTCTGTAAGTCAAAGCATTTGTGTTTCCGATAATAATGAAATCTTTTTTGTTTTTGTTTAATATGTCGATATATTCTCTAAACAATGAAAATGGTGGGTTTGTTACCACTATATCAGCTTGTTTTAAAAGCTCTATGCATTCACCAGAACGAAAATCACCATTTCCTTTAAGTTCAGATAAAACATTATTATCATTTTTTAAGAGATATTCTACGTCTGAAAGGTCAATAGCTCCATCTTTATTCGCATCTACAACTTCAGTTATTTCTATTTTGTATGACTTTTTTTTATTATCTTCTGTTGCTACAAATTCTTCGTTATCAAATAGAGATAATTGGGTATTTACAATAGGAGAAGTTGCATAACATGTTGCAATTAACTTCTTTAATTCTAAAAAATTAAAATTCATAGCAAAATATTTAAAGAAATTACTTTCATAAGGATCATCACAGTTACATAAAATAACTTTACCTTTGAAATATTCTCTATAATATTTCATTTCAAGTTCTATATCTTCAAGCCTTGTATAAAATTCATCCTTCTTAGCTTTTTTTGCAACTAATAAATCTCTTTCTTTATTTGCCATTTATTATCGCTCCTTTCTTTTCGACATCAACACAACCGTCTCAACGTGTGGTGAAAGTTATTTCTTATACTAAATAGCGAAATAAACATATAAATCTTTAAAAGAGGCTTGGCTTACCCCTTCTAAATAAATTTTGGTGAAACTTTATACGTTTATTTTAATATAAAAAAGGTTTTACTGCAATAAAAATTTTTTAAATCTGAACGGTTGGCAGTAGGATTCTAATCAGAAGCAAAGGTAAATGTAAAGATGTAATGAAGAATAAATATTGGAAGAACGGCACCTTGCAGAAAATGCAGGGTGTTTTCTCAATTTCGATTAATTTTCAGTAAACTATCATAGAGGCATCTTGTGTTTATCAATCAGATGGTTTATAATGGGAAGTACATTAGTGGAGGTGGATCATGACAACATCGGACATGATAAGAGCGTTGTGTGAGAAACAGAATATTAGTTTGGCGGAGCTTTGTAGAAGGATTGGACAAACTCCACAGAATTTTAATAAGAAGTTGCAGCGTGGCACGGTATCCTTTGAAGAAATGATGAAGATTGCAGAGGCGCTGGATGTAGGATATGAGCAGGCGTTTGTGTTGCCGAGCGGAGAAAAAATTCAGATAGGAAAATGAAATGTTTATGTAATTAGGCTGACGGAGGAATGTTTATGAAAATAGAAGATGATAAAATAAAGATGTTACTGGATTTGACGGAAGTGGTTGTTGGAGAAGGAATAAAAGGTGTATATGAGTACCAAAAAACAAATTCATACTTACCTAATTATTATCGTTATCCGGAGTTGTTTTTTAAGGGGATGGAAGAAACGGAGAACTATAAAGAATTACAAGAAACAGTAGATGTCTTTAAATATGGAATACCGTTTTTTCATTCAACTAACTATAATACGCCGAAAAAATACAGTGAGTTATTTAATTTAGATGGTGGGCAATTTAGAATTGCTTGCAGATCTTTGAATGGCTTTAAATATTTAACTTCTTTTTTGAATGATAATGAGGATGTAAGTGCAATTTTAGTTGGAGAAGATAAAGATATTGAATTTGCAACTGTCATGTTTATAGCAAATATTATAAACCGATATTTTTACGAAACAGAGTTGTTTCAAGAGGGCGATATTGATAATGAAGTTATAAAATCATTGATAAAAAAGCAATTGATTAGATTTTATGCAGAAAAGCTACCTGTAACTATCTGTATTCCTATATGTTTTTTAGAATTTGATATGGATGAAATAACAGTAACTGATAGTATTTCTATTAGCAGAATGTCACAAGATTTTCAGATAAGTAGATATAATATTAACCGCTTTGATTCAACGCAAGAAAATCAATTAGTACAATGCGCGGGATTTATGATTCGGTTGAAAGGATATAGTATTAATAATACGGATAGAGAATCTGTGAATAATGCAGCATCTAATTATTGGGCATATCCGACGGAATTAATTGACGATTTATTTGCAGCAATGAGAATTGTACTTGGCTGTACAACTGGCTATGGGCAATTGATAATTGAACCGGATAATTGGGCAGATAAATGGACGACCAATCTGATTCCATTATATGGCGCAATTGTTCGTGCATTTAATAGAAAAGAATCTGAAACTAAGTTTTTTGGATATCATATCCAAAAAGTTAGCAAAGAGCAAATGGATAATATTCGAGAATTATTTTCTGTTTTGCAGGAAAAACGAAAACAAGGAAAGAAAAATAAGGCGTTTAAGAAAGTATTTATTGCAGTTCAGAGACTTAACAGGTGTATGTTGAGAGAAGCTGAGGATGATATGGCATTAGATGCTATTATTGGTATTGAAACATTGCTTTCGGGTGATACGCACGGAGAGATTACATATACAATTTCTAATCGCATATCTGTTGTAGCAGCTAAATTAAAGGAATGTATATATTCGCCTGCAGAAGCGAGAAAATCTATGAAAATTATATATGGTTTGCGTTCCGATATTGTGCATGGAAGGAGCTTGGATAAAAATAGTAAAATAAAAATTGGAGAGAAAATAATAGAAACTAAAGAAATGGCAATTGAATTTCTAAGATATTCATTACTGTTTATTCTGCGTAATCAGGAATATCTTGAGGTTGCCAAATTTGAGGAGGCTTTAGATGATAATTCCGAGAAGAAGTTGCTTTTACAGAAGTAGAAAAACGAAACAATCGATATGTTCCCTCCTACGACCGAGGGCATAAAAATGGCGGTGGATTAAGTCGGACGGAGTGATGAGCCATCTGACGTACTTTCTGTCCTCTTGCACCACGTTGAAACCGTTTGTCTGCTGGCAAGAAACATCAGTAAATAAGTAGTTTTTAAGAAATTCACACAAGTTTTGTTTGTGTGCTTTATGAAAAAAATGTATAGGTTAGAGGGAACATTTTACCCCTATTGAGTGAGAAAATAGGAGTTTTGCCAAAAGGTTTAACATTTTAGCAAAATGATATACCAATAAAGCCACACGCATTATTTTATTGTAGCGAGTGGCTTTATTTGTGCTTAATCAGAATTTTCTATATCCTTTAAGGCTCTGCCGTCTTTAGTTTTCCAAGAGGTTAGCCCATTAGCACTTTTTCCTATTACGAACATAGCAGCATAGGAGGGACTATTAAAAAGTTTATCGTCTAACAACTCTTGATTTTCTGTAACCTGTGTGTTTTTTCGTTGTTCCTTAATTAAAGCAGGAAGGGTATCATCATAAATAGGTGATATGTGACTACCCTTAAGCACAACAAATCCCTCATTGGTTTGTCGACCGGTTGCTGTAACTGTCATATCAAGCTGCGTAATCGTTCGGGTGAGATACAAGTTTGAATTAGACTCGATTTGAGAGTCATCAAGAGGGGTAAAAAGCTGATGCCCGGTAAGGCTCATAACCAATTTTGCATTTTCTATAAAAGTGTTCAACTCACTTTTCTTTTCCTCAATAAGATTACCGGGTGTTGGGTCATTACCGTTCTTTACATCATATCTGTTAATCTCCCTTGCAAGTCTGCAAAATTCATGCTCAAGATAACTTATCTCGGTTGGACCGAGTGAATTGTTTGAGGTAATAAAGACAACTGCCTCACTCCAGTAGTCCTTGTTAGGATTAATGTTTATATCTGTGACGATAAAGGAGAGGTTGCAGATGAATCAACTGTTAAAATTGTTCAGGATTACATAGATCCGAACGTAAATGGCGATGGCTCCGGTACTGCTCCTGTTGGTGCTATATGTGAGGTTTTCAGTGCAGGCATTAAGGCACTGACGGTAACAGGAATAGTTGAGCTTAGCAATACACTAAACGGAGCAGATACTCTCGAAAACATCAGAACAGCTATTACAAAATACCTTACAAAGATTAATTTTCAGAAAACAGAAATAAGCTATGCAAAGCTTTTGAATGTTGCTTTAGGTTGTGATGGTGTAAATGATATAACCGATTTTAAGTTGAATAATGGTTACACAAATATCATTTGTGAGGAAACGGAAATATTTTCGCTTACTGATTTTGAAATGGAGGTTGAGTAAATGAAACAGACAGAAAACCATAAACTGAACAAGCCTGATTATACTGATGTTGCAGACATAGCTGACATAAATGCAAATATGGACATAATTGATGAAAACCTTGGCAAGGTTACAACTCCTGCCTATACCGACACCAAAGGCAATAAGTATACCGATATTAACAGTATGCACATAAGGACAGACAATGCTATTCTGCAAAAGAGTTATACTGCTGATTTTCTGACAAAGAAAAGGAATAAGAACCTTGGCGAATTACAGAGCTATTACATAGAGGATGACCACGAAGCTATCATCGATAAAGATATATGGGAGTGTGTGCAACTTGAAATGGAGCGTAGAGAAAAGTATCTGCAGGAGTATGGCTTAAACAGTTATTCTCGTAATACTGAAAGCAATCCCCTTGCCTCAAAGATAATTTGTGGAAACTGCAACAAGCCATATTCACGAAAAGGATGGCAATCAAGAAGCGGTGAAACACGCAGAATTTGGCAGTGTAGCCAACGATACAAGGTTAAAGGTGTACAAGGCTGTACAAACAGACATACAGACGAGGAAACTTTAATAAAGGTTTTTCTGATGGCTTGGAATGCCATACTTGATAACAGAGAAGCTTGCTTTGAAAAGTGGAACAGGCAAAAGGATAGTGATAATTTGCTTGAAGCTTACAGGGTTGAGCAATTCATCGAATACACCGAGGACACAACTCCTGTTGATAATTTTGAAACTGATTTTATGCTTAAAGTCTTAGACCATATCAAGGTGTTTGAAGATGGAATGTTAGAGGTCGTATTCCTTGATGGTACAAAAATAGAGTGCAGATAAACAAAGCCAAAGCCACAGTTCACTACTTCGAAATAAGTAATGAACTGTGGCTTTTTTTGTGCAACTTGTATACTGTTTGGCAAAATTATAACCTTTTGGCAAAAGTCAAATTTCTCTCTAGGGGGATAGTAAATGTTCTCACATAGCCCCTATAATTTCCTTAAAACACACGAATGAAATTTGCATAAAAGTCTTAAAAGTGGCTTATTTACTGCACTTCTCGTGTGAGCAGACAAACGGTTTCCACGTGATAGCTATGGGGGAACATATCAACAGGCTGAACTTTTTCAATATTATACGTACCGCTTTCACATAAAATCTTTAAATCTCTTGCAAGTGTAGCACTATCACAGCTTACATATACAATTCTTTCAGGCTTCATATTAAGCATAAGCCTTAAAAGGCTTTCATCACAGCCTTTTCTCGGAGGGTCGACTACCATAACATCAGCCTTAATTTTTTTTTCATTATAGAGTTTAGGAACTATATCCTCTGACTTACCTGCAAAAAAATCTGCATTTTTTATATTATTAAGCTTGGCATTTTCTATTGCGTTTTCTATTGCATCAGGCACGATTTCGATACCATAAACCTTTTTAGCTTTTTGAGCAAGAAAAAGGGATATTGAGCCTATACCACAGTAAGCGTCAATAACAATTTCATTTCCTTTAAGGTTAGCAAATTCAAGTGCTTTCGAATAGAGCTTATAGGTTTGTACAGGGTTGACCTGAAAAAAGGAAAGGGGAGATATTTTAAATATCAAATCACCTATTTTATCCGTAATATAATCCTGTCCCCATATAGTTTCACACTTTTGCCCCATAATTACATTGGATTTGACAGTGTTATAATTAATAACAATGGATTTTAAATTTTCAATTTCTTCAAGTGCCTTTAAAAGCTCCTTTTTATATTTGAATTTATTGCTGTTTACAATAAGGCAGACCATTATTTCACCTGTATAAAAGCCCTCTCTTATGAGAATATGGCGCACAAGTCCTTTACCTGTTTCTTCATTATAAGCAGATATATTATTGTTTTCCATAAAAGCCTTTATAGTCTGCAAAATTTTACTGTTTACTTTACTTCCTATAAGACAGTTATCATTATTAACTATTTTATGGCTTCCGAGAGAATAAAACCCTATATTAATACCATTTTTATCTGAATTAACAGGATACTGAGCCTTGTTTCTGTAGTGATATGGCTCTTCCATACCTATTACAGGCTTAACCTTGATATTATTAAAACCGCCAATTCTCATTAAGTTCTGCTTTACCTTATTTTGTTTTAGTTTAAGCTGTGTTTCATAGTCTAAATGCTGAATAGTACAGCCGCCGCACTTGCCTGCAACAGAACAAGGCGGATTAATTCTATGAGGTGAAGGCTTTATGATTTCAAGTGCTTTGCCATAGCCATAATTTTTATTTGCCTTTACAACAAGTGTCTTAACCTCTTCATCGGGAAGAGTGTTTTTGACAAATAAGGTATAACCGTTAATTTTGCCTATGCCTTCTCCCTGTGTGCCTAAATCTGTAATTTTTATATTATAGATGTCGTTCTTTTTTATATTCATAATTAAAACTCTGTCTTTCTGATATTTCTTGCAAGTATTTTATTATAGCCTGCCCAAGGTCCGTTTGTTGAATCTTCTTCAAGTGCAGTTTCAAACATTTTAACCTTGGCGTCAGTATCATCAGCACAGTGAAGTAAAAATGCCTCCAGTGTTCTTGGCAGCTTTGGTGAGCCGTATTCATACTCACCATGGTGAGCTAAAATGTTGTGCTGTATTAATGAACGAAGCTGGTGAGGAAAGCCCTCAATTTTATCAGCTTCTTTGCCTATAAATTCAGATCCCATTACAATATGTCCCAAAAGTTCACCGTCATCAGTATAGTCAATGTTAGGAAATTCTGAAAGCTCTTTAAGTTTTGCAATATCGTGTAAAAGGGCAGAAGCTATAAGTATATCTCTGTTTACACTTTCATAGTGCTTTGAAAAAGCGTCACATAAGCCTGCTACAGATATGGTATGCTCAATAAGACCGCCCATATAATTATGGTGCATAGCTTTAGCAGCAGTATGCTTTTTAAAGCTTTCTGCTATAGCTTTATTTTCAATAAATATATTTGTCAAAAGAGTTTTGATATATGTATTTTCTATTGAATTAATATATTCCGTAAGTTTATTATAAAGCTCATTAATATTCTTATCTGTTGCAGGAATGTAGTCAGCTTCGTTATATTCTCCCTCAATAGCCTTTCTTATTTTTTTTATGTTTAACTGTAAATCATTATTAAATGTTTGTACAGTTGCATCAATCTTGATGTAATCTCCTTCATTAAAGGACTGTATATCTCTTGAGATATCCCAAACCTTGCCGTTAATTGTACCTGTTTTATCTGAAAGAGTAAGAGAAAGGTAGTTTTTACCTGTTTTTTGTGATTTCATACTTTGTCTTTGTTTGCAAAAGTAAAAGTCAATAATTCTCTCTCCATCAGTTAATTCCTTTATATAGCGCATAAATTGCCTCCCATTAATTTTCAATATAATTAAATTTTATCACAAATACAGGAAAATACAACTATTTTTAATTGTTTTTTAATATTTTGCTTATAGTATTTTAAAAATCAGGATGTATATTATTGTTATAAAAATTAAGGGAGAGGATATAAATGAAGAAAAATTTATCTATAATATTAATTTTAACTATGATGACGGGTGTTTTAGGGTGCAGCAGTATATCTGCTGCCATAATCAGCGATACACAGGAAGTAATAACAGAGGTTACGGGAAGCAGGGTTATGGTACCTGTCAGAGATACACTTAAAGAGCTTGGTTATGACATTAACTGGGAAAGTACATCAAAAACTTTATATGGAAGCAGAAAGAAAAATGTTATATCAATTACATCAGGTTTGGATATTGCATTGTTAAATGGTGAAAAAATTAAAATGAACAGTGCGGCTGCTATTGAAAATGGTGCTTTGTTAATTACTGCTGCAAGTATGGAAATGCTTACAGGTGAAGAAATAACTGACAGCGGCAAGGTTATTTCCAATGAAGAAATTAATGATGAAAGCTGGAAGGAAAATAAAGTAGATGTTGATTTGTCAAGTATTGACAGTGATACATATACAATTACAAAAGCAGGCGTATATACCCTTACAGGCAGCTATAAAGGAATGATATATGTTAATACTGAGGGCAGAGTGAAGCTGATACTTAATGGTGTAAATATTAATAATGAAAACGGACCTGCAATTTTCTTTGAAAACAGTGACAAGGGCATTATAGAGGCAAATGAAAATACGGAGAATGTATTGATTGACGGTACTGAATACAATAATGAAGCAAAGGGATGTATTTTCTCTAATGATGATATAGATATTCAGGGAAAGGGGACAATTAATGTTACGGCTAATTATAATCATGGAATTGCTTCTGATGATGATATTAAAATTGAGGACACATTACTTAATATTACAACATCTGTAGGTGATGGCATTCATGCAAAAGATGGTGTGAATATTAAAAGTGGAAATATTGTCATAAGTTCAATGGGAGATGCAATAAGTGCAGATAAATATGTTGAAATAAATGACGGTGAAGTAAATATAACCACAAGAGGTGAAATATATGAAGATACAGATAGTGATATGCCTGGCGGTGGCTTTAATGGTGAAAGACCTAAAATGCAACAGGAAACAGGTGCAGCTGATTACTTTAAGATGCCGCAGAACTTTACGTCTGATAATATGGGAGAAAAAAATGAAATGTCTGAGAGTAATGCATCGACTGATATGGAAGAAAGGGGGAAAATGCCGGAAAGGGGTAGGAAGGATAATATGGCTGAAAGACCGAAAATACCGTCTGTGGATAATGAGGTAAATAATGAACAAGGACCTGAAGGCATAAATGGAGAAGTGTTAAGGGGTCAGAAGAATATGGCTGAAGAATTAACAGATGATAGTGCTGACAATGAAAATATAAGCAGTAAGGGTATAAAATCTGATAGTCTTATTACTATAAATGGCGGAGAGATAAATATAAATTCAACTGACCATTGTATAAAGAGTGATAATCTTATTGTTATAAACGGAGGCAATATTAATGTCAAATCTGATATAAGCAAAGGCTTAAAGGCTTTGGGATGTTTATTTATAAATGACGGAGAGATAAATATAGATACAAAAGATGAGGGTATTGAGTCAAAGGCAACTGTTACCATAAACGGAGGTAATATTAATATTAAGTCTGAGGATGATGGCATTAATGCAGGCGGCGGAAGCGGTTCGGTAATGATGAATAATGTTACTGACGGAGATTTACATCAGGTTATAATAAATGGCGGTAAAATATATATAAATTCAAAATGTGACGGTATTGATTCAAACGGTAATCTATACTTTTACGGTGGAGAAGTTATAATAGACGGACCAACCAGCGGCGGTGACGGTGCTTTGGATTCAGCAGCTAAAAATGTATTGTACGGAGGTACAGTTTTTGCCGTTGGCAGTGTGGGAATGGCAGAGTGCCCCGAAAGCGGAGGTGAACAAAATATATTAAATATTACTTTTAATTCTGTTAATGAAGCAGGCAGTTCTGTTGTAATTATGGAAGACAATACTTCAATATATGAAAGTATTGCTTCAAAGGAATTTCAGAATTTGATTTTTTCATCAGATATGATTAAAGAGGAAAAGGAATATTCTGTTTATGTTAATGGTGAAAAGATGTTATCTGTTACGGCTGAAAAAGGTGTTACAAAATATGGCAATGAAAGAATGGATAACAGAGGAGGTTTTGGAGGAGGAAGAAGAAATTTTATGGGAGAATAGGTTTATAATGTAACAAATAATTGTAAAATCTACTTTGAGCCGGGGATATTCCCCGGTTCAAAAAAATAAAAACAATTGATAGCAAGCTATTGACTTTTTCTTTTGTTGGTATTATAATAATATTGCAAATAATCGGAGGTGATATTATGTCAGCAAAAGATAATCATTGCGGACCGCTTATAAAACAAATTCATGATATAATGGAAAAGCAGGGGAACAATGCTTTAAGAGGTCAGAATTTAACATTTTCTCAGGCTTCTGTGCTTATGGCAATAAATGAGGCTGAGAATAAGGTTCTTACTATGAAGGAGATTGAAAGTAAAATGAATGTTGCACAATCTACTGTAGCAGGCATTGTTATGAGGCTGGAAAAGAAGAAATTGGTAGAAGGGTTTGGAGATCCTTTGGATAAAAGAATAAAAAAGGTCAGGCTCACATCAAAAGGAAAGGAATGTTGTGATGCAGGTCAAACAAATATGGCAAACGCTGAAAAGTATTTGTTGTCAGGTCTGAATGATGATGAAAAAGAACAGTTTAACAGTTTGCTTATTAAAATAATACATAAATTGAAATAAATCCAATGTTCGTAAACAAAACATTATATAATGCCTCATATGAGGCAGTCTTTTTTGTACAAAACAATAGCAAGGTATTAATAGCTTGCTATAAGAATTGGAGGTTAATTATGGAAGAAAAGAATTCACTTGATATTTTTAGTTCAGCTTCTGTTCCGATAGCTGTTTTAAAGAATGCTGTTCCTGCAATAGGTGCAATGCTTATGGTATTGGTTTATAATTTAGCTGATACTTTTTTTATAGGTCAGACCCATAATGACATTCAGGTTGCCGCTATTTCACTGGCGACACCTGTGTTTCTGCTTTTTATGGCTGTTGGTACAATTTTTGGTATAGGCGGAACATCGGTTATATCAAGGTCAATGGGGGAAGGCAATAAGGAATATGCAAAGAAGTTATGTTCTTTCTGTATGTGGGGCTGTGTATTTACAGGAATTTTGATGGCATTGTTTATGGGTGTGTTTATGGATAATATACTTGCTTTGATTGGTGCAAGTAATGACACATGGGATGGTGCAAAGTCATATCTTATGATAGCAATATGGTGCGGTCCTTTTGTATTGATTGCAAATTGCTATTCAAATATACTTCGTGCTGAAGGACAGTCCACTAAGGCAATGACAGGTATGGTTATAGGCAATTTATTGAATGTTATACTTGACCCTGTTATGATACTGGTATTTAAATGGAATATTGCAGGTGCGGCAATAGCTACGGTAATTGGCAATATAGTGGGAGCTGTTTATTATATATTATATTTTATTAAAGGCAATTCAATGTTAAGTATAAATGTAAAAGATTTTACATTGAAAGAAAAAGTATGCAGAAGTGTTCTTTCAATAGGTATACCTGCTTCATTAGGTTCAATTCTTATGAGTGTTTCGTCCATAATTATGAACAGTCAGATGACAGATTACGGAGATATGGCTTTGGCCGGAATTGGCGTTGCAATGAAAGTTACAATGGTTACGGGTATGGTATGTATAGGTTTTGGACAGGGAGTTCAGCCTTTGTTGGGCTTTTGTGTAGGAGCAAAGGCTTGGGAGAGATATAAAAAGGTTATGAAATTTTCCGTTTGGTTTTCTATTATTACGGGAGTTGTATTAACAGCTTTTTGTTATATTTTTTTAGATAGTATTATTAATATATTTTTAACTGATAAGGCTGCTTTTGAATATGGAGTGGAATTTGCCAAAATACTTTTGAGTACAAGTTCTTTATTTGGAATATTTTATGTGCTTATTAATGCTTTGCAGGCAATGGGAGCTTCAACTCCGTCACTGATAGTTAATATAAGCAGACAGGGAATTATTTATATTCCTGCACTGTTTATATTAAAAACATCAGTCGGTATGACAGGGTTAGTATGGGCACAGCCTGTTGCAGATATATTGTCGTTGGCTGTTGCCTTTGTATTGTATATGAAAACATTGAAAATCAAGGAAGAGAATATGATTTAAATATTGATGAAAGATTGTGCATATGTTATGATATGCTGCATAAAACTGACGTTGAAATGCAAAATATAGCATCAGATATGAAAATTGCTCTTGCTTAATAACAGGAATATATGGCAGGTAAGAGTAATTTAATGTTAAATAAAGCAAATAAATATTAATTTTTTATTAAGCCTAAAAAAACTATTGACAATAGGCATAAATAGGAGTAAAATCGTAAAAGATTAGAGTTCTAAGCTTTTTGGGAGGTGATAAGTTGTTTAAAGTAGAAGGTATAGATGTAGGAATAACTCCTTTGCTTTACATAGCTGCTCACAAATGTACTGTGATACATAATGAAATGGTTAAGGAGTTTTCAATTTCGGTTCAGCAGGCTGCGGTTCTTGCTATTATTGAGTTTATGGGTAATGGTGAAATGAATCAGAAAAGACTGAGCGATGAAATGAGTGTAAAGGAATCTTCTGTTTCAAGTATTGTAAAAACTATGGTTAAAAATAATTTTATATACAAGGAACAAAGCAAGAGTGATGGAAGAAACCAGATATTGAAGGCCACAGAAAAAGGAAAAGAAGTCTGTGAAAAGCTTAAAAATACTGCAAAAAGGGTTGAAGAAGAACTTTATGGCCATTTATCAGAAACAGAAAGAGAAGAACTTATAAACATATTAAAGAAATTGGTTTAATTTTAATTAATTTTTAATCTTGTGTTTATTATTACTTAATTATTATAGTTTATACTTAAATTATTATATATTATTATATTAGGAGGTTAATATGAAAAAGTATATTAGGATAACAGCTTTAGTATTGTGTGCAGCAATGCTTGCAGGCTGTGGAGGGAAAAAAGATGATATGTCCATGATGGAGGAGGAAGCTAAGATAACAAGTGTTGAAATAGCAAATCCTACACTTAATACTGTAAAGGATGAATATATGTATTCAGGTACAATACAGGCAGCAGAAACCGTTGATGTATCTGCTAAGGTATCAGGTACGGTTGAAGCTACATATTATGAAGTTGGTGATACGGTAGCTAAGGGTGCAGTTCTTTACAGGATTGATGATACAGATTATCAGAACAGCTTAAAGAGTGCGCAGGCATCATTAACAACTGCCAATGCAGGAGTTCAGTCTGCAAAGACAGGTGTTGATACAGCAAACGGTGCTACAATGAAGACACAGCTTGAAAGTGCCAAAAATTCTATTACATCAGCAGAAACAAATCTTGAAAACAGCAAGAAGTCTTTAGATGATGCTGAAATTTCCATTACAAATGCTCAGACAAATTATGACAAGGCAAAGAGTGATTATGACATTAACAAGCAGCTTTATGAAGTAGGAGGTGTTTCAGAGGATACTCTTGATACATACAGAATTTCTTATGAGCAGGCAGAAAATGCTTTAACAACAGCTCAAAATTCAAAAACTAAGGCAGAGCTTGCAGTAAAGAATGCTGAAGATACTCTTTCACAGGCTAAGACTACATATGATATTCTTTCAAAGGAAACAACTGCTGAAAATGCTAGAAAAGCAAAGGACAGCCTTAATTCAGCACAGGCTTCACAAAAGTCAGCTTCCGTAGCTGTTGACAATGCAAAGCAGCAGATTGCATATTGTACGGTAACAAGTCCTATAAGCGGTACTGTTCTTTCAAAAAATGTTACTACAGGTGCTATGGCAAGTGGTGTGGGTTATCAGATAGTAGATTTAACATCTCTTAACGTGGAGGTTAATGCCTCTGAACAGATTGCAACAAGTGTTATGGTAGGAGATGCTGTTACTATTAATATTCCATCTATGTCAACTGACGGAACATTTACCGGTTCAATTACGGAAATTCCACCGGGAGCAAATTCTGATGGTACATATACTATAAAGATTAACATTCCTAATACAACAGGCGAATTAAAGGCAGGTATGTTTGCAGAGGTTTACTTTGCCAAGTCTACAAGTGACAATGCTGTAATTGTTCCTAGAGACGCTGTAATGGATAATAACGGCGAGGAATATTATGTATATGTTGCTGATGGAAATACAGCTAAGAAGATTGAAGTAACTGTAGGTATTGATACAGGAGATACTATTGAAGTAACATCAGGACTTACTATTAATGACAAGGTTGTTGTTAAGGGTCAGACTTATCTTGCTGACGGTGACGCTCTTAATATAGTATCAGATAATGGTGTTGATGTTGAGCCTGTTACCGAAGCAACTACAGCTCCTGCTGACGGCAAGGAGGCTAAGAAGAAATGATAAAAGTTTGTATTAAAAGAACTGTTACCACTATTATGATGACATTGGTTGTCTTACTTGGTGGTGCAATAGCATACAACAGCTTAGACCTTGCAATGACTCCGGACATTGACCTTCCCGTAGCCCTTGTAAGCTGTACATATACAGGTGCTGCACCTGAGGAAATGGAAGATTTGGTAACTAAACCTATTGAAGAATCTCTTGCAACAATTACAGGTGTTGATGAAATTACATCAAGGTCATCAAACGGTTCATCAATCGTTGTTGTACAGTTTGTAGACGGTACAGATATTGATAATGCTACAAACGATATGAGAGATAAAATCGACAGAGTTAAGAGTCAGCTTCCTGATGATGCTGATGATCCGACTATTATGAAGATGGATATTAATGCTCAGAGTATTAATGTCGGTGTTACCAGTGATAAGTATGATGTAGATACACTTTATAACTTACTTGATGAAAATGTAACTTCTACTTTTGAAAGAATTGATGGTGTATCATCAGTATCATTAAGCGGTGGTGAAGACACAGAGGTTAGAATAATTGTAGACCAGAACAAGATGGAAAATTATGGTATTACAATGAATGGTATTGCTTCTGCTCTTTCTGCAGAAAATATTAACCTTCCATCAGGTGATTTGAAGCAGGGTAATATTGATATTTCACTTAGAACTGTGGGTGAGTATGAAACTGTTGAAGATATTAAAAATACATTTATCACCACAAGAGACGGCAATAACATAATGATTAAGGATATTGCCGAGGTTAAGGAAATGAAAGAGGATAAGAATTCTAAAGCTCTTATCAACGGTAAAGAGGGTTGTATTTATTCTTTATCAAAGCAGAGTGATGGTAATATTGTAGATGTTACAGACAATATTGTTAAGACTATGGATAAAATCCAAAAGCAGTATCCTGATTTTGAGCTTACATTGCTTACTGATACTGCAGATTATATTAAGCTTTCTCTTAATAATATGGTATCTACAGCATTCCAGGCTGCTATTATTGCCGTACTTGTACTTTTAATTATGCTTAGAAGTTTAAAGATGGCTCTTATTATCGGTGTTTCTATTCCTACATCTATATTTGCGACTTTTGGACTTATGTATTTGACAGGCATGTCATTAAATATGATGTCCCTTGGTGGTGTAGTTATTGCCATAGGTATGTTGGTTGATAACTCAGTTGTTGTACTTGAAAACATATTTAAGAAAAAATCTGAGGGTATGAGTGGTCCTGATGCTGCATATTATGGTACTTCTGAAGTATCTATGGCTATTGCGGCATCTACACTTACAACCGTAGCCGTATTCCTTCCTCTTACATTTATGAGCGGTACAATGGGTCAGTTAATGAAGGAAATATCATATACTGTTTGTTACGCACTTGGAGCTTCATTGCTTGTTGCCCTTACATTTGTTCCTATGGCATCAGCAGTTCTTATGCGTCACGAGGATAAGACCGGCGGCAATGGCTTATTCAGTAAAATTGTAAGTAAGGTTGATTTTGTGGTTGGTAAATTCCTTGATAAAATGGATTCCGGTTACTCAAGGCTTATTGTAGCATGCTTAAATCACAGAATTAGAAGCTGTGCTATAATTATTGCTATATTTATAGCTTCCCTTTGCTGTGTACCTTTAGTTGGTTCAGACCTTATGGCATCTACCGATGAAGGTGCTGTAACAATAACAGCAACTATGCCTAACGGTACTGACTACGAAACCTGTGAGGAAATGCTTAATACACTTCTTGACAGAATAGGTGATGTACCTGAAATGCAGAAGATGAATGCACAGGTAGGCGGCGGCAGTATTCTTAGTACAGGTACAACTGTTACAATTTCTTACGATATTGGTGATAAGGAAGACAGAAAGAGAAGTACAGAAGAGGTTGCTAAAGATATAGAGTCTAAGCTTCAGAATATTGCAGGCTGTGAAATTGAAGTAAGTGATGAAGGTTCTTCAATGGGTTCTATAGGCGGCAGTGGCTTTGACCTTCAGATTAAGGGTGATGACAACGATACTCTTAGAGAAATCAGTGATGACTTAATTGCTGAAATTTCTAATATTCCTAATGCAAAGAATGTAGAATCATCACTTGATGATGCTTCAAGTGAGGCTAGTATTGTAATTAACAGAGCAAAGGCTGCTCAGTACGGACTTACTACAAGAGCTATTGCAAGTGCAGTTAGTACAGCAAATACAGGTTCTGTTGCAACAGAATATAAGACAGGCGGCACTGAAATTGATGTAAGAATTATGTATCCTGATGATAAGATTGAATATATTAAGGATTTAAATAACCTTAATATTACAAATTCACAGGGAATATCAATTCCTTTAACAGAGGTTGCTACTATCGAAATGGGAGAGAGTGCCTTAACAATCGAAAGAGAAAATCAGCAGAAATATATTGAAATTACAGGTGAAATTCAAGGTCTTGATACATCAGCTCAGCAGGCTCAGGTACAGACAGTTCTTGACAACTATGTATTTCCGGAAGGCTACAGCTATGAGTGGGGCGGCATAATGGAAATGATGGCTGAAACTTTCTCAAGTCTGTTTACTTGTATTATTGTAGCTATTATACTTGTATATATGGTTATGGCTTCACAGTTTGAGTCATTTGTATATCCATTTATCATTATGTTTTCAATGCCTATGGCTCTTACAGGTGGTATCTTAGGTCTTTTAATTACAGGTAATTCACTTACGTCAACAGCTTATATGGGTTTGATTATGTTGGTAGGTATGGTTGTTAACAATGGTATTGTACTTGTTGATTATACAAATCAGCTTCTTGAAAGAGATGACAATCTTGGTGTAAATGATGCTCTTGCAATGGCAGGACGTTCAAGATTGAGACCTATTCTTATGACAACTCTTACTACAGTTATAGGTATGGTTCCTGTAGCTCTTGCTATTGGTTCAGGTATGGAGTCAAATCAGGCTATGGGTATTGTAATTGTATTTGGTCTTACTATTGGTACAATGATTACACTTGTGTTTATACCTATCCTGTATTCAGGTGTAAACTCAATTAAGAACAGAATTAGAAGAAATAAAAACCGTAAGCGTAGGGTTTCTGCAAAGGATGACGCTAAAAAGGCAAGAAGAGACGCCAAAAAAGCATTTAAGAAAGGAGTAGTGACTAATGAATAGAAAAAGAGTAATCTGCGGCATAATGGCAGCTGTAATGCTTATGCCTGCCTATAGTACTTCTGCTGCCGTAAAGAGCAAAATATCAGAGATAAGTTCCGAAAGAAGAACTATCGGAAGTACTGCAACAGGCGATAATTACGATACACTTAATGAGGTGACGGACTTAACTGTTGATCAGGCGGTTGAAAAGGCTATTAACTACAGCAGAACACTTAAAAATATTGATGAAAATGTTGAAATAGCAGAGGTTAATGAAAAAGTAACAAGATATGCTTGGCAGGCAACAGATGATTCAACATCATCTGTCGCCTATTCAATTACATTAAGACAGCTTAGAGATAATCTTAAAAATTATGAAAACAATAAGGAAGTAGAAAAGAAGAGTATTGAATACAATGTCAAGAAACTTTTCTACGGTCTCAAGGACGCTGAAAACAGTATTGCTTTATATGATAAGCAGATTGAATTAAGCAAAAGACAGCTTGAAATATATAAAGTTATGATAAAAGTGGGCAAAATGAGCCAGGTTGAATATGATGCAAAGGTTACTGAATGTGAAAAGCTTGAAGCAAGTAAACTTAGTATTGAGAATTCTTATGACGCAGCATTCAGAACATTAAATCAGCTTATGGGAACAAATGTTAATGCCAAGTATAATATTATAATCGAAGATATGGAATTTAACCCTGTAAGCAGTGAGTTAAATCTTAATGGTGCTATTGCAACAGCTCTTGCAACTAATCAGTCCTTAAAGGAGCTTTCTGATTCTACTGAGCTTGCAAAGTATACAAAGGATACATATTATTACAGAGGAATTACAGGAGAGACCAACAGTGACAAGGAAAGCATTGATTCTCAGTATGCTCAGGCTACAAGAGGACTTGAGGATGCGAAAACTAATCTTGTTACACAGATAAACGGTATCTATGATGATATAAAAAATGCAGAAAGCGAATATAAGCAGAATGCTGCTGATTTAAAGGATAAGAATGCTCAGCTTGCAGTTATGGAAACTCAGTTAAGCTTGGGTAAGACAACTCAGATTGAGGTGGACGCATATAAGCTTTCAATTGAACAGCTTGAAGCTGAAATTGAATCATCAGTTCGTTCCTATGATTTGCTTTTATGTCAGTTTAATAACTCTGATTTAATTTATTAATTATATATGCTATTGAAAAAACTCTGCTTTTGGGTTATACTAAAAGCAGAGTTTTTTAATTAAGGAGTTGTTATATTATGATTAAAATGGTTATATCTCCGGAATATTTTGGAAACAATGATAAGGAAAGTGACATAAAGACACAATTAAAAACATTAGGAGCTTATGATATAAATATAGATAATGAAAGTGGTTTTGTTACGGCTTTAATGACACAGGAAAAATATGAAAGATTTGTTTTAAGTTTAAGAGAAAGGGTAGAGAAAGCAGCAGACGGAATATCTGACAGATATACAGGAGTGGATTATGTGGAATATAATCCTGATTACACTAAATTTAATGTAAAAATAAGTAATTTAACTAAAAAAGAAAGGAAAGCCATTGTTTTTGACTTGCTTATGGTTAGCGCAACTTATCAGGTTATAAGCGGTATTCCTCAGTCAGAAGCATCGGTTAAAGTGAATTTCTATAACAGAGATAAATGTCTTGTTGATTGTATTGACACCTCAAAAGCAGGGGAGAAGTAAAATGAAAAAAATAAAATTAATGCTGTTATTAATAATTGCTTTAGTAACATGCGGATGTATAAATTCTAAAAATACAATAGGAAATAATATTGCAGATGTAGGCAATAGGGTTCATTTTATTGATGTGGACCAGGGAGACAGCATTCTTGTGGAAAGTGATGGAGAATATATGCTGGTTGATGCAGGTGAGGAGAATAAAGGTGATGTAGTTGTTGATTATATAAACAGCTTGGGAATAAGCTGCTTGAAATATGCTGTTGCAACTCATCCCCATTCTGATCATATAGGCGGTATGGATGATGTTATAAATAACATTGATGTTCAGAACATTATAATGCCTGATGCTGTTACTACTACCAAGTGTTTTGAGAATATGCTTGACGCTGCTGAAAATAAAAATGTTAATGTTATTGAAGCTATAGCGGGAAACAGCTTTGAACTTGGAAATTTTAATTGTACAATAGTTGGTCCGATAAATGAAAGTGAAGATATGAATAACAATTCTGTTGTTATTAAGCTTACATATGGAGAGGATAAAATTTTACTGACAGGTGATTGCAGTAAGGCAGAGGAGAGAGATATTGTAAACAGCGGAGCAGATATTTCTGCTGATTTATTGAAGGCAGGACATCATGGCAGTTCAACCTCCGGTACGGAAGAATTTATAAAATCGGTTAATCCCGGTGCTGCTGTAATAAGTTGTGGCAGGGATAATGATTATGGTCATCCTCATAAAGAAACAATGGATACCTTTAATAAGCATAATATTGAAGTTTACAGAACCGATACAATGGGTACAATAGTTGCTGATTGCAGCGGTAATGGCATTAGTATTAAATCCGAAAATAAAACAGAAATGGTTGCAGAGAATGAGGATAATAAAAATTATGATATAGAAAATAAATATATTTTAAATACAAGATCCAAGAAATTTCACAAACCTGACTGTGGCAGTGCCAATAATATAAAAGATAAAGAGGAGTATACGGGAAGTGCTGAGGAACTTAAAAGTATGGGTTATTCTCCTTGTGGTACCTGTAAGCCGGAGTAAAATTGTATATGAGTATGCAGGAAAGAGGATATAATGATTTTACACCTTGAATGTTGAAAAACAACAACATTCAAGGTGTATTTTTTGGGTATGAATTTTATAATATTTGCAAGGTATATGCAAATTGAAAAAAATAAGTACAATATAACAGTCATTCTGCTTTCAAAGCATTATTAATAAATTATTTTAAATTAAATTTAATATCAATTTGATTTAGGAGGTCTTTCGCCAAAGTATTGGTAATAATCCGTTTTAACATTGCCGTTAAAAAGCTTTCTTTTTTTGTCTGCCTTTTTGCCATATAGCTTTTCAAAGCCTTCATGTGAGGTAATAAAATATGCTGACCATGTTTTGTTATGTCTGAACAAATTGCCCATATCAGTATAAAGTCTTTCTACATCGGCTAAATTACCCATTCTTTCAGCATATGGAGGATTAGATACACATACTCCGTAATTTCCAGGCAGATGAAGTTTATTAAAAGGTATTTGCTTAAATGTAATACAGTCGTCAACTCCTGCATTTTCTGCATTTACTTTAGCAATTTCTATAGCATGAGCATTTATATCGGAGCCGTATATTTTTAGGTCAATATCATAATCAATAGCTGAATAGGCTGCCTTTCTTTCCTCCTGCCAGATTTCTTTGGGAATAAACTCCCATTGTTCAGCTGCAAATTTTCTGTTGAGCCCCGGAGCAATATTTCTGCCTATAAGAGCTGCTTCAATTGGTAATGTACCTGACCCGCAGCAAGGATCAAGGAATGTTCTGTTTTTTCTCCAGTAGCTAAGCTGAATTAGTGCAGCAGCCATAGTTTCCTTTAATGGTGCAACAACCTGACCGTGTCTGTAGCCCCTTTTATGAAGGGAGGGACCTGATGAGTTTAATGTAATTGTGACAGTGTTCTTTAATAAAGCAGCCTGTATTGTGTACTCTGCACCGATTTTAGGGAAACGTCTTATATCATATTTGGTTTGCATTTTTTTGATTATTGCTTTTTCAACAACAGATTGACAGGCAGGTACACTGGAAAGTGTGGATTTAAAGGATTTACCTGTTATAATAAAGTTTGCGGATTTAGGAATCAGTTCGTCCCATGGAAGCTCAAAGGTTTGGTCAAAAAGCTCTTCAAATGTAACAGCCTGAAAACGTCCTATAACAATAAGAACTTTATCTGCTGAACGCAGCCATAAATTAGCTTTTGCAATTCCTCTAAAGTCTGAGGTAAATTCCACATAACCATCTGAAACCGATATATTTTCAAAGCCCAAATGCTCAATTTCTCTTTTGACAACAGCCTCTAAGCCGAAGGTTGTTGTTGCCTGAAGCTTAAACTTTTTCATATTATTCTCCCGTTTATTAAAAAATATTATTATTTTGCCGTTTATAGTAACAGTATAACTTTTTTTTGGTTTTTTTGCAATTAGAAATTGCATATTTTACAAAAGTGTTGTATACTAAAAATGAGTTTATTTAAAATTATAAGAGGTTTAATATGTATAAATTATTAAAAACAGAGGGCTGTGCAAAAAGAGGGCAGCTTGAAACTGTTCATGGTACTATACAGACACCTGTATTTATGAATGTAGGTACAGCAGCAGCTATAAAAGGTGCTGTGTCAACTGAGGATTTACAGAATATAAAATGCCAGGTAGAGTTGTCTAATACTTATCACCTCCATTTGAGACCCGGAGATAAGATTGTTAAAAAGCTTGGCGGACTTCATAAATTTATGGTATGGGATAAGCCTATACTTACCGATTCAGGCGGATTTCAGGTGTTTTCACTTACAACACTCAGAAAAATAAAGGAGGAGGGTGTATACTTTAACTCCCATATTGACGGACATAAAATTTTTATGGGTCCTGAGGAAAGTATGACTATACAGTCAAATCTGGCATCAACTATTGCCATGGCATTTGATGAATGTCCTCCTGCTCTGGCAGACAGAAGCTATATTCAAAAGTCTGTTGACAGAACAACACGTTGGCTTGAAAGATGTATTGCTAAAATGAAGGAGCTTAATTCACTTGATGATACAATTAATAAGTATCAGCTTTTATTTGGTATTAATCAGGGTGGTATACTTAATGATATAAGAATTGAGCACGCAAAAAGAATAAGTGAGTATGATTTGCCGGGCTATGCTATAGGCGGGCTTGCCGTAGGTGAAACTCACGAAAAAATGTATGAAGTAATTGAAAATGTAGTGCCATATTTGCCTAAGAATAAGCCTACATATTTGATGGGTGTGGGAACTCCTGCCAATATTCTTGAGGCTGTTGACAGGGGTGTGGATTTTTTTGATTGTGTATTGCCTGCAAGAAACGGCAGACATGCTAATGTATATACAAACAGGGGTAAATTAAATCTTTTAAATGCAAAGTATGAGCTTGATGATACTCCTATTGACAATGAGTGTCATTGTCCTACCTGTCAGAAATACAATAAAGCTTATATAAGACATCTTTTTAAAGCAAAAGAAATGCTTGCTATGAGATTGTGTGTTATTCATAACTTATATTTCTTTAACAATATGATGGAGGAAATAAGAAATGCTCTTGATGAGGGCAGATTTAAAGAATATAAAAAAATGAGGCTTGAAGGCTTCCTTGAAAATGATAAAAAATAATCTGTTAATTTAGAAAGGAAATAATTATGGCTATTAAAAGAATTTTTGTAGAAAAGAAAAAAGGCTGTGATATTGAAGCAAAGCAGCTTCTTGAAGATGTAAAAGAAAATCTTGGTGTTTCTGCTTTGGAGGATTTGAGAATTTTAGTTCGTTATGACGTTGAGGGAATGAAAGAGGAAAATTTTAAGATTGCAGAAAAAACAGTTTTCTCTGAACCTCCGGTTGATACAATTTACAGTGAGAGTTTTCCTGTTGCTGAGGATGAAATTTTCTTTGGTATGGAATATCTTCCGGGCCAGTATGACCAGAGAGCTGACTCAGCTATGCAGTGTATACAGATTATAGGCAGAAATTATGATGCACTTATTGCCTGTGCTAAAATTTATGTTTTAAAGGGTGCATTGTCTGTTGAAGATGTTGAAAAGATTAAGGGCTATTGTATTAACCCTGTTGATTCAAGAGAAGCATCAACAGAAAAGCCTGTAACTTTAAAAATGCAGTTAAATATACCTGAAAGTGTTGATACGTTGACAGGTTTTATTGATAAGAGTGAAGAAGAGCTGCTTGCTTTAAGAGCTGAAATGGGACTTGCCATGAGTGATGCTGATATTATTTTCTGTCAGCAGTATTTCAGGGACACTGAAAAGAGAGATCCAAGTATTACTGAAATTAAGGTAATTGATACTTACTGGTCTGATCATTGCAGACACACAACATTTGCTACAAACATTACAGAGGTTAAGTTTGAAGACGGCAAGTATAAAAAGGTAATTGAAGATGCATATAAGCTTTATCTTGATTTAAAGAAGGAATTGGGCAGGGAAAACAAGCCGCAGTGCTTAATGGATATAGCAGTTATGGGTATGAGAGCATTAAAGTCTCAGGGTAAGCTGGAGAACTTTGATGAGTCTGAGGAAATTAACGCATGTAGTATAGTAGTTCCTGTTGATGTTGACGGTAAGAGAGAGGACTACCTTATTATGTTTAAAAATGAAACTCATAACCATCCAACGGAAATTGAGCCTTTTGGTGGTGCTGCAACTTGTATTGGCGGCTGTATCAGAGATCCTCTTTCAGGAAGAAGCTACGTATATCAGGCAATGAGAGTAACAGGTGCAGGTGACCCTACCGTTCCCGTAAAGGATACTATTCCAGGTAAGCTGCCTCAATCTAAGCTTGTGCGTTCTGCAGCCCACGGTTACAGCTCTTACGGTAATCAGATTGGTCTTGCTACAGGTCAGGTTGCAGAAATATATGATGAAGGTTATGTTGCAAAGAGAATGGAAATCGGTGCAGTAATTGCTGCGGCGAAAAAATGTGATGTCATAAGAGAAAGACCGGCTAAAGGCGATGTTATTATTTTAACAGGCGGCAGAACAGGAAGAGATGGCTGCGGCGGTGCAACAGGCTCTTCTAAGGAGCATAATGAGGAATCTATACTTACTTGTGGTGCAGAAGTACAAAAGGGTAATGCACCTACTGAAAGAAAGATACAGAGATTATTCAGAAATTCCGAAGTCAGCAGAATGATTAAAAGATGTAACGACTTTGGCGCAGGCGGTGTTTCGGTAGCTATTGGTGAGCTTGCAGAAGGTCTTGAAATTAATCTTGATTTGGTACCAAAGAAATATGAAGGTCTTGACGGCACAGAGCTTGCTATTTCCGAATCTCAGGAAAGAATGGCTGTAGTTGTTGATCCAAGTAATGCAGATAAGTTTATTAAGTTTGCCAATAAAGAAAATCTTGAAGCTGTAGTTGTTGCTGAGGTAACGGATGACAGAAGGTTAAAGATGTTCTGGAACGGTAATGATATTGTAAATATTTCAAGAGATTTCCTTGATACCAATGGTGCTGCACAGTATACTAAGGTTGCTGTCAAATCTCCTGCTGATAAGCCTGTTAAGAAGGAAACAAGCGGTAATATTAAGGAAAAATGGCTTGAAAATCTTTCTGACTTAAATGTTGCCTGCCAGAAAGGTCTTTCCGAAAGGTTTGATTCAACTATTGGTGCAGGTACTGTACTTATGCCTTTCGGCGGTAAAAATCAGTTGACACCTATTGAGGCAATGGCAGCAAAGGTTCCTTTATTAAAGGGTGAAACTACAACTGCAACTCTTATGAGCTATGGATATAATCCTAAGGTTGCTAAGTGGAGTCCTTTCCATGGTGCATTATATGCTGTAGTAGAATCTGTTGCAAAAATAGTTGCAGCAGGAGGTAATTATAATTCATGCAGACTTACATTCCAGGAATATTTTGAAAGACTGGGAGATGCTCCTGAAAGATGGGGAAAGCCTTTTAGTGCTTTACTTGGCGCTTTGGTTGCACAGATGAAGCTTGGAACTGCTTCCATTGGCGGTAAGGACAGTATGTCAGGTACTTTTAAGGATTTGGATGTTCCTCCGACGCTTGTTTCATTTGCTGTTGATGTTTCAGACGTTAATACTATTATTTCGCCTGAATTTAAGACTATTGAAAGTTTAATTGTTAAGCTTACAACAAGATATGATGAAAATGATTTACCTGATTTTAATGAGCTTATTAAGAATTTTAAGATTGTAAGCAAGCTTATAAAGGAAAAGAAGGTTATTGCTGCTTCAACTATTGGTCAGGGCGGTGTTGCTGCTTCTGTCAGCAAAATGGCTTTTGGTAACGATATTGGTATTGAAATTAACGATGATGATTTATTTAACTACAGCTATGGTTCATTTGTGCTTGAAATACCTTATGATGAGGATACAATTAAAGAATTATTGAAGGGATATAACTATAAGATAATTGGTATGACTACAGAGGAGGACTGCTTTAAAGTTAATGGTGAAATAATTACCATTGAAGAAGCAAAGAGAACATGGTTCAAACCGTTGGAGAAGATTTTTCCAACTAAGCACTATTCAAGCTATGATACAAGTGATATTGCCATTAAGCATTTTGAGATAACAACAAAGAAGCATACAGGCAAGGGAATTGCTGCACCAAGAGTATTTATACCTGTGTTCCCGGGTACTAACTGTGAGTATGATACAAAGAGGGCTTTTGAAAAGGCTGGTGCTGTTGCAGATACTCTTGTAATAAGCAATTTAAAGAAAGAGTGGCTTGCCGAAAGTATTGATAAAATGGTTGAAATGATTAATAACAGCCAGATTATTATGATTCCGGGTGGTTTCTCTGCCGGTGACGAGCCTGAAGGTTCAGGTAAGTTTATTGCTGCAGTATTTAGAAATCCTGAAGTAAAAGAGGCTACAATGAATCTTCTTAAAAACAGAGATGGTCTTATGTTAGGTATTTGTAATGGCTTCCAGGCTCTTATTAAACTTGGATTAGTTCCTTATGGTGAAATAAGAAATATGGAGGACAATTCCCCAACACTTACATTTAATACAATTGGTCGTCATGTATCTTGTCTTGCTGATACTAAGATTATTTCCAACAAGTCACCTTGGTTATGGAATACTGCTGTAGGTCAGGTACATAGAGTTGCTTTCTCTCATGGTGAGGGCAGATTTATGGCTGATGAGGCTACAATTAAAGCTCTTGCCGAGAATGGACAGATTGCAACACAGTATGTAAATGAGTACGGTAATCCAACATATGATATTAAGTATAATCCAAATGGTTCAGTTTATGCAATTGAGGGTATTACAAGCCCTGATGGCAGAATTTTAGGCAAGATGGGACATTCAGAAAGAATTGGTAAGGGTGTATTTACTAATGTTCCGGGTGAAAAGGATCAGAAGATATTCTTATCAGGTGTTGAGTATTTTAAATAAAAAATTTTAGAGGTCTGAATAAATCAGACCTCTTTTGAATATCATAATCAGGTGAGAGCAGATCAGATATATATTTTGCATAATTTAAATGTAGTTAGTTGGAAAAAATTGTAATATATTGATAAATATTAAATTTTTATAGTAATTTTGAAAAAAAATGTTTAAAGATTTAAAATTTTATGATATAATATTAAATAGTTGATGTTATGAAATAACTGTCACAAAAGATTGTTATATTTATAACATACTTATACTATTTTCTAATTTTATTTTTTAGGAGGAAACAAAAAATGGTTAAAGTTGCTATTAATGGTTTTGGTCGTATTGGCAGACTTGCTTTCAGACAGATGTTTGCTGCTGATGGTTATGAAGTTGTTGCTATTAATGACTTAACTGCACCTAAGGTGTTAGCTCACTTATTAAAGTATGATTCAACTCAGGGTAGATTTGACGGTACTGTTGAAGCAAAGGAATCTTCTATTGTTGTAAACGGTAAGGAAATCGAAATCTACAAAGAGGCTGATGCTGCTAAGCTTCCTTGGGGTGAGTTAGATGTAGATGTTGTACTTGAGTGTACTGGTTTCTATACATCTAAGGATAAGGCTGCTGCTCATATTACTGCAGGTGCTAAGAAGGTAGTTATTTCTGCTCCAGCAGGTAACGACTTACCTACTATCGTATTCAGCGTAAACGAGGGTACATTAACTGCTGATGATAAGATTATCTCTGCTGCTTCTTGTACTACTAACTGTTTAGCTCCTATGGCTAAGGCTCTTAATGAGTATGCTCCAATTCAGGCAGGTATTATGTCTACTATTCACGCTTATACCGGTGACCAGATGACTCTTGACGGTCCTCAGAGAAAGGGTGACTTGAGAAGATCTCGTGCAGCTGCTGTTAATATCGTTCCTAACTCAACCGGTGCTGCTAAGGCAATTGGTTTAGTTATTCCTGAACTTAACGGTAAGTTAATCGGTTCTGCTCAGAGAGTTCCTGTTCCTACAGGTTCTACTACTATTCTTACTGCTGTTGTTAAGGGCAGTGATGTAACTGTTGAAGGTATTAATGCTGCTATGAAGGCTGCTTCTTCTGCTTCTTTCGGTTACAATGAAGATGAAATTGTATCTTCTGATATTATTGGTATCACTTTTGGCTCATTATTTGACGCAACTCAGACAATGGTTAATAAGATTGATGACGATTTATATGAAGTTCAGGTTGTTTCTTGGTATGATAACGAAAATTCTTATACCAGCCAGATGGTAAGAACAATCAAGTACTTTGCTGAATTAAACTAATTTATTAATTTAATTATATGCATAAATTAAGAGGGTGCTGCACTTTATTGTGCAGCACCCTCTTAAACTTTATGTATTAAATTTGGTCTAAAGCCTGTTGAATATCTGCAATAATATCTTCTGCATTTTCGATACCTACTGACATTCTGATAAGCTCAGGTTTAACTCCGCAATCAGCTAACTGTTGGTCTGTAAGCTGTCTGTGAGTTGAGGATGCAGGATGAAGAACTCCTGTTCTTGCATCTGCAACGTGGCAAACAATATTTGCAAGCTTTAAGCTGTCCATAAACTTGACTGATGCTTCTCTTCCTCCCTTTGGTCCAAAGGCAATAACACCACTGCAACCATTTGGAAGATATTTGTTGGCAAGGCTATAATCTGAACAGGATTTTAAACCAGGATAGTTTACCCACTCAATTTTATCGTTATTTTCAAGATATTCTGCAACCTTTAAGGCGTTTGAACTATGTCTTTCCATTCTTAAATGAAGAGTTTCAAGACCTAAATTGAGTAAAAAGCAGTTCATAGGAGCCGGTGTGGAACCTAAATCTCTCATTAGCTGCACTCTTGCTTTTGCGATATATGCTGCTTTGCCAAAATGTTCTGTATAAACTACACCATGGTAGCTTTCATCAGGTGTTGTCATTTCAGGAAATTTTCCGCTTTCTGCCCAGTCAAAATTGCCGCTGTCAATAATTACGCCGCCAAGAGATACTGCATGACCATCCATATACTTTGATGTTGAATGAATAACAATATCAGCACCAAATTCAATAGGTCTGCAAAGTATAGGTGTAGGGAATGTGTTATCAATAATAAGAGGAATATTGTTGCTGTGAGCAAGCTCAGCAAACTTTTCAATATCCAATACCTTTAATGCCGGATTTGCAAGAGTTTCGCCAAAAACAATCTTTGTGTTAGGTTTGATTAATTTTTGTAAATCTTCAAGGTTTGTATCAGGATCAACAAAAGTAACATCAATACCAAACTTTTTTAATGTTACAGATAATAAATTAAATGTACCGCCATAAATTGTAGTAGAGCTTATAATATGGTCTCCAGAGTGACAGATGTTCATTATTGATATAAGTGATGCTGCCTGTCCTGCAGATGTAAGCATTGCACCTACACCGCCTTCTAGATCAGCGATTTTCTTTTCAACTGCATCGGCTGTTGGATTGGCTAATCTTGTATAGAAAAAGCCGTCTGTATTTAAGTCAAATAAATCCCCCATTGTCTGAGTTGATTCATATTTATATGTTGTACTTTGTACAATGGGTACTACTCTTGGTTCTCCATCCTTTGGAGTGTAGCCTGACTGAATACATTTTGTTTCAATTTTCATTTGTATTACCTCCATTTTTCAATATATTTTATAGTACCATAATATTTATACTTTTGCAATAATTAGTTATATGATATAATTATTTATGAGGTGAGTTTAATGTTTTGGTATGAGAGAACAAGAATGATTTTAGGTGATGAGTCTATTGATAAATTAAAAGGGGCAAGTGTAATTATATTTGGCGTAGGAGGAGTAGGCTCTTTTGTTGCTGAGGCTGTAGCAAGGGCAGGTGTGGGTAAAATTACTCTTGTAGATAATGATAAGGTTTCCGTTACTAATATTAACAGGCAGATTGTTGCTTTAAACAGTACTGTCGGAAAAATGAAAACAGAGGTTATGGCTGAAAGAATAAAGGATATAAATCCTGAATGTGATGTTAAGTGTGTAAATGAATTTATTTTGTATGATAATATAAATGATGTAATTAATGAAAAATTTGATTATTGTGTAGACGCTGTAGATACTGTTACAGCTAAGATTGCAATAATAATGAAATGCAATGAATTGGATATTCCTGTTATAAGCAGTATGGGTACAGGAAATAAATTAAATCCTGAAATGCTTGAAGTAACGGATGTTTATAAAACCTCTGTATGTCCTCTTGCAAAGGTTATGAGAAAGGAGCTGAAGGCAAGGGGAGTTAAAAGGCTTAAAGTTTGTTATAGTAAGGAGATACCGGTTACTCCGCTTGAAAGTAACGAGGCTACAAATAAGAGGAGAACTCCGGGAAGTATCAGCTTTGTTCCAAGTGTTGCAGGACTTATTATTGGAGGAGAGGTTGTAAAGGGTATTGTAAATTAATGTTTAAGTGGGCAAAATGCAGACGCATTTTGTCCAGAAAGCTAAGGTAGGAACTACCAAGTTTTCCGTAACCTTGCCTAAAAGCAAGATTACGGAAAGGTTTCTGTCCTCGGTCGGGCGAAGCTCGACCTGCGGATTTTAGTCTGCGATGCTTAAATGCTTATATTTTTTTTGTAGTCTACAATATAAGTACTGTTAATATCGTAAAGGTGAGTAATGCTCGCCCGTAATTAGTAAGCTAAACATTAATTTAAAACTCCTCATCAGGATAGTCTAAGGTATCAAGTAAATCTTTATGACAGTTTTTTGTGGAGAAATATGCACAATGACTACACTTGGGTTCGTCAAGAAATATATTGGGGATTTCCGGCAAGGGCTTGTAATTTGAACAGGTTTTTCTTTTATATATACGCATAATATTACTCCTTTTTATTTTTATATTTATTATTTTAAAATAAAAATGAAAAAATATTCTAATTTGTAAAAAAATTACTTGCATTTATTTTTCTTTAGTGATATAATTACTATGTTAAATGATGTTTCGTAGGAGAGTGGGTTAAGCCCACTCTCGTTTTATATTGTGAAGTGCAAGAAAATAATGCGGTGAATATTAAAACAAAATAAGGAGGAGATTGTTTGCAGGCTAAGGATATTGTTAAGCTTACGGAAGAAGCGGTTATGCCGATATTGGATAGTAAGGGCTTTGAATTTGTGGATTGTGAATTTGTTAAAGAGGGTCCTGACTGGTATTTGAGAGTTTATATTGATAAAGAAGGCGGTATAGGCATTAATGACTGTGAGTTTGTAAGCCGAGCTTTGGATGAAAAGCTTGGTGATGACCTTACTGAGCAGCCATATATTATGGAGGTCAGCTCTCCGGGCATAGACAGAGTATTAAAGAGAGATAGGGAATATATTAAGTATAAGGACAGATTAGTTGATGTTAAGCTTTTTAAGGCTATTGACGGCAATAAGGAGTTTAGAGGTAAGCTTGTAGGTCTTATTGATGATAAGGTAGTGATTAATGCTGAATCAGGAGAAAGACTTGAATTTAATAAAAAAGATGTTGCTGCTACCAGACTGGCTGTAATTTTTTAACATAGGAGGATAATTTAAAAATGGATAGCAAGGAATTAATTTTAGCTTTAGAGCTTGTTGGTAAAGAAAAGGGTATTGACAAGGAAGTTATTTTTGAAGCTATTGAAAATTCATTGGTAACTGCCTGTAAAAAGCTTTACGGCAATTACTCTAATATGAGAGTTGAAATAAACAGAGAAACCGGTGAAATGAGAGCATTTGCACAGAGAGAGGTTGTTGAGGAAGTTGTTGATGACTTTACCGATATTTCTCTTGAAGAAGCAATAGCTTTAAATCCGACTTATGAATTAGGTGATTTTGTTGATAATGATATTACACCTAAAGATTTTGGAAGAAGTGCGGCTCAGAGTGCTAAGCAGATTGTTGTACAAAAGCTGAGGGAAGCTGAAAGAGAAAAAATTTACAACGAGTTTGTTGCAAAGGAAAGAGATTGTGATACTGCTATTGTTGAAAGAACTGACAGCAGAGGTAATGTTATTGTTAAACTTGGTAAAATGGATGCAGTTTTACAGCAGACAGAGCAAATTCCGGGAGAAACATACAATGTTAATGACAGAATTAAAGTTTATATCCTAAAGGTTGTAAAGACCAGTAAGGATCCGCAGATTAAAGTTTCAAGAACTCATTATGAGCTTATTAAGAGATTGTTTGAACTTGAATCACCGGAGGTATTTGACGGTACTGTTGAAATTAAGGGTATTGCAAGAGAGGCCGGCTCAAGAACAAAGATGGCTGTTTATTCAACTGTTGAAGGCGTTGATGCTGTTGGTGCCTGTGTCGGACAGAACGGTTCAAGAGTTGACGCTATTGTAAATGAGCTTCATGGAGAAAAGATTGATGTTATTCCATGGAGCGAGGACCCGGCAGAATATATTAATGCTGCATTAAGACCTGCCAATGTGCTTGCTGTTGAGATCAATGAAAATGAGGAAGAAAAGAGCGCTAAGGTTGTTGTGCCTGATATCCAGCTTTCACTTGCCATTGGCAAGGAGGGTCAGAATGTAAGACTTGCTGCAAAGCTTACAGGCTGGAAAATTGATATTAAGAGCGAATCTCAGGCAAGAGCTACGGAATTTATTGATTTTAATTCTGTTGAAATTGAAGATACAGAGGAATAATTGGCGGGAGGTAATTCTTGATGATTAAAAAGAAGGTTCCCATGAGAAAATGCACAGGCTGTCAGGAAATGAAAAACAAAAAGGAACTTATAAGAGTGGTAAGAAATGATGCAGGTGAATTTTCTCTTGACGCTACAGGGAAAAAGCCCGGCAGAGGTGCCTATGTGTGCAGGAATATTGAGTGTCTTGAAAAAGCCTGCAAAAACAAGGGGCTTGAGCGTTCTTTTAAAACAGCAGTACCTAAAGACCTGTATGAAGAATTGAAAAACCAGATGGAGGAAAGCAATGAATAGAAAATTACGGTCAATGCTTTCACTTTGTCAAAGAGCCGGTAAAATTCTTACAGGAGAGGATACTGTTGAAATTAATATTAAATCAGGAGATGCTTTATTGGTTATAATAGCCGATGATGCATCAGAAAATACAAAAAATAAATTTGAGAATAAGTGTAAATACTATAATATTCAATATTACATTTATTCCACAAAAGAAGAACTAAGCAGTTGTATCGGCAAATATAACAGGTCGGTATATGCAATTATTGATAAGGGTTTTGCAGAGAAAATAGGGGAAGAACTAATTAATTCACTAAAATAGGTTTGAGATGATATTTTCTGATACAAATATGCAGTGTTAAGGAATATCAGCCAAGGCTATAAAAGATTAATTGATTATTTCCTTGAGAATGGAGCTTAGTGATATGATGTAATTGTAGTAATGGTATAACCATATTGTTGATAGGAGGTGTTTCTTTTGTCAAAGACTAGAGTATATGAATTAGCAAAGACATTGGAAATTAGTAACAAAGAGCTGCTTGAAAAGCTAAAGGAAATGGGTATTGAGGCAAAAAGTCATTCAAGTGGGCTTGAAGAAGAAGCCGTAAACAGAGTATTGAATGCATTTTCTGAAAATAAAGTGCCTAAAGCAGAAAAAAAACCAGAGTCTAAGTCTGAAGTAAAGGCTGAAAGAAAGCCTGAACATAAGCAGGATAAAAAGACAGAGCCTAAACAGGAAAAGAAGAATGCACCTAAGCAGGAAAAGAAGGCTGAAAGAAAGCCTGAATCTGAAATTGATATGTTCTCCGGAGATGAGGGGAATTCTAAGAAAAAGAAAAAAAAGAATAAAAAAAATAAGAATAAAAACTTTAATAAGCCTGCACCTGTGGTTGAAGAAAGTACTGAAGAAGATATACTTGAAATACAGATTTCAGACAGTATTACCGTAAAAGATTTAGCTGAAAAAATTCATAGGCCTGCATCTGCTGTAATTATGCAGCTTATGAAAATAGGTGTAATGGCAAGTGCAAATCAGGAAATTGATTTTGAAACTGCCGAAAAGGTTTGTGAAAACTTTGATATTATTGTTGAAAAGGCAGAGGAAATTGATCTTCTTGAAGAAGCATTCAGAGAGGACGTTGACAATGAGACTGATTTAGAGGAAAGACCTCCGGTAGTTGTTGTTATGGGTCATGTTGACCATGGTAAAACATCTTTGCTTGACGCTATAAGACATTCTCATGTAACTGCTAAGGAAGCCGGTGGTATTACTCAGCATATTGGTGCTTATACCGTATCAATTAACGGCAAACCTATTACTTTCCTTGATACACCGGGTCATGAGGCATTTACTGCTATGAGAATGAGAGGTGCTCAGGTAACAGATATTGCCATTTTAGTTGTTGCTGCCGATGATGGCGTTATGCCTCAGACTATTGAGGCTATTAACCATGCTAAGGCCGCAGGTGTTGAAATAATTGTTGCAATTAATAAGATTGATAAGCCCGGCGCTAACCCTGAGAGAGTTAAGCAGGAATTAGTAGAATATGGATTAGTAGCTGAGGACTGGGGCGGAGAAACTATATGTGTACCTGTTTCAGCAGTAAGCAAAGAGGGTATTGATTCTCTTCTTGAAATGATTATACTTGTTGCAGAAATGAAGGAATTAAAGGCAAATCCTAATAAGAGAGCAAGAGGTAATATTATTGAGGCTCAACTTGATAAGGGAAGGGGTGCTGTTGCTACTGTACTTGTACAGAGCGGTACACTTAATGTTGGTGACCCTATTGTTGCAGGTTCTTCCTACGGAAGAATAAGAGCAATGATGAATGATAAAGGACAAAAGGTTAAGAAGGCCGGTCCGTCTATGCCTGTCGAAATTTTAGGTCTTAATGAAGTACCTATGGCAGGCGATATGTTCTATGTTGCTGAGAATGAAAAAAGAGCAAGACAGGTTGCTGAATCTGTAATTGCTAAGGGCAGGGAAGAATTAATAAAGGATACACCTCAGAAAGTTAGTCTTGATGATTTGTTTAATCAAATTCAAAGCGGTAGTGTTAAGGAATTAAATATCGTAATTAAGGCTGATGTACAGGGCTCAGTTGAGGCTGTTAAGCAGAGTCTTGAAAAGCTTTCAAATGATGAGGTAAGAATAAGAACAATTCATGGTGGTGTCGGTGCTGTAACTGAATCTGATGTTATGCTTGCAAGTGCATCAAATGCTATTATTATCGGTTTTAATGTAAGACCTGAGACATCAGCTAAAAATGTAGCTGAGGATCAGAAAGTTGATATCAGATTATACAGAGTTATTTACAATGCCATTGAAGATATAACTGCTGCAATGAAGGGTATGCTTGATCCAGTTTTTGAAGAAAAGATTGTTGGTCATGCTGAAATCAGACAAATTTTCAAGGCAAGCGGCGTAGGTACCATTGGCGGTTCTTATGTTACTGACGGTAAGTTTGTAAGAAATGCAAAGGTTAGAATAATAAGAGATGGCATTGTTGTTTATGATGGTGAGCTTGCTACTCTCAGAAGATTTAAGGATGATGTTAAGGAAGTAAATACAGGCTATGAGTGTGGTTTGCTGTTTAACAAGTTTAACGATATTAAGGAAGGCGACATTGTTGAAGCCTTCGTTATGGAGGAAATTAAGCGTTAATGAAAACTAATAACAGAATGATTCGTATTAATGACGAAATCAAAAAGGAACTTTCTGAAATTATTAGAGCTGATTTAAAGGATCCAAGAGTTGGTGTTATTACTTCTGTACTTAAGGTTGAAACAACTAACGATCTTAAATATTGCAAGGTATATGTAAGCGTTCTTGGTGATGAGGAAAAGAAAAATGAAGTTATGTCAGTACTAAAGGGTGCGGCAGGATTTATTAGAAGCCTTATTGCCAGAAGAATTAATTTAAGAATAACGCCTGAGTTTAATTTTATACTTGATGATTCTTTGGATTATAGCTTTAAAATTGATAAAATTCTTAAAGAAATTAATAGTGATAATTAGGGGGGATTGTATGTACGAAAACTCCATAATTAAGGATATTGAAAATGTACAGACAATATATATTACAGGGCATACAAATCCTGACGGTGACTGTATTGGTTCTACTTTCGGTTTTGCACTTGCCATGGCTAAACTTGGCAAGAAGCCTGTAATACTCCTTGAGGACTATGCTGACAGGTTTAATATATTAGAGGGTAGTGAATATGTGTTTAATGGTGATTATTCACATATAGAGCCTGAAATTATGTTTTCCATAGACTGCGGCAGCAAAGAAAGGATGGGTATTGCCGAAAGTGTATTTGAAAGAGCCGCATATACCTACAATATAGATCACCATATAAGCAATACAGCTTTTGGCAGTGTCAATATTGTAAATGCTGCTGCTTCATCTGCCTGTGAAGTTATATATGAAATTATAAGTCAGTTTGTAGATATTGACAAAGATATTGCAACTGCTCTGTACACAGGCTTACTTACTGATACAGGAGGGTTTAGACACAACTGTACATCGGAAAGAACTCATCAGATTGCAGGAAAACTTGTGGCTTTAGGTGTTGATACTCCTACAATTCACACTAAGTTTTTAATGGAGCATAGTCTTGCTGAGGCAAAAATATTTGCAAGAGCAATCAGCAAAATGGAATTAAAAAATAAAATTGCCTATACCTATGTAACAAAAGAGGATATGGAAGGCTGTGGAGCATCACCTAAAAATCTTGATTCTATAGTTGGATACCTTCTTAATACAGAGGGAGCAGAGGTTTCCTTGTTTGCCAGTGAGCGTGAAAATAATGTTGTTAAGTTAAGCTTTCGTTCTAAAAATATTGATGTAAATGCCATTGCGGCTTTATACGGCGGAGGTGGTCATATACTGGCAGCCGGTGCATCGGCAGAGGGCAATATAAATGATGTTTTAAGTAATGTTATAAGTGAAGTTGAAAGAAAAATGGAATAAAATGATTGATAATAGTTCGATTGTAGGCGTAATTAATATTTATAAGGAAAAGGGTTTTACATCTCATGATGTTGTTAATATAGTAAGAAAGCAGCTTGGAAGGATTAAAACAGGTCATACCGGGACTTTGGATCCTGATGCAGAAGGTGTTTTGCCTGTTTGCGTTGGCAAAGCAACGAAATTAGCGGACTATATTGCAGCGGATATTAAAGAATATAAGGCTGAACTTACATTGGGTATAACTACAACAACAGAGGATATTTCAGGTGACGTTATTGAGGAAAAAGAGGTTAATTGCGGTAGTGATGATGTTATTGCTGCAATTAACAGTTTTGTTGGTGAATATAATCAGAAACCACCCATGTATTCAGCCGTAAAAGTCAATGGCAAAAAGCTTTATGAGCTTGCCAGAGAGGGCAAGGAGATTGAGAGAAAAACTAGACTTATAAATATATATGAAATACGGGATATAAAGGCTTTGGACAAAAAACGATATGAATTTTATGTACTTTGCTCAAAAGGAACTTATATAAGAACTCTATGTAAGGATATTGGTGAAAAGCTGGGTTGCGGCGGCTGTATGTCTGAACTGACAAGAACAAGAAGCGGAAGTTTTTACATTAAGGACAGTATTAAAATTGAAGATTTTAAATCTCTGACATCAGAGGGTAAAATAAATGAATTTTTAATACCTGTTGAAGATGTTTTGTCAAATTATAAAAAAGTACATATTAGTTCCAAGGCTGAAAAATATGTTTTAAACGGAAATAAAATAAGTCTTTCTTATTTAACGGAAAAGGATATTAAATCAGGCGATAAGGTTGTCGCTGTGTTTTCGAATAAAAAAATAGTTGGTATTTATGAGGTAATAGGGGATTTTATAAAACCTATAACTATGTTAATTTAGGGTGATTATATGCAGGTTATTGAAACTGAACAATTTAAGATAAATGAGTTTTCTGCTGTTACAATTGGAAATTTTGATGGTATACATTTGGGGCATCAGGAGCTTATTAAGACTGTACTTAATTATTCAAAAGAATATGGACTTAAAAGTATTGTTTTTTCATTTGATCCCCATCCTGTTGAGTTTTTTGGTAAGAATAACGACTTTAAAACAATGTTTTCTGTTGATGAAAAGAAATATATAATTGATCGTTTAGGTGTTGATATACTTATACGGTATCCATTTAACAGAGAGTTTGCTTCTATGTCACCGGAAATGTTTATGAATTTGCTTGTTAAAAAGACAAATTGTAAAGTGTTGGTGGTGGGAGAAAATTATTGTTTTGGAAAGGACAGGATTGGCAATATTGATACATTAAAAAGGCTTGGTGAAGACAGAGGAATAAATGTTATTGGTATACCAAGAGTAAAAATACATGATGTAAGAGTCAGCAGTACCAGGATAAGAGGTTTAATTAATTATGGAGATATGGAAACAGTAGCTAAACTTCTTAACAAACCCTATTTTGCTATGGGAGAAATAGTACATGGTGATGAAAGAGGCAGAAAAATGAACTTTCCTACCATTAATTTTGAGATACCTTTAAAAAAGCTTTTGCCCCCTGACGGGGTTTATTTTTCAAGAGTGTGGCTTGATGACAAAGTTTATGGGAGTATGTCGAATATTGGCGTTAACCCTACCTTTGGAGGCGAATTAAAAAAAATTGAAACTCATATTTTTGATTTTAATGAATTTGTATACGGAAAAACTGCGATTGTAGGTTTTTACAAAAGAATCAGGAATGAAAGAAAGTTCAGTGATATGAATGAATTAATAAATCAGCTTGAAGATGATAAGGCTGAGTGCAGAAAATATTATGAAGAAGGCATATTGGCAGAATATAAATTATAGAGGTTAATCGTGAAAAATAATAATAAATTTTTAGGTATAGACATAATAAGAGTTATTTCAATGTTCTGTGTTATTTTCCTTCATTGTGCATCTAACAGACTAAGAGTTGAAATGGGTAATACAGGATGGAATATTACAAATATTCTTACATCTTTTGCAACCTGTGGTGTGCCTATGTTTTTTATGATTTCGGGTGCATTGATACTTAGCAGTAAAAATACCTATAGTATTAAGTATACTCTTAAAAACAGGGTTTTGAGACTTATTATACCTATGGCAGTCTGGTCTGTTGTTGCTGTTGTTGTCGGATTATATGCTGACAGTGAGGCAGTTTTAACAGTCGGTAATGTTTGCAGAGAAATAATTAAATTTTTTAACAAGCCTGTTGCGGTACATTTGTGGTTTATGTATTATTTAATTCCGATGTATTTAATATCACCGGCAATAAAGGTTTTTATAGATAATTCTGAGGGTAATGTTATTAAATATATTTTGCTGCTCTGGCTTATTGAGATATTTTCTTTGACGTTAGGCGGCATTGTTAATAATGATACTCAAAAGCTTATTGTAAATATCAGTTTGATAAATAATATTGGATTTATAAACGGATATTTAGGTTATTTTATACTGGGCTGGTACTTATTTAACAAAGATATTCAAATTTCCAATAAATGGCTTATATTAATAATAGCTGCATCTACACTTTTTATTTCAGCAGGTACAAAGATGATAACAGAGTATAACGAATTTTATACTGAAACATTTAAATCTTACAGAAGTATATTTGTTGTAATATTGTCATGCGGAATGTTTTTACTGTTAAATAAAATAAATAAAGCACCGAGAATTTTAATAAAAGTAATTTCAGAACTGGCAACAGTTTCATATGGAGTATATTTATCTCATAATGTTATTATTAATTTATTAAATAAGTGGGGGCTTAAAAATTACAGTATTACAGAAGTGTTTGAAACTTTTTTTATAACTGCATTTTTTTCAATTATATTTATATGGATTTTGAGCAAAATTAAATACATAGCAGTTATTTTTGCCGGCATTAAAAAAAGTTAAAATTATACAAAAAACACTTGCAATTTGTGATGGTATATGTTATCATTATGATTGTGTGTGATAACACAAATATTGTTTTATCCTATGTTCAGAGTTCGGAATCTCCGACCTTCTCTTGACATAAGGAGATTATTAATTTATTTATGGAGGATTTAAAAATGGACAAGAAAGCTATTATTGCAAAGTTTGGCAGAAATGAAGCAGACACAGGTTCACCTGAAGTACAGGTTGCTTTATTAACTGAGAGAATTAATCACTTAACTGAGCATTTAAAGGAGCATAAGAAGGATCACCATTCAAGAAGAGGTCTTTTAAAGATGGTTGGTCAGAGAAAGGGTCTTTTAAATTATATTAAGTCTAAGGATGTTGTTGCATATCGTGAACTTATTGCTGCTTTAGGTTTAAGAAAGTAATTTTTGTGGGTGTCGATTAATCGGCACCCACTGAAAGAAATGCTTGCATTTCTTTCAGTTTAGCTAAGGTAGGGTTGAGTTCTTGATATACAAGAACACAAAACAGCCTCTATCCTAGGAGAAAATGAATTTTTCCTGCGGATTAAAGTCTGCGACGCTTTTGTGTTTAACTGTTCTTAGATTTAAAATTGTTATAGTAGATTTAGTTTATTCACAGTATTAAAGCGTGGTGTTGCACCACGCTTTGTTTTAATTTACAGTTTACATAGATATTTAAGTGAGTAGGGTAATATTTTTAGTTTAAAAATATGTTTATAGTTTGTATAAACCTGTTTTTAAGCTAAAAATTGCCTGAGTTCACTTTGATATATATTTTATCAAGGAGGAAAATTTATGAGTAAGATTTACAAGATGGATTTAGCAGGCAGAGAGCTTTCTGTTGAAATCGGCAAGGTTGCGGAACTTGCTAATGGTGAGTGTATTGTAAGATATGGCGATACAGTGGTTTTGGTAACTGCAACTGCTTCAGAAAAGCCTAGAGCGGGTATTGATTTCTTCCCGTTATCTATTGATTATGAGGAAAAAATGTATGCTGTAGGTAAAATTCCGGGAGGATTTACAAGAAGAGAGGGAAGACCTGCAGAGCACGCTATTTTGACAGCAAGAGTTATAGACAGACCAATAAGACCTTTATTCCCTAAGGATTACAGAAATGATGTTTCTATAAATGCTATGGTTATGGCTGTAGATCAGGATTGTGCTCCTGAAATTTGTGCTATGATTGGTTCTTCTATTGCACTTTCAATTTCTGATATTCCTTTTTATGGTCCTACAGGTTCAGTTTCTGTAGGTATGATTGATGGTCAGTATGTTATTAACCCAACTGCGGAGCAGAAAACATTAAGCAGAATGAACCTTACAGTTGCTTCTACTAAGGAAAAGGTTATGATGATTGAAGCAGGTGCTGATGAAGTAACTGATGAAGAAATGTATAATGCCATTATGTTTGGTCATGAGCAGAACATTGAAATCTGTAAGTTTATTGATGGTATTGTGGCTGAGTGCGGTAAGGAAAAGCACAGTTATGAGGAACATGTAGTAGACCACGATTTGTATGATGCAATTAAGGAATTAATTGGCGATAAGAGAATGGAAGAAGCTGTATTTACAGATATGAAGCAGATCAGAGATGAAAGAATTTCTGATATAGAGGCTGAGTGCTGTGAAAAGCTTTTTGAACAGTTTGGCAATGATGATGAGGTTGAATTTGAGGCTGTAATCGGTGAGGCAATCTACAAGTATGAAAAGGAAACCGTAAGAAGAATGATTTTAAGAGAGCATAAGAGACCTGATGGCAGAGCTCTTGATGAAATCAGACCATTATCAGCTGAAGTTGACGTTCTGCCAAGAGTTCATGGTTCCGGCTTATTCAAAAGAGGTCAGACTCAGGTATTAACAGTTACTACTCTTGGTTCTATGTCAGATGTTCAGAAGTTAGATGGTCTTGATGAGGCCGAAACAAATAAGAGATATATTCACCACTATAACTTCCCTGGTTTTTCTGTAGGTGAAGCTAAGCCTTCAAGAAGTCCGGGCAGAAGAGAAATCGGTCATGGTGCTTTAGCTGAGAGAGCTTTACTTCCTGTTATTCCAGATGAGGAAGATTTCCCTTATGCAATCAGACTTGTATCTGAGGTTTTAAGCTCTAACGGTTCTACATCTCAGGGCAGTGTTTGTGGTTCTACACTTTCACTTATGGCAGCAGGTGTTCCTATTAAGAGACCTGTTGCAGGTATTTCCTGTGGTCTTGTTACAGGTGAAACTGATGATGATTTTATTCTCTTAACAGATATTCAGGGTCTTGAGGACTTCTTTGGTGATATGGACTTTAAGGTAGCCGGTACTCATGAAGGTATTACAGCTATTCAGATGGATATGAAAATTCAGGGTCTTACACCGGCTATTATAAAGGGTGCCATTGAGAATACTCATAAGGCAAGAAATTATATCCTTGATGAGGTTATGCTTAAAGCTATTGCTGAGCCAAGAAAGGAATTGTCTGAATATGCACCAAAAATTGAGTTTGTTCAGATTAATCCTGATAAGATGGCTGAAGTTATTGGTTCTAAGGGTAAGGTTATTAACAGAATTATTGAAGAATCAGGTGTTGATAAGATTGATACTGAGGATGAAGGCAAGATTTATGTAGCATCTGCAAATGCTGCTGCAATTAAGAAGGCTGTTGATATGATTAAGATTATTGACGAAGGTCCTCAGGTTGGAAGAACTTATACAGGTATTGTTACAAGGATTATGAATTTTGGTGCTTTTGTTGAAATTGCTCCTGAAAAGGAAGGTCTTGTACACATTTCTAAGTTAGCTCATGAAAGAGTTGCAAAGGTTGAGGATGTTTTAAATATTGGCGACGTTATTGACGTTAAGGTAATTGAAATTGATTATCAGGGCAGAATTAATCTTTCAAGAAAGGATTGTTTGCCAAAGCCTGAAAAGAAGGAAAAGGTAGAGGAATAATTTAACCTATTCATTAATTTTAATGCTTCAAGCGGCGTTTATTTACTATTGGTAAGGAATATAAACTACTGTGCAATCATGTGCTAAGTACGCAGCATTAGCGAAGTAGGAATATTTTTGATAATTTTAAAAATTTTAAGCTGTCTGAATTTTGTTCGGACAGCTTTTTAAATTTACCTTAATATGAAAAAACTTCAATTATAAAATTTATAGTATTGCAGAAACTATATTTATCAAAACTGCAGTTTTGAATACTTTCATTTTATAAGAGAGGAGGACTTTTATGAATATGAAGGCATTGGATTATACAGCACTTACCCTTGTAATTATAGGAGCAATTAACTGGGGCCTGATTGGTTTTTTTCAGTTTGATCTTGTAGCAACGCTTTTTGGTGGTATGGATTCATGGATAAGCAGGATTATATATGCCTTAGTTGGTTTATCGGGTATATATACACTTACGTTATATGGTAAAATTGATAATGATATGGTAGTAGGAAGTCAACACTAATTAAATGCCGGCGTATAGCCGGTATTTTTTTGATTGATAAAAAATAACAATGAAATATTGCACAAATATGAAATATCTACAATATACTATGGCATATACTGGGAATTTGTATTACAGATTTTACTCATTTTACAAATTTGTTGTTAAAATTGCTAAAAAAATTGGAAAAAAACCTTTACATTAACTAATAAAATGTGCTATAATAGCTTTACAAAGATTAATAATATAGTTTACCTGTTGAGTTAGGATACTTTCTTTGGTAATTATTACAATAGGCGGACGATTATCTGATGGCTTACTTGGAAAATTTTATTTAAAAGAAGTTACAGACTGTTGTTGGCAGATTGAACAAAGCAGTGTTCTGTTGTAGGTTTTGCATTTTGTTGTATGCAAACATTAAGCTATATATAATTAACATATAAATAAAAGGAGGATTTCCATGAAAAAGAACGTTTTAAAGCGTGTTTCAGCTCTTGGTTTATCAATGCTTATGGTAACTAGCCTTACAGGTTGTCCTAACAGTGATGAAGAACCTTTTGATCTTACTTACGGTGACCCTAATGACAAACCGGCTGAGATTTCATTAATGGCAGATACTATCATGACTGAAGAAAATGGCCTTCAGATGGTATGTGATGAATATGAAAAGCAGACCGGTATTAAGCTTGTAATCGAAAAGCCTGATCACGCAAAATACTATGAGAAGGTTACACTTTCTTTCGCAAGTGAGGAGCCAGCTGATATTATTGAAATGGGTTCAACTTACTATCCTGAATTAGCTAACTCCGGTGCTTTGTGGGATATGACTGAAGCTTGGGAAAAGTCAACATCTAACTGTAAGCAGATTGTTGATGAGGATTATGTAAATGCCCTTAAGATTAATGGTGTGCTTTATGGTTTCCCTATGGCAGCAGGTAATGGTACTATTACTTATGTGAGACAGGATTGGTTAGACGAAGCCGGTCTTGATGCTCCAAAGAACTATGATGAGTTTATTGAAATGCTTAGAGCTTTTAAGGCAAGAGGCAATGGTGCTATTCCTATTACAGCAGCAGGTCTTCTTAACACTGAAACTCCATATGACATCTATTTAAGAGAGTTTTATCAGGATGCAACTCCTGACTTCTACAAAGACCCTGAAACCGGAAAGTATGTTGACGGTTTTGCAGAGCCTGAAATGGTTGAGGCTATTACCAGACTTCGTGATGCTTATCAGGAAGGTTTAATTGATGCTGAAATCGTAACTAATAAGACTTCTACATGTAGAGATAAGCTTGGCTCCGGTTTAGTTGGTGCTTTTAACTACTGGGCAGGTATGTGGTCATTAAAGTTACAGAGATCTATGAATGAAGGACAGCTTACAGCTATTCCGCCTATTGAAGAGACAGGTGGTTATACAGAGAGAGTTCCAACCGCTATGGCAATGTCTATTTACGCACCAAATAAGGCTGCTGTATTTGAGCATTTCCTTATGTACTCACATGACGGCGGTGAAGGTCAGATGTTATTTACTCATGGTGTTAAGGATGTACACTATAAGTATAATGCTGACGGTTCCTGCGAGGCTCTTCCATACCTTACTGACCCTGATAATAAGGTTGAAAAGTCTATGTATGCTCCTGAGCTTACTATTACTGATTGGGAAGATCCTATTCCTCTTAATGATATGGTTAAGGAATCTCTTGCAACATATAGAGATAACAGAGTATTTGCAACAGTTCCTATTGTAACTGATACAATTTCTCAGAACTTAGCTGATCTTAACGTAGTTAAGAATGTAGTTGTTGCTAATGCTGTTACAGGTAAGACATCTGTTGAGGAAGCTATGCAGTATTATGAGGAAAAGGGCAGCTACTATGCTAATGCTATTCTTGAGGATTTAAATAGTGATGCTAACTTAGCTGCAGAGGCTGCTGCGGAAGCTTCAGCTAATGGTGAAGGTTCTGATACAGAAGATGCACCGGATGCTGAGTAATATTTTCTCGAAAGGATGGTTAAAAAATGGCAAAAAATAATGATAATATGAATTTTGATCACGTTGTGGTTCAAGAGCCAAGTATAGGTCAGCGTATGTATAAATACAGATGGTTCTATCTTATGTTCTTGCCTGTAGCGATTGTACTTGCAATATTCTTTTACTGGCCAATGTTCGGTATAAGATATGCATGGTCTACATATAAGTTAAAGCAGATTACAATGAGAACTGGTCCTGATTATTCAATTGGCTGGGGTAACTTCCAGAGATTGCTTACATCTGATCCTTTCCATTCTGCATTTAAGAATACAATTATATTAAGTTTCTTTAACTTAGTATTTGCAACTGTACTTACTGTAGTTGTTGCTCTTTTAATTAACGAAATCGGCAATGCATGGGGCAAGAAGATTGTACAGACTGTACTTTATCTTCCTCACTTCCTTTCTTGGGTAGTTGCTGCATCTATATTTATGTTAATTTTATCAGCAGGTACTGATGCAACAGGCGCTGATACAAGTAATATGGGTTTTGTTAATGCGATTTTAGCTTCACTTGGTATTATTGATAAGCCTATTGATTTCTTAACAGAAAGTAAATGTTGGCGTTGGGTTTGGTACATTATGAACCGTTGGAAGGAAACAGGTTGGGGTACTATTATTTACTTAGCTGCTTTATCAGGTATCAGTCCTGATTTATATGAGGCTGCTGAAATTGATGGTGCCAACAGATTTAAACAGACAATTTATATAACTCTTCCTTCACTTATGAATACAATATTAGTTGTATTTATTCTTAACCTTGCAAAGATTATGAATATCTTCGAGTCTGTATTTGTACTTTACAACTCACTTGTTTACGATGTATCTGACGTTATTCAGACTTATGTATATAGAGTCGGTATTGTTGGTAATGACTATGGTTATTCTACTGCAATCGGTTTATTTAAGTCTGTTGTATCTCTTATTCTTGTATCTGCTTCTGATATTATCAGTAAGAAGATCAGAGGATACGGTATTGTATAAGGAAGGAGCGTTTGAGGAATTATGAAGAAAAAATTTAATTTATTTCATCCACAATACGCTGCCCGTTCTTGGTTCGTATTGTTTAATACAATTTTCTTTATTGCATTAATGATAGTAATGATTGTACCTATTTTTAAGATTTTCTGTGATTCCATGGTAAATCAGACTGTTTATGGTCTTAATCTTTTACCTAGAGGTCTTGATCCTGAAACTAAGGAAATTGTTTGGTTTAATACAATTGCGTATAAGAGAATTATTACTGACCCACAGTTGTATCATCCATTCCTGGTTTCAATTTATACAACATTGTTAACTACATTCTTAGGCTTGTTGATTTCTACATTAGGTGCTTATGTACTTATTCAGAGAGATATGCCTGGTGTTAAGTTCTTTGGTTACGCATTACTTTTCACAATGATATTTAATGCAGGTCTTATTCCTACATTCTTAGTTATGAAGAAGGTTGGTTTACTTGACTCTATTTGGGCTGTTATCGTTCCAACATCTATGAATGTATATAACTTAGTACTTATGAGAAGTTTCTTTGAAGGTATTCCGGCCAGCTTATTTGAAGCTGCTGAAATTGACGGTTGTACTCCAATGGGTATTTTTGTTAAGATTGTACTTCCATTGTCAAAGGCTGCTCTTGCATCTATCGGTTTATTCTTTGCCGTAGCTGCTTGGTCAGAGTATTTCCATTATGTAATTTATATTAAGTCTGCTGATAAGTATAACTTCCAGTATAAGTTAAGAGATCTTTTCCAGGATAAGCAGGATGCAAGTGAAGGTACAAGAATTAATACTAACACTCTTAAGAGTGCTGCCGTTATTGTATCTATTGTTCCATTTATGTTTATCTATCCATTCTGCCAGAAATATTTTATGACTGGTGTAACTATGGGTGCTGTTAAGGAATAATTATACTTAATACATATGAATAAAAAGAGCTTTTGCTTTGCAAAAGCTCTTTTTAACTATATTAAAAAAATAATCCCTAATAGGAGGAATTATAATGTATTATATAAATGGATTTGAATTTATTAAAAATAGTTTACCTCCTGAGCCTGAATTGAGATTTAATGGTGATGGAATTGATGATTTTAATGATTGGAAGGATTTATCTAAGGAAAAATTAAAGGAAATAATGGGCATAAATTTAATGGCAGGTACTCATTTAAACTTTAAAGAATTAAAATCGGAAAATTATGGTAAGTATGTATTAAGAAAATGTGTTATAGATACAATGAAATATCTCAGTATGCCTTTTTATATATTGGAACCTGTTAATAAGAACAATAAGGCGGCTATTGCTATTCATGGGCATGGAAGTGATGGCAAAAACGGACTTGTAGGTAAAGAAAATATTTACTATAAAGATAATATTGATAAATTCAATTATTCTTATGCTTATGAGTTGGCAGATATTGGTTATACAGTTTTTGTTCCGGATTTATTGGGTTCAGGCGAAAGAATGTTGGGCATATATAAGGATAAAACTGCGGAATGTAACGATATAAACAATGCACTTATAAGCTTGGGAATGTGTTTACAGGGTGTAATATTATTTGAAAATATGAGGCTTGTTGAATATGTTTCTAAATTGGGATATGATGAGATTGTATGCTGCGGATTTTCGGGAGGCGGTCATAGTGCCTTATGGCTTGCTGTTATGGAGGATAAAATAAATAAAGCTATTATTAGTGGATTTTTCCATAGTTTTAAAGATACTTTGATTTATCAAAATCGCTGTGGCTGTAACTTTATACCTAATCAGTGGAAGTATGTTGATATGGGTGATATTCTTGCTATGGCTGCTCCAAAGGAAATATACCTTGAAGCAGGCAATGAGGACAAATTAAATGGTGTTAGAGGTGTTGAAGGTGTTTTTGAACAGTTGGAAATAGCTAACAAATGTTATAGATTATTTAATAAAGAGGTTGAAATCAATATTTGTAATGGTGCTCATAAGTGGTTTGGTAGTCAGATGGATAAGATGTGATATTGAGGTATATATGAAGTATTTTATGAAATTAAATCCAAAACCTTTTAATATGATTAAATTAGGTCAAAAAACTATAGAACTTAGGCTAAATGATGAAAAAAGGAAAAATATAAAAGCCGGGGATATTATTGAATTTAGTAATTGTAAGGATTTTGATAAAAAGCTATTAACAAAGGTAATTGATATATATAAGTTTAATACATTTGATGAACTGTATAGAAAATTACCTTTGGAGAAGTGCGGTTACTTACAAGAGGAATTAAAATCAGCAGATGCTTCGGATATGTTGAAATACTATTCTCTTGAGAAGCAGAGTAAATATGGTGTATTGGGAATCGAGTTGGAAGTAATATTGTAATGTATTGAAAAGAGGTTTAATATGGTTATATTAGTTGGAGGCAGCTCTCATACAGGGAAAACCTTATTTGCTCAAAAATTGCTTGAAAAATATAGATATCCTTATCTTTCCATTGACCATATAAAAATGGGACTAATAAGAGGCGGAATATGTTCGCTAAGTGCAGAAAGCAGTGATGCTGAGCTTACACCATATTTATGGAATATAGTAAAGGAAATAATTAAAACAGCTATAGAAAATAAACAAAATCTTATTATAGAAGGTTGTTATATTCCTTTTGATTATAAAAAGTATTTTAGTAATGAATATTTAAGTCATATTGAATATTTGTGTATAATTTTTAGTGAAAAGTATATATTAAATAATTTTGATAAAATTATGGAAAATGCAAATGCTATAGAAAAGCGTATAGATGATGGTTATTGTACTAAAGAACTGCTGATAAAAGAGAACATTGAAAATTTAAAACAATGTAAAGAAAACAACTGTAGGTATGTATTGATTGATAATGAATATAATATAGAAATTCAGTCAGTATTATAATTGAATTAGGCATAAAAATTATTGTAAAAAATTCTTTTAAATTGTAAAATAGGTTGCAAAGATTATTGATAATATGTTACAATAAATGTAAATAATATTATGGAGGTTAATATAATGGCAACTATTAATATTTTAGATTGCGGTGCTGTTGGTGATGGTAAAACTTTATGTACAAACGCCATAGCTGCTGCTGTTGAGAAATGTGCTGAATTGGGTGGAGGTACTATTTATGTTCCTGCCGGTACATATTTAACAGGTCCTATTTTTTTAAAGAGTAATATGGAGTTAAATGTTGAGGCCGGTGCTACTCTTCTTTTCTCTAATGATTTAGAGGAATATCCTGTTGTGAATTCACGTTGGGAAGGCGTTAAAAGAGAATGTTATGCTTCTCTTATCAATGCATATAATGAAGAAAATATATCTATTACAGGCAGAGGTACTTTAGATGGACAAGGTCAGTTTTGGTGGGATTTATTCAGAGCTAAAGAAAATAAGTATCCCAGACCTAAAATGATTGCGCCTTATGAATGTAAGAATGTTCTTATTCAGGGTGTTACATTAAAGAACTCTCCAAGCTGGACCATTAATACAATACTTTGTGATAATATTACTATTGACAATGTAACTATTAATAACCCATATAATTCACCTAATACTGATGGTATTGATCCGGAATCATGTACAAATATTCATGTTAGTAATTGCCACATTGATGTAGGTGATGACTGTATAGCTATTAAGGCGGGTACAGAGGATACTGAGGAAAGAATTCCTTGTAAGAATATTGTTATTGAAAACTGTACTATGGTACATGGTCATGGCGGTGTTGTGCTTGGTTCTGAAATGAGTGGCGGCATTGTTAATGTTACTATTTCTAACTGTGTATTTGAAAATACTGACAGAGGTATAAGACTCAAGTCAAGAAGGTTCAGAGGCGGTGTAGTAGAAGATGTAAGAGTTGACAATGTAATTATGGAAAATGTTCTTTGTCCTTTTATTGCCAATCTTTACTATATGTGGGGTCCAAGAGGTATGGATCCTGAAACCTGTGACAAAAATCCTGCACCTGTTACTAAGGATACCCCGGCTTTCAGAAGATTACATTTTGCAAATATGACTTGTAAGAATGTGAATGCAGCAGCAGGCTATTTCTATGGCTTAGCTGAAATGTATGTTGAGGATTGCACATTTGAGAATGTTTATATTGAAATGGCTGAAAATGGTATACCCGGTATTCCTGCAATGTTGGTAGGTGCTGAAGAAGTTAAGGAAAAGGGCTTCTATATGTGTAATACAAAAGGCATTAAGTTTAATAATGTAACTGTTGTTGGTGTTGACGGTCCTGCATTTGAAATTGAAAACAGTGAAGATATGGTGTTTACAAACTGTATTAATAAGAATAATAAGTCTGATGGGGAATTGGTTAAGCAGACTAATGTTAAGAATTGTAAAGTAATGTAATTTTGTAAAATTCAGCTCTTTATTGATTGTTTTACATTCAGTAAAGAGCTTTTTTAAAGGATGTGTTTATTATTATGGAGAAGAAGAAATTTAGCTTTATATTGAGTATAATTTGTGCAATATTAGCTATGTTACCCTTTGTTATTACATTTACATCCGAGGATGGTGTTATTTATACTCCAATGATTGCTGATTCGCCTCAGCACTTGGAAATGGAAAAAGGGTTAATTTTATTTGCGGCTGTAGTTGTATTAATATATAGGGCTTCAAGATTTATAGCTCTTAAAAAGAATAAGAAAAGAACTGCACTGGGTCTTTCAATATTTTTTGCCCTTTGTGTTGTGTTTGGTAAAAGCTATGAAGCAATAGCTTCATGGGGATATATATTCAGTTCCTTTTCTGCATTTATTACATCAATTGTTATTATCGCAGGTTATACAGTAATGTTTTATTGTGGTGTCGGAGCTTTGTTTACATTTATTGAACGATATGATGAAATAGTTAAAAATAATGTAATTATAAGTGCATTATCAAAAAATATAACGAGCTTTCTTGGAGAAAAAAGTATAATTAAAATATGGATTATTTTGATGATATGCTGGCTGCCATATTTGATTATTGATTATCCTGCTGTTATTCATGCAGATTCAGGTGTTATGCTGTCTGAATTTTTTAATAAAAGCCTTTATAACCATCACCCTGTTTTGCAGACAATTATTTGGGGCAGTTTTGTGGAATTTGGACATAATTTTTTTAATTCATATAATATTGGCGTTTTTCTTTTTGTGCTTTTGCAGTTTGTATATGGAAGTTTTATTGTTTCGTTGCTTTTGGATTATGTATATAAAAAGAAATATCCTGTTATAATTATTTTTATTGCATTTTTAATCATTGCTCTTATGCCTGCTTTCCCAAGAAATGCAACAGCGGTTTGCAAGGATTCAAATCATACGTTTTATTTTATGTTTATGATTTGGCTTATTATTAAAACTGTTGATTTAAAAGAAAGAATATGGACTGATGCCAAGAACAGATATTTGATTTTGTTATGGGTGCTTACTATACTTTTTGTTGCATTTTCAAAGAAAAGCGGTGTTTATGTTGTAATACTGACAGCTCCTTTCTTGTTATTTTATTTGAGAAAATATACAAAGGCACTAATTTCGGTTTTAATTGCATTTATTTTAGGTCTTGGTATATATTACGGCGGAGAATATGCCATTGAAAATGTATGGGATATTGGAAATGATGATACAAAGGAAATTTATTCAATACCTTTCCAGCAGACTGCAAGGTTTGTCAGAGATTTTGGAGATGATGTTACGGCAGAGGAAAGACAGGTAATTGATAAAATATTGGACTATAATGCTTTACCTGAGTTATATAATCCTGAGCTTTGTGATCCTGTAAAAAACAGCTTTAAGCAGGACTCAACAGATGAGGATTTTTCTGAATATTTAGCGGTTTGGTTTAGTCAGCTCTTCAAGCATCCAACTGTGTATATTCAGGCTACATTAAATAATACATATGGCTATTTCTATCCTGAAAATATTGGTTATTATAAGGATTTATTCTTTATGACTCAGTGTGTTGATGAAGATAAGATTTTTGCTCCAGAGGGACTGAAAGAAGCTTCTGAAAAGCTTTGTGATATTAATATGAAGTCAAGAAAACTGCCTGTTATAGGTCTGTTTTCAAGCCTGGGCTTCTTTGTATGGTCAGATATACTTGTAATGCTCTATTTTATGCTGTATAAAAAGGATAAGAAATTTGTTATTTATAATATACCTGTAATAATAACATTGCTTACGTGTATTGCTTCGCCTGTAAATAATACAATGAGATATGGTTTGCCTATTATGTTTATGGTACCAATACTTTTCTGTATGTGTTTTAAAAATAAGGAAGAATAAGTTTTAATTGAGGTGTAATATGATAGCTGAAGAAAATTTAATTATATTAAAAGATAATAAGGGTAATGAAATAGAAATGGAATTTCTGGACTTCATTGAATATGAGGGTTATGAGTATGTTGTAATGGCAGAGGAGGGATCTGATGAAGTTGTCATTATGGAGCAGGTGCCTAATGATGACGGAGAAACTGCAGCTTATAATGATGTTTTAAATGATGCGGTTATAAATAAGGTATTTGAGATATTCAAAAGCAGATGTCAATAGATGGGGTTAATTATGGGAAGAGAAATTCTATTTAAACAGATGATTTTGTGTTTTCGTATCGTGCAGTGGGTATATTTATGCACTATAACAAAATATTACTAGTGTTAAGCTTGTAGGAAATATAATGCGGATTGAATATAGAGAACAAAAATAATATGCCGAAAACAGTTAGAAAAATTATTTATCTCTGTGAATTGGGAATCAGGTAAATATCCTAAAAGACTTCATTAAAGTAATGCCTTCAGATAAAAGTACTATTTTATGAGAAGTATTGATTTAAGCAAAAGGAGAAGCTATGCTAAAAATAATTATTATTGGAAGTCCGGGTGCAGGAAAAAGCATATTTGCGCGAAAACTAAGTTATGTAATGAAACTTCCATTATATCATTTGGATATGATATGGCACAAACCTGATAAAACAAATATTTCCAAAGAAGAATTTGATATAAAATTAAATGAAATATTGAAAAAAGACAGGTGGATTATTGACGGAAATTATTCACGTACACTTGAAGTTCGTTTAAAAGAATGTGATACGGTTTTTTTGTTGGATTATTCATTAGAAATTTGTCTTTCGGGTGCGCAATCTCGTATTGGAAAAAAACGTGAGGATTTGCCATGGATTGAGTCTACATTTGATGAAGAATTTAAAAAATTCATTATTGATTTTCCAAAGAAACAATTACCACAGATATATACAATTATAGAGAAATATCATAAAGATAAAAATATCATTATTTTTAAATCAAGAAAAGATGCAGATAATTATTTGAAACAAATTATGAAAGAATAAATTTATCTTGGACTTATTTGTAAGAGAATATGCATATAGAGGGGTTTTGGTATTATTTATTTCTCGGGGTATTTGAATCCGCTATATTATACTTGCGTTCGTATTTAAAGCTAATAGAGCATTCTGCAAATATATTTGCCTAATTACAGTATTCTTAAAACCGATGAGTTATTATTCTATTTTACGAGTTCATTATGATGAGGATAAATGTATGTACAGTGGTGTGAGAGGGGAAATACCCATTAAGTCAGCCTCTGTTCGATTAAACAGGATAGAATATTTTCAGCTGATTGATAACAAGTTATATTTTTTGTTAATTTTGTTGAGAATAGGCGGTCGTACCCTCTGCTGCCATATCTTCATATAAATTTGTTATAGGATCTCCTTTTGATTGTAAATATGCAGCTGTAAAGGGAACACCTGATGCATTTGATGGATAAATACCTGTTCCATGATCAACATAGTATTTATCAAAGCCTGCTTTCTTTATTTCATCTATATCAGCATTTTCACTAAGCTGAATACACATAGCTCCAATCATTTCCAAATGAGCTAATTCTTCCGTTAATTACATATATCAATGAAAAAAAGACCTGATAAAAAACAGGTCCTTAGTCCAGAATACTGATAAATTCAATTATGAAATTATCAAGGGCTGATTTATCCCATCTGCCTCCTTTTTCTTTTGTGTAGATTATTTTACGAAATATTTTTTTAAGCAAGGCATTCTTTTGTTCTGCATCAGGAAGGCTATAATATATATTAATCAACTTATGAGCTTCAGGAATAAGCTGTTTCTTGAGCTGGTTTTTGGATTTAGTTTTTTCATCTTCTTCATAAAGCTTTTTTCTTTCCTCTTGTAATTTATTAATTTCGTCGGTTAATATACCTTGTCTTTGTAAAAACAATTCTTTTGAATAGAGTCCTTCTTCAAGGAGATTATAGGTATTAGTAAGCTGATTATCTAGTTTGGCTATTTGTTTATCAATTTGCTCAATAATAGGCTTATTTGATAGGATATTAAGTTTAGGGAGCCCATTTATTGATTTGACTGAATATTCATTGAGCCAAAGTCTAATACCCTCGATAACTTTATTTTCAATTATTTCTAATGGAGCACCTATATTACTGCAATTAGGAGTAGGGCAAATCAAATAATCCGGTGCTATTTTAGACGGACGTTTTACCATTTTTCGACCGCATACACTGCATTCAACTAATCCTGCCAAAGGGTTTGAAATATGACCTCTTGCAGGATTAGCCGGATTTTGTGACATATAATATTGAGCTTTGTTAAATGTATCTATATCAATAAGCGGCTGATGCAAGCCATGGAATACGTCGTATTCTGATTGTCTTGGTCTTGATATAACAATATTTCCGTTTATTGTTGTTTTAATTTGTTTAGCTTTATTCCAATGGATTTTACCTATGTATATATCATTTTTTAGAATATCCCTAACTGTTGGCAAGCTCCATTTGCCGCCCTTTCGGGTTTTAATCCCCATTTCATCCAACTTTTTACATATAAGCCTTGTTCCTATTCGATTTTCTTGTGTGTACAATTTAAAAATCAGTTTTACAATTTCAGCCTCACTAGGGTTTGGTTCAAGTGTATAACCCTTTTGTCCTTCAAGTTTAACTCTTTTATATCCGTAGGGCGGTACAGATCCAACATACTTACCTTCTTTACAGCTTGCAAGTCTGCCGGCACTAAGACGGCGGTTAATTGTTTTGTATTCCCTTCGGCTCATAAATAAACCAAATTCAAAGAATTCTTCATCAAATTCATTTGCAGGATTATATATTTTGTTAGGTGTAATAATCAGAGTATTGCTGTATTTAAAAGCCTGTGACACTATTCCCTGGTCAATGCTGTTGCCTCTTGCAAGACGTTCAACTTCCATAACAAGAACACCCTCCCATAAGCCATTTTCAACTTCTGAGAGCAATTCCTGCATTTGAGGACGTGCTGCGAGTGTTTCGCCTGAAACAACCTCACGAAATATTTTATTTATTTTATAGCCTCTGTTATTTGCAAGTTCGGTTAGTGTTTGTTCGTGACGAGCGAGAATTTCAGACTCAGTCCACAAAGGATTGTCACGATCGGCTCTTGACTTTCTTAAATATATACAGTAGGGCATTGTTTCAACTCCTTTGTATAATAAAGAGCCTATGAGTGATAGGCTCTTTATTGTTATTTATGTATTAATTATATCAAAAGTTTTGCCGAGCTTAGATATAAATTCATTTATATTTAATTTATATTTTACAAGTCAAAATACTATGACTCCTTATTATTGTAATTTTTTAAAGCAAAAATTTAAGAATTAAGAACCGAGTAGGAAATTTACAGGGCAGTCCGTTATATGTTACCGCATACAATTTTATATGGAGGTGGTTGAATTGAGAGATGTTAGAAAAAGCGGTAATACCACATTGATTTTTAACACCGACACAGTTACTGCCGAGGAAAAAGCTACAGCACTGAGAGAGATTGCTGAGTTAAAAACAAGAAATGAATTAAATATTCTATTAAAAAAAGCTGAAACAAGTACAGCGTAAGCTGTGCTATGTTGGACAAGCCAGCATTATATAATATATGAAAAAAATTTAAAGTATGACAAAAAGTTTTTTTATTATTTATTCTTAAAGACGAGATTGCTGTGAAACGTAATACTCTATTTCTTTTCATTATTGCGCTGCTCTTTAAGGAGCTTCTTTATTTCACCTATAATAATGTCTTGGTTGTCTTCATTTAATTGCTGAAATGAAGTTAAAAGCTTTTCGTTTATTTCATTTTTATTATTTTCTTCTATTCCTGTAAGTAAATAGATAACAGATATGTTCAAAAACTCACATATAGGTATAATTAAGTTTGAAGAAGGATTTCTGTTTTCTTGTTTCCAACCATTTACAGTGCTTGGCTTTGTATCTATATATTCCGCTAAATCTTTCTGTTTAAGACCATTTTTTTTAAGTAAATACAGAACCCTATTACCTATAGTCATAAAATCACTCCTTTTATAAAATACCTATATCTGAAAAAATAATGCTTGATAAATACCTAAATAGGTATTATTATGTAATTACAAATAAAAGTTACAATAAAATAATACAGTAGAGCAGTTATAAAGACTAACTACTACAAAAGCATACTAAATTAACTTATTATAACATATTATTGTAAACTTTAAAAGTAAAATTTGAAGGGAGAAATTAATTTGTGGAATGAAAATCTATTAAGTACATTTTACTTTTATATGCAGGGTGACGGCTATAACTCTATTTCTTTTCATTATTGCGCTGCTCTTTAAGGAGCTTCTTTATTTCACCTATAATAATGTCTTGGTTGTCTTCATTTAATTGTTGGAATGAAGTTAAAAGCTTTTCGTTTATTTCATTATTATTATTTTCTTCTATTCCTGTAAGTAAATAGATAACGGATATATTTAAAAATTGACATATGGGTAAAATAAAGTTAGAAGATGGATTTTTGTTTTCTTGTTTCCAACCACTTACTGTGCTTGGTTTTGTGCCTAAATATTCTGCCAATTCTTTTTGTTTAAGATTGTTTTTCTTTAGTAAGTAAAGAACTCTGTTGCCTATTGTCATAAAAATCCTCCTAGTTAATTAATACCCATATAAAATAACACTTGGCAAATACCCAAATGGGCGTTATCATATAATTATAAATAAAAGTTACAATAAAATAATACAATAGAGCAGTTATAAAGGCTAACTACTACTAAAGCATACTAAATTAATTTATTATAACATATTATTGTAAACTTTAAAAGTAAAATTTGAAGGGAGAAGTTAATTTGTGGAATGAAAATCTTTTAAGTACATTTTACTTTTATATGCAGGGTGATGGCTATATTCCAAGGATAAAGGGAATTTTGGAAAAAGAATATGCTTTGTATGACATTATAGAAAATTTGCATGATGATAAGCGAATATCAGAAGAGGAATATGAAGAAATAAATACTAAGTTACATGAAACGCTTGAAGTTTTTGAAATGAATGGGCTAATAAGCGGTATTAATTTAATTATTAAATTCAGGGATATTTTAAAAGAACAGGAAATATAGAATTTTCATATAATAACTTTTTGTGCAAAATGACGAAAAATGTTTTTTGTATAAAAAAACACTGGAATATTTAAACAAATATATAGTATAATAAAATGATTATAAATTTGTAATTTGAACAAATTAAATGACAACAAATATAGTTAGCCTGTGCAAACTGCATTTGTTGTACCTAAATTAAGTTAGGAGGACTAAAGAATGAATGAAAATTTTGACTACACCCTTGTTGATAAGGTGCTCAATGACCATGACTGTAAGCAAAGCTCTATTATAGCTATATTGCAGGATGTTCAGGAGCATTATCATTATTTGCCAAGAGAAATTTTTGCTTATATAGCTGAAAAGCTTGATACAAGTGTAGCGACTATTTACAGTGTAGCAACATTTTATGAGAATTTTTCTCTTGAGCCTAAGGGCAAGTATGTTATAAAGGTTTGTGACGGTACCGCCTGTCATGTAAGAAAGGGTATACCTGTTCTTGAAAGATTAAGGGCTGAACTTGGACTTTCAGATAATAAGGTTACTACAGATGACCTAATGTTCACTGTTGAAACTGTAAGCTGTTTAGGTGCCTGTGGTCTTGCTCCTGCAATGACCGTAAACGACAAGGTTATGCCTGCAATGACACCTGACAAGGCAAGTGCGGTTATCAGAGAGATAAAGGAGGCTGAAAAAGATGCTTAAAAACAGAGAAGATTTAATTGAATTAAGACAGGCTTATGCGGCATCAATTAAGCTCCAGACAAGAAAGATACTTGTATGTGCAGGTACCGGATGTGTTGCGGGCGGCTCCCTTGATATTCATGATGAACTTATAAGACTTATTGAGGAAAAGGGTATTAAATGTTCGGTTGAGCTTGAAAAAGACCCGCATGATGAAACTATCGGCGTTAAAAAAAGCGGTTGTCATGGTTTTTGTGAAATGGGTCCTTTGGTTAGAATTGAGCCTGAAGGCATTTTGTATACAAAGGTTAAGCTTTCCGACTGCGAGGATATTGTAAATCAGACTATTGTTGAAGGCAAGGTTGTAGACAGACTTGTTTACAAGGTAGAGGGCAAGCCATACATAAGACAGGAGGATATTCCTTTCTATGCAAAACAGCACAGAGTTGTACTTGAGCATTGCGGTCACATTGATGCAACTTCAATACTTGAATATATTGCAATAGGCGGTTATGAGGCTTTTGAAAAGGCTTTATTTGAAATGGAGCCTGTTGATATTGTTGATGAGGTTGAAAAATCAGCACTTAGAGGAAGAGGCGGCGGCGGTTTTCCTACAGGAAGAAAGTGGCGTCAGGTTTTAAATCAGAAAGAACCTGTTCATTATGTGGTCTGTAACGGTGACGAGGGTGACCCCGGTGCGTTTATGGACAGAAGTATTATGGAGGGTGATCCTCACAGAATGCTTGAAGGTATGATGATTGCAGGTATTGCAACAGGCTCTCACGAGGGTTACATATATGTTAGAGCCGAGTACCCCATGGCTGTATCAAGACTTGAAAATGCTATTAAACAGGCAAGAGAAATCGGTCTTTTAGGAAGTAATATATTAGGCAGCGGTTTTGATTTTGATTTCCATATTAACAAGGGTGCAGGCGCCTTTGTATGTGGTGAGGGATCTGCTCTTACTGCATCTATTGAGGGTAAGAGAGGTATGCCGAGAGTTAAGCCTCCGCGTACCGTTGAAAAGGGATTGTTTGAAAAGCCTACTGTTCTTAACAATGTTGAAACCTATGCAAATGTACCTAAAATTATAACTAAGGGAGCAAAATGGTATAAGAGTATCGGTCCGGAATCAAGCCCGGGCACAAAGGCTTTTGCTTTGACAGGCAATATTCAGAATACAGGTCTTATTGAGGTACCTATGGGTACTACTTTAAGAGAAATTATATTTGATATTGGCGGTGGTATGAAAAGTGATAAGCCGTTTAAGGCTGTTCAGATTGGCGGACCTTCAGGCGGATGTCTGATTACTCCTAATTTAGATTTGCCTTTGGATTTTGATTCACTTAAAAAGGTTGGTGCAATGATTGGTTCAGGCGGTCTTGTAGTTATGGATGAAAGTACCTGTATGGTTGAGGTTGCTCGTTTCTTTATGAATTTTACGCAAAATGAATCCTGTGGCAAGTGTGTTCCTTGCCGTGAGGGTACTAAAAGAATGCTTGAAATTCTTGAGAGAATTGTTGCGGGTAATGGTAAAGAGGGTGATGTTGAGCTTTTGCTTGACCTTGCTGATACAATTTCTTCTACTGCTCTCTGTGGTCTTGGAAAGACTGCTGCAATGCCTGTTGTATCAACTATTAAGAGTTTTAGAGATGAATATGACGCACATATTATAGATAAGAAATGTCCTGCGGGTCAATGTAAGAAACTTGTTACATATATCATTGACCCTGAGCTTTGTAAGGGCTGTTCCAAGTGTGCCAGAAATTGTCCTGTTGAGGCAATTAGCGGACAGATTAAGTCACCGTTTACTATTGATACATCTAAGTGTATTAAGTGTGGTGCTTGTATTGATAACTGTAACTTTGGTGCAGTTAAGGAGGTGTAGAAAATGGCCAATGATAACTATATGATTATTGACAATATCCCTGTTGCCATTGAGGGAGAAAAAAACATACTTGAGCTTATAAGAAAAGCCGGTATTGATTTACCTACTTTCTGCTACCATTCTGATTTATCTGTTTATGGTGCCTGCAGAATGTGTATGGTAGAAAATAAGTGGGGTGGTATGGAGGCTGCCTGTTCAACACCGCCTAAGCCCGGTGCTGAAATTTATACAAATACTCCAAAGCTCAGAAAACACAGAAAAATGATTCTTGAGCTTTTACTTTCAAACCATTGCAGAGATTGTACTACCTGTGACAAAAACGGTGAGTGCAGGTTACAGGAGCTTGCAAGCAGATTTGGCATTACAAGCGTCAGATTTAAGAATACGGCTGCCGAGCCTGATATTGACGATTCATCAGTATGTATTACAAGAGACAGAAATAAGTGTATTCTTTGCGGCGACTGTGTAAGAGTATGTAATGAAGTGCAGAATGTAGGTGCAATTAACTTTGCAAACAGGGGTTCTAAGATGATTGTTGCCACTGCTTTTGACGAGCCTATTGCAAACAGCAATTGTGTTGGCTGTGGTCAGTGTGCTGCTGTCTGTCCTACAGGCGCTATTGTTATTAAAAATGACAGAATGAGGCTCTGGGACGAGTTTGACAAGGAAGATGTTAAGGTTGTTGCACAGATTGCTCCTGCCGTAAGAGTTGCAGTTGCCAAGTCATTTGGTCTTACTGAGGGTAATGTAATGGGCAAAATTGTTGCATCGTTAAAAAGAATTGGTTTTGATGAAGTATTTGATACTGTAACAGGTGCAGATTTAACTGTTCTTGAAGAAGCTAATGAATTTTTAGACAGAGTTTCTGAAAATAAAAATATACCTTTATTTACTTCCTGTTGCCCTGCGTGGGTAAATTACTGTGAAAAGAATTACCCTGAATTACTGCCTAACGTATCTACCTGCCGTTCACCGATGCAGATGTTTGGCAGTGTTATTAAGGAGCAGTACAAAACAAGCAGAAAGAAAATTATAAGTGTTGCTATTATGCCTTGTACCGCTAAAAAATTTGAAGCTGTAAGACCTGAATTTAAGAGAGATGACGGCTCTCCTGTAATTGACTATGTAATTACAACTAAGGAGCTTATACAGATGATTAAGGAAGCCGGTATTGTATTCAGTGAAATTGAGCCTGAATCTATTGATATGCCTTTTGGTTCTATTTCAGGTGCCGGTGTTATATTCGGTGTCACTGGCGGTGTAACTGAGGCTGTTATAAGACGTGTGGCAACGGATAAGTCTGTAAATGCTTTAAGAAATCTTGCATTTAACGGAGTTAGGGGACTTGAAGGAGTTAAGGAAACAACTATAAATTACGGAGGCACAGATTTAAAGATTGCTGTTGTAAGCGGTCTTAAAAATGCCGATAACTTAATAAAAAGAATTAAAGCAGGTGAGCATTATGACCTTGTTGAGGTTATGGCTTGTCCAAACGGCTGTATAAATGGTGCAGGTCAGCCACACACTGATTTTGAAGGCAGAAAGGAAAGAAGTGATAACCTTTATGAGGCTGACAGAATGTGTACTAACAAGAGAAGTGAGGAAAATCCTCTTATGATGTCACTTTATAATGGGCTTTTAAGAGGTAAGGTTCACGAATTACTTCACGTTCATTATGGTAAGGAGGGTGTTCATAATGATTAAAATTTCTGTATGTATTGGAAGTGCCTGCCATTTGAAGGGCTCATATAATGTAATAAATGGTATACAGCAGGCTATTGAAAAAAATGGCTTGACTGATAAAGTGAGTATTAATGGTACATTTTGTACAGGAAATTGCGGAAATAAGGGCGTTGCAGTACTTGTTGATGACGAGTATTATGGCGTTGACCCTACTAAGGTTAAGGAATTTTTTAATGATGTAGTAATGAAGAAGGTTTATTAACTGCTCATATGATTTTAAATATTTATTGTTAATTTATTTTATTACAGCCTGTGAGTGTGATGTATAGCTATATGTCACACTCATATTTTTTTCTTAATTTGTATGGAATTAGTAGAATAATAATTTAATATATGTTATTATTATAATCAAAAGAGGTGATGCTATGATAAGTATGCTTATACTTGTTTCTGTTGTAATTATATTGTGTGTTATATTTAATAAGGTTTCAGGTAAGCTTGGTGTTCCAATGCTCTTATTTTTTATACTGCTTGGTATGCTTTTTGGCTCAGACGGTATATTTAAAATACATTTTGATGATTATCATTTTGCTGAGGCAATCTGTTCAACTGCTTTGATTTTTATTATGTTCTACGGTGGTTTTGGCACTAAGTGGAGTGAGGCAAAGCCTGTAGCTGTTAAGGCTGTTCTCTTATCTACATTAGGTGTTGCAATGACTGCCTTTATTGTAGGCCTGCTTTGTCATTTTATATTAAGAATAGAATGGTTAGAAAGTTTATTAATAGGTTCTGTTATAAGTTCAACTGATGCGGCTTCTGTATTCTCCATACTAAGGTCTAAAAAATTAGGCTTAAAGTATAATACAGCTTCATTACTGGAGGTGGAAAGCGGTAGTAATGATCCCTGTTCTTATATGCTTACAACAATTTTTCTTGCAATAATGGGAGGAGATGCTCAGGGCGGTAATATTATTTATATGATATTTGCTCAGTTATTTTATGGTATTGTTATTGGTGTGGTTGTTGCCTTGTCCGCTTTATGGATATTAAAAAAATTAAAACCTGATACGGCAGGTTTTGATGCAATACTTGTAGTGGCTGTAGCAATATTTGCCTATGCATTTCCATCATTAATTGGTGGTAATGGATATTTAAGTGTGTATATTGCAGGAATTATTATGGGTAACAGTACTATTAAAAATAAAAAATCACTTGTGAACTTTTTTGACGGTGTGACAGGACTTATGCAGGTGCTTATTTTCTTTTTATTGGGACTTTTATCATATCCGTCACAAATGATTTATAATATTGTACCGGCAATAGCTATTGCTTTGTTTTTGACATTTATAGCAAGACCTGTTTCTGTTTTTGCCGTTTTATCACCATTTAAATGCAATATAAACCAGCAGTTACTTGTTTCGTGGTCAGGACTTAGAGGTGCTGCGTCTATTGTATTTGCAATTATGATTTTTATTAGTCCCGTATATACTAGCAATGATATTTTTAATATAGTGCTTTGTATAGTACTGTTGTCTATTGGTATACAGGGAACTCTGTTACCGCTTTTGGCAAAAAAGCTTGATATGATTGATGAAAATGCGGATGTATTAAAAACATTCAGTGATTATTCGGAAGAAATTGAAGTTAATTTTATACAGCTTTCAATTACTGAAAATCATATGTGGCTTAATAAAAGTCTCAAGGAAATTGCAATACCGCCTAATACTCTTGTTGTATTGTTAATAAGGAATAATGAAAAAATTGTACCGCATGGTGATACTGTCATAAATAAAGGTGATATTCTTGTGCTTGCAGCAAAGAGCCTGTGCGAGAATTATGGTATTGTTCTTAAAGAAATTATAGTTGATAAGGAAAGTAAATGGATTGATTGCAGTCTTTCTGATGTGAAACTTGACGGTGGTTTAGTAATAATGATAAAGAGAGATGAAAATGTTATTATACCTAATGGTGATACTAAGATTAAGTATAAGGATATACTTGTGATTAACTCATTTGAAGGGTAGTGAAGATATGATAAACAGATATAAATATTCTCTGCCAATCGGATTTATGGAAATTGTGGATAATGGCAGAGAAATAATTGGAATACATATTACAGATAATTGTAATAATGATGGAGTAAAATCAGAATTATCGGAAAGGGCATACATTGAGCTAAAAGAGTATTTTGAAGGGAAAAGAAAATGCTTTGATTTGCCTGTAAAAGCTGAGGGAACTGAATTTCAAACGAAAGTATGGAATGAGCTTACTGAAATTCCATATGGTGAAACCATAAGCTATGGTGAGATTGCAAAAAGAATTGGTAATCCTAAAGCGTCAAGAGCTGTGGGAGGGGCAAATAACAAAAACCCTATTATAATTGTTATACCTTGCCATAGAGTAATAGGTGCAAACGGCAGTCTTGTAGGCTATGGAGGAGGTATTGAGGTTAAGAAAAAACTTCTTGAGCTTGAAAAGAAATATAAATAATTAAAGCCCTTGGGTAATTCTCAAGGGTTTTAATATTATTTACTTTCATTAACTTTTAATTTTTCAATTCCCAGTAAATATGCTATATAGAATACAAGAGCAAAGGCTGAACAACCAGCAAAAAGCTGAACTACCTGAAAAAGACAAATCAATATTTTATGTTCATTTTCAAAATTTATAATTCCCTGATTTGTCAGAGTATAAATTTGAATTTTAGATGAAAATGAAACAAGGAAATTAAGAAATATACATATGTATACAGGTATAGGACTTTTTATTTTGCCGCTGTAAAAATATTTCCATATGACAGCTATATTTATTGTATAAAATATTATTGGCAGAGCATTTTTGAGCATAATGTAAGGCATAATATTTCTTAATGTTAAAGATATTATAATATGGTTAATAATTGAGAGCAGAAAGTAACCGGATAATGCTAAACCTATATATTTTGGGAGAAGCCTTTTTCTTATATGTATAATAAACATAAGAATAAGCAATGCAGTATTAAAAATGGCCTGAAAAGCGTTAAATGTAATTCTTATATTTGACTGACTTATGGTTATTACATTTAAAACTTCTTTCAAATATACTGCCGTAAATATAGCATTAAATAATACTGTTATAAAAAACAGTGAAGTTGTTATTTTTCTTCTTGATGTCTTATTTATATTTTCATAATTTTTAATATCTTCATTCTGAAGCAGGTCATCAATAGATACTTCTAAAATTTGTGATAGCTTTTTAGTCGTAATAAGATCAGGATATCTTGCTCCGCATTCCCATCTTGATACGGCCTGTCTTGTTACAAAAAGCTGTTCAGCTATAGCTTGTTGAGTTAAGTTTTTAGATTCCCGTATTCTCTTTAGATTTTCACCAAAGTTGTTCATATATATCACTCTCCTGTTTTATTTTTGTAAAGTAAGTATATAATATTATTCTTATATTGTAAAGAAACACTGTTAAAAAGCCATGTAAACAGAATGGTGACAGGCTTTTTTTCGGTTAAAAGCAGAGCTGTATAAAATATCTCTTAAAATTTAATGTATTCTTTTATTGTTTTAAGACAAAATAATTTTATAATGAAATAATAAGGAGCAGATAATATGAATAAAAGAAATATTATAGTTATTTGTGCTGCTATTGTATTAATAATTATTATTATATGGATGGCTGTAAGAGCAATGAATAATAAAAATAATTATAGTGAAAATACTAATATTGAGGTTACAACAGAATATGTTGAAGACTTGACTAATGAAGCTGTCGATGATAAGATCAGCGGATATGTATTGGAACAGGATAATATAATGCATACAATGATGGAAGCTATGGGAAGTGTGGAAAACAGCGGAAGTGCTGATGTAGATTTCTTAATGGGGATGATACCTCACCATAAATCTGCTGTTGAAATGGCTGAAAGTTATTTAAAATACGGTGCTGAAAATGAAAGTATGAAAACTCTTGCCGAAAACATTATTACTACGCAAAATGAAGAAATAGCACAAATGAACAAAATGATTAAAAGTATTAAGACTGAAAGCTCAAATACTGAAAATGAAAAGGCATATATAAATGAATATATGAATATGATGCAGCATGGACATTCTCATAATAATACAAACTATGAAAATATAGACATGGCTTTTGCCGAAGGTATGATACAGCATCATCAAATGGCTGTAGATATGGCAGAAATTATAATAAAATACAGCGAAGACGATCAGGTAAAAAAATTAGCTGAAAATATTATTAAAACTCAGAAAAAAGAAATTGAAGAAATGAATGTTTTTTTGAACAGTTAATATTGAATTTTTAAAAGCAGGATTGTATATCCTGCTTTTTTTAATATAAAACGTAATGAGTGCATTTTGATATAGAAACATATGGGAATATGTTAAAAAGTAATCTTAAACGCTAAGAACTGATATTTTTAATAACAAGGATAGAACAAAATATAAATGTTCTATCCTTGTTTAAGTATACAGTTAATACTGTACATTATTTTTGTAATAATGTATTGATACACTATTACCTATATAGCTAGTATTGATATTGTAATGTTTTAAAGTAATTAATTATTTTCGTCTGTTACAGTATAGCCATTTTCAATTAACAATTTAGCAAATTTATTGAGATCAATATTGGTTTCAATAGCTATGTTAAAAAATGTTTTAAGTTTTGGCAAATTTTTACCCCGTTCAAGATTTGAGTACTGTTTCCATGAAATATTAACTTTTTCAGCCATCTTTTCCTGAGTATATTTTAATTCTGCTCTTTTAGATTTAAGTGTTTGAGTACAGTATTTTTTTAATAATTTTGAAGATTTCATTTTTTCCTCCTTAAATTTTACTTATACATTACAAATCAGTACTATATGATTATATTATAACAGTGATAGTTTGATTTAAAAGTATAGATAGGAATAAGAACCATTTAAAATAAGTAATTCACTGTAATCCTGTTTTAATAAGATTACGTTTTTGTCTGAATCTGATTTTTTCATTTTAATTTCTTCCTAAAATCTGATAAAATATATAAAAATATTTATCAGGAGAGGAAATATATTGATATGAAATAAATTTCTGTTTACATAATTATTTGAATTTTTATTTAATTATTAAATAGTATTTTTATTGACTGTTGTTGTATTATGGCATTCTCATATGAATTGATATGTGATTTAGGCTATATACCCATTTTTGTTGAAAAAATTTAATATTGTGATTTCATAATAATAGATAATTTATTTGAGGATATAGTATAAGTATAAACCTACAAGACTTGCTAAGAAAATGAAAGCGAAGATAAAATTTGCAGGGTGAAAGTATAACTGAAAATAAAAAAAGAAGTAATTGAATATTTAAATGAATAGGAAATTATTAAATTTATAATTGATATATGTATTGAGCCAATTCTTCTGTTGCGATATCATTTAATATTGCAGTGGCTTCCGGAGTAACCATATCAAATTTCTGACTAAAATATCTTAAAGATGCTCCAAGTTCACCATCAGGTCCGCCAAACTGAGTAATAATTAAACCGGCCAATCTTGGGTCTGTTTTAGAGATTTTAACGGGAAATTCAAGCTTTTTCTCGTAAATAAACATTTAATCATCCTCCTCTTTAATGTTAAAATTTGCGTCATTTTCCCAAGGCCAAGGATTATTAATCCATTTGAATTTGTTGCCATGATTATAAGAGCGGAATGAAAAAAGTGGACCATAATTTTTTTCATATTGACTTCTGAGCATATCTGCTTCTTTTATAATTGAATTATACTTTTCTAATGCTTCAGTGTCATCAGGATGAGTATCTAAATATAACTGTAAATCAACAGCCATAAAATCCAAAACAGTAAGATTTTTTAATATCTCTTTTTCTGTCATAATTACCTCCATCAATACTTAAAGGGTTTATATAAGCCGGGAAATATTGTGCCATTTTTTAATCCCTCCATAGGTTCAAAATAACCGCATATTTTCTGCATCGGCACATATGCTCTTGCTAAACTATTTGGCTTAATTGGAGTTTCATAAGGTACACAATCATTGTTGTCCATATATCCAAGCTCTTTTAAATCAATCATCTAATCACCACCTATAAGCTTTTATAATTACATTATATGTATAAAAATTTTAAGTGTGAAAGCCTTATACTTAGCAAATATTATTTACTATGCAAAAAAATCTGCTAAAAAAAGTGAAGCGATATTTAAAAAAATTCAAAAGATATTTTTTTATCAATTATTAAACTTTATTTCATCACAGCAAGGTCAGCTTTAATATCGGTCTTGTCATTCTTATGTTGCTTCATAATTCCAAAAAAGCTCTTCATTACCAAATTATTATGACAATTCCACTTGCGTGACATCATCTAAGATGACGGTAAAGTGAAATTTCTATGGGTGTGTTAAGCTGCACATTTCCGATTTAATAAAAAATTGGTTTTAAATGTTGTAATAACGGACTTGCAGCTTTTCATATTACTGTAATAGATAAAATTGCGTATTTTAAGGAGGCCTACGGTTATGAGTAGTCAAACAACAAACGAAACCTTGTGCAGGAGTGTTTTCAAAAGCGGAGAAAACACAACTAATAAAGTTCAATTTACCAAAGCCTGGATTAACCTTATAAACAGATTGGAAAAATCCGAATATTTAACAAATTAAATGACAATTCGAGAATTATGTATTATAATGAATTTGCAACGGTTTGTTCCGACTTGGAGGAAATAAATCTATGAAAGTAGCTATATATTGCCGCTTATCTGAAGAAGACAGAAACAAACAATTTGAAACAGACGATTCAGTCAGTATTCAAAATCAAAAATCAATGCTATTGCAGTATGCTATGGAGCAGGGGTGGGATGTTTACAACATTTATAGTGATGACGATTACGCAGGTGCAGACAGAAAGCGACCTGAATTTAATCGGCTGCTGGAGGATGCCGAAAACAAAAAATTCAATATTGTTCTATGCAAAACGCAGTCCCGTTTTACACGTGAGCTTGAATTGGTTGAAAAGTACATACACGGCTTGTTCCCGTTATGGGGCATTCGATTTGTGAGTATTGTTGACAATGCCGACACAGCAAATAAAGGCAACAAAAAATCAAGGCAGATAAACGGGCTTGTTAACGAATGGTACTTAGAGGATATGTCGGACAACATCAAAAGTGTTTTGACAAACAGACGCCGGAACGGCTTTCACATTGGAGCGTTTGCACTCTACGGATATAAAAAAGATCCAGAGCAAAAGGGACACTTGATTATTGATGAGGAAGCCGCCAATGTTGTGAGGGAAGTTTTTACTTTGTTTTCGCAAGGTATGGGTAAAACCTCTATTGCTCGTTTGCTTAACGACAGAGGTATACCAAATCCTACGGAGTATAAAAGACTTAACGGACTTAGGTATAAACAGCCTGACAACAAAAACAGCACCTTATGGAAATATTTTGCTATCTCCGATATGCTGGTAAATGAAATTTATATCGGTAATATGGTGCAAGGCAAATACGGAAGTATATCATATAAAACAAAGCAAAATAAGCCTCGCCCAAAAAGCGAATGGTATGTTGTAGAGGGAACGCACGAGCCGATTATTGACCGTGAATTGTGGGACAGTGTTCAAATGATGGTTGCCGAAAAGGCAAAACCGTTTATTACTGGAAATGTTGGGCTTTTTGCAAGAAAAGTGCATTGTGCGAACTGTGGTTATACTATGCGTTCATCAAAAAGTCACGGACAGCACTTCCTGCAATGTTCAAACAAGCATATTTCCAAAGACTCTTGCATAGGTGCTTTTATCTCGGTAAACAAATTGGAAAGAATGGTTATTGACGAGCTCAACCGATTATCAAATGAATATCTTGATAAAGACGAGCTGGAGCGGAATATTGAATTTTGTTCAAATTTGCAAGCACAAAAAGAAAAAATAAATTCTGAAATTGCTGTCTATTATAAAAAGATTGAGGAATACACCAAGGGCATTCGTGATATTTATATGGACAAGGTAAAAGGATTGATTACTGATGATGATTTTGTGGAAATGTCGAAAGACTTTGCAAACGAAAAAAAAAGATTGCAAAAAATGGTTGCCGATGGACAAAACAGATTGATTGAGCTTGATGAAAAGATTGTAAATGGAGATAACCGTCGTGAGCTTATCGAGCAATACACGAATTTGGAACATCTTACACGTGAAATGGTAGTAACTCTTATCGATCACATAAATGTCGGAAAAAGAATACCCGGCACAAGAAATGTTCCCATTGAAATTCATTGGAATTTCTGAGGTTGTTTTTACAAGGTCGCAGGAGGAAAAGCTTATTTCAACAAAATGGTTTTGTTGTTCTTACAAAGTCGCAGCAGAACAAAAAGCTCGTTCCACATATGAGTATCTTATGGAAATGACTGATGATCCGGACGTTATAACTCCTTTAAAGTTTTTGAGGGAAAGAGAAGTTGTGCATTTTCAGCGTTTCGGTGAGGCTTTAAGAAGGGTTCAGGATTATATGGATTCAAAGCGTCAGTTTGTTATGCCAAAATCAGATTGCCATTCAAATAAAAAATGTAAATGCTAAAAGCTGATAATAGGAGAGGGTGCTGCAAATGCAACACCCTCTTACTGTATATACGGCATTTATTGTTTTGGTAATATAATTGTTGTTTTAAATAAATCCCCGTCAGTTACTATATTCATCATACCGCCATGCAGTTCTACAATACTTTTTGCAATTGAGAGACCTAATCCTGATCCTTCAGTGGTTCTGGAGGCATCACCTCTTTTAAATCTTTCAAATAATTCATTGGCATCAAAATCCATATTGTAGTTAGCAACATTTTTAAATGTAATTATTATTGCTTTTTCATCTTCCTTAATGTCAACATAGGCTCGTGTGCTTTTCGTTGAATATTTAAGTATATTATTAATAAGATTATCAAATACTCTCCACATTTTCTGCCCATCAATGTTAACCAATATGGAATCTGAGCTTGTTGAAACAATAAATTCAATATCAGATTCTTCTATTTTATATGATAATTCACCTAATGTCTGCTCAAGTAGGGCTACAATGTCAGAATACATTTTGTCAAGCTTCATTTGACCGCTTGAAAGTTTTGATGCTTCGAATAAATCATCAATTAATATTTTTAATCTTTTGGATTTATTGTCAATAACTGAAATATATTCATTTGCCTTGCTGTTATCAATATTAAGTCCCTTTAGCAGAGATACATAACTTATTATAGATGTTAAAGGTGTTTTTAAATCGTGAGACACATTTGTAATTAACTCTGTTTTAAGTCTTTCACTTTTAAGTATTTCATTCATATTATTTTGCAGACCTGTATTTATTTTGTTTATGTTGTTAATTGAAGTAGTGAAAGGTCCTTTTTGCTCCGGAATAGTATCCATTTTACCATCTGCAAGTTCCTGTAAATAATATCTTAGTTTGATTTCTGCAACTATTGCCTTGAATATAACAGCAGATACAAGTGCAGCAACAGTAAGTCCGATATATATTAAAAATGTTCTTAAAAACAGATTTGCACCTAATAGGGAAATATACATTGCACCTATTATCCATATAATAATAATAGCCTGAAATATAAGTAAACCGGTAAGAACATATCTTTTTGACTTTAATGCCAATTTTATATCCATTACAGCTTCAATTATAATTTTTATTGTTGGACACTTAAATATTTGTCTTGGGTGTTTAAATAAAGCAATGCTCTGACTGATAAAAAGTGCTAAAAATACAACAATAAAACATGTAATTATTAATATGGTAAAAATAGCAAAATATCCTCCGTTGACTAATCCCATTGTCAATATATTTGCACTTATTTTGTTGTATTTTAATACGAAAATTATAAGTATTATCAGTAAAGGCAATGTAAATACCGAAGGAATTTTGGAATATATTTTCTTTAAACGGATAAGTATTTCCATTGTTATTTCTTTATGATACAAGTACAAATAAGAGGCTAACAGTGCAGCTATACCAATAAGACAAAGTGGTAAAACAGGTGAAGATAAAATATTGTTGTATTTTATTTCATCCTGTAATAAAAACATTTGTGCTTTTGTTGCTATTGATGTAGTAACAGGTATAGAAATATCGCATGTTAAGCCATGGCTTGTAAAGGAATCATTAAGCAGCTCATTATTAAAGTTAATGGAAAATATAGGGTCCTCAATACTTATTGTTTCATAGCTTCCTTCCTTGTAAAAATCATTTGTATTTGTTGCAATTACTCTGCACAAAATATTGCTGTATATTGAATAGTGGAAATCCTCATTAGTCAAAAGGTAGTTTTCTATTGAATTATAGTTATTAATTGCATCACTTAATTCAGCCTGTCTTGTAATAAGGTTATCTATTGTTAAATATTCTATATTAAAGTTATAAAGGTTTTCCGGATTTGGAGCAGCATAGCTTTCCGTACTATCGTTTGGTTGGTCGGAAGAGTCTGTTTCATCATCAGAAAAGGGTTTTATGTTTGCATAAAAATTTCTTGGTTTTGGAGTTACTTCTCCTGTCGCTATATAGTTATCTATTTCAGAAAGTTTCAAAGTTGCCTGATTAATGTCAAAATTGCTGTAGTAAATATAATATCTCTGAAGATTTTTTGCATACCTTATTACATCTTTATTTATCTCAGGATTATGCTTAAAGTAAGAAATATTATTTTCATTGAAGGACAGCTTTTGTTCAAAACAAGTCATTAGTGAGGTTGCAGTTAACAGTACAATAAATAATAGTATAAATATAGAAACTGCCTTATTTTGAGATTTTGTATCCAATTCCCCACACCACCTTCAAATAAATAGGTTCCTTTGGATTAACTTCTATTTTTTCTCTTATTCTTCTGATATGAACCGCAACTGTGTTTTCGCTGTTGATAAAGGGTTCATTCCATACCTTTTCATAAATTTCTTCAATTGAAAAAATAACATCAGGATTTTCCATAAGTAATTGTAAAATTTTAAATTCAATGGGAGTAAGCTTAATTTGTTTGTCATTAAGCTTAACCTCTTTTGTTTTTTTGTTTAAATATAATCCTCTTATAAGCAGTTCATCTTTTGTCTGTTGAAAGCTGCTGAACTTTGTATATCTTCTTAAATTTGATTTAACTCTTGCTATAAGCTCAAGGAAATTAAAAGGCTTTGTAATATAGTCATCAGCACCTATGTTTAAGCCAAGTACAATATCCTTATCCTCTGACTTGGCAGACAGAACGATAATGGGTATTTCCTTGTCCTGTCTGATTTTAAGTATAGCCTGTATTCCGTCCATTTTAGGCATCATTAAGTCCATAATAATTAAATGAATATCCGGGTGCTGTTCCAATACCTTTAAAGCTTCTTCACCATCATGTGCCTTAAATACTTTCATTTGTTCATTTGCAAGATATATTTCTATTGCATTAAGTATTTCTTTATCATCATCGGCAACTAAAATTTTATATTCCATTGTTTTTCCTCCTTTGTCATTATATTATAATTTAATTATAAAGTATTATTATGACTTTTGAACTATATATTTATGAAAATTTCATTAATTTTTTACCATATTTTATTAAGTATTTTAAAGGCTTCAACTATATTCTCGTTATTAATACCGGAATAGCCTAAAACTAAAGCAGGTTTAGGGTGATTGCCTTTAACATAATAGTTATTAATATTTGTTACTAATATACTATTATCTTTAGCTTTTTCAACAACCGAATTAATATCAATATTTTTATTAAATTCCAAGACAATATGCAGACCGATATTTTCTCCCTTAATTTTAATATCATTATTTTGATTTAAGCAATCCTTTATGGTATTGATACGGGATTTATATATGTTTCGCATTCTGTTAATATGCCTTTCAAAATATCCGCCTGCCATAAATTTTGTAAGTGTATATTGCTCAAAACAGGATACCGTATTTGAATAAAAACTAAATTCCTTATCAAATTTGTACACCAAATCCCAAGGAAGAACCATATAGCTTATTCTGAGAGAAGGTGCAAGATTTTTTGCAAATGTATTCATATAAATAACCCTGCTGTTATTATCAAGACTTTGAAGTGCAGGTACAGGCTTACCGTTGTATCTGAATTCGCTGTCATAGTCATCTTCTATAATATAGCTGTTCTTCTCTGCTGCCCACTTTAAAATTTCATAACGTCTTTTAATTGGTGTTATTATACCTGTAGGAAACTGATGGGAAGGGGAAACGTGGAGTACATTTATATTTGAATATATAAGATGTTCCATACTTACACCATAGTCATCAAGAGAAAGGTATTCCGTATCAATATTATAGGCAGAAAGAATTTTAGCTATTTTATGATAACCCGGATTTTCTACGGCATATTTATTATTTTCACCTAAAAGCTGTATTATGAGATTAATCATATATTCTGAACCTGCACCTACAATAATTTGTTCAGGCTGACAGTTTATACCTCTATATGCCTTCAGATATTTGGCAATTTCAATTCTAAGGGAATATAATCCCTTTGGTTCGCTTTTGTTTAAAAGTTCCTTATCTTTATCTCTTAAAACCTCTCTCATTAATTTTGCCCATATTGAAAAGGGGAAATTTTCAGTATCAACAGCATTAGTTTTAAATTCATATATATAATCTGACCTTGTTAAATTTTCTCTAACTGGTATTGGATTAATATCAGTTGCGGCAATAGAAAGAGTTTTTTCAATATCGTTTACATAATATCCGCTTTTGGCTACAGAGTAAATATATCCCTCTGATATAAGCTGTTCATATGCTGTTTCCACTGTCATAACACTGATTTTCAGATGTGCTGCAAGTTTTCGCTTTGAAGGTAGCCTTTCTCCCGAAGATATTGTATGACTTAAAATATCTTCTTTGATATGTACATAAAGCTGTTCATATATTGGTATCTTGCTGTTGTAATCAAGTATGTATGTAAACATTATATCACCATCTGACCTTATAAAAAAAATTAAATCTGGGTATTAAAAACATATCAGTTTTATGTATAATTATATACATATTTTAAATAAAAATCAATAGGAGGATATAAAAATGTCAAGATATAAATTAAATTGTGAACTGGCACAGATGTTAAAGGGCGGAGTTATAATGGATGTAACAACTCCTGAGCAGGCCAAAATTGCGGAAGAAGCAGGAGCTTGTGCCGTTATGGCACTTGAAAGAATACCTGCTGATATAAGAGCAGCAGGGGGTGTTTCAAGAATGAGTGACCCTAAAATGATTAAAGGTATTCAGGAGGCTGTTTCAATTCCTGTTATGGCAAAGTGCAGAATCGGTCATTTTGCTGAGGCTCAGATTTTACAGGCTATTGAAATTGATTACATAGATGAAAGTGAGGTATTATCGCCTGCTGATGATGTTTACCATATTGATAAGACTAAGTTTGATGTTCCTTTTGTTTGCGGTGCCAAGGATTTAGGCGAGGCTTTAAGAAGAATTGCTGAAGGTGCATCAATGATAAGGACAAAGGGCGAGCCGGGTACAGGTGATGTTGTTCAGGCTGTAAGACATATGAGAATGATGCAGAGTGAAATAAGAAGAATTGCTAACTGCAGTGAGGATGAGCTTTTTGACAATGCCAAGAAATTAGGTGTGCCTTATGAGCTTTTAGCCTATGTTCATGAAAATGGTAAGCTCCCTGTAGTCAACTTTGCCGCAGGTGGTGTTGCTACTCCTGCTGATGCTGCTTTAATGATGCAGTTAGGTGCAGAGGGTGTATTTGTTGGCTCAGGCATATTTAAGTCAGGTAATCCTGAAAAGAGAGCGCAGGCTATTGTTAAAGCTGTTACAAATTATAATGACCCTAAGATTCTTGCTGAATTATCCGAGGATTTAGGCGAAGCTATGGTTGGTATTAATGAGGATGAAATTGAACTTTTAATGGCAGAAAGAGGTAAGTAATATGAAGGTTGCTGTACTTGCTTTGCAGGGAGCTTTTATTGAACACGAAAAAATGCTTGAGGAACTGGGTGTTGAAAGCTTTGAATTAAGACAAAAGGCTGACCTTGAAAATGATTTTGATGCCCTAATTCTCCCGGGAGGAGAAAGTACTGTTATGGGTAAGCTTTTAAGAGAGCTTGATATGTTTGATATTTTAAAAGATAAGATTGAAAAGGGGATGCCTGTGTTCGGTACCTGTGCAGGGCTTTTGCTTCTTGCTCATAATATTGAAAACGATGACAGACGTCATATAGCTTTAATGGATATTACTGCTGAAAGAAATGCTTATGGAAGGCAGTTGGGCAGCTTTGAAACCGTTAATGAATTTAGGGGAATAGGAGAAATTCCTATGAGATTTATAAGAGCGCCTTATATTAAGGGCATTGATGATGACAGTGTTGAGGTATTGTCTGTTGTTGATGATAAGATTGTGGCAGCAAGGGAAAAGAATATGCTTGTTACAGCTTTTCATCCTGAGCTTACGGATTCTTTGGCTGTTCATAAATATTTTATTGATAATGTTTGTAATAATTAGTCAAAATAAAAAAAGACCATTAATGGTCTTTTTTTATTTCCAACTTTCGGCTAAATCTTCAAAGCTGCAGTCTGAAAGCTTTTTATTATTAAACTGTATAATTCTGTCACACATTTCAATTGTTTTATGCTTATGTGATATAAAAATACAGGTTTTATTTTTAAGGCTTTTAATATTTTCAATAAGACCCTTTTCCGTCTTTTCATCAAGGGCTGATGTTGCTTCATCAAGTAATAAAATAGGTGCATCGCATAGGAATGCCCTTGCTATTGCAAGTCTTTGAATTTGTCCTTCACTTAATCCGAGACCTCTTTCACCTATTTCTGTATCAAGTCCTTGGGGAAGGGTTTCAATAAAATTCCAAATCATGGCAAGCTCTGCTGATTTTATTATTTCTTCATCTGATGCATCAGGTTTGCAAAATGCTATATTTTCTCTAATTGTACCTGACAAAATCATATTGCCCTGAGGTACATAAGAATATAAACCTCTACAGGAGGCGTCTATAGGCATAGTTTTGTCTTTTAGTTTAAGATATATATTACCATTCTGAGGTTCGATTAAGGCTAATATAAGTTTCATCATAGTAGATTTACCTATGCCTGACGGACCTGCTATGGCAACAACTTCACCCTTGTTAATTACAGCACTTGCATTTTCAAGTACTGTATCATCCTTGTAGGAAAAAGTGATATTTTCAAAGTTAATGGAAATTAGGTCATCATAGAGCTTATCAGCAGAAATATTTTGATTGAAGTTTTGCTCATATTCTAAGTTTTCAAGTTCAATTAATCTTTCCGATGAGGCTATCATTGAATAAAAGGCAGGCACAAGTCCGCTCATATTACGCATAGGTGCTTTAATCTGTTCAATAATTTGCAAAAAGGCTGTAAGAACACCAAATGTAATGGAGCCTGCACTTATTTTTAAAGCACCCCATATAAGAGCTGCATAATAGCCGCCTGTAAAGAGAACATACACGCCTGTGTCGGCAATATTGCTGACAGTCTGCTTTTTATACATTAGTTTAAGAGCTTTTAACTGTTTTTCCTTTAGCCTTGATGATACAATTTCGTTATTTGCAAAGGATTTTATTACAATAACATTTTCAATACATTCCTGTATAAAGGAGCGAACAACACCATTGGCACTTTGCAATGCCTTATGGAGATATTTAAAATGCTTACTGTAAACTTTACTTGCAAAAGCAACAAAAATACCAAACAAAACAACAATAGCAGTAAGTTTTGGCTCAATAGAAAAAAGTACGGCAAGACCTGCAATTAATCTTGTGGCAAGAGCAATGCCGCTGGGTACAATAGTTACTATACCGTTTATAATAATGTCTACATCTGAGGTGAAGCGGTTGAGAAGTTCTCCTGAATGATATTCGTTAATTTTAGTCCACTTTTTGTTAAGAAGGCAGTTAAATAAACCCTGCTTTATTTTAATGTCAATTTTACCCATAGCCCTTATTAAAATATTGCAATATAAAATATTTAAGGCACCCTGTAAAGCAATAATAAATACAATTTTAAAAATAGCAAACAAAAAGCTGCCGTTTTTGGCACCTGTTGCTATGTCAAGTATTTCGCTTGATACAAGGGCAAGCCAAATAAAGCCCAGTGAAATTGCTCCTGTAAGCACAGATAAGAATACAACCCACCAAAGCTGTTTGCCTGTGTATTTATATATCCATTTTAAAGCGTTAACTGACCTGTTTTTCATAGTTGCTCCTTGTAAAAAACGGTGGACAAAGCCACCGTTTTAGTGTGTGTATGTAAACTATTTATTTTGTTCCTTATAAAGGATTTCAATGTAAGCAAGAACAAGAGGACCTACACCCTTTGCATCATTTGATACAACAGGCTCAGACATATAGTAGCCAAAGGTACCGTCTCTTCTTGTGTTGTTTTCAGGACCTAAGCCTGCAACTAGACAGATGCCGTCAAGCTGAAGTTCACCGTCTTTTTCTGAAAGATACTTTTCACAAACGCCGTTAAATGCCTTTTCGCCATACTTGAAGTAGCTTTCATCAAGAATACCCATTCTAACACTCTTCATAATTGCATAAGCAAAAATTGAGCTTCCGCTTGTTTCAAGATAGTTACCCGGTATACCGCCAAGATTAACAACCTGATACCACATACCGTTTTCTGTCTGATATTTAAGCATTGAGTCTATAAGCTCTTTATAAATAGAAGAAAGCTTTTCTTTTTCTTCACTCATTGAATTAGGCATAACAGAAACTGTATCAATAAGTGCCATTGCATACCAGCCTAATGCTCTTAACCAAAAGTTTCTTGAAAGACCTGTTACCTTATCACACCAGAATGCCTTTCTTGAACAGTCATAGCCATGGTAGTAAAGACCTGTTTTAGGGTCTCTCAAATTTTTATAAACATTAAGGAACTGATTGTAGCTGTCCTTGCAGTTTTCACAATTGTTATATTCTACTTCATACTGCATATAGAAGGGCTGTCCCATATACATACCATCAAGCCAAACCTGATTAGGATAAATCATCTTATGCCAAAAGTTGCCTTCCTCTGTTCTTGGCTGCTCTTTAACCTGAGAATAAATTGTTTCAATAGCTTTTTTATATTTTTCCTTACCTGTAAGCTTATAAAGCTCAAATAAGGTCTTGCCTGCATTTACATTGTCAATATTATATTCCTTTGGGTCGTAAGACTTAATACTTCCGTCCTCCTGAACAAAGTAGTCAATAAAATCATCAGCAAATTTTAAGAACTTTTCGTCACCCTTAATTGCATAAAGGTCAAGAATAGCTTTAATCATACAGCCATCAATATAATTCCATGTAGATGGCTTACCGCTTTTGATTTTTTCAATGTTCCAGATTGGGGCCTGAGGAGTACTCTTTTCTAATAATTGATCAATATACTTGTCTAAAATTTCCATAATATACCTCCTAAGCATAATTTTATAATTTAATATTAACATAAATATATATCTTTTTCAATATCAATTTAATCGCCTTGATTATGGTTAAAATTTACTTTAATTTTTCTTTAATCTTTTTCTTTATTGCGTACTCAAAATAACTATTAATCTCCTTATATAGTTCATTTATATCATCAATATTAAGTGTTGTTGTTAAATTATCCATAGTTACAGATATTGTAGTATCTTGTATTTTTTCATTTTTGTTAAGTTTATAAATTATATTATTTGCCTGTAAGCTATTTATAACTGCTTTAATTTCCATTTGAGCTCTTTCCTGAACTGTAGTGGGGAGTTTTTGTAATGAGTTCGTTAGCTCTACAATACTATTAAATGGATTTTCGTCTTTTCCATACATTAAATCATAAGGTTGAATATTTAAGGCTGTGGCTATTTTTTCGATAACATTTAATGGAATATTAACTTTATCTGCTTCGTAGTCCTGTACAGTTCTTGGTGCTTTACCAATTAATTCTGCTAATTTGGCTTGAGTTAGTTTTAGTTCTTTTCTTCTTTCTTTTATACGTTTTCCTATGGTCAATATTATCACCTCGTAATTATAATAGCAAATACACGGTGCAATTTGCAAGTTTTTTTCAAAATTCACTAAAAAAACGCTTGACTGCACGACATATATCGTGTATAATATAAAATTAACACGACGAAATTGATGGAAATTATAAACTTATAGTTGTATGGGAGGTATAAATATGGAAGTAAATGAACTAATTAATAAAGCGATTAATGAAATTTGCAATGATATTTATAATTGCTGTGAACATACGGATACAAAGGAAGTAGTTGAGAGAAGCAAAAAAATTTATAATATATATTGGAATGATGAAAGATTTGATAATATAAAGTATGATTTAGATTGGGCAATATTTGAGGCTGAGATTGCAAATGAAAAACAGGGATTTGTGTTAGGCTTTAAAAAAGCTGTGGAAATGTTTGAAGAGGTATTTTCTTTAATATTAAATTTAAATTTGACAAATTATGCAATAAATTCTGATAAAGAAATAATATCGGGGCAGGGCTATACATATAAAGATTGTGAATTTAAAATTATGTGGTCATTTATTAAAATTTACATTATAGGATATGGACAAGGATTAAGGAAGAGTAAAAAATAAAAGGTTACTCTTTCCTAACCTTACATATATTTGTTATAATGAATGCTAATATAACTATAGAAAAGAGGAATATAAATGACGGGTTTATTAATTAAGCTGTTTATTAAAAACAGTGAGGATATTATTAATCCTCAGGTAAGGAAGGATTATGGGGCGCTAAGCGGTGGAGTAGGTATAGTATGTAATATTATACTGTTTCTTATAAAGCTTATAACAGGTATTATATCAGCATCCATATCTGTAATTGCTGATGCCTTTAACAATTTATCGGATGCTGCATCTTCAGTTATTACAATAATAGGATTTAAGCTTGCGGATAAACCGGCAGACAATGACCATCCTTATGGACATGGACGATATGAGTATTTATCGGGTTTGCTTATAGCTTTCCTTATTATTATGACTGCTGTGGAGCTTTTAAAAGGCTCTGTTGATAAAATTTTGCATCCGGAGACAGTTGAATTTTCGCTTTTTTCAGTAATTATACTTATATTTTCAATTTGTCTTAAAATGTGGATGGCATTATTTAATAAAAAAATAGGCAGCAAACTTAATGCATCCGCAATGCTTGCAACTGCTGCCGACAGTTTAAGCGACTGTATTGCAACAGGCGCAGTTTTATTAAGTCTTATAATAGGTCACATTTTTAGCATAAATATTGACGGATATACAGGTATACTTGTTGCTTTATTTGTATTTAAGGCTGGAATTGAGGCAGCAAGTGATACATTACAGCCGCTTTTAGGTCAGGCACCCGATCCTGAATTTGTTAAGGCACTTGAGAACGATATTTTAAGTGAAGGTAAGATAAAGGGTATACATGATATGCACATACATGATTATGGACCCGGCAGGGTAATTGTTTCTTTACATGCTGAAATACCTGCTGAAATGAATGTTATGGAGGCTCATGACATAATTGATAATACAGAAGAGAAAATAAAAAGAAAGTATAAGTGCGAAATCAGTATACATATGGATCCAATTGAAACTGAAAATGAGAGTGTAAATGAACTTAAAGATATGATTGATAAAATAATAAATGAAATTAATCCAATACTTCATTTTCATGATTTCAGAGTTACCAATGGACCAATGAGAACTAATATTATATTTGACCTTGAAGTACCTTTCAATTTTGAACTGAAGGATAATGAAATAATAAGAAAAATAAATGAAAAGGTCAAAGAAATTGATGAAAACTATTATATTGTGGTACAGGTTGACAAAGTAGTAATAAATAATTGATTAAATAGGGCTGTGAATTTTTATTCGCAGCCCTTAAACTTTATTTATTTAATTTTTCGGAATATTCAGGGAAAACCTCAATACTTCTTTCTAGAATACCCTGTGTATAGGCAATAAATATGCCATAATTTGTAATTGGAACATTTTGAGATTTACATACAAAAACTCTGTGCTTCATTTCCTTTTCATTAAGTGTACAGCCGCCGCAATGGATAACTGCTTTATATTTACTTAAATCTCGCGGAAATTCAGTGCCGCTGCAAAATTCACAGTTTATGGTTTTGTTACTGTGTGCTTTTAACCATTTTGGAATTTTAACAGTGCCAATATCATCACATTGCCTGTGATGAGTGCAGCCTTCTGCAATTAGTACTGTGTCATCGTTATTAAGGTTATCAATGGCATTAATTGCTTCAATTGCTTCGTCAAGATCACCCTTATAACGGGCAAACAAAATGGAAAAGGAAGTAAGAATTATATCATCAGGCACAACTGTTTTAACGTAGCCGAAAGCTTGAGAATCTGTAATAACCATTTTAGGCTTTTTGCCCAGGTTATTTAGCGTTTCTTCAAGCTCAGTATCTCTTGTCACAACAGAAATTGCTCCTGCTTCAAGAATATCTCTTATTGTCTGTTGTTGAGGCAGTATAAGTCTGCCTTTAGGTGCAGCCTTATCAATAGGTACAACCAAAACAACTGTGTCGTTAGGTTCCAACTTGTCACCAATGATTTTTAAAGTCATATTGTCGGCAGGCACAAGTTTAGATATTTTTTCTTTAAGCTCCCATATATTTTCATTTGTTTTGGCACTTACCCATATTGCGTTTTCAACTTCATAATGTTGACAGACTTCATCGGATTTATTTAAAATAACAATATAGGGCAGCTTTTTTTCTTTAAAAGCTTCAATTATTTTATTATCCTCTGTTTGCAGTCCTATATTTCCGTCTACAACCAAAAGTGCAATGTCTGTTTTATTTAAAACCTGATAGCTTTTTTCAATTCTTTTTTCGCCTAGCTCGCCGATATCATCAATACCCGGAGTATCAATAATTATAACAGGGCCTAATGGCAAAAGCTCCATAGCTTTTTGTACAGGGTCGGTGGTGGTACCCTTTATGTCTGATACAATAGCAAGGCTTTGTCCTGTTATAGCGTTGATTATGCTGGACTTTCCTGCATTTCTTCTTCCAAAAATACCTATATGTATTCTGTCTGACTTTGGTGTATCATTCAAGCTCATATAGTACACCTCCTAAAATCTGAAATCTCTCTTTCCCTTGTGAATATTTAATAAATAATCCTTAACAACAGCTTTAACCTTTTCCTTAGGGATATTTTCAATTTCTTTATTAATTAATTCTTCGCCGATTTTCTTTGTTGCCTCAGATGCATAATCTTCAAGATATTCCTTTAACGTCATAAGAGCGTTAGGATGACAGCAATTCTGGATTTGACCTGATTTACAAAGACTCATAAAACGATCTCCTGTTCTGCCTTCTCTGTAGCAGGCTGTACAGAAGCTTGGTATATACCCCATAGTCATTAACCAGTTTACAACCTCATCAAGAGTTCTGTTATCATTAACATCAAACTGTGCACTGTTATCATCTTCCGGCTCCGGTTCATAATAGCCTCCAACACTTGTTCTTGATGCACCGCTAATCTGTGAAATACCTAAATGAAGAACTTTTTCTCTTGTTTTTTTACTTTCTCTTGTAGATACAATCATACCTGTATAGGGAACTGCAATTCTTATGCAGGCAACAAGTTTAGCAAAAATATCATCACTTACTGCATCTGTAAATTCAGTAGGATCAATATCATCAGCAGGTCTTATTCTTGGTACGCTTATAGTATGAGGCCCTACACCATGAACAGCCTCTAAATGCTCAGCATGCATTAAAAGTCCCGCAAATTCATAGCGATATTTTTCAAGACCAAATAAAACACCTAAGCCTACATCATCAATACCGCCTTCCATAGCTCTGTCCATAGCTTCAGTGTGATAAGCATAGTTGTGCTTAGGTCCTGTTGGATGAAGCTGTTCGTAGCTTTCCTTATGATATGTTTCCTGAAAAAGAATATATGTACCGATGCCTGCCTCTTTGAGCTTTCTGTAATTTTCAACAGTAGTGGCGGCAATATTTACATTAACACGTCTTATGGCGCCGTTTTTATGCTTAACGCTGTAAATAGTCTTAATACATTCGAGAATATATTCAATAGGATTATTTACAGGGTCTTCTCCTGATTCAATAGCTAATCTCTTATGTCCCATATCCTGAAGGGCAATAACTTCCTTGCGTATTTCATCCTGAGTTAGTTTCTTTCTTACTATATGCTTATTTTTTAAATGGTACGGACAGTACACACATCCGTTTACACAATAATTAGATAAATAGAGTGGGGCAAACATAACAATTCTGTTGCCGTAAAAATCCTTTTTAATCTGCTCTGCAAGAGCATAAATTTCGTTATTTTTTTCTTCATTTGAACAGGCTAAAAGTACAGATGCCTCTCTGTGGGAGAGACCTTTCCTTTCTTTTGCCTTTTCAATAATTGAGTCAATTAACTCAACATTATCCTTGTTTGCATCAGCATAGGCAAGGGTATCAAGTATTTCCTCATGTGATATAAATTCTTCTGCCTTAAATGATTTTAGATTGTACATTTTTTCTCCTTTCTTTCGGGTCAGGAGTTAATGCTTACTGCATTTTTGATGCCATAAAACCTTTCCCGTCAGTAAATTTAGTTATATATTGTTTTTGTACTTACTCCGTCAAGCTGTCCAAGCTTTCCCGATAAAGCACTTATTATATCATTAGGTGCATCAATGGCAACACTAATTATATTTATACTTTTTTCCTTGTATGGAATACCCATTCTTCCTATTATGTATTCAGCGTAATCATGAAGAATGTTGTTAATATGATTGGCAGAGTTAAAATTTTTGACAACAATGCCAATTAGAGCAACTCTTGTTTCCATAGCAACCTCCTTAATTAATTTTAATTTATTATACACCCCTAAATAAAAAAATACAATAATTTTTTGATAATAATTATTAATAAAAAAACTCCCAAATCAATTGAGAGTCTTTTCAGATTGTTTATTAATTAGAAAGTAGTGGATGAACTTTCAAGCATTTTTACTGATACAGTCTTTGTGGCACCATTTCTTACAATAGTTAAGTTTACTGTCTGACCTATTTTACACTGCTTAACGGCATCCATAAGCTGGTCTGTGTTAAATACAGGAGTACCGTTGAATGAAGTAATCAAGTCGCCTGCCTGAATATCTGCATAGCTTGCACTTCCGCCTTCAATAATCTTCTGTACAAGTACACCTGCCTGTGGAAGATTATTCTGAGCTGCAACTTCTTCTGAAATACTTGTGATATAAACACCAAGTGTAGGGGTACTCTTAGAATTCATTAATTCTTCGATAATAGGCTTTGCAACATCAGAAGCAATACTGTAACCAATACCTTCAACAGTTGTCATTGAAATTTTAGCAGTGTTAATACCTATAACCTGTCCCTTACTGTTTACAAGAGCACCGCCGCTGTTACCCGGATTAATTGCAGCATCTGTCTGCAATACTGTAAGCTTTGTGCCTTGAATATTTACATCTCTTGTCTGTGAGCTTAAAATACCTTTTGTAGCAGTATTACCTTCGCCAAGGGCATTACCGATAGCAATAACCGTTTCACCAACCTCAACTTCTTCAGAATTACCAAATTCAGCTACCTGAACATTAGTAACACCTGCGGCAGCTAAATCTTTAAGAGATACTGAAATTACCGCTAAATCAGCATTTGCATCTTTACCTACTAAATTAGCCTGTACCAAGTCACATTCATTTAATGAAATACTTACTGTAGATGCACCTGAAATAACATGATTATTAGTTACAATATAAGCATTATTACTGTCTTTAAAGAACACTACACCTGAGCCTGCTCCTTCACTCTGATATTTTTGATTAAAGAAATCTGTACCCTGCACAATTGAGGTGATACATGCAACGGAAGGTTGTACTTTATTTATTATTTCTACAGTATTTTTAGAAGCTTCATCCATAGTAACCTTAATATCAGCATTATCGGCTGATGGAATAGTTGTAATATCATCATTAACTGATGCAGTTTGTATATGATCTATGATTTCAGTTGTTACAGGTATAGCAGCACCAATCCCTAAACCTATAATGCCGCTTGCTATTACAGCAAGTACAGTATTTTTAAAATATTTTTTCTTCATTATAACATCACCATCCTTAATTAGAATTTTTCATTCTGATTTTGTAATGTAGCAGTAATTGTCATTTCCTGTCTACCGTTTCTTATTATTGTAAGAGTAATTTTATCATTTGATTTATGCTTTGAAATTTCCTTTGACAATGTTTCAATATCAGCAACAGCTGTACCGTCAATGGCTGTAATGATATCAGATGCCTGTAAACCTGCTTTTTCAGCAGCAGAATTTGTTTCTATATTACTTATAAATACACCGGGAATATTAATGCCATATATTTTTTCAAAGTTTTCATCTATAGTATAACCCTGTATACCTAAATATGGCTTATCAACTGTACCGTTAGCCATAAGTGTCTGAATAATTGTCTGTGCTGATGAAATAGGAATTGCAAATCCCGTACCCTCAACTGCACTGCTTGAAAGCTTTGCTGTGTTTATACCAATAACTTCGCCTGAAGTATTGACAAGAGCACCGCCGCTGTTACCAGGGTTAATTGCAGCATCTGTCTGTATAACAGTTAACTTTTTACCGTCAATATTTATTTCTTTGTTTTGTGCACTTATAATACCTAATGTTGCGGTTTTACCCTGACCCAAGGCATTACCGATAGCAATTACATTTTCACCGACATTCATATTATCTGAATTACCGAACTTAGCTGCTGTTATATCGGTAACACCGGCAGCAGTTAAATCAGCCTTTGATACAGAAATTACAGCAAGGTCAGAGGAAGCATCTTTACCAACAAGTTTTGCACTTACCTGTTCATCACCTGTAATTGATACTGTTACTGAATTTGCACTTTCAACTACATGGTTGTTTGTAACAATATATACTGTATCACCGTCAACCTTATAAATAATACCTGAGCCTGAACCTTCGCTTTCATATGTCTGACCAAACCAGTCGGCAGCAGATTGAGCTCTTATTGAAATATTTACAATTGAATTTTTTACACTTCCGACCACTTTTGCAATACTGTCTTCTGATGCTACTAAATTGGAAGCTGTAGCTGTAGCAGAATTATTTTCAGATGATGCAGTAGCATTACTAAAGCTAAAACCTCCTGTAAATGCATTTGTAATTGCTTTTGATGTATTAAGTCCCAACCCGAGGCAATAACCAAGTGAACCACCACATAATATTACACCGGCAAGACCAAGGGCAATGCCTTTTTTATATGAGTATTTGGGTTCTTTCTTTGGAATACCGTTTGTATTTTCCGTTTCCTTATCAAATTTTGGTTCTTCTGATACTTCTTCGCTGTTGCAATTTACAGTTTCCGTATTTTCATTGTTATTTTCATTTTCAATAGGAGTAACATCATTTACGGTTTCTTCTGCAGATGTATCATCTAATGATGTATTAACTTCTGCAGATGTTGTGTTTTCCTTTTCTTTCATATTTTCAAATTCATTATTCATTTAAAAACCTCCTTTGTTGTTTTTAAAGGTATTGTAACAGGAATTTTGGAGAAAAGTGTGAATAAATTGTGAACATTTGCTTTGAAAATCATTTTTAATTACGGTTTAATATTTCTTTAATATTGCCTTAATAATTAAGAAATTTTTTGTTGGCTTGATTACTTATTTGTATTGATAAATACTATGTTTTTGAAAAAAAAGTAAAAAATAAAATCAATATAGAAAAGATAAGAATAAATCCGTAATATACGTACAATATACACGCAATATACGTACAATATACGCACAATATACAACATATATTTTATATCTTATTTACTGCATCAAGTAACGTATTAAGTTCAAGTTGTGTATATACATTTCTTGTTACATTACCGCCTGAGTGACCTACAATCTTTTGTATGATTACCTCAGATACACCTGCGGCAGTCATCAATGATACGAATGTACTTCTTGTATCATGAGGGGTGTGAGCAGGAATATTTTTGTTATAATAAGCTGCAAGGTCATTATATGAAACAGGTAACAGCTTTTTACCTGTTGTGGTTGCCATATAATACTCAAAGAACGGTAGAATCTTATCAGCTATAGGAACAATTCTTATACCTGATTTAGTTTTGGATTTTTTAATATCAATATACTTTTCATCAAGGTATACATCTGTTTTATTAAGGCTAGTAAGTTCACTAGGTCTTACACCGGTATATATATACATCAAGATTAATTTATATTCCATTTTATCAGCCCATAGTGCTTCAATTTCAGCAGATTTAAAAGCAACGTGGCTTTCAATATCTTTTGATGATTTGATTTCAATAAAGTCTGCATAGTTTTTAGAAATAATATCGTTTTGGATAGACCATGTAAAAATAAAATTCATAACAGTCTTGATATTATAAAGGCTAGACTTACTTAAATCAGGAAAAGAGTCAATAATATTTTGCAGGTCATTAAGTCTTAAATCTGTTAATCTTGAATTATGAATAGGGAGGCACTTATTAAAAGCTGAGGTATAAGAGCTATACCTTGAAGATTCCTTATCAGTAAGATTTCTTGTGCACCACTTATCCCATACCTGTGAGAAAGTAATGTCAATATAATTGGTAGGTGTGTTGCGAGTGTTATAATCGGCAAGTGCCTTTTTTGCCTCTGATAGTTTTGGATAATAACCAATATATTTATATTTTTGTTTGAAGGTACCGTCGGAGGAAAGCTGCGAGGACTTATATTCATCAGTAATGCGGACTGCATATCTATTCCTGCGCTTTTCTCCTAAGTCAACAATACCTCCGTATCCGTTTGCATTTCTCATATATAATCTCCTTTCTGATAGCCACTTGCAAGGAGGTCTGTATATCATAAGTAAAATATATATGAGCATTTTCGTAGGGGTTATGAAAATAGTATATGTAATTAATTTATAATTTTTCTGCCCCAAAAGTCTGTAGCTTTTCCTAAAGCTATGGTAAAAATATCTACCCACCAGCCAATGAAAAATAAACCGCCGGTAAACCAATAAAGAATACCCATACCAATTTTTCTTTCATAGAATTTGTGAATACCTATCCAGCCTAAAAAAATACATAAAAGTAAATCGATTGTTTTAGATTTTGGTGAAATACCGTCATTATACATATTATCATTATAAGAGCTATATTGATAATTGGTGTTTTGAGGAACAGAGGATTGTCTGTCAAGAGAATTAACAACAATTTCAGCACCAATGCCATCATCAAGAGTGTACAACCTTGAAATACTGCAAGATAAAGAAGTGTTGCTATTTAACAAATCATAAACCCTCTTGTTTTCACCCTTAGGTATCCAACCTATATATTTACCTGAGGCATATACAGCAACAGCATACTTATCATATTCGTTATATTCTGTATATAACTCTACAGGTGTGCCAAGTGTAAGATTAGGCAATACGTCTTGAGGGTTTGAACCAAAATGTTCGTGGTAAATACCATGTAAGTCAAAATACATAGGTTGCATAAATAAAACCTCCTTTGTGTTTGTTAAAAAAAGCTATAGATTGTTGTAAAATCTTATAGTATTTTTTTGACAAAACTATATAAATTATGATATAATATTTTTGGAGGATTTATTGTTTCCCTTATTCTCCTATTTTTGTAAAGAGTGCAGGTTTTTGCGGAGCCTGTGCTCTTTTTTTGTTGCAGTTTATGTTAAAAAGTGTGCAGTTTACGTTAATACAAATTATTTCGACAAAATATATCATATAATTCTTATTGTATTTTAAGCACCCGTCCAAAAAGAAAGGAAATATGTAAAATGCAATTTAAAAGAATTATATATGTAAAAATAATATATGTAGACTATGAATACAAAGATATACTTATGATTTATGACACAAATAAACACATACTATACAAAAATATTAATAACAATGAAAAAGTAGGCAAAATAGTACTAATATAGAAAAAAATAATTAAATGATAGGGTGCTTATAATACTCATATCATTTAATGCATAAATAACATATATTCCACATTATTACATATTAACCTATATTATCTTCCTGCTCCTCAGGATAGTTTTTAAATTTTTTGTAAGCATTTTCATAGATAATATCATTGGTATTATGTCTGTTATATTTGGGGGCAGAAAGTAAATCAACTGTATATTCAGTCAACTTTTCCTGTCCTTTTTCAGTGAGATTTCTATAATTATCTATTAATTCTTGTTCATTTTTTGTCAAATCATAAACGCTATTTTCTTTAAAGTTAGTTTCATATTTATTGTAATCATCATTTAAATCATCTAATGTACAGCCTAAAACATTTGCGATAGCTCTTACTGTTTCAAGTTTTGGATTTGGTGTTTTTCCTGATGTTATTTTAGCTAAAGTACTTTTAGGAATACCTGATAATTCAGCAAGCATATCATTAGTAATTCTTTTTTCTTTTTTTATCTTATTTATCTTATCTTTTAGCATTATAATTACCTCCTGTAAGCTCATTATAATAGATTTATATTTACAA
>ENA-UOJJ01000139-UOJJ01000139.1-human-gut-metagenome-genome-assembly--contig:-CS66-NODE-139-length-127906-cov-22.629882_pt1 | contig 127906 bp, 114 predicted proteins | sample MGYA00242343_ERZ723890 | MGnify/ENA metagenome assembly ERZ723890
AATTTTGTAGGAATGATGACAGGACATTTTGATAATAAGGATCAATTTAATAAGATGCAGGCAGAAGGGAAAATATATCCATATGCGGAACATGTAAATACAATCTGTAATGACAAAATAAATAACCTTCCTAAAGATTTCAAAGGAAAATTTGTTGTTGAAGAGAGTTATTATGAAATTAATGGAAAACGTCATGCATCTCCACATCTTTTCCTTATCATGGAAATAGAACAGGGAATTTTACTTTCTTCTTATGAAATTCCAAAAGGAGAAGATAAAAATACATTTTCATATGATTCTATGAAGAATGTTGATTACTCTAAACTAGAAAAATCTGAAAAATTTACTCCAGCACTTTATCATGAAAAGGACGGAATCTGGGAAGGTGGCAGCACAAGCCAGTTCTCTCCGGTAATGACATTCAAACTTTGGGAAAAGTTCTCCAACAATTTCCTGGAAGTATCGGAAAGCATGGAAGTTAATGGAAAGAGAACTTTTGGATATGATGAACCAATAATTTATAAGCGTGTATAATCAAAAGTCTGCATATTGGGATGAACTTCAGTTTGTTTGTAAAAAAGCCTTGAAAAAATCCCTCGGTGGCAACACCGTGCCGGTTCAAGTCCGGCCACCTGCATGATGAAAACAGGAAACATTGAGTGAATCAGTGTTTCCCGTTTTTGTAATAGGAATTATACAATTTTCGTAAGATATGATAGAATATAAGTAACTATTCGAAGCAATGCAGAATTGTGTTGACAGGATAGTTATTTTGGGCTTGGGATTATGATAAAAGGAGTTAAGATATGGACAAGATTAAGAAGAATTTTGGTTTTGGCTGCATGAGACTGCCGATGATTGGTGAGGATGTAGATATTGAACAGACCAGACAAATGGTAGATTTATTTTTAAAGGAAGGTTTTAACTATTTTGATACAGCGCATGGGTATATTCAGGGAAAAAGTGAGCTTGCGGTCAGGGAATGTCTGACCAGTCGTTATCCGCGGGAACAGTATATTCTCACCGATAAGCTTACGGGTAATTATTTTAAGAAGGAAGAGGATATCCGGCCCTTTTTTGAGAGTCAGCTGGAGGCCTGTGGCGTAGACTATTTTGATTTTTATCTGATGCATTCGCAGGGTTCCGGAAACTTCCCCCATTTTAAATCCTGCAGGGCATATGAAACTGCCTTTGAGCTTAAAAAGGAAGGGAAAATACGCCATGTGGGTATGTCCTTTCATGATACGGCAGAGGTGCTGGATCAGATCCTGACGGAATATCCGCAGATTGAGGTGGTTCAGATACAGTTTAATTATCTGGATTATGAGGATCCCAAGATTCAGAGCCGCTTGTGCTATGAGGTATGCAGAAAGCATAACAAGCCGATCATTATTATGGAACCGGTTAAGGGTGGAAGTCTCGTAAACCTTCCTAAAATAGCCGGTGATGTATTAGACGAGCTGCAGGGAGGAAGTCCTGCAAGCTATGCAATCCGTTATGCGGCCGGATTTCCCGGGGTAATGATGGTTCTCTCCGGAATGAGTAATATGGAACAGATGCAGGATAACTTAAGCTATATGAAGAATTTTAAACCGTTAAATGAAAAGGAGCTGAAAGCTGTATACGAGGTACAGAACATTTTTAATCATATGGATCTGATACGTTGTACGGGCTGTCGTTATTGTGTGGAGGGATGTCCAAAGCAGATTGCAATTCCTGATATTTTCACAGTAATGAATGCCAGACAGATTCATCAGGACAGAAATGCAGAACGGGAATACAGGGATGTTCATACCTCGTTGGGACATCGTGCATCCGATTGTATTAAGTGTGGTAAATGCGAAGCAATCTGTCCCCAGCACCTTCCGATTCGTGAGCTTTTAGAGGATATAGCAAGAGAATTTGAGAAACAGGAATGAAAAAACTGTGGAAATACATAGAAATATTATCGGTTTTCAACAGTGCTTACAGAGAAAACGGAGAATGCCAGGCTTCAGGCATTCTCCGTTTCTTTCATTTCTTTTAAGCGTTCTTTTACATATTCGCGGATAAAGAAGTCGTCTGTAGGCATCTGACAGCCTACAATATATACTCCGTCATCATTCGAGCATCGAATGACATGTCCTTCCAGATGATTATGCTTTGGAAGAGCAAAATCATTTATTTCTACAGATACAGTAACTCCTTTATGATCTGTAAAATACTCACTACTCGTCAGAAAAGCAAATCCGTTGGCACTGAGATTTTCCAGGTTACCGTGAATTACGAGATTATCATTGGGAACGGTGATGGTACAACTGTTAGATACATCTACACGAGGGTATTTTCTACGGTTTACGATCTTAGGTCTAGATTCAACCAATACTGTAAATTTATTTTTGGTATCAGAAGGATCAAGCTTTGTGTGTTCCCAGGAATAAATGACATTTCCTACGGTTACATTTAATTTACAATCAGTTGTTTTGGTAAGAGCAGGTGGCTCAGGAAGAGTAATATGCAATAAATTATCATCGCGTGAGAGAATCTCGCCATCATAATAGTGTTCGTTCAGATTGATGGAAAGCTTCATACCGGGTTGGACATCTTCGGTACCCATAAAACCGCCAATTCCAAGTTCACACATGAGCGCTTCAATCACATTCTCGATATCATTAATGTTATTGGCAGATTCATCATATTTACTGAGCATACGGTTATTGATTTCATTGGAATCGGTGATGCTTCCCGTCATATCATCCACGATGTGGGATACTTCTTCCAGATTTTCAACGAGATGAACATTCGAGGATTCCACTTCCTTCATAGCGGTATCAATTACCTGAATATGGTCACCAAGCTGAGTCGTATCACTTGCAATCTGTGTAATATTACTTCCGGCAGCTGTTACCTTTTCAAGTGTCAGATGGATCAGTTCCAGAGTTTCTTCAATCGCAGAAGTCATCTTATCGGAGGTCTCTTCCAGATGCTGAAGAGCCTGCCAGATCTGTCCGGAAGAGGATTTTGTTTCTGTACTTAAGGAACGGATCTGGTCGGCAACGACGGCAAAGCCTTTACCGGCTTCTCCGGCTCTTGCTGCTTCAATGGAAGCATTTAAAGCAAGGAGATTAGTCTGATTGGTAATCTGTTCAATCGTTCCGGTTTCTTTCTTTACCATTGCAAAATTATTCTTGAAATCCTGCAGGGTCTTTTCAATATCCCCGGAAAGATCTGCCATGGTATTAGTTGTTGTAATCAGGCTGTCCAGGTCTGTGGAACTGATTCTGGCATGATCTTCGCAGGTTGCGGTAAGAGCTACCATCTGCTTAATCAGTTCGGCCACCTGATTGACCTGGGAGTGAATATCAGAGGTCATTTCGTTTGAAGAGGTTGTAGTATTCTGGAGATTATGATTATTGTCCTGCAGCTTGTGGAGACTCCGGACAACAATGCTGGCACCGTGGGTATTCTCGGAGGCCAGTTCCTGCACAACGGTAACACCATCCATGATGGAATTGCAGGCTTCCTTTACCTTTTCAACGGTAGTAACTACACGGTGAAGATCGGCACGGATGCTGTCGGTCATTGCACCGTCAGATTCATTCAGATGTTTAATGGACATAACATAGCAGATATAGCAGAGGATAATACAGGAAAGCTCTAACTGATAATCCTTCATATTCGTTGCAGAATTAAAGCCGAGGGAAATCCGGTAAGCAGCACTTCCGATAATAATGAGTGAATTAACAATTCCACAGGTGACCATGAACTTCCTGTTCTTATAAAGAACCAGAAGACTTGTCACAGGAAGAATATAGGTAAAGGCAATCGGAGAACTTGTAGTACAGATGACATAGGTATAAAAAATACCATATCCGATGGCTAAAATATACCGGTAGAGCTCTGTGTCATATCCCTTCACCCGAAGTGTGATTTCACCAATGAGAATCGGGAACCAGCAAAGAACCAGAAAGGTAAGGTAGTAAGGAACAGCATGGATTCCGTTGGCAACATCACTGCCGTAATTGGCAGATAGCAGAATGGCAAAGATAAGCCAGATTTTTCTGGCCCGCCGGTTGGCTTTTTCTTTGAAAACAGATTCGTCGTAATTCATAAGTACCTCCGTAAATTAAAATCCAGTATCATTGGAACTGTTGAAAATATCCGGACATGTCTTCAAGCAGTTCAATGCTTTCCTTGCGGAAAGGATTAATTACACTGAAGGCGTGGGGGAGATCTTTTCTTTCGGAAAAGTCCAAAAGATGATGGGAAACCTGATATCTGGAAAGTGCTTTTTCAAAATCAAGGGTATAGCTGCGCAGATAATCTCCTGCACTGGTTGTCAGAAAGCAGGGAGGAAGAGCGGTTACTATCCCCGGATGCTCCGGGTTCACATAGGAAGAAAAAGCGCTTTTCTTGTAATGATTTCCATATAAATAAGAAGGAAGAAATAATCCAATCTTATCAAAACGGGTGGTATAGTACATTCCACTGATGAGTCCGAGCGCCTTTAAGCGCAGGGAAGCAGGACTGACACCGGCAGTTCCCGCAATCTTCGGAGAGTTCTGCATGGCAGCGCAATAGGTCAGAAGCATCGCACCACCGCTGTCTCCAACGGCATAAACCCGATCCTTCAGTCCCTGGTATTCCGGAAGCTTACGCTTGATGCATCGCATGGCGGTGAATACATCTTCACACTGGTCAAAGAACAGGCAATCCGGTACGAGGCGGTATTCAATACTGAATACGAGATACCCCAGCTTACTCAGCTGAGCACAGAAATACCGGTTGTATTCCTTGCACCCGAGAATCAATCCTCCCCCGTGAATGTTCAGAATCACAGGAAGCTCCTTGCCGGCAAAAGCATCAGCACGGTAGATATCCATGCGGTGTGCAGGATCAGAATCTTCAGCATAGGGGACATTACGGATTTCTGTAACGTCTGCCGGAAATGTAAATTCAGTATCACGGGCAGGAATCGCATCCTGAAACTCCTGCCGCTGTTTATAAAACATATTTTTAATAAAGGAATTCATAATAACCTCAACGTAAGTAGTAAGTGAAAACCTACTTGCCATTATTTTAAAATATTTGGTGACAGGAATCAATATAAAATAGTACATATTTCCTATTCTGAAACAATAAATTATTCGGAAAGATGATGTTCACGCATGTATTCTCCGATTTTTTGATCACAGGCAAGAATATGGTTGGTAAGCCAGTCCAGCAGGAATTGGATCAGATCTAAAAGATATTCCTGCTGATGATCATCCATTTCATCAAGATCATTGAGGTCGATCTCTACAAGCCGCTCAATGAATGCAGAATGTGCTCGCTTCTGGGCATCCAGACCGGGATACTGAATACGGGTCATCAGGGCTTCCTCATCCGAAAAATGGAATTCGGTATAATCTCTTAATTTCGTAATCAGTCTTACAATTTCATCATATTTATCATGGAGGAATTCCTCGTGAATCAGATCATTGGTTTCCTTAATAATTTCAAATAAACAACGATGTTCATCATCAATGAGTGTAATGCCAGTCATGTATTTGGATGTGAAGGCAAAAGGATCGCTCTCTGAACTCGAAAGGGATTTCCCAATCATCATATCGCTGCATAAAATGTGCCGGTACAGCCAGCGGACTAAATAAGTCAACAGGTCGTTCAGGGATTTTCTGGCAGCTTCCGGAGAAGAAGTATCCGGAACGAAAGAATTTACCTTCTGGGTAAACATGGCATGCTGAGTTTTCTGCAGGGAAAGCTCCGGATCATGGATGCTTTCCATATAAGCTTCTTCATGGGCAAAATGAGTCATTGCATAATTCTTTAAATTGGAAAGAAGACTTATGGTAATGGCAGAAGCATCTTCCGTTTCCTGAACCATGGTAAAGGCTTCGTTAAGCATCTGAAATAACTTACGATGCTCATTGTCTATCTGTTCAATATGGATCATGCAATCTTCTGTAAATTCATACATGGTATATTACCTCCTTTGTTCCTGCGACAAATTATAGCATTATAAATAAGAAGAAACAAGATGTTGACGAATTGTATTTTCGATATACAATGATAAGGGTAGGATTTTATTTTAAAGAATTAATTCCGGAAGAAACAGAAGGGAAATTTCAGCATGAAAATCGGAGTAATCTCGGACATACACAGTAATATTGTTGCTTTTCGCTCCTGCGTGGACTATCTGGAAGAAGAAGGCTGTGATGAATATTTCCTTTTGGGAGATTATGTTTCGGATACGCCATACACCAGGGAAACGCTGGATTTTCTTTATGAGTTTATCCAGAGCCATGTGTGTTATTTATTGCGTGGCAACCGGGAAGAGTATATGCTGGCACAGAGGGAGGACCGGCTGGCAGGAAGGGAAGAGAAGAAGTGGATTTATAATTCTGCAAGTGGCAATCTTCTTTATACTTATGAGCAGTTGACGGAACAGGACTTTGCATTCTTTGAAAGGCTTCCGATCAGCTTTGTATATGAGAAAGAAGGGTATCCTTCGATCACCTGTGCACATGGCTCACCAGAGAGTACAAGAGAACTGCTGCAGTTTGATGGAGAAAGGGTTGCAAAGTGGCTTCAGAAAATTCCGACGGATTATCTGATCTGTGCACATACGCACCGGAAAGGAATGAAAACGGTTGGGAAAAAGCAGTATTACAATCCGGGATGTGTGGGTATTGCCATGGAGGATAAGAGGGTTGCACAATGTATGATTCTGCATGGAAAGGAATGTGGCGCAGGAAATTTGTGGGAGCCGGAGTTTTTGAAGGTTCCGTATGATATGCCGAGAGTGGTAAGAGATATCAGAAAACGGGGACTCTTAGAAGCAGGGGGATGGTTTGTTAACAGCAGTATCCAGAATCTGCTGACTGGAATTAACCGGTCAGCACCACTTGTTGACCTGGCTGGTCGATTATCAGCAGAAGCAGGAGAAACAGGTGTCTGGCCACACATTAGGGAAATCTATTTTGCAAGGGCAGCAAAAGAATTACAGATACCGGATTATCGGTTGGAGTTTACAGGTATGGACCAGACAGATATGGACCAGACAGAACCATATGATCAAAGAGGCTTTGCGTTAGAAAGAGGGAAAGAATGTTAAATCAGTTTTCAAGAACACAGTTATTAATCGGAGAGGAAGCAATTCAGAAGTTGGCAAAATCGAGAGTTGCCGTATTCGGAATCGGAGGTGTCGGGGGCTATGTGTGCGAAGCTCTGGTCCGGAGCGGTGTCGGTGCCTTTGATCTGGTGGATGATGATAAGGTATGTTTAACCAACCTGAACCGTCAGATTATTGCCACGCGTAAGACCGTTGGAAAGTACAAGGTAGAGGTGATGAAGGAGAGGATGCTGGAAATCAATCCTGATGTGGATGTGAGAACCTATCAGTGTTTTTTTCTGCCGGAAAATGCAGATGACTTTCCGTTTGAAGAATATGACTATATTGTAGATGCCGTGGATACAGTGACAGCAAAGCTTGAAATTATTATGCGGGCAAAGGAAAAGAATGTTCCGGTCATCAGTGCCATGGGAGCCGGAAACAAGCTGGATCCCGGAAGATTCCGGATTGCGGATATTTATGACACGAGAGTCTGTCCATTGGCCCGTGTTATGCGAAGGGAATTGAAGAAGCGTAATGTGAAGAGCCTTAAGGTGGTGTATTCGGATGAGCAGCCGATCCGCCCGGTCGAGGATATGTCCATCAGCTGCAGGACGAACTGTATCTGTCCTCCGGGAGCTGCCCATAAATGTACAGAGCGACGGGACATTCCAGGAAGTACGGCATTTGTTCCTGCCGTGGCAGGTCTGATGATCGCCGGTGAAATTGTAAAGGATTTGTCGAAGTAAGCTTATTTTTCAAATATGCCGGCCGGGCAGGCATTTTCCTTACTGTAGAAGGAGAAGGTGCCGGTGTTAATTAAAGTGCCTTTGTCATCACAGCAGGAGAATTGAACGACGGTAATGGTGCGTCCGCGTTTGATGACACTTGCGTCATAAGTGATGTATTCGGTGTCTCTGCCCGCCCGGAGATACTGCATATTGGCATCAATCGTAGTGACATAACTGCCATAAGTGATGGCTGCCAGTCCACAGAAGGTGTCGGCGGCAGCATAGAGTGCGCCACCGTGATAATCGCCATACATATTCTGAAAGCGGGAGTCGAACGGGATACGTCCCTGCACATGCCCTTCGGAAACGGAGGTGACCTCAAGTCCCAGTAATTTGCAAAAAGGATTGCGTTCCAGAATTTTCTGATACTCTGCAATTTCGATCTGTTCCATAATAAATCTCCATATAGTTACGATGTTTGGTGCTAAAACTGCTTCCATAGAAAAGGAGTGGCAGATCTGCCACTCCTTCATTGTAGCTATAATATGCCGAAAAATCAATTCCCAAGCAGTTTTTTCGCTTTCCAGCGGGAAAAATTAAAGCTCCGGATGGAAAGGTCTGAGGTACAATCGGAGAGATAATCCACATACTCCTGCCGCAGATTGGAAAGGTAGTAATCATCCGGATCATCGCTTTCCTCCGGGAGTTTTCCAAGAACCACCGGGGCTGCATCGGCAGACAGCTGGCAGAGATAGGTGAGGGCGTAATCATCCTTTGCAGCATGGGAAATGTTGTAACGGGCAATCCGGTAGTCCGGCCTGGAGAAGCTGTATAAGAGGAACAGCACTGTTACGACAATAATGCCATACCGTACAAAGGGAAAGTCCGGTTTATAAATCAGAATCAGAGTTCCGACCATTAAGAAGCTGATAACCAGGAGGTTCCATAATACGAAAACACGTAGCACGGTCAGATGGTATACACTGATATAGAGCAGCATCCGGTAGGCACTCGATGCAATCATGACAAAGGTACACAGTGATACCACCGAAAGCAGGAGCTGCAGAATGCGGTGCGGACGGAACAGGCGGATGCACAGCAATACCGAAACGAGATTAATCAGGCATACAAATACCAGCTGGAAGAAGCCCGCTCTTGCATAGGAAGCATAGGTATAGTTTTCAGGAAGTGTGCCAAGACCTGCAAAAAGGTACACAATCTGAATCACACAGAACAGAACGTAAATTACTGAGAAGATGAACGTAAATGTTATGGCAATCACGGGATCCTCTTTTTGACAGGAAGGAGCTTCCTTCAGATTGGGTGTCTGCAGCCGGCAAAGGAGGCAGTAGCTGAGGAAAAAGCCAAAAAGAAACATGACCAGTATGGTCAAAATATCTCCATGGATCATAATTCCTTCAAAGACGTTCCACGCATCCTGAAAGAGATTGGCAAAAACGGCATCGGCGCTTCCTAAAAGTAACAGGATGACAGGAAGGGCAAGCAGCGCAACCGTCAATCCGATCACAATAGAAAGAACACGTCTGTTGTCTGTATGGGATGTCTGGATATTCCGACGGTTTTTCACATAGGCAGTAAGATCCGTAAATGGACGGGCAAGGAAGGCAAGGCTTGAAAATACGGTTTTGATCATTGCCCATACGTAAGTAAAGATATCCCAGTGCCGGTCCTCATAAAAGCTGCACAGAAATAAATGCAGAAGGAGAAAAAAGATCAGGGTTTTCCCAAGAAGGATCAGATAGGAGGAATCCGTGAAGCAGACAGAGAGTGCAAGTAACATCAGGCTGCTGAGATCGAAGATCGTCATGGGGGTTAAGATACGATTGTACTTTCCTTTACAGGAAATTGACTGCATTGCAACATTGCCCGCACATGAAGAATCTGCAAGTGAACTCTTCCTTCGAAAGAAGCAGAAAAACAGGCAGGTTCCACCGATGTAAAAAGGGTAGCTGATTCCGGATGGATTATGGTACAGGCAGATCGTATAAAGCAGGGCATACAGAAGACTGCCGATTCCCATAACCGGAAACAGGGGATTTACAGGTGTTGTAGTTTCATTTGTTTTAACAGGTTCCATGGTAGTTCCTCCTTGGAAATTGATTCATAATTATTCAGTACCTTCACAGTTACATTTCGTGTTGGTTATCCGGGGGAGTGCAGGAAGCGTCTTCCTCCGGATCGTCAACATATTCTAAGATATCGCCAGGCTGGCAGTTTAATGCCTTGCAGATGGCATTTAAGGTGGAAAGGCGGACGGCCCTGGCTTTGTTGTTTTTCAGGATGGAAAGGTTGGCAAGGGTGATGTCCACCTCATTTGCCAGTTCAGTTAAGCCAATCTTATTTTTAGCCATCACCACGTCAAGATTAATGATAATTGCCATTGTTTACCTCCGTTCATTGATAGGGAAAAGTGCACCCGGTGTTTTTATATGGTCAGGTCGTTTTCGAGCTTGTAGGTGACTGCCCGGTCGAAGACCTGGGAGAGCACTTTGCTGAACAGTCCTGCAATCACGAAGGTCAGAATAATGACCAGAACAGCCGGAGTCAGGTAAAGAAACAGGCGGCAGCAGGTAATCAGGGCGATGAAAAAGCTGTAGGTTCCCATGCGGTTAAGACTCCGGACATTTTCATGGATGAAGCAGTTGTCGTTTAATACACTCAGGAACAGCCTTCGCAGCTCACGGATGATCAGGACGGCGAGAATTCCGGACAACATGAAAATGACGCTGAGGGATAAAATATGTATGCTGAAATATGGGTTGTACTTTCCGTAAAAATAAATAATGACAGGAACAAGTACAGTCGTGAGGATTCCGGCATAATACATGAAATCCAGCAGCCATTTGGTAAAAAGAGTAAGTTTGTTTTTCATAAAGAAGATTCCTTTCTGGTGTTTGTATGGATTTTTGATGTTTCAGGCTTCTGGTTTTCTTCATCTGCCTGCAACAATTCAGCTTATCTTCAGCTTTATTTAATCTCATTTAATCTCATTTGATCTCATTTGATCTCATTTAATCACTTAATCTGTAAGTAATCTGGTAGTAATCTGCACGATCACTTTATCATAGATATAACATAGATATAACACCGAAAAACATGAATGTCAATAATTATTTATCGAGAAACAATAAAAGAATCTCGAGACACGATAAATTGAAACAGATAAGGACGTAAAAAGGACAGGACATGGTTTATTCAGCTCATGGTTCATTCACCCATGATTCATTCATGATTCACCAGAACATGATTCAGGGATGATTCGGGAGTGAACAGTAACCGGGACAGAGATACGGGGATATTCCGGTTGCATTCTTCTACTGAAAACGCTAAGATAATGTTAGTATAAATTTTCAGCCGGCGTGTGCTGTCTGATGATGATGAAGGAGCATGGCTGAAAGGTTCGTATAAAGGTAGAAAGTATAGAAAGAACAGAAGGAGCGAAACAGCAGATGAGAAAGAAAATAGAAGTTACAGTCAAAAAGCCGCAGTTTTCTGTGACAACGGATGTGTCATTTGCACAGGTGGATGCCTGGTACGGACATACCCGTATGGATTTGAAGATGGATATTATTTATCCGGAGGATGATACCCGGTTATACCCTTGTGTGGTATGGGTCTGCGGTGGTGCATGGATGAAGATGGACAAATCCGCGCATCTGGCTTATCTTTCCAGGCTGGCACGCAAGGGCTTTGTTGTAGCGAGCGTACAGTACCGTACAAGCAATGAAGAGCCGTTCCCGGCAGCACTCGAAGATGTGAAGGCGGGAATCCGTTACCTGCGTGCTTATGCAGACCGTTACCATATAGATAAGAAGCATATCGGTATTTCCGGAGAGTCTGCCGGCGGTCATCTGGCAAGCCTTGCCGCACTTGCAACGGATAAGAAGTTTGATGTGGGAGCCTATCTGGAGGAATCCAGTGCACTTCAGGCAGCCTGCCCGTGGTATCCGGTAGTGGATCTTACAACCATGCCGGGCATGGACAATGAGGCAGAGGCTGCGCTTACCTGGGAAACGATGTTTTTGGGAAAGAATGTTTATAACTTTAAAAAGGATGCCATGAAGCTTTCCCCATTACATTATGTAACAAAGACGGCACCTCCGTTCCTGATTATTCACGGAAATGATGATAAGTGTGTTCCGTTTGAGCAGGGAGTGCGTCTGCATGATGCCCTGGAGGAAGCAGGCTGTGATGTTACGTTACTTGAAGTAGACGGCGCAGACCATGCCGATTTACGATTCTTCCAGAAGGAAATCTGGGATAATATGATTGCATTTTTTAAGGAGAAGCTGAGCAATGATTAAACCACAGGGAAGGCAGCGTATTTCCAAAGAAGATATGTATTTAAACAGTGCAGAAAACTTTGCATATCGCAGCACCTGTCTGAAAAGAAAGTATGGGGCGGTGATTGTAAAGGATGATGCGGTGATTTCCACAGGCTATAACGGTTCACCAAGGGGCTTTGAAAACTGCTGCGATATTGGGGTATGTCCCCGGATGCAGCGTAACATGCACCAGGGAGAGGGGTATGGAATGTGCCGTGCCATTCATGCAGAGGCCAATGCGCTGCTGAACTGCTCAAGAGAGCAGACACTGGGAGCAGACCTGTATCTTACCAGTATCAACCCGGAGGATAATTCCATTCATCCGGCCAGACCCTGTCCGTTATGTGCCCGCCAGATCATACAGGCAGGCATTCGTAACGTGTACCTGCGCAAGGGCGAGGGACCGGATCAGTATGAGGTCATTCCTGCCAGAAACCTGCAGTGGTATCTTCCGGAGTAACTGTTCTTACGCAGCCTGACAGCAAGTGTCTGGCTGCGTAAGATCATTAATTAAAATTCAATTGACACTGCTATATGGCAGGTGATAGAATCATTCACAGTGAACAAAAGTGGAGGGAAAACAATGCCAAAAAGAACAGATATTCATAAGGTACTTATTATTGGATCCGGTCCGATTATCATCGGGCAGGCATGCGAATTTGATTATTCCGGCACACAGGCGTGTAAGGCGTTACGGAAGCTGGGGTATGAAATTGTTTTAGTGAATTCCAATCCGGCAACCATTATGACGGATCCGGAAACCGCAGACGTGACATACATCGAACCGTTGAATGTAGATCGTCTGGAACAGATTATTGCAAAGGAACGGCCTGATGCATTACTTCCTAATTTAGGTGGTCAGTCAGGATTGAATCTCTGTTCCGAGTTGAACAAGGCAGGAATCCTTGAAAAATATAATGTGAAGGTAATTGGCGTTCAGGTAGATGCGATTGAACGTGGTGAAGACAGAATTGAATTTAAGAAGACAATGAACAAACTGGGGATCGAGATGGCTCGCAGTGAAGTTGCTTATTCCGTTGAAGAAGCACTTGCTATTGCTGAAAAGCTTGGTTACCCAGTTGTTTTACGTCCGGCGTATACCATGGGCGGCGCCGGTGGCGGACTCGTTTATAATAAAGAGGAATTAAAGACCGTCTGTGCAAGAGGTCTTCAGGCCAGTCTTGTCGGACAGGTCCTTGTAGAGGAATCCATTTTAGGATGGGAAGAGCTGGAGCTGGAAGTAGTAAGAGATGCAGAAGGCAACATCATTACCGTCTGCTTCATTGAAAATATCGATCCACTCGGGGTGCACACCGGTGACTCCTTCTGTGCAGCACCGATGCTGACTATTTCCGAGGAATGTCAGAAGAGATTGCAGGAGCAGGCTTATAAGATTGTAGAATCCGTACAGGTGATTGGTGGAACGAACGTACAGTTCGCACATGATCCGGTTACCGACCGAATCATCGTTATCGAGATCAATCCACGTACTTCCCGGTCTTCTGCACTTGCCTCCAAGGCAACCGGATTCCCGATTGCACTGGTTTCTGCCATGCTGGCATGCGGACTTACCTTAAAGGACATCCCCTGTGGTAAGTATGGTACGCTGGATAAGTATGTACCGGACGGAGATTATGTTGTAATTAAGTTTGCACGCTGGGCTTTTGAAAAGTTCAAGGGCGTCGAGGATAAGCTGGGTACCCAGATGAGAGCCGTTGGTGAGGTCATGAGTATCGGTAAGAATTATAAGGAAGCATTCCAGAAAGCAATCCGTTCCCTGGAAACCGGACGCTATGGTCTGGGGCATGTAAAGAACTTTGACCGGTTATCGAAAGAGGAGTTATTAAAGAGACTGGCAACTTCGTCAAGTGAACGTCATTTTCTGATGTATGAAGCACTTCGTAAAGGTGCTACGGTAGAGGAAATCTTCGAGCTGACGAAGGTAAAGGCATACTTTATCGAACAGATGAAGGAGCTTGTAGAAGAAGAGGAAGAGATCTTAAAGCATAAGGGGGAAATGATCAGTGATGAACAACTGACTGCTGCAAAGAAGGATGGCTTCTCTGATAAATATTTAAGCCAGTTATTGGAGATCCCGGAAGAAGATATCCGCAACCATCGTATTGCAATCGGTGTAGAAGAAGCATGGGAAGGTGTTCATGTAAGCGGAACGAAAGACAGTGCATACTATTATTCCACCTACAATGCAACGGACAAGGATCCGGTATCCGACAAGCAGAAGATCATGATTTTAGGCGGCGGCCCGAACCGTATCGGTCAGGGTATCGAATTTGACTACTGCTGTGTACATGCAGCTATGGCACTTAAGAAGCTTGGCTTTGAAACCATTATCGTGAACTGCAATCCCGAGACCGTTTCTACCGACTATGATACCTCCGATAAGCTTTATTTTGAGCCGTTAACACTGGAAGATGTATTGAGCATTTATAAGAAAGAAAAGCCACTTGGCGTCATTGCTCAGTTTGGCGGACAGACCCCGCTTAATCTGGCAGCAGAACTGGAAAAGAACGGCGTCCGTATTTTAGGAACCGCACCTGCAGTTATTGATCTTGCAGAAGACCGTGACCTGTTCCGTGCGATGATGGAGAAGTTAGAGATTCCGATGCCGGAATCCGGAATGGCCGTTACGGTAGATGATGCCATCAGGATTGCCAACAACATCGGATATCCGGTTATGGTACGTCCTTCTTATGTCCTTGGCGGACGTGGTATGGAGGTCGTTTATGATGATGAGAGCATGGCAGAATATATGAAGGCTGCGGTGGGTGTAACGCCGGACCGTCCGATTTTGATTGACCGTTTCTTAAATCATGCATTAGAGTGTGAAGCCGATGCCATCAGTGATGGAACGCATGCTTTTGTTCCGGCAGTAATGGAGCATATTGAGCTTGCCGGTGTTCATTCCGGTGACTCTGCATGTATCATTCCTTCTGTACACATCAGCGAAGAGAATGTAAAGACGATTAAAGAATATACCCGTAAGATTGCAGAAGAAATGCATGTCAAGGGACTTATGAATATGCAGTATGCGATTGAAAAAGGCAAGGTATTCGTACTGGAGGCAAACCCGAGAGCATCCCGTACTGTGCCTCTTGTTTCCAAGGTATGCAACATCCGTATGGTACCGCTTGCAACTGATATTATTACCTCTGAAATTACAGGCCGTCCTTCACCGGTGCCGGCATTAAAGGAGCAGAACATTCCTTATCATGGAGTAAAGGAAGCTGTATTCCCGTTCAATATGTTCCAGGAGGTTGATCCGGTACTTGGACCGGAAATGCGTTCTACAGGAGAGGTTCTTGGCTTATCCGTATCCTGTGGAGAGGCCTTCTTTAAGGCACAGGAAGCCGTACAGTCCAAGCTTCCGTTAGAAGGCACCGTTCTGATTTCCGTGAATAATAAGGATAAGGACGAAGTGGTTGAAGTGGCAAAGAGCCTTGTCGGAGATGGATTTAAGATCGTTGCAACAAGCGGAACCTTTGCTTATCTGACTGCGGCAGGTGTGCCTGCGGTTAAGGCAAACAAGCTTTACGAAGGACGCCCGGATATTTCCGATATGATTGCAAACGGAGAAATCCAGCTCATCGTAAATTCTCCGATCGGCAAGAGTGGAGTACAGGACGACAGCTATCTGCGTAAAGCAGCAATTAAGGCGAAGGTGCCTTATATTACAACCGTTGCAGCTGCAAAGGCAACGGCAGAAGGAATCCATTATGTGAAGACTCATAAAATGGAGGAACTGAAATCCTTACAGGAGCTTCACAGCGAGATTACCGATCTGTAAGAGATAAAACAGGAAACAGAAATGCAACTGAGGGTAGGATGGATGCATCTTACCTCTTTTTCTGACCTCTTGATGCAAGGATATTTACATTTCTTTCGAAATAGAATATAAATGTAGAAGTAAGAAAAACACATGTGTAGAAGGAAATGGAACATGGTATGAAGGTACAGATTGAATGTGACAGCGGGGCTGAAGAACTTCAGGTACTGATCCGATGCAGGGAACTGGACGATCAGGTAAAAGAAATACAGCAGGCACTTTCCACCATAGGAAAATGCAGGCAGCAGTTCGTTTTTTACAAGGAAGATACGGAATTTTATATGCCATTAAATGAGGTACTTTTTATGGAGACTGATGGAAATGCAATACAGGTACATACCAGGGATGATATTTATCAGACCAGATATAAATTGTATGAGCTGGAAGAATTGCTGCCGGGACAGTTTATGAGAGTATCGAAATCCGCAATTCTGAATACCAGTCATGTGTATTCCATCACAAAAAACCTGTCATCATCGAGTGTTGTACAGTTCCGGAATACGCATAAGCAGGTATATGTATCAAGAATGTATTATAAGCCACTGAAATGTAAATTAGAAGAAAAGAGGATAAAGGAATGAAAAAAGGAAAAGTGATCTGGGCATTATTGCTTATTGGAATTGCAGTTCTCATATTGGCAGGAGGATTGGGAGTGATACCTGAAGTATCAGGAAAGCTGATTGCTGCGGTTTTACTGGGAGCTGTGGCAATCGTAAGCTTATGGGAGCTGTCGTTCTGGGGACTGTTTTTCTCACTGGCAATCATTGGAATTCTGTATGCGCCACAGCTTCATATTGAATCCATTACGCCGGTTCCGGTATTAGGAGCAGCAGCGTTACTGTCAATCGGGTTCTCCATGCTGTTTGGAAAGCAGGCTTCACAAAGAAGAACGGAACGTGCGGGGAAGCGTCACAGCAATTTTGCCGATCAGCATTTTAAATCGGATCATTATCAGAATGGACAGGGACAGCAGGTCTATGATACGGCCTTCGGAGAAACCACGGATCGGGTAAATGGTGAGATGCTGTTTTTTAAGAACAGTTTTGGTGCAACCAGTAAATATGTGAATACGGATAATTTCAGATCGGCCGTATTGCAGAATTCCTTTGGAGAGATGAAGGTTTATTTTGATAATGCCCTGATGCAGCAGGAAACAGCAACGATTGATGTGAGCAACAGCTTTGGGGAAACACAGATTTTTCTTCCTAAGGAATGGAAAGTGGAAAATCAGATCAGCTCCATGCTGGGAAATGTTTCAGAGCAAAATATGCATCAGCCCGCCGGAGGGCATACGGTAATTCTGACAGGAAGCGTAAGCATGGGGGAAGTACAGATCATTTATATATAAATGGCAAATAGCCGGAAAGGAAATGAAAAATGGAACAGACAGTCAGTATATCGAACGAAGTCAGCAGGGAAAAAGGAATCCCCGGAAGTACACTTAAAATTATTGCGATTATTACCATGTTTATTGATCATATCGGGGCGGTCGTACTGGAGGGAAAGTTATCAGACCTTGGAATGGCACAGGCCATGCAGACCCAGGAAGGACTGCAGGAATTCATGGCGCAATATGGAGTGCTTTATCTCATGGACATGATCATGCGGTTAATTGGAAGAATGGGATTTCCAATTTTCTGCTTTCTGCTGATTGAAGGATTTATTCATACCAGAAGCCGCCTGAAATATGGGAGAAATCTGTTGCTCTTTGCACTGATTTCGGAGGTCCCGTTTGATCTGGCGATTACAAGAGGCATGGGAGATGTGCCAAAGATCGGCGGCGTGCTTTATCCTTATTATCAGAACGTATTCTTTACATTATTTATCGGACTGCTGTGCATGTGTGGCTATGAATTTGTAAGCCGGCATGCAGAAGAATTCGGAAAAAATATCGGAACGAAGGTTTTAGCCTGGGTGGTCCGTATTACGGGTATTGTACTTCCGGCAGTTGTCATCCGGGCAATGATCCTGAACTATATCGGTGAACTTCCTGACAGGATCTGCTGGAGTGTCGGAATTCTTGTGCCGGTCCTGCTTTATGCAGCGGTTTTTATCAGCAAAAACAGTGTGGCTTCCTATCAGGTGCTTTGCACCGATGTGACGATTCTGGCGCTGGGAATGCTTGTGGCAGATCTTTTACATACCGATTATTCAGCCCTCGGGATTCTGACGATTACATTCATGTATGCATTCCGTAAGAATCATGTGAAGAGCGTTCTTGCCGGATGTATTGCGCTAACGGTATTCAATTCTATTGAAATTACAAGCTTCTTTACACTGATTCCGGTAAAGAAGTATAACGGAGAACGTGGACTTTCGATGAAGTATTTCTTCTATGCGTTTTATCCGGTGCATTTGTTTTTGCTGTATCTCATTTCGAGGTATGTTGTTTAATATGATTCGCAGCCATAGAGGATTGCTTTTTGCATCGGTAACTGTGAAGGTACTGAACAGTTACCGATATTATTTAAGAAGAAAGAATAACTTCCGGACTCTCCGCACATCCTAATTCCAAGATGAAAAAGGGAATGGATGCGAAGCAAAAAGCAAAGACGGAAACAATTCCATATAGTATTTCAGCCTATGCGGTGATGCTCACGTTGGTATCGTTTCTGGGATTTCTGATCGAGAACACCTGGATCGTTCTGACCGAAGGGTTTGTGGATAACCGGAATATGAATGCACCGTTTCTGATCGGATATGGTGTGATAGTGCTGTTGATTTACCGGTTTATGGGAACCCCGGAGCAGCTTACGGGGATACTGCAGTTTGCAAGGGGCTGGACCAGGCACGGGAGGATCAGTCTGTATTTTCTGACCTCCTTTTTTGTAGTGTGTTCGGTTGAAATTCTGACCGGATATGTGGTGGAAAAGGTATGCAGTCTTTATTATTGGAGCTATGAGGCGCTGCCTCTGCATATCACGAGATATACCTCCCTTCCAACGAGTGTTTCCTTTGCATTTCTGATTGTATTTTTCATGGGAATTGTATATACCCCTGCCATGAAATGGATTACGAGAGTGGATAACAGAGTGCTCCGGGTGGTGAGTCTTTTGCTGGTATTATTACTTGTTCTGGATTGCGGAAGTTGTTTTCTTTATATGAGGAATCACCGGAACTTTTACTATCGATGGAAAATACAGCTTGTGGAAATGAAACATAGTATTTTGTGGGAAGATGGAGTCCGATAAGGTCTCATCTGCAGGTGGGAATGCTTCATATATCTGCAGGCGGGAATGGTGAAAGGTGATTGACGAAAGGCGAAGTAAGTAGTATAGTGTTCCTGAAAAGTACTACTATAGGAGGAAAACAATGGCAATTCGAATTGGTATATTAGGATATGGCAACCTCGGAAGAGGTGTCGAGTGTGCAATCAGGCACAATGATGATTTAGAGCTGAAGGCTGTTTTTACAAGGCGTGCACCGGCAACTGTAGGAATTCTGACAGACGGTGCAGAGGTTCATTCAGTAAATGATCTTCTGGCTTATAAGGATGAAATTGATGTGTTAATCATCTGTGGTGGAAGTGCAACAGATCTTCCGGTACAGACACCGGAGTATGTGAAGTATTTCAACGTTATTGACAGCTTTGACACCCATGCAAAGATTCCGGAGCATTTTGAGAATGTAAACCGTGCAGCGATGGAATCCGGCAAGGTCGGTATTATTTCCGTAGGCTGGGATCCGGGTATGTTTTCTCTGAACCGTGTTTATGCAAATGCCATTTTAACCAATGGTAAGGACTATACCTTCTGGGGCAAGGGCGTAAGCCAGGGACACTCCGATGCAATCCGCCGGATCGAAGGCGTTGCAGATGCAAGACAGTATACCATTCCGGTTCCGGAAGCACTTGAGAAGGTCCGTAACGGAGAGACACCGGAGCTTACCACCCGTGAGAAGCATACCAGAGAGTGCTTCGTGGTAGCGAAGGAGGGAGCAGATCTTTCCGGAATCGAGAAGGAAATCAAGGAAATGCCGAACTACTTTGCAGACTATGATACCACTGTACATTTTATTTCCCAGGAAGAGCTGGATCGTGACCACAAGGGAATTCCCCATGGCGGTTTCGTGATTCGAAGTGGATCTACCGGATGGAATGATGAGAACAGGCATATTATTGAATATAGCTTAAAGCTGGATTCCAATCCGGAATTTACAGCCAGTGTACTTACTGCTTATGCAAGAGCCGCTTACCGCATGAATAAGGAAGGCCAAAAGGGCTGCAAGACCGTATTCGATGTAGCACCGGCTTATCTGTGCAGACAGAGCGGAGCAGAATTACGGGCGCATATGCTGTAACAGTTCAGCCATGCAGAAATGATTGTGCAAGATGACCGTGGGAGCTTGCTCACTAAGGGCAGCTTATACAATCATTTCTATAGGGCGTACGCCCAACATGAAATAAGCTGCCGGATAGCAGGTATCTTTGCAGCCAGTCAGTACAATCCGGCAGCTTATGAAGGAGCATGGCTGAACTGTTATTATGTGCTATAAGGAAGAGAGAGCCCTCTTTAAAAGATCATACAGAATATGATAAGTTTCTTCTGCCTGTGAAATGCAGGTTTCTTTATGAATATCATAATGATGTCCGAATTCTTTATCATAAAAGATTTTTCCATTCAAATAAAACGGATTTTTGTAGCGGGGACGTACATGCAGGTGTAAGTGAGGGCAAGGACTGTTGCTTTTATATGCATCATTTAACAGACAATTCCAGTTGCACATCTCCGCATCCAGAGTTTCCTTAAAGCAATGTTCAAGACGGTCAATTAATGGCTTCAGATCGGTCCATTCGGCAGTGGTCAGATCTGACAGACAACTGCAATGTCTCTTTAAGATCAGAATACATCTACCGGGATAATCCTGTCTATCCGCCAGATAAACTGTCCAGCTTGCATTTTCAATCAGTAACCATTTCCTATCTTTTTCTGATAGATTACACCAATCACAATTTTGCATAATATACCTCACAAGCTTTTAAAGTTTTCGGGATTGCTAAGCAACTATATTTTAACATATAAGAATTCTATATAGTAGTACCTATAATATGGTTTGTATCAGCGGTTTGTATCAGAGGCAAAATATTGTGTAGTCCAGACATAATTCTATTATAAATCTTTGTCTTCAGAATTTTAATGATTGACATACAACATTCCGTATGTTATATTCACTGCAAAGCATATATTTCAACAATTCAATCTAAGTCATCGGTATCTTGTGCCGATGAAATTCTGGGATTTTATAAATATAAGCAATAAGACAAAATGGTTTAATATTTTGGAAGTTGTTTTATATTTATTCTGACTATGAAAACAGAAGTTTTCTGAAATCCATGCTTTTAAATCACATTCTAAAAATTGAAAAGGCGGGAGGAAGGAAAACAGACGTCGGTTTGTGTGACTTAGGTGAACGTTTATATGGAACGTTGACTGGTCTATTTTTCTCTTCCTGCAAAGGGAGGAAGATATGGGGGAAGTAAAAGTAACCAAAGCAACAACAAAGGTAACAGGGGCAGAAACAAAAGAAGGAACAATAGAAGAGGCAGAGGTAACAGGAAAAATAGTCAAAGAAATAGCAGGAAAAACAAAAGTACAGAGGAATTATAAAGATACGGTGAGCCGTATGCTGTTCCGGGAGCCGGAAAATGCGCTGTCTCTGTATAATGCCTTGAATGGGACAGACTATACCGATGCATCACAGATTATATTTAATATGTTAGACAATGCAATCTATATGGGAATGCAGAATGACATTTCTTTTCTGATTATGAATGAAGTAAACTTGTATGAACATCAGTCTACTTACAATCTGAATATGCCCTTGCGGGATTTATTTTATGTGGCAGAACTGCTGCAAGTTTATGTGAAAGATCAATCGTTGTATAGTTCCAAATTAATTAAGTTACCAACGCCGCATTTTGTGGTATTCTATAATGGAATAGAGGATAAGCCAGAGAAAAGAATTCTCAGATTGTCTGAGGCATTTGAAGTACCAACGGATGATCCGGAATTGGAATTAAAGGTAACGATACTGAACATTAATCCTAAGATGAACGAAGAATTGAAGGAAAAATGTCCAGTATTAAAGCAATATACCCAGTATGTAGAGCAGGTCCGATATAATAGTGCAGGTATGCCATTGGAACAGGCCGTGGAAACGGCAATCGAATACTGTATCCGGCATGATATATTGAAGGATTTTTTGTTAAAGCAAAGAGCAGAGGTAGTCAAGATGAGTATTGTTGAATATGACGAGGAACGTGAAATTGAGCTGATCCGAAGGGATGAACGTGAAATAGGAAAAGAGATGGGGATACAGGAGGAGCGTCAGAGAGCGCAGGAGGAACTGGATAAAAACAGGGAGAATACCATTCGATCCATTATTTCCATATGTAAGGAAATGGGCGGAGATCAGAAAGTGGCGGTTCAGAAGCTGATGATGAACTGCAATCTGAATGAGGAGCAGGCAAAGGAGAAAGTGGCGCTTTACTGGGAATAAAAGAAAGTCATAGGATGCAGAAATTAGGACAGGAAAGAGAGGAACGACAGATGTATCAGTGTACTTTAGAGAAGGAAGGTTTCCTTGGCACTTTTTATGAAAGTGAGACCCCTACGGAGAAAGCCATTATTTTTGTTGGTGGAAGCGGGGAAAACCGGGAAAATGTAGAGCAGCGTGCGCAGGCGTTATGCAAGGAAGGTTTTCATGTACTGGCGTTGGGATATTATTTGTGGAAACCCTTATCACCGCATACGGTAGGGATTCCGATCGATTACGCAGAAAGAGCCATAGCGTTTCTGAAAAACTACGATGCAGTATCGATCCGCAAGATCGGCATGACCGGACTTTCACTTGGTGCAGCATACACGCTGTTGTGTGCTTCTTATCTTCCGGAAATTTCCTGTGTGGTTTCCGTGTCCGGCTTTGATTTTGTGGTTGAGGGTTGTAAGTACTTCTTCTTCCGACAGCATAAATCCTATTTTTCCTATCATGGAGAAGACGTTCCTTATGAACCGGCAGAAGCCTTGTCACAGCTGGGGAAAACGCTGCGTAGCTGGAAAAAGGATCCGCACTATGGATCGAAAGCAATGAACCGCTTTTATTATAATGAGTGTTTCAAGAACCGAACGGACGATAGCCGTATTAAAGTAGAAAATATCCATGGGGATGTCCTGTTACTGGCACCTGCGTAGGATGATACGTGGCCTTCGGATCTGGCGTTTCCACGGATCATGAACGTATTGGAAGAGAAGAATTTCCCATATCGTCATGAATATGTTATTTATGAAAAAGCGAGTCATTATCTGGCTGTTCCACCGGAATGTCTTTCTTATAATGGAAAAAGTGAAGAAAGTACCAAGAAGATTCTTCAAAAGATTATGACCATGGAAGCAGAGTATCCATTGGAATGCTGGAAGGCAAGACAGGAAAGCTGGAATAAACTGGTTTCCTTTTTCGGAGAGTGGTAAAAACAGGCTGTCCGTATCGTGGACAGCCTTTATATTTGGATATACTTAGAAGATCAATACAACAGTCCTGCGACAAGAGCAGCACCGACAACCCAGATCAGGGAAAGGATGATACGATTCTGTCATACCAGTTCATTACCAGAAGGAACAGGAGTGTCAGTAAATAAGCATTTGTAGGTACCTCCGTTGTTTTGCAAGTTAGTTTGCACTAATCTTGACATGGTACGGAAAAAAGTTCAAGTGTCTTATTGATAAAATTGTGCTATACTGGAACTACTATGGAAAAGAGAATTAAAACATACCTTTTATTAACTGAAGAATGGCTGCAGGGAAAAGATAAGTTAAGTGAGCAGGAGAGGGAAAAATTCCGGCAGGAATATCTCGTGCATCTTTCCTTTTATCAGCATGAACGACTGGTGCATCTTCTGGTAACCATTTTGTTTGCGATCCTCACCTTTTTGTCAATTGGAATTGCAATTGTGGGGGAATATCCTGCCATGTATCTGGTTACGGCAGCACTGTTTATTTTGCTGATTCCTTACATCCGGCATTATTATTTTCTGGAAAATTCGGTTCAGAAAATGTATGACCTGTATGAGAAACTATAACGATTCGGAGTCAGCATTTATATGGCGAAGGTGGTTCTGGATCGTTACATTATTAGAAAACGGAGAAATATAAATGAGAGAAATCAATGGGAAAACCTATATTGAAGAGGCACCGCATGATATGCAGGAGCTGCTGGAAATCATTGAAGTGCTGCGCAGTCCGGATGGATGTTCCTGGGATAGGGAACAGACGCATGAGTCTTTGAAGAAGTGTTTCATGGACGAAACGGAGGAAGTAATGCAGGCGATTGATCATCAGGATGACGAGAATCTCTGTGAAGAACTTGGAGATGTTCTGCTACAGGTACTTTTGCATGCAGAGATTGCCAAGGAGAGGGGAGCCTTTACTTTTGAGGATGTGGTACAGGGACTTTCTGAAAAGTTGATCCGTCGTCATCCACATGTATTCGGGAATGTGAAACGTCCGGAGACGCCGGAGGAGAGTCTGGCACTCTGGAAGGAAGTCAAGAAGAAAGAAAAAGAAAAGAAGCAGCAGAAAACAGAAGCTGCCAGGTAATGCGAGAGGTTTGAAGAAAATGATTAAGAATATTGTGTTTGATATGGATGGCGTGCTCATCGATACTGAGGCGTTGTTTATGAGATGCTGGAAGAAGCTTGCAGAGAAGCTGGAGCTTCCCAATGTGGAAGAGGTTGCCAGGCAGTGTATCGGAATTACAGTGACGCAGACTGAGGCGCTGTTCCAGAAGGCTTATGGAAAGGAGCATCCCTGCGAGAGTTATGTGCAGGCGGCCAATGATATTTTTTATAAGTATGAGGCGGATCAGGGAATCCCGGAGAAGCCCGGTGTGCATGAGTTATTTGCTTATCTGAAAAAGGAGAATTACCGGATCGGACTTGCCTCTTCGACAAAAGAGGAAGCGGTACGCCGTCAGATGAAGACAGTTGGCATTCTGGATGACTTTGATGTGATTGTCTGTGGAGATATGGTGACGAAAAGCAAACCGGATCCGGATATTTATCTGAAAGCCTGTGAGCTTTTAAAGGTGGATCCAAAGGAATGCTATGCCGTGGAAGATTCTTACAATGGAATCCGTTCTGCCCATGCGGCAGGAATGAAAGCGATTATGATTCCGGATCTGTTACAGCCAACCCCGGAAATTCTGGAATTGACGGAACAGAAGCTGGATTCTTTGCTTGCTCTGAAGGATTTTCTGGAAAGTCAGAAAGAAAAATAAGTGGATATCGTAAAGATGGTATAGTTAAATGGTGAGCATAGTTAAATGGGTCACGTCCACTGTTTACATTTGGGAAAAATCGTGGTATGATAAGCCATATTGCAGATGTAGTTCATCGGTAGAACATCAGCTTCCCAAGCTGAGGAGGCGGGTTCGATTCCCGTCATCTGCTTATTAAAGCCCGGAGGTATGATAAAATCGTACTTTCCGGGCTTTTATGATACTCAAATGATACTAAAAATATGAATTTCCTTTGCATAACTGCTGTAATTTATCCGTTACATCGGACTGTTTTGATGGAAACAAGTGGGAATATATATTCAGTGTCGTTGATACATTTTCATGGCCTAGTCGTTCTGATACCAGCAAGGCAGAAAAGCCTATATCAATCAGAAGGGATGCATTACTGTGACGTATGTCATGCAGCCTGATTCGTTTGATTCCGGCGGTCTTGGTATGGGTTTCCAGTGTCCTTGCGTAAGATGAATGAGACAGCATAAACATTCTTGTGTCCGGTAAAGGATGGTATATATGGGATTCATACTCTTTGATCCGGGCTACGAGGAAATCAGGCAGCAGGATAATCCTGTTGGCTTTTGCCGTCTTAGGAGTAGTTGTGATGCCTTTCCCGTTGATCAGATGGTATGTTTTATTTACTGATAGCGTATTCTGATTCAGATCAATATCTGAAACCGTAAGAGCCTCCAGTTCACCGATCCGCAATTGTATTTGCAATGTGTTCCTTTGGATAGAAGGGAGTTGATCTACAGTGAATGATTTGGAAAGAAAACCGGATAGAGCAAGATACGTTCTGCTGAACTGGATAAACGTGCCAAACGAGTATTTTCACTGCCCTGATGCTGAACTGTGTAGGGCAACGAGTCCGCTGAAGATCAGACAGGCAAAGGATACTGCAATATCCATACTCAAGAAGATGGAAGAGGAATACGCAACCGAACTTGACTGTATCGAAAGGGAAGAGCTTGAATTTTACATAGGCAATATTGAAGCATCTTACGAGAGATACAAAGGCTTGCTTATTCAGGCACTATAAAAAGTTCCTCTACTGGTAAGGCAGTAAAATCAAATTTCTTGGAATAGACATAATTTTCGGTCATGCCTGTTCCGCTTTCAATAGTTCAACCATGGGAATATAATTTTAATAGCGCTGGGTTTTATATCTGTGGTTTAGGGCTCTTTCAACCATGGAAAGGTCATCAACGTCAAACTCTTTTTTGGTCATTTGAACAGAGGCTAAAAACTCCTTGTTCTTTCGCAACGATTTAGCAAGAAGCTTCTTGTCTTTGTCATCAAGAGTAATCTCATATAGTAAATTTGCCATAGAAATGACCATATTCTTGTGAGCCTTAAAGTAGAATTCTAATAAGTTTTCGGATGCACACAGTTTTTCAAAATCCTGTTCAGAGAATTTGGGCTGAAGTCCTAAAATGGGATTTACAAGCAACATAGTGGATGCTTCCATAAGATTGACATACGCACCCAATTCGTATTGTTGTTCTTCAGTCATCTGGCTGTAATCTGTACCAAAAGTCTCGATCTTTTTTATGGCAGCTCCCAGTTTTCCGGTTTCATCAATGATTCTTTTGATACGCTCACTCAGTTCTACAATCGCAAGTTCATAGGATTTGACATCTCTGTTACTTATGCGGGTGTAAATATCCTCCAATCTTTCCTTATCGCCTTTGGTTTTGAAAAACATCAGACCGCTTGCAATTATGGATAGACCTGCGATTGTCCAGCCAACAGGACCGGCAAGTGCCAGAAAAGTACTTCCAGCCGCCATACCACCGCCACCTGCAGCCAATGCACCGCCACCTAACCAGGCTAAAGCAGCATTGGTGGCAGCCGCACCGCTTAAAGCCGAAATAGCTGTTCCTGTAGATGCAACACCGAATGTTGTCGCAATACCCATAGCAGCAGTTGGACCAAGGGTAACAACAGCAACACCTGCACCGACACCAGCTGCACCTTGTCCGGCAGTCTTAACCTCTGTTCTTTTGTATTCCAGTTCAATATTTTCAGCCTGTTGTTTCCATTTAACACGGATAGCTTTGAGCTTTTCGTAGGTTAGTCTATTTTCTTCTGGCACATTCCGAATGCGATCAAATGAAGACTGAATCTTTACCAAGGCAGTGTAAAGGTCATTTGTATGAATACCAAGTTCATTTATTTTTTGATTTGTATTCTTCGCAGCAGCCTCGGCTTTCTGCTGTGCCAATTGAAGTTTTGAAAGCTTTTTAGCCATATCATTTTCCTCCAAAGTATCTGTCAATGTCCGCCTTATCTTTCAATATTCGGTTAGCAGGAACATTGCGTAATTCTGCTAATTGTACAGATCTCTCAAATGCTTTAATATACGCATCACTCTTTTTAAAATCGGCAATGAAGGTCAGCAGACGGGCATCATCATATTTTGCAGACAGGATCTTTAGTCCCTCTATGTAATTCTCAACAATGGTGATTTCCTTAGCTGCAAAATCAGACGATTCCCTTGCGTGATCATAAGAAATGGCACGTTTTGTTTCGCCATACAAAGAAATGGCAAACCGACCGACACCAACTACATTGAGCCGCAGAACAAATTCAAACACATTGAAACTTCCTATTCCTTTTTCAAAGCCTCTAATTGTTGCATCGCCAATATCTATTATACAAAATGTCCCATGTGCAACTGTCAGCATTCGTTTTACAGTTGCATTTGAAAATGGTTCACACGATTTCCAAAGCAATCCCCAGCTTCTGTCGTTTTTAGGTACAGATATATAATACCCAATCAGACGTCTTATTGAATATAACAATCTTACAATCATTTCATTAATAAAAACTGGTATTGCCTGTGTAGTTTGAAATCTTACATCGTATCCCTTTTTAAATAATTTTAATGCAAGTTCATTTACGGATTTATCAAATTCAGTCACTGGAATATTTAGTTTTGCCTTAATTGCAATTACATCATTGCTCCAAGCCCATATTGGAGATGGTATCCCCATCCCTCTACCTTTACTGCCTGATGAACCAGATACATCTGAAATCAAATGACCAATCCAATTTGTAATACCGCAAAATAGTTTACTTGGTATGTTTTTCCCTTGAAGTTCAAATTTCCCGTCCGAATTGTTTAATGAAATCAATTCTCCATTTGATACGAAATCCGAAGTATTCGTAAACTGATTAAGGATAGAAAAAAACAAACCTAAAAGCGTAGGATTGTGTCCCAACGATTTAAAATGGTGGTTTGATGGAGTCAAATTAATCAACTCACGAAATATTCCGCCCCCAACACTTTGATCATATGGAATTTTAAATTTCTCTTCCAAAAAATTTATTGCTGAAGATAAGGAATTTTTATCCCCCTTATATCCACATAATTTTGCGAAGTCTATTGTCCTGTTGGCAAACCATTTATCGGTAATGTCTCCCAGGGGAGATTCATCGGGTTTCCCCACAAGGAAAATATCGATAACACCACATAGAGCACCGGAACTTGCAGCCAAAATATAATCCAATTTGTCACACTGCGGTTTAAGTTCCTTGATGGACTCAACTGTTTCATTCAATACAACCAGTTCTACTTCTGCTTGTGCCAGAGCTTCATCAATAGAGGTAGCAAAGCCAAAGCGGTCATCATCTATATTCAAATCAAGAATTATATCTGATTTGTATTTGTTTGTGTTATTCATCATCCTACCTCATTTGCGTTCAACTTTTACAGCATCGCAATATCCAAAGCTTTTTACAACTAATTTCCCTACTCATGTCCAAAATACATTTTAATTATAGACTCCAAATACAAAAAAACAATAAGTATTGCAATCGAAAGAAAGAAGTATATGAACCTGCTGAACATTCCAGGAATATTTTTAAACTATATGGTATCAGGAGAACTTGGAAAGGGAGTCATTTTAACTCAGTCATCCAAATATTCCTTTGATGATAACTTGGGACTTGAGGAAGACTGCGACGGTTCTGATTTTTACGACCTGTTTAAAGACGATAAAGAGAACAGCCTATGTCTATTATGACGATAGTGGATTTGTAAACAAAGGCGAAATCGTTTGGTTTGTGAACTATACCAAAGAAAACATGCTTACTTGATAAGGAGGGAAAATACTATGAAGAGAGCATTTTGGACAATACTTGGAGCAATATCCTTTTGGGTGCATAAGACAGTTTTTGAAATTTCTTCTTATCAGGGACAGGCGAAAGCCTGCTTTTAATACATCTGCAACAAAAATATTGCCATGATTTTCAATAAATGGTAACATTATATTGCGGTAAAAGGAAAAATTTTCATTGTTAAAAGGAGGATTCAAATTTGATAAAGAAACTATTGGCCCTTGCCCTTGCACTTACCATGTGCTTTGGTACAACTATAACTGCAAATGCAGCGATGAACATCAGTAACGAAATGGGAGCTTTGAATACCCACAATATACTGGATAAAAACTCGTCCAAAATACCAAAAGGGACATTGCAGTATATGGCTTCAAAATTCAAGATTGAGTATACGCAGGAGGATCTTAAGGCTTTAAAAAAGATCTTCGATGCAAATCTGTATGCGAAGGCTTACCCGGATGTCGCTGCGGCATATGGAAACGACAGGGAAGCTCTTTGGAATCACTATGTTACCCATGGCATAAATGAAGGAAGAACCCAGATCAATTCTGGATTTAATGTGTTTGCCTATATCTCTGCCTATCCGGATCTGCGAAACGCATTTGGTGATGATCTGGTGGCATACTATGTTCATTATGCAAACAATGGTATCAATGAGAACAGGAAGCTTATAACGGTTGATGCTGCAACAAGGGCAGGCATCACTGTAACAGGTCTGCAGGGACAGGTGATTGCAAGACCTGCACCAATACAGGTTCCCGATCTTTCAGCCTATTCTGTTCCAGGCGGCGTTTTGGACACAGATCAGGTAAAAGAGACTCCAGAGGCTACTACGCAGCCGACAGAAACTCCAAAGCCGACAGAAGATCCATCCAGAAGTTGTGAGGTAGGTCATTATGTTTCTGTTGATGAGAGTTATCATAATGCGATTTGCAAAGACTGTGGTGGAGTTATTAATGCAGAGCCTCATCAGTACAAATATGAACCTGGTACCGGAGAAGCTGAAAAACCAATTCATAAGGGTAGATGCGCCACATGTCAAAATGAAATGGAAGAACCTTGTGTGTTTGATGAGGGTAGTAATGAGTGTACGGTGTGCCACAATCCGCACACAGAGCATCAATGGAATTCAGATAATGGACATTGTAGGTTCTGTGGGGTAACCTGTGGGCATGAATGGGCAAATGGTAAATGTAAAGTTTGTAATAAAACTTGTGATCATATATGGAACGGGGGCGTATGTACTATTTGTAGTCAGGTATGCGACCATGCAAATTCTCTCATTGGAAGTTGTCCAACATGTTCTTATAATGGTTGATCAAACAAAATAATTCTTCCATATGCCTTCTCCAGCCACTGCCTCCATATCCTCCGGCAGCGGAGCCATAAAATGCAGCTCTTCTCCGGTGATGGGATGACGGAAGGACAATTTCCAGGCATGGAGTGCCTGACGTCTGATGAATTCCATATCGGGATTATAAAGGTAATCTCCGATGAGGGGATAGCCCAGATATTTCATATGAATCCGTATTTGATGGGTGCGGCCGGTTTCCAGGATCAGGGAGACCAGGCTGTGCCCGTTCTTTTTATCCAGAACCCTGTAGTGGGTGATGGCATTTTCTCCCCTTTCAAAATCCACGCACCGCTCAATGATTGACCCCTCTTTTCGCGCAAGAGGTGCGGTAATGGTGCCTTCAGGCGGAGTGACAGAACCCTTTACGATGGCAAGATATTCCCTTGTGATGCCGGAAACAGTCTTGTTGGAAATCATTGTGGAGAGCATTCCACCGCTTACGGAGTGCTTGGCAATGAGCGTAAGTCCGGAGGTATCACGGTCCAGACGATTGATGCAGCGGAAGACGAACGGGCAGTTCTGCCTCTTAAAATAGCAGGCAAGTCCGTTAGCAAGGGAGTTGTAGTAATTGTTCATGGAAGGATGGATCGGCATTCCGGCAGGCTTATTAATCACCATTAGATCCTCATCCTCATAAACAATATCCAAAGGCAGATCCACCGGAGGAATCTTTTCGGAGGAATGCTTTTCAAGAATGTGAATGGTTAGTACTTCTCCCGGCTGCAGCACATGATTCATGAAACAGGGCATTCCGTCTGCCAATACGGCAGCAGGATCCTTTTTTAACTGCGTAAGGCTCTGCATGGAGAAGCCCTTCTGCCTCAAAAACTGACTGACCGGCAGGGGCGGTATGGAATTGTCGATTTTGTAGGTAAGTGTCCGTTCCATGAAGAACTCTCTTTCTAAGTATTCTATGTCCATATGGTCGTTTACCTGGCGCTCAGGCACTAACATCATATCACAATTCAGATGAAACCGTATATGCTCCGGAGCAAAATCGACGTAACAGGTTTTCGTCAGAGTAACGGTTGTACAAAGAAGCTACATGATTTATACTGGGGGCATAGCGTTTAAAAGTGGAAATGCAAAGAGAAAGGACGGACATACATTGAACAATCTTGTTTTGATCGGGATGCCCGGTGCGGGCAAAAGTACAGTAGGTGTTGTGATTGCCAAAAAGCTTGGCTATCACTTTATGGATAGTGACCTGGTGATTCAGGAAAGAACCGGGAAGATGCTTCACGAAATCATTGAGGAAAAGGGCACAGATGGATTCCTGCAGGTGGAAGGCGAGATCAATGCCTCCCTTTGCTGTGACAGGACCGTGATTGCGACAGGGGGAAGCGTGGTCTATAGTGCGAAAGCAATGGAGCATCTTAAGGAGATCGGCAGCGTGGTTTATCTTCAGCTTTCCTATGAGGCGGTGGCAGAGCGTCTCGGCGATCTGCAGGAGCGCGGGGTGGCATTGAAAGAGGGACAGACGCTACGGGATCTTTATGAGGAACGTACACCATTGTATGAGAAATATGCTGATATTACCCTGAATTGTGAAGGAAAGATGATCCGGGAGGTCGTTGCCGAGCTGGCAGAAAAATTTGTCTGATTGGCTTTTTGATACATTTGCGCGTTTTTTAGCGGTTGCAATTCAGATGGTATTTTGTTATCATCGAATGGATATTGTTATCTTGAGGAGAGAGAATAGGTATAAAAGCCATATTCATATTATAAGAAAGAATTGTGAGGAAATCTATGTCAGGAATCAGAATTGCTGCGTTGGGATTAGGCGCGGTTCTTATAGCAGAGGCGGTCTGCGGAATGCCGTTACAGGCAGCGGGAAAAGGAAGTGTGAAACAGACTCCGGTACCGACGGTAACAGTAAGTGAGGAGCCTTTGGCGACACCGGAGCCGGGAGAGCCTGGAAATCCGAGAAGCAGCTATAAGCTTGGAAGTGCAAGGAGCCTTGAGGGGAGGAATTTAATTTACAGTCTCTTTGTGGATACACCGGATGCAGAATGGACAGACCGGGATAAGAAGAAGGCATTAAAGAATCTTGAAATTGCCAAAGAATACATTGAAACCGAGGCGAAAAGCTACCATAAGAAAGTCGATCTCGTGGTTGATTTTGAAGAATATGAAGATCTGACAGGAAGTGCACGGATCAACTTTTCCCTAAAGGATGGAGAAGATTACGAAGAAGCACTGGATGAAGAAATTGCCGGATGGCTCGAAGATCAGATTGATTATGAGGCACTCACTAAGGAATATAAGGCAAAAGGAATTGCAACGATTGTTTTTGTCAATCATAAGGGAAGCACCTATGCAATCTGTTATGATGGTGTGGATAATCCGCAGGAAAGCCTTGTGATGTTTGCAGGGGAAGTTCCGGCAGTTTATGCACATGAAATCCTGCATCTTTTCGGGGCGCATGACCTGTACGAGGATGCGGAGTATACCGAAGAGGTCTGTGAATACGTGAAAAAGGCCTATCCGGATGAGATTATGTACACGGTAAAGGATGAAAAGGGACGTCTGAACAACAGTGAGATTCAGAATGAGCTTTCACCGGTTACGGCATATCACCTGGGATGGGTTAATTATATAGAAGAAATTGATGTATTCCCACAGTTAAAACGATAAAGATAAGCCGGTTTTACGAAGGGGATTGTGAATAGCGGCAATATGCGGAAGTAAAAAGGCAGTCCCGGGAGGGAAGAATGAAGAAACGAGCGTTGATTACAGGGGCATCCAGAGGAATCGGAGAGGCAGTGGCAAGGCGTCTTGCTTTTGAAGGCTATGATCTTTGTCTGGTGTGTAAAAATTCCATAGAAAAGCTCCGGCTTCTTGCCGGAGAACTGAAAGCAGAATCCGGTATTTCCTGTGAGACTTACGCCTGTGATATTTCGGATCCGCGGCAGGTAACCTCTATGTTGCAGCAGGCAGGGCAGATTGACGTGCTCATTCACAATGCCGGAATTTCCTATATCGGGCTTTTGAGTGATATGCTGCTGGAAGAGTGGAATCGTGTGATCGATACAAATCTCAATTCCTGCTTTTATTTAAGCCATGAGCTGATCCCGCAGATGGTACACCGCAAGGAAGGAAAGCTTCTTTTTGTTTCTTCGGTGTGGGGAAATGTCGGTGCATCCATGGAGGTCGCATATAGTGCTTCCAAAGGTGGAATCAACAGTTTTACGAGAGCACTTGCCAAGGAGCTGGCACCGAGCAATATTCAGGTCAATGCAGTGGCGTTTGGTGTGATTGATACGCAGATGAACCAATGCTTTTCAGAAGAAGAGCGTCGCGCATTGAAGGAAGAGATCCCGGCTGACCGGATGGGAACCTGCGCAGAAGCGGCAGAAATGATTTCGCAGGTGCTTCATTCACCGGCGTATCTGACCGGTCAGGTAATCACAATGGATGGTGGCTGGATTTAGAAGAAAGGGAAAAACATGTATGATGTAGTAATTATCGGAGCCGGTCCTGCGGGACTCTCCGCTTCGATTTATGCAAAAAGAGCGGGCCTTAGTGCTGTTACGGTAGAACAGAGCGCCATGAGCGGCGGACAGGTCTTAACAACCTATGAGGTGGATAATTATCCGGGTTTCCCGGGAATCAACGGATTTGATCTGGGAATGCGTTTTCGGGAGCATGCGGACGGGCTTTCCTGTGAGTTTCAGGAGGCGGAGGTGCTCCGCGTGGAAGAGAATAGAGACGGATATCTTGTTACGACCTCCAAGGGCGAATTAAAAACGAAAACCATTGTGGCAGCAATGGGAGCAGAGCATGCGAAGCTGAATATTCCGGGAGAAGAAGAGCTTGCCGGAATGGGTGTATCCTATTGCGCAACCTGCGATGGCGCTTTTTTCAGAAACCGTACGGTGGCGGTTGTCGGCGGCGGTGATGTGGCAGTCGAGGATGCCATTTTTCTTGCAAGAAACTGTGCAAAGGTTTATCTCATTCACAGAAGAGACGAGCTTCGTGCTGCGAAATCCTTACAGGAAGCATTACAGGCACTTCCCAATGTGGAAATCCTGTGGGATACGGTAGCAACGGAAATCAAAGGCGAAGATCAGGTGGAGGCGCTTGCGTTAAAAAATGTGAAAACGGAAGAAACACAGGAGCTTCCGGTGGACGGCGTATTTATTGCCGTAGGCATTGTGCCGGTAAGCCGGCTGCTTCTGGGAATGGATGTCTGCGATGAAAAGGGATATCTCATTGCAGGAGAAGACGGCATGACGAAGAAGCCGGGAATTTTTGCCGCAGGTGATATCCGGACGAAAAAGCTCCGCCAGATTGTGACAGCCGTTGCCGATGGAGCCAATGCCATTACCTCTGTAGAAGCTTTCCTCAATCATAAGTAATCATAAGTAAGTACTGGAGTATTTTCCCAGCATAGTAAGTGCTGGAACATTTTTCCGGCATTTGACATGGAAGAGGAAAAGTGTTATATTTGTTAACGAACGTAATAATTTTGTAACAATTATAACCGGGTTTATGAAAATTTTGGAGGATATCATGCAACAGAGAAAGAGAAAAATGCCGGTACGCTTTATGGCATTTGGCTTTGCATCCATGCTTCTGTTAAACGGCATGACGATAGATACACAAGCGAAAGAATCTAACGGCCTTCCTTCTGCCGGAGTGGATTTTTATCTGGCATCCGAAGGAACAAGCGTTAAGAACATACAGGATGAAAAGGACGATACCGTCAGCAATAACAGTGTTCCGAAAACTTCCCGGAAGGAAGTAAAGGAAACTGCTGAAGCAACCACAACAAAGACCGTTAACGAAAAGGAACGGGAAATTGCGAATAAGAAAGAAGAAGAAGGATTTAAGTCTCTTGTGATCGCACAGGTGAATGACTATGTGAATGTACGGAGCATTCCAAGCGAAGAAGGGGAGATCCTCGGTAAGCTTTATGATAAGTCCGTTGGAGAATTTATTGAAGAAGACAACGGCTGGTATAAGATCACATCCGGCTCGGTAACCGGTTATGTCAAGGCGGAATATTGTGTTACCGGTGATGATGCCGTTGCCTTTGCGAAGAAAGTAGGTAACCGGATTGCAACCGTTACGACTACTACCTTAAAGGTTCGTGAAGAGCCTTCGTTAGATGCAACCGTACTTGGTCTTGTTCCAATTCAGGATCAACTCCTTGTTACGGAAGAATTAGACAACTGGGTTAAGGTTAATATCGAGGAAGGTGATGGCTATGTATCCCTCGACTATGTTACCTTGTCTACTGAATTTGTAAAAGCAGAATCCAGGGAAGAAGAGGAAGCCCGTCTTGCGAAGGAAGAAGCAGAACGTAAGGCAGCTTTAGAGGCTGCACGGAAAGCAGAGGAGAAGAACCGTAAGGCAGCAAAGAGTGAAAGCTCTGCTACTACCAGTGAAGCTCCGGTTGTATATGCAACAGGTGAAAGCGCACTTGGACAGTCCGTTGCAAGCTATGCCTGCCAGTTTGTCGGTAATCCGTATGTATATGGTGGAACAAGCCTTACGAATGGTGCGGACTGCTCCGGATTTGTTATGAGTGTTTATGCGAACTTCGGTGTAAGCCTGCCACATTCTTCATCCGGTGACCGAAGCGTGGGAACAGCGGTAGACGGACTTGCGAATGCACAGCCGGGTGACATCATCTGTTACTCCGGACATGTGGCAATCTACATTGGTAATGGACAGATTGTTCATGCATCCACTGCCAAGACCGGTATTAAGATTTCGGATGTGAATTATCGTACACCGCTTGGTGTCCGCCGGATTTTCTAATTCCGAATCGTTGTCCGGATTTTAAATAACAAGATTAAGTACAGCCTGTCTGAGGGAAACTTCAGACGGGCTGTTTTTAACTTGCTTTTTTCACGCATTTCAATGAAAAAGTCTGAATTCTTTTTTTGCGTTTTTTGTCCATTGACAAATAGGAGCTTATACATGTTGACTAAAAGAAAATGCTATTGCTTTTGTGGAAAAATGTTTTTCCGTAGATAACAGAAAATTTTATCCACAGAAACAATCCTGTAAAACAGCCAAAAACTAATTTATACACGAAGTTATCCACGATATCCACAAGCAAAAAAACGTATGAAGACCTGAAAAATCAGTGAGAACAGAAACGGGTGTTTTGTGAAATACGACAAGAAGAAGCGAAAATCAGGCAAAAAGAATTCCTGTCTGGGAAAAAGAATTGTCCGAAAACTATTCAAATCCGAAAACAATAGAATTGAATTGTTGCAAAAATGAAAATAAGTGTGTTATAATGTTTATACAATAATCCTGTCGGACAGGTTATGAAAGGGTGATGAGTATGAAATTTATAATTATTGGCAAGAACATCGAGGTTACACCGGGGTTAAAGGCAGCGGTCGAGGATAAGATCGGCAAGCTCGAGAAGTATTTTAATCCGGATACAGAGGTTCACGTAACCCTGAGTGTTGAGAAGGACAGACAGAAGATAGAAGTTACCATACCGGTAAAGGGCAGTATCATCCGTTCGGAGCAGGTAAGCAACGATATGTATGTTTCCATCGATCTGGTAGAGGAAATCATTGAAAGACAGTTAAAGAAATATAAGAATAAATTAGCTGACCAGAAACAGGCGGCCAGTGTATTCAAGAAGGAATTCATTGAGAAGGAATTCGAGGATGAAGAAGAGATTAAGATCATCCGTTCCAAGAAGTTTGACATTAAGCCGATGTATCCGGAGGATGCCTGCATCCAGATGGAACTGTTAGGTCACAGCTTCTTCGTATTCTGCAATGCAGAAACGGATCAGGTGAACGTGGTTTACAAGAGAAAGGGCAATACGTACGGTCTGATTGAACCCGAACTGTAAAGAGTTAATTTTAAAGGAATGATGTATCATAACTGTGAAGGCATTAAGCGGTTACAAATATAAAAGTAAAAAGATGTGTGGCACTCCACACATCTTTTTGTTATACTGGGACTATGTTTGTTATTCATATTATAATGTTGTTTATTTTCATATTGACGCTGGCCTGTGTATTCCACAAAAGCTTTGTGGAAATGCTGCCGGTAGGGATAAGCAGTCTGGTACTTTTATTGTACGTACTCAGTTTTGGCAGACACTTGGGCTGGATCGATGGAATTGCACCACTTTTACTTTGCGGAGTCGTTCTTTATTTCTTTACGAGAAAAGGAGAACAGCGGAAGGAGCTGTTAAGACAGTGTATCGAAATTCTGAAGGATCCATCGACTATAGCAGGGATTATTCTGCTGCTTCTGGTAGTGATCGGAGTATCCGGGAAGGTGGTAAGCTGGTGGGATGATTATAACTTCTGGGCAACGGATGTGAAGTCAATCTTTTACCGGAATGGATTTGCAGATAAGTATGCCAATGCAGCACCGGAGTTTGGAGATTATCCTCCGGGGACTCAGATGATGAAGTGGTGGTTCCTGCATTTCTCGCCGGGACAGTTCCGGGAGGGACTTTTATTTGCAGGATATTATGTGTTTAACCTGTCTTTCCTGCTTCCGTTGTTACACTACATCCGGAAGAAAATGCCGCTTAGCATGACGCTGGGAGCAATATTGCTCTGGATTTTCCCGACGATGACGGAGGTATTCTGGTGCGATGGAGGCTGTGCAGACTTTTCCATGGCGGTGGTGTACGGTGCATTTCTGGTGGCAGTCATCGACAGGAAAGATGTTTCACCGTGGCTTTATTACGGACGGCAGGCGTTGTATCTGATGGTACTTGTGCTTTGCAAAAATACCGGATTTGTCTGGTATGTGTTTGCGGTGTTGTTTTCCATCGGGGTTCAGATTTTAAACCGGAGAATGGGAGAAGACCTGTGGCAGAAAAGAACTGCCATGCTGGGAACGATGACGGTGATCACTTTGCCTTTCTTAAGTGGCGGAGGCTGGTTTGTGTTCTGCTATCTGCACCGCCGGGTGGCAAAGCTTACCGGAGCAGCCGTACAGATGGCGACCGGAGGCATGAATATCCCGGAGACCAGGGAACAGATGCTTCAGGCCTTTAGCGAAGCGTTCTTGAAATGGCCGCTGCACAGGAGCTCCACGTGGCTGTTTGATTTCAGCCCGCTTGTATTACTGTTATTTTTACTGGCGGTTTATATTCTGCTGATCGTGCGTAAGAAGCTGGATTGGGGAATGGGGCGGTTTTTGCTGATTTATACGGTAATAACAGCGATGTTATTCTATACGCTGGTACTGATCAGCCACCTGACCGTTTTTGCAGTGGAAACGCAATATCTCGAGCCGTATGGCATGGTAAGCTCCATTTCGCGGTATGGGGCACCGTTTACGATCGGAGGGCTGTATCTGCTTGCCTATTTTGTTATGCAGAGCTTTTCGGACAACCGTGGTTTTTGCCTGTGTGCACTGGTGGTACTGTTGTCATCCGATTATGCAAGCGCCTACCGTGCGATCTGGGGATACCGGACGGGTGTACAGGAGGAGCTTACAAAGCGCGAAGAGATTCTGGACGATGCCGCATATGAATTCGCAGAAAAGGTCGGTGCAGGAACGGATTCAGAAATAACCCGGGTGTTGTATGTGCGTGACAGCTCCGATGTAAGCTGGGTGAGGAACACTTACCTGAACTTTGAAGCAGCACCGGTTTCTGTGATGTACGCGAATGTGGATCTTTCAGAGGTGAGCCGCGAAGAGCTTCTCCGGCTGATGGAGGAAGCCCATGCGACACATCTCTATATAGAAGGAATGCTTTATACGGCAGAAACACTTTATGCGGCAGAAACACTTTATATGGGAGAAGCACTTCCTTAGTTTCCGTGGTTTAATACCGGAGCATCCGGATTTAGCTGCAGATAAGAAGATACCGAAGGATCCTTCATGTGAAAGGTACGGAACCATTCTCTGGTTTCCACATTCTTTTCCGTGAGGGATCTGTTTTTGTATAAAAACCGGGAGAGGTCATAGCAGTCAATCCAGATCTCGTTGTTGCCCTCTTTCTGCGATTCATCAAAAATGAGCTGCAGACCAAAATGCAGATGTACGGTTTCAATGTTATTCACATTTTCTTTGGCACTATAGCCGGTATGCCCCATGTAACCGATCACGTCCCCGGCGGTTACCACGCTTCCTTCCTTTAAATCCAGTGCATAAGGGAAATTCTGGCGAAGGTGTGCGTAGTAGTAGTAACGTTTTTTATCAAAGCTGCGGATTCCGATACGCCAGCCGCCGTACTGATTCCAGCCAAGGGCTTCCACGTAACCGGACTCCACCGCGATGATGGGGGTACCGATCTGGCCCATCATGTCGTGTCCCAAGTGGGGACGCTTATAGCCATAGCTCCGGGAAGATCCAAAATCATCATAATCGCTGTAGTCAAAACCCCGTGCAATCGGGGAAAAGGCTTTGAGGCCATAGCGTGTTTCAAAGCTGCGTGTGCCGTCTTCGGCTTCTGTCTCCATTTCGTATTCGCCGACCATGCCGCCAAGCACGGCCTCGTAGGCTTCTAAATAGTAATCATAATAGTCCATTTCACGGGTAAGCTCTTTAAGGGTCACGGAGCCATCGGATAATTCTTTTCCAAGCTTATTTAGAATGGAGAGACTTTTCTTGTCAAAGCGGCCGCCCGTCCTGGCAGCTGTATAGGCGAGCAGCTCAATCCAGTTTAAGGGATGAGCGCTTTCATGGCTTGCTACATCCAGTTCATATGCGGTGCAGAGTGCATCATAGCTTACTGTGAAATCCACCCATTTGATATAATTGCCATTAACTCCGGCAGCAACCTCGATGGCGGAATCACCGTTATAGGGATCTGCGGATGCGTCAGAGCGGGAAAGGATTTCGTGGACAGTTAAGATAACAGCAGTACTGCACAGGGTAAGAAATAATAATTTCCAATATAGGGAACAGGGTTTATGATACATAAGCAGAAGGTTTTCAGGTGGTGTTACAAAAGTATATGAAGCCGGCAGATAAAAAAGTACAGGAATGGAGGGGAACGGAAGGGTCGGATTTTTTTCTGTACGGGAGGCCGGATTTTGTGATACACTGAGACTATTCAGAGTATACAAAGGAGATTATTTATGTTTGACAGAAAGACATATGAAAAGCGGGTAGAATGGTATCAGCATGACCGTTTCGGCATGTTCATCCACTGGGGACTGTATGCCATTCCGGCAAGAGGTGAGTGGGTACGAAGCACTGAGGAAATGCCGGAAGATGATTACCTGCCGTTTTTTGAAGAATTTAATCCGGTGGATTATGATCCGTCAAAATGGGCGAAAGCGGCGAAGGAAGCGGGAATGAAATATGCGGTGCTGACTGCGAAGCACCATGACGGCTTCTGCCTGTTTGACAGTAAGCTGACGGATTTTAAATCCACGAACACGAAAGCAGGACGGGATCTGGTACGGGAATATCTGGAAGCGTTCCGGGCAGAGGGCCTGAAGGTTGGTCTGTATTATTCCCTGCTTGACTGGCATCATCCGGATTATCCGCACTACGGAGACTGGCATCATCCGATGCGTAACTGTGAAGCGGAAACAAATGAAGGCAGGGATTTTGAGCGGTATCTTGCTTATCTGCATGGACAGGTGAAGGAGCTTTGTACGGAATATGGGAAGCTGGACGTGATGTGGTTTGACTTTTCCTATGGGGATATGACCGGGGAAAAGTGGCATGCGGAAGAACTGGTGAAGATGATCCGGACGTATCAGCCGGATGTGATTATTGATAACCGTCTTGAAGTGAGCGGGGAAGGCTTTGGATCGCTGGCAACAGACCATCCAAGCGATTACAGTGGGGATTTCGTAAGTCCTGAGCAGATCATTCCACCGAATGGATTAAGGGACGAACTGGGAAGACCCCTGGTATGGGAATCCTGCATTACGATGAACGATCACTGGGGGTACTGCTCGAAGGATCAGAATTTCAAGCCTGCCGATATGCTGATCCGTAAGCTGGTGGAATGTGTCAGCAAGGGCGGTAATATGCTATTGAATGTAGGACCGGATGCACGGGGAAATATTCCGGAGGAGTCCCTTCAGATTCTTGCAAAGATCGGGAAATGGATGAATAAAAATTCCGCTTCCATTTACGGCTGTGGGGAAAGCGGTCTTCCGAAGCCCGAAAACGGACGGATCACCGGAAAGGGGAACCGGTTTTATTATCATATTATGGAGAATGCCATCGGCAGCGTTCCGTTGTACGGAATTGAACAGGGGAAGGTTCAGGCAATCAGGCTGCTTTCTGATGGAAGTGAGCGGAAGCTGCAGGATAACTGGATGGTGAATAACTATCCGGATGTGGTATTTGTGGAGGTCAGTGATTCGCCATATCTCCCCGATGAAGTGGATACGGTGCTGGAAATCATCATGAAATAATGTAACTGCGTGCTGAACAGTTACGAAATAATAATAAAAAGGAGAACATCATGTTTGGCAAAAAACAACAACAGCCAGGTAATGGACCGGAGCGTTTCCGGGAAGAAAACATAGGAAAGAAGATAGCCGGGGGAATCAGTATTGCCGTGATCGTGATCTTCGCGCTGATTCTGTTAGGAGGCAGCTTTTATTCCCTGAAGGAAAATGAATATGCGGTGATTACCACCTTCGGAGTGCCCAGGGTAGTAGAGGAATCCGGCATTCATGTGAAGATTCCGGTGATACAGGAGCTGAGCCGCGTACCAAAGACCATCAATGGATTTACAATCGGTTATGATTCGAGCACCGGCGAATACATCGACCGGGAATCGTTCATGATTACCAGAGATTACAACTTTGTAAATGTGGACTTTTATGTGGAATACCGCGTGACCGATCCGACCAAATACCTGTATGCATCGGAGGCTCCGGTTTCCATTTTAAAAAACCTCACACAGAGCTATATCCGTGATACAATCGGACTTTATGATGTTGACAGCGTAATTACAACGGGAAAGAATGAGATCCAGGCATCTATCAAGCAGAAGATCATCAACCGTCTTGAAACCGAGGACATCGGCGTGCAGCTGGTAAACATCACGATTCAGGATGCCGAGCCGCCGACAACCGAGGTCATTGATGCGTTTAAAAATGTGGAGAATGCCAAGCAGGGCAAGGAAACCTCCATTAATAAAGCAAACCAGAAGCGGAACGAAGACATTCCGGCAGCCCGTGCACAGGCAGATGAAACCGTAAAGACCGCCAACGCACAGGCAGAAGAGCGGGTGAACGAAGCCAAGGGCCAGGTTGCAAGACTCAATGAGCTTTATGCGGAGTATCAGAAATATCCGCTCATTACGAAACAGAGAATGTTCTATGAAACGATGGAAGAGATTCTTCCGGATATGAAGGTGATTATCGAGCGCAGTGACGGAAGCACACAGACGATGCTGCCGTTAGAATCCTTTGCGGATCTTAACAAAGCACAGGGTAATCAGTCAGGAAATTCTGCAGGAAGTGCAGAGGGAACGGAGGAATAAGCATGAAAAAGGGAAAATCAAAATGGATCATTCTGGCTGTGATTCTTGTGGGAATTTTTGTGGCAGCCAACTCATTTCTGGTAGTGACCTATCCAAATGAATATACCGTAATCAAGCAGTTTGGAAAGATTGTGGATATCCGGCAGACACCGGGCTTAAGCATGAAGATTCCGGTAGTCCAGACTGCGGAAAAGATTGAAAACGAAGTGCTGCTGTATGACCTTGCGGTCAGTGATGTCATGACAAAGGATAAGAAATCCATGATTGCGGACTGCTTTGTATTATGGAAGATCGATGATCCGTACAAGTATACGCAGACCTTAAGTGCACAGAAGAGCAACGCAGAATTCCGTATTGACACCATTGTTTACAACAGCCTGAAAAACGTAATCAGCAGCAAGAGTCAGGAGGAAGTGATCAGCGGCCGTGACGGAGAGCTGGCAGCAGCGATTGTTGCAAATATCGGTGACACTCTCGAGCAGTACGGCATCACCCTTCTTGCCGTGGAAACGAAGTCTCTGGATCTTCCGGATGAAAATAAGAATGCGGTTTATGAACGTATGATTTCCGAGCGGAATAACATTGCCGCAACCTATCAGGCAGAAGGTCAGGAGGAAGCCAAGCAGATTTCCAACAATACGACCGCGGAGATCATTGTCATGCAGTCCGAGGCAGATGCAAAGGCTGCCGAGATCATTGCAAAGGGAGAAGCAGAATACATGCGGATCTTAAGCGACGCCTACAACGATCCGGATAAGGCGGATTTCTATATCTTCCTGCGCTCCCTGGATGCAGCGAAGAAAACCATGACCGGTAACAATAAGACGCTGATCATTGATGAAACATCCCCGATTGCACAGATTTTCTACTAAGACGGATTCTTGAAGAAAAATGAAAAAAATGTAAATCGAGAGGGAATCCATTGCAAAAATAAATACCCTATGATATAATAATTGCGTTGGAAATGATAAAAATTTAACAATCATTTTCAGCCCGTAAATTAAATGAAAACAACGAATATCGGAGGAATGAAAAATGGCAAAGAAAGTAGTTATCGCCAGTGCATGCCGTACCGCAATCGGAACCATGGGTGGTTCTTTAAGCACAACACCGGCAGCAGAATTAGGAGCAATTGTTATTAAGGAAGCATTAAACAGAGCAGGTGTTGCACCTGAGGCTGTGGATCAGGTTTATATGGGCTGTGTTATCCAGGCTGGTCTTGGACAGAACGTAGCACGTCAGGCATCCATCAAGGCCGGACTTCCGATCGAAGTTCCTGCAGTTACCATGAACGTTGTATGTGGTTCCGGTCTGAACTGTGTGAACCAGGCAGCACAGATGATCATGGCAGGAGATGCGGATGTTGTAGTAGCAGGTGGTATGGAAAATATGTCCATGGCTCCTTACGCAGTTCCTCAGGCTCGTTACGGATATAGAATGAACAACGGTACATTAGTTGACTGCATGATCAAGGATGCCCTTTGGGATGCATTCAATGATTACCATATGATTACAACTGCAGATAACATCTGTAGAGAATGGGGACTTACCAGAGAAGAACTGGATGAGTTCGCTTTAAAGAGCCAGTTAAAGGCAGAAGAAGCACAGAAGACCGGTGCTTTCGAGAAGGAAATCGTACCTGTAATGGTTAAGAAAAAGAAAGAAATGATCGAGTTCAAGGTAGATGAGGGACCTCGTCACGGATCCACTATCGAAGGACTTGCAAAGCTTCGTACCATTAACCCGGACGGATTCGTTACCGCCGGTAATGCTTCCGGTATCAACGATGGCGCAGCAGCAGTTGTTGTTATGAGCGAAGAAAAGGCAAAGGAGCTTGGGGTTAAGCCGATGGCTACTTTCGTAGCAGGCGCACTTGCAGGTGTAAGACCTGAGGTTATGGGTATCGGACCTGTTGCTTCTACTAAGAAGGTAATGGCTAAGACCGGTATGAAGATTGAAGACTTCGATATCATCGAAGCAAACGAAGCATTCGCAGCACAGTCCGTTGCAGTAGGTAAGGATCTTGGAATCGATGTAGACAGGCAGCTGAACCCGAACGGTGGTGCAATCGCTCTTGGACATCCGGTTGGAGCTTCCGGATGCCGTATCCTTGTTACACTGCTTCATGAGATGCAGGCTAAGGGTGCCAAGACCGGTCTTGCAACTCTTTGCATCGGCGGTGGTATGGGATGCTCTACCATTGTTAAGATGGACTAATCAACTAAAAAGAAAACATAATTCCAGGGTGGGGATCTCCCACCCTAGAACCATGTTTACACATAACTGTGAAGGTTACGGAACAGTTATCAAATAAAAGGTAAGGGTGTCAGAGACGACACAGAAAGGAAACAAAATGGAATTCATCGTATATGAACAGAAGGGTGCATACGGCATCATCACCATCAGCCGTGAAAAAGCACTGAACGCATTAAACTCCCAGGTACTTGACGAGTTAAATGCAACACTTGATGCGGTTAACCTTAATGAGGTAAGATGCTTAATCCTCACAGGAGCAGGACAGAAGTCCTTCGTAGCAGGTGCAGATATTGCTGAAATGAGCACATTGACAAAGGCAGAAGGAGAAGCTTTTGGTAAGAAGGGAAATGACGTATTCCGTAAGCTTGAAACATTCCCGATCCCGGTTATTGCAGCCGTTAACGGATTTGCATTAGGCGGCGGATGTGAGATCTCCATGAGCTGTGATATCAGAATCTGTTCTGATAATGCAGTATTCGGACAGCCGGAGGTTGGTCTTGGAATTACACCCGGATTTGGCGGAACCCAGAGACTTGCCCGTCTTGTTGGAGCAGGCATGGCAAAGCAGATGATTTATACCGCACGTAATATCAAGGCTGATGAAGCATATCGTATCGGACTTGTAAATGCAGTATATACCCAGGAAGAATTACTTCCCGCAGCAGAGAAGATGGCAGCAGGCATTGCAAAGAATGCACCGATCGCTGTCCGTAACTGCAAGAAGGCAATTAACGAAGGCCTGGATGCAGATATGGATCAGGCAATCGTAATCGAAGAAAAGCTCTTCGGTGACTGCTTTGAAACAGAGGATCAGAAGTACGGAATGGCTTTCTTCCTTGATAAGAATAAGGAAAAGGTAAAAGAGCCTTTTAAAAACTGCTGATTCTGGTTTATAATCAATGTAAATGACGGCGGAAGAACTGCCTGCGGGCAGTAAGCCGCTGTTCAGAATAAGATTTAAGAAAATTTAGGAGGAAAAGAAATGAAAGTAGGTATTATTGGTGCCGGTACCATGGGACAGGGCATTGCCAAGGCATTTGCCCAGGTTGATGGATATGAAGTTGCTCTCTGCGATATCAAGCAGGAATGGGCAGAAGGCGGAAAAGCAAAAATCCAGAAGGGTTATGCAAAGCTTGTAGAAAAAGGAAAATTAACACAGGAAGCTGTTGATGCAATTCTTGCAAAGATCACTCCGGGATTAAAGGAAGACCTTTGTGCAGACTGCGATCTGATCGTAGAAGCAGCATTTGAAAATATGGAAGTTAAGAAGAATACCTTTGCAGAGCTTGATAAGATTGCAAAGCCGGAATGCGTATTTGCATCCAACACATCCAGCCTTTCCATCACAGAGATCGGTAACGGATTAAACCGTCCGATGATCGGTATGCACTTCTTCAATCCTGCTGACCGTATGAAGCTCGTTGAAGTAATTGCCGGTGTAAATACACCTGTTGAAACTGTAAATACCATTAAGAAGATTTCTGAAGAAATCGGCAAGACACCGGTACAGGTTAACGAAGCAGCAGGTTTCGTAGTAAACCGTATCCTTGTTCCGATGATCAACGAAGCAGCTTTCATTAAGATGGAAGGTGTATCTGATATTGCAGGTATTGACGCAGCTATGAAGCTTGGTGCCAATCATCCGATGGGACCTCTTGAACTTGGTGATTTCATTGGACTTGATATCTGCCTTGCTATTATGGATGTTCTTTACAATGAGACCGGTGACAGCAAGTATCGTGCATGTCCTCTGCTCCGTAAGATGGTTCGTGGCGGTAACCTTGGTGTTAAGAGCGGTAAGGGATTCTATGTTTACAATGCAGACAGAACAAAGACCCCTGTTGATGCACAGTAAATATAATTGGATCAAATGTGATTCCAATATCATATATAATGGAGGAAATAAAACATGGATTTTATGTTAGACAAGCAGCATGAAATGGTAAGAACTCTTTTCAAAGAGTTCTCCGAAAAAGAAGTTAAGCCTCTTGCACAGGAAGTAGACGAGACAGAGGTATTCCCTCGTGTTACTGTTGAAAAGATGGCTAAGGCAGGATTTATGGGTATTCCGATTCCGAAGGAGTACGGTGGACAGGGAGCAGATGTTCTTACTTATGCAATGTGCGTAGAAGAATTATCTAAGGTTTGTGGTACAACAGGTGTTATCGTATCCGCTCATACCTCTCTTTGCTGTGACCCGATTCTTACATTCGGTACAGAAGAGCAGAAGCAGAAATACCTTGTTCCCCTTGCAAAGGGTGAAAAGTTAGGTGCATTCGGTCTTACCGAGCCCGGCGCTGGTACAGATGCACAGGGACAGCAGACCAAGGCTGTTTTAGAGGGTGACGAATGGGTACTGAACGGTTCCAAGATCTTCATCACCAACGGTAAGGAAGCTGACGTATACGTGATCTTCGCTGTTACCGGTATGATCGAGAAGAGAGGCAAGATGATGAAAGAGATCTCTGCTTTCATCGTAGAAAAAGGAACTCCCGGATTTACCTTTGGTACCAAGGAAAACAAGATGGGTATCCGTGGTTCATCCACATACGAACTGATCTTTACTGATTGCCGTATTCCTAAGGAAAATATGTTAGGAGCACAGGGCAAAGGATTTAATATCGCAATGCATACTCTGGATGGCGGACGTATCGGTATCGCTGCACAGGCTCTTGGTCTTGCAGAAGGGGCTCTTGACAGAACTGTTGAATACGTTAAGGAAAGAAAGCAGTTTGGCCGTGCCATCGGTGCATTCCAGAATACCCAGTTCCAGTTGGCTGATATGGCTACCAAGACCAAAGCAGCTCAGCTCATGGTATATGCAGCAGCCTGCAAGAAGGACGAGTATACAAAGAACCCTAAGGTATCTTATTCTGTAGAAGCAGCACAGGCTAAGCTTTGTGCAGCAGAGGTTGCTATGGAAGTTACTACCAAGGCTGTACAGCTTCATGGTGGATACGGATACATCAGAGAGTACGATGTAGAACGTATGATGAGAGATGCTAAGATTACTGAGATCTACGAAGGAACTTCCGAAGTTCAGAGAATGGTCATTTCCGCGAACCTGCTTAAGTAAGACGGATGGATTTTGGACTGGACAGCTGCCCTGCTTGCAGGAGCAGATGGACAGGACGAAAGACAGAGCGGTGCAGCGCAGCACCGCGAACGAGAAATGCGAAGCATTTCGAGTGCCGGCTTACTATGATATAATATTAATTTTAAAATAAGGAGAGAAATACAATGAAAATTGTTGTTTGTGTTAAACAGGTACCTGATACAAAAGGTGGCGTTAAATTTAACCCCGATGGTACTCTTGACAGAGCTGCAATGCTTACCATCATGAACCCTGATGATAAGGCTGGTCTGGAAGCGGCTCTTAGATTAAAAGATCAGTATGGCGCAGAAGTTACTGTTTTAACAATGGGACTTCCCAAGGCAGAAGAAGTTCTTCGTGAAGCTATGGCTATGGGCGCTGACAAGGGAATCCTTGTAACAGACAGAGTATTAGGTGGAGCAGATACATGGGCTACTTCCCAGACTCTTGCAGGAGCAATCCGTAATCTTGACTATGATCTCATCATTACAGGCCGTCAGGCTATCGATGGTGATACTGCACAGGTTGGACCCCAGATTTCCGAGCATCTTGGAATTCCTGTAATTTCCTATGCTCAGAAGATTGAAGTAGAAGGTGACAGCGTAATCGTTGAGCGTCAGTTCGATGACAGATATCATGTATTAAAGGCTAAAATGCCTTGCTTAATTACAGCTCTTGCTGAATTAAATGAGCCCAGATATATGACTCCGGGCGGAATCTTCGATGCATACAAGGCTGACATCACCGTATGGGGAAGAGCAGATCTTAAGGATGTGGAAGATTCTAACCTTGGTCTTAAGGGTTCACCGACACAGATCGCTAAGGCATCCGATAAGGTAAGAAAGGGTGCAGGAGAAAAAGTAAACTTGGATCCCGCTGCATCTGTTGATTACATTGTTGAGAAGTTAAAAGCAAAACACGTAATCTAATCTTTCGATAGTAGATCTTAAGCATATTGAAATATAATGGAGGAAGAACATGAATATTCAAGATTATAAGGGCGTATTTGTCTTTGCTCAGCAGGTAGACAATACGCTTAGCGGAATCGCATTGGAATTAGTTGGCAAGGGAAAAGAACTTGCAAAAGATTTAGGAACAGAAGTTACCGCTGTATTAGTTGGTTCTGATGTTGCAGCTTTAGCTGATGAGCTCGCTGAATATGGCGCAGACAAGGTAATTGTTGTGGACGATCCTGAATTAAAGGAATACAGAACAGAGCCTTATGCACATGCATTAGCATCTGTAATTAACGAATTCAAGCCTGAAATTTTCCTGGTAGGTGCAACAGCAATCGGCCGTGACTTAGGGCCCAGAGTATCTGCAAGAATTCATACCGGTCTGACCGCAGACTGTACACAGCTTGAAATCGGTGATTTCCCGATTAACCCGATTCCTGGCAAGGAACAGCGTCATAACCAGTTACTGATGACCCGTCCTGCATTTGGTGGTAATACAATCGCTACCATCGCCTGTCCAGATTTCCGTCCTCAGATGGCTACCGTTCGTCCCGGTGTTATGCAGAAGGCACCCAGAGAAGCTGGTAAGAAGGCAGAAGTAATCAATTACAATCCTGGATTTACTCCGGATAACAAGTATGTAGAAATCTTAAAGGTTGTTAAGGCTGTATCTGATGTTGCTGATATTATGGACGCTAAGATCCTTGTATCCGGTGGACGTGGTGTTGGAAGCGCAGAGAACTTTAAGCTTCTTGATGACCTCGCAGAGGTTCTTGGTGCAACCGTAAGCTGCTCCCGTGCTGTTGTAGATGCAGGCTGGAAGCCGAAGGATCTTCAGGTTGGACAGACCGGTAAGACCGTTCGCCCGAATGTTTACTTTGCAATCGGTATTTCCGGTGCAATTCAGCATGTAGCCGGTATGGAAGAGTCCGATATGATTATTGCAATCAATAAGGATGAAACCGCTCCGATCTTTGATGTGGCTGATTACGGAATCGTAGGAGATCTGAACAAGATTGTTCCTGCTTTAACCGAAAAACTGAAGGCAGAATTAGCAGCAGCTAAATAAGTTTTCCTGGTAGAAATTCTATAGAGTAGTATAAATCCCCGGAACGAAAATTCCGGGGATTTTTTGACAATACTGAAAATAAAATGTCATTTAGTTTACATAATGTTTTAAAGCGTTTTCCACAGCACCCGGACCTGCGAGCATTTCACGGAAACCGGAAATGACGGGATCGGAAAGTCCACAGGTGTACAGATCCACGCCCCAGATTTCCTTTTTGTGAAGAATCGGGGACAGGATGTTGTCCGTATCTTCAGTGGATGGAACGACTCCTAACGTAAATTGGGTGAGATACGGTGTCAGGTCATCGAGCAGTGGATCAGAGCTTCTCTCAAATGCGGCCCCGGTATCATCAATTCCCATCAGATAACGCAGCCATCCGGCGAAAACAAGCGGAATCATCTTAAGATCTGCAAGGTCTAAGGTATCGGATGCCTGATATGCCTTGATTGTTTCTCCAAAACGGATCGGAAGCTTCTGGGAAGTATCGGTTGCGATTCTCTGCGGAGTATCCGGCATAAAAGGATTCGGGATGCGTACCGTCAGAACCTCGGTAAGGAAGTCCTCAGGACGGAGAATGCCCGGATTGACGACTACGGGCATACCTTCCTTCCAGCCGATCGCTTCCACAAGCTTCTTTAATAACGGATTCTTCATTTCCTCCGAAATCAGCGTGTAACCAAGCAGGCAGCCAAAGATGGCAAGAGCGGTATGGAGCGGATTCAGACAGGTACATACCTTCATTTTTTCCACTTTATTCACGGTTTCCCGGCTGGTATAGATAATGCCGACTTCATCGAGGGGAAGCTTTCCGTTCGGGAACAGATCCTCGATAATGAGATACTGGCATTCCTCGGCATTTACAAACGGAGCAACATAGGTGTTTTTCTGTGTAACCACCGGGGACAAACCATCGATCTCATCCTTTAAAAGGAGCTGCTCCACCTTCGGATCCGGGCGGGGAGTGATCTTATCGATCATCGTTAAGGGGAAGGAAACCAGAGAAGGATTCTCAATATAACGCAGAAAGCCGTCACAGACGAGGCTGTTTTTCGTCCATTGCTCCGCAAAGGAGTGTATGGAGGCATATAATTGATCGCCGTTGTGGGAGCAGTTATCCATGCTGACCATGGCAATCGGAAGCTTATCATGGAGATAACGGTAATAAAGAAGGGAAGCAACCTTGCCAATATAGCTTTCACACCGGGATGGTCCATTCGCAAAATCGGCAGATACGGCAGGAAGAAGTTCGCCTTTTCCGTTGATAAGGCTGTAGCCCTTTTCAGTAATGGTAAAGCTTGCCATCTGCAGGGAAGGACTTTCGAACACTTCCTTTAAGCGTGCCAATTCAGTCTCCCGGTGACTGTCTAAAATCAGGGATTCTGCGATACTTCCGACTACGGTCTTTTCAATACTGCCATCGGCTTTCAGCGTGACCAGAATACTTAAGTCATCGTGCGGACGGTTCATCTTTTCGATGATTTCATAGTCAAACCCTTCTGCCACCAGAAGACCGGTATCCATAATTCCTTTGTTTAACAGCTCCTGCATTACATTGGCCTGAAAGGCACGGAAGATATTACCGGCACCGAAGTGAATCCAGTGTGGCGTTTTTTTTGTTTTTGCAATCATTTCTTCTCGGTCAAACTGCGGCAGGGCATAGCCTTTCTGTTCAAAGGCAGTGCGGTCTGCAATTCCCTTTTTACTCAATTCCATGGCGTGCTTCTCCTTTCACAATAGCTTCCCAGAGTCCATTTAAGTAGGTAGCTCCGAGTGCGCGGTCATACAGACCGTATCCGGGCATGGCAACTTCACCCCAGATCATTCTTCCATGATCGGGACGGATCGGTCCTGTGAAATCAATATCATATAAGGCTTTCATAATTTCATACATATCAAAGCTTCCGTCAGAAGAAAGATGAGCGGATTCTTCAAAGTCACCCGGGAAGTTGTGCTGCAGGTTACGGACGTGTGCAAAGTGAATTCTTCCCTTGAGGGCACGGATCATTCCCGGCAGATCATTATCGGGATTGGTTCCGTAGGAGCCGGAGCAGAAGGTTACGCCATTATGCGGATTGTCTACCATGCTCATCATACGCTGCAGATTTGGCAGGTTGATGATGATGCGCGGAAGACCGAACACACTCCAGGCAGGATCATCCGGGTGGATGGCCATGTTGATGTCATATTTGTCACATATCGGCATGATCGCTTCGAGAAAGTACTTTAAGTTCGCAAAAAGCTTCTCATCATCGACATCCTTATAAAGCTCGAACAGTTCCTTAATCCGTGCCATACGTTCCGGTTCCCAGCCGGGAAGGACGAAGCCGTTGGAATCGCCGGAAATGGAATCGAACATTTTCAGTGGATCGATGCTGTCGATCGTTTTCTGGCTGTAAGCAAGCACGGTGGAACCGTCCGGACGGACGCGGGCAAGTTCGGTTCTTGTCCAGTCAAACACCGGCATGAAATTATAGCAGACCAGGTGAATGTCTTCTTCCCCAAGATGCTCCAGGGTCTTAATATAGTTGTCAATATACTGGTCCCGGTCGGGAGAACCGATCTTGATGGAGTCGTGAATGTTTACACTTTCAATACCGGAAATATGTAATCCCGAAGCCTCCACTTCCTCCTTTAGTACATGAATAGCTTCACGTTTCCAAAGGTCGCCGGGAGCAGTTTCATAAAGGGTGGTAATGATTCCGGTGACGCCCGGAATCTGACGGATCTGCTGCAATGTAACGGAATCGGATTTGCTGCCGTACCAGCGTAATGTCATTTCCATAAGAATACCTCCAATTTCAGTATTTTCTGATATTACCTATGGTAGCACAGACGATTGGTGTTACATATAGCCGGAATTGATAAAAAGATTACAAAAATTGCATTGACGCATAACATTCCGTATGATATATTCACTACAAAGCATATATTTCAAATGATCGAATCTAAATCTATTGTTTTATATTTATTCTGACTATGAAAACGGAAGTTTTCTGAAATCCATGCTTTTAAATCACACTCAAACAATTGAAAAGGCGGGAGGAAGGAAAACAGACGTCGATGAGTATAACTGGGATGAGCGTTTATTAAACGTTGATCGGTCTGTTTTTCTCTTCCTCCAAAGGGAGGAAGAATGGGAGAAGCAAAAGTAATCAAAGCAGTGACAGAGGGAGTAACAAAAAAAGTAGCAGCAAAGGAAATAAAAGAAAGAACAGCAAAAGCAACAGGGAAAACAACCAAAGAAATAACAAGAGAACCCAAAGTACAGAGGAACTATAAGGATACGGTAAGCCGGATGCTGTTCAGGGAGCCGGAGAATGCATTGTCTTTGTATAATGCATTGAATGGAACAGGTTATACGGATGCATCACAGATTACATTTAACATGTTGGATAATGCGATCTATATGGGAATGCAGAATGATATTTCTTTTCTGATTATGAATGAGGTAAATCTGTATGAGCATCAGTCTACTTACAATTAAAGGTAACCATACTGAACATTAATCCGGAAATGAATGAAGATTTGAAAGAGAAGTGTCCGGTATTAAAGCAGTATACCCAGTATGTAGAACAGGTCCGGCGCAATAGTGCAAGCATGCCGTTGGAACAGGCGGTGGAAGCGGCAATCGAATACTGTATCCGGCAGGATATATTGAAGGATTTTTTGTTAAAGCAAAGAGCTGAGGTAGTGAAGATGAGTATTTTTGAATATGATGAAGAACGTGAAATGGAACTGATTCGAAGAGATGAACGGGAGATTGGAGAGCAGATTGGGGCAGAGAAAGAGCGCAAGAAAGCAGAGCAGGAATTGAAGAAGGTGAAGGAAAATCTTGATAAAAGCCAGGAGAATGCTGTTCAGTCAATGATTTCTCTTTGCCAGAGACTGGGAGGAACAAAAGAACAGGCAATAGAAGAACTACAGGGAAACTATGGACAGACTGAAGAACAGGCAAAAGAGAAGATAAAGACTTATTGGAAGGAATAAGTAAACTTACATCCTATTAAATGCGCAATGATGAATAAAAATCAAAAAGCACTCAAGGAATAGTTTGTACTTTGAAGAGGGGAAAATCGGCCCGAGCTTGTCAACATTTTATCTTACTGATAATGTTATATATTATTTCTAAATTTCGACGTTATCGTATTCACTAAGATTTAATGATTCTATTATTGTTTTAGCATTTTCTATTAATGTATTTAATAGTACTTCATAACTGGTGTCTTGTATAATGGGATTATTGACAAATACTTTTTCATAACCTAAATCTTCATAATGTTTTGCTGCAAAATATAAAAGAGGGATTTCACTACCTCTGCTACCTGGAAAAGAAAGAACTATTTTTTTATTCATTATTTTATTCGCTCCTACAATATACTGTCTTTTAGAGAAGTTCATCAATGTATTTAACATATCTTTTTGTCACACCATTGCAGATAAAACAGGTGTATTGGCTCAGACTTTGAAGTTAAAGGCAGTGTAACAAAAAAAGCTTTCAACTTCAAGGCTTTTTCAAACAGTTAATGTGAAAGATTGGACTTGAATATTAAAAGAATCCAGAAAATATTGAAAAAGTAGAGATAGTACATTGGTCATTGGGAACAGGCGAAGGAAAAGGTTACCCCTGTACAGGGGATAACATTTCAAAATCCCTATTCTTTCTCTGTCATGCCGGACTGGCTCTGACAGGAATCCTTGAAATCACGGGGAGAGACACCGAACTCCTTTTTGAATGCACGGAAAAAGGTGGTATAGTTGGTGAAACCGTAATTTGCACAGACTTCACTTAAGGGAGTGCCTGCAAGAATATTTGATTTGCTGGCATAAAGCCGTTGCTTCAGAATATACTGGTGGGTAGAAACTCCCATATTTTCTTTGAAGCTGTGTGCAATATAATATTTGCTTACATAGAAATTCTCTGCAAGAACATCCAAAGACAGATCTTCTTCCAGATGGGAATGGATGTAATCACAAATTTGTGAAAAAAGAGCCTTGGGCTTCCGGTATGCGGACGGGGAAGAGTATTCGGACACAATCCGGTTTAACTGTAGCAGAAAGGCACCGGTATAGCAGGTAAGAAGCTGTTCGTGAAAGGCTCCTGACGAATGATATTCTTCCAACAGATCAAACAGCTTGCCAAACAGAATCTGAGCAGTCCCTGAATCATTCCGGAAATGATACTGTTTTTTATTCAGTGCAAGCTGAAAGCAGTAGTCAATCTGTGAATGGGTGCGCTTTAGCTGGTTTAAGTAATCAGCAGAAATCCAGAGAACAATACGGCGATAGGTCTCCTTTTCGTTACGGAATGCCGGACGATGATAGATTCCGGGAGGAATCAGACAAATGTCACCCGGAGCAAGCGGATAGTTCTTGTCATCAATCAGGCAGTTCACCGGTCCACTTAAAAAGAAGTACACTTCATAATGCTCATGACGGTGGCTGGACACCGGCTGGAGATTGGTGTCTTCATAATAAAAGATTTCCAGATTCTGTCTGAGCATATTCTGACGGGTATCGAATGTGGTTGTGTAATGTTTGGCCATAAGGATAGGTACCTCTTCCGTATATTTATTAAGCCAATCATTCCGATCCTGTTTATCAGATATTGCATGGCTCTGGATAGATACAGTATATTACAATTGCAATTCTACTGCAAGTTTTGCAAAGCAACAACCGCTTCCTTTTTTCAGAAAAATATGAGACACTGTAATTGCAGCAAGCAAATCCATGTGATGTGATTTGTTCATTTAGGAATGACATGACAGAATGGTCATAACGGTTTGAGATGGGAGGGATCTCATGCAGAAGAAAAGAAGACGAAGCTTTCGTAAGAAGATCAAATTACCATTACATAAGACCCCGGCACAGCGCTTCCGGATGGAGCTGCGAAGGAGAGAGAAGACGCGTGCCAAAAGCAGGGAGAAAATTGCGAAAATCAAAATGCAGTATAAGACAAAAGCTGTGAAACAAAAGGGAAAACAGAAGGAAAAAGCGGCTGGAAGGATAGACCGGATGCTGTCGGCGGTGGCTTTTCTTTTAGGAGCAGGGATCATGGTTCTGGATGGGCTCCTGGAAAGCAGGCAGCGGTATCCGAAAAAGGATCAGGAAGAAGCCGGTTCATGCAGCACGGAAAATATAGTACAAAAATAAAGTAAAAAAAGTGCAAAAATGTGGTGCAGAATATATAAGTAACAGAGCACAGGAAACAGAATACAAGATATAGAGAACAAGAAAAAGAACACAAGAAACAGAGCATAGAATCCCGGAAGAAATTAAAATACAAGAAATAAAACACAAAAACAGAACAGAAGGACAGAAAATGAAGAATTCCGAGAACAAAACCATACTGGATTACGAAACCGTAGACTTTAACAAGGAAGAAAACTGCCTGGTCATTATTGACCAGACGCTGCTTCCTGGAAAGACAGAGATTATCGAATTAAAAACAGCACAGGAGATCTGGGATGCCATTTATCTGCTGAAGGTACGAGGAGCACCGGCAATCGGTGTAGCTGCGGCTTTTGGTATTTATCAGCTCAGCTTTGAAATCTGGAAGAACCGGAAGGATGTTACCTGCGAAGAATTTGAGAAGCAGTTTTTGGAACAGAAGGAATTCTTAAATTCTTCACGGCCTACGGCAGTGAACCTTTCCTGGGCATTGAACCGTATGGAGAAGGTTCTCCGGAAGGCGCAGGAAGAAGGAAAGAGTGTCGAACAGATCGTAACGCTTCTTGGAGAAGAAGCCTTCCGGATGAAGGAAGAGGATATTGCTGTCTGCAAGGCTATTGGGGAGAATGGCCTTTCTCTTGTGAAACCGGGGGATGGAATCCTTACACACTGCAATGCAGGGCAGCTGGCGACCTGTAAATATGGAACGGCAACCGCACCGATTTATCTGGGGCAGAAAAGAGGCTATCATTTCCGGGTGTTTGCGGATGAAACAAGACCACTTTTACAGGGAGCAAGACTCACCGCCTATGAGCTGCATTCTGCCGGGGTTGATGTGACACTGATCTGTGATAACATGTCTGCCACTGTAATGAAAAATGGCTGGGTGAATGCAATCTTTGTAGGCTGTGACCGTGTGGCGGCTAACGGGGATGCAGCCAATAAGATCGGAACCTCGGTCGTTGCAGCCGTTGCAAAGCAGTATGGCATACCGATGTATATCTGCGCACCAACATCCACCATTGACTATGACTGCCCCACAGGGGATGAAATTAAGATTGAACAGCGTAAGCCGGAGGAAGTGACGGAAATGTGGTACAGGGAGCGGATGGCACCGGAGGGAGTAAAGGTTTTTAATCCGGCGTTCGATGTAACGGATCACTCTTTAATTACTGCAATTGTTACAGAGTATGGAATTGCACGTGCTCCGTTTACGGAATCTCTGGCACAGATTCGCAAGAAGAAGGAAGCTGCACAGCTTGTGAAGGGGCAGGGATGAATGGCTGCCGGTATGAAAAATAGATCGGTATAGAGAAGAATTTTGATGTCAATTTCATAGTATGGAGATCTGTATGAAAAAGCAAAAAGAGAAACAACAAAAGAAGCAGCACGATCAGAACAGAGGAAAAGAAAATAACTGTTTTTATCCTTCTGAAAAGGAAGCAAAAGAAGCAATCCTGGATATTGGACAGAGAATGTATGTCCGAAACTTTGTGGCAGCAAATGATGGCAATATTTCCATCCGTACAGGCGAAAACGAAGTCTGGGCGACGCCTACCGGTGTTTCCAAGGGCTTTATGAACAAGAAGATGCTGGTAAAGGTGGATCTGCAGGGCAATGTCTTAGAGGGAACCCATAAGCCATCCTCTGAATTGAAGATGCATTTGCGTGCCTATCAGGAGAATCCCGATCTGCGGTCGGTATGTCATGCGCACCCGCCGATCTGCACAAGCTTTTCCATAGCGGGAATTCCACTGGATGTTCCGGTTCTGGCAGAGGCCGTGATTACGTTGGGGGATGTTCCGATTGCACCCTATGCGGAGCTTGGTACGAAGGAAGTGGCAGAGGTGATTGCACCGTATTGTCATACCCATAACGGGGTACTGCTTGCCAACCACGGAGCCGTTACCTGGGCAGAGGATGCTTATGCCGCGTATTATCGTCTGGAATCCATGGAATATTATGCCAATATCCTGATGATTACAGGGAAAATTCTCGGGAAGCAGAACTGCTTTACCAAAGAGCAGGTCGACCGTCTGATTGCCATGCGTGAGAAGTTTGGAATTTCACGTGGTGGAGTACCAAGGACAGAGAAAGAAGATTGATTACGAAAATTTTCGAATTTATTTTAAAACATAGTCTTGCATATGGAAAAATGATATGCTATAGTACTGTATGTTGATGTGCTAAAGCGTTGAAGTACAAAGAAGTACGAAGATGCGCAGCTACCAACACTCTGGAGAGTCCCTGATGAAGGGCGCCGAAGGTGTACGGCAGGAAGCCTGCCAATCTCTCAGGCAAAAGGACAGAGCATTCTATATGCATGTTCTACTCTTTGGGGGGCTGATGAGAATCAGTCCTTTTTATATTTCTAAAAAATCATAGAAATGAGAGGGAAGAAAAATGTTAGGAAAAGTGTTAGGACAAATCAGTATCGTAATAACTACGATTGACGATTTTGTGTGGGGTATCCCGTTGATCGTTCTCATCCTTTCGGTAGGTATTTATCTGACTATCCGGTTAAAGGGATTGCAGATCACGAAGATGCCCATGGCAATCAGGCATATCAGGGATAATGAAAAGACCGGTGAACATGGAGAAGTATCCAGCTTTGGTGCGCTTTGTACGGCATTGTCCGCAACCATCGGTACCGGTAATATTGTCGGTGTTGCAACAGCGCTGGTAGCCGGAGGTCCCGGAGCCTTATTCTGGATGTGGCTGGCAGCCCTGCTTGGAACCGCAACCAAGTATTCCGAGTGTCTGTTATCCATTAAGTATCGTGTGGTAGCTGAGGACGGGCACATTATTGGCGGACCGTTTTATTACATAGAAAAGGGTATGGGAAAGAACTGGAAATGGCTTGCAAAGATCTTTGCGTTCTTTGGTGTCGGCGTTGGACTTTTTGGTATTGGAACCTTTACGCAGGTAAATGGTATTACCAGCGCTGTGAAGAATTTCTTTGATCCTGACAGTCAGAATACCGTTCATCTTTTTGGAACAGACTACTCCATCGCAGTTGTGATTGCGGGTCTGATCATTACTGTTTGCGTGGCACTTGTTATTATCGGTGGTTTAAAGAGAATTTCCAGAGTGGCAGAGGTGATCGTTCCTTTCATGGCAGTTCTTTATGTTGCAGTTGCACTCATTATTTTAATCTGTAATATCACCAGGATTCCTAGTGCTATCGTTGAGATTGTGCAGGGAGCATTCGGTGTCCGGGCAGCCGCAGGTGGTGCACTTGGCGCCATGATGATTGCCATGCAGAAGGGTATTGCCAGAGGTATTTTCTCGAATGAAGCCGGCCTTGGTAGTGCCCCGATTGCCGCAGCCGCAGCACAGGTAGAGGAGCCGGCACGTCAGGGACTGATTTCCATGATGGGAACCGTGATTGATACTCTGGTAATTTGTACCATGACCGGACTTTGTATCGTCATTACCGGTGCATGGGATATGGGACTGGAAGGGGTATCCGTAACGGATAAGGCGTTCCAGATGGGACTTCCGCTTCCGAATCAGCTTTGCTCCTTCATCCTGATGATCTGCCTGGTGTTCTTCGCATTTACAACGATCCTTGGATGGGATTATTACAGTGAAAGATGCCTGGAGTATTTATGCGGCGGTAAGCTGAAGGTGGTTAAGGTATACCGTTGGATATACATTCTTGCGATCTTTATCGGACCTTACATGACGGTAAGCGCAGTATGGACCATTGCCGATATTTTCAACGGACTGATGGCGATTCCGAACCTGATTGCACTGGTTGCATTGAGTGGTGTTGTGGTTGCTGAAACCAAGATATATTTTGACGGATTAAAGAAATAAGATGCTTGTTTGATAACGATTCAGACTTAAACAGAAGAAAACCATTATCTCCGTACAGCGCAGTGCGTTCATGGAGATAATGGTTTTTTGTTTATCTGTGTTTATTCTTTTTTAAACGATCTACTGGACACCGCAGGGGAAAAGTAGTAAATTACTACTGTATAATAGTTGATATTGTAACTGCTTGAAGTCATGCTAAGCTGTGTCGGCAGTTATTGAAAAAGAATAGAAGAAAGGATGAAGATCATGGCAAGAAAAGTTGTTTTGGCAGGCGCATGCCGTACCGCAATCGGAACGATGGGAGGAACCTTAAGCAATACTCCGGCACCGGATCTCGGAACGGTTGTTATTAAGGAAGCATTAAAGAGAGCAGGAGTAGCACCGGAAATGGTTGACGAGGTTTATATGGGATGTGTGATTCAGGCAGGTCTTGGACAGAATCCGGCAAGACAGGCAGCAGTGAATGCAGGAATTCCGGTAGAAGTACCTGCAACAACCATCAATGTCCTTTGCGGTTCAGGACTGCATTGTGTCAATCTTGCTGCCAAGCTGATTGCAAACGGCGAAGCAGATATTATCGTAGCAGGTGGTATGGAGAATATGTCAAAGGCTCCTTACTTATTATATAATGCAAGATTCGGATATCGTATGGGAGCAGCCATGATGGATGACGCTCTGCTTCGTGATGCACTGCATGATGCATTCGGTGGATATCATATGGGTATTACTGCAGAGAATATTGCAGAGGAATGGGGACTTACCAGGCAGCAGCTCGACGAGTTTGCTGCATGGAGCCAGAACAAATGTGAGAAGGCACGTGCGGAAGGTAAGTTCAAGGATGAAATTGTTCCGGTAGAAGTAAAGAAGAAAAAGGAAACCATTCTGTTTGATACGGATGAAGGACCAAGAGACGGTGTGACCGTAGAAAGCTTAAGCAAGCTTCGCCCGGCGTTCAAGGAAGGCGGTAAGGTAACCGCAGGTAATGCATCCGGAATCAACGATGGCGCAGCAGCAATCATTGTCATGAGCGAAGAAAAGGCAAAGGAGCTTGGAGTTACTCCGATGGCTACCTGGATCGGCGGAGAACTGGCTGGTGTGGAACCCAGAATCATGGGAATCGGACCAGTGGCATCCACACGCAAGGTTATGGAGAAGAAGGGCTACAAGATCGAAGACTTTGACCTGATTGAAGCAAACGAAGCATTTGCAGCACAGTCGGTTGCTGTCGGACATGATCTGGGCTTTGATATGGATAAGCTGAATGTGAACGGAAGTGCCATTGCACTCGGACACCCGGTAGGAGCATCCGGATGCCGGATTCTGGTTACCCTGTTATATGAGATGCAGCGCCGCCATGCAAAGAAGGGACTTGCAACGCTCTGTGTTGGTGGCGGAATGGGATGCTCTGCCATTGTCGAAATGGATAATTGAGAAAGGTTTGGTTAATATTTATGGCAAATATCATTTCAGATGAAACCATTGAATATGTAGGAATTCTGGCAAAGCTGGAACTGTCTGGGGAAGAACGCGAACAGGCGAAGAAGGATATGGGAAGCATGCTGGATTATATTGATAAGCTCGGCGAGCTCGATACTACCGGTGTTGAACCAATGTCCCATGTTTTCCCGGTACACAACGTGTTCCGTGAAGATGTGGTAACGAATGGGGATATGCGCGAGGACATCCTTAAGAATGCACCCGGTGAGAAGGACGGTATGTTTATCGTTCCGAAAACCTTTGAATGAAAACAGAAAGGATATTTCAATGAAGATACTGGATTATACAGCCGTTGGGCTGGCAAAGGCGATCCGGAATGGAGAAGTGACGTCGCCCGAAGCCGTACAGGCGGTTCTTACACAGATCAAGGAAAGAGAAGAGTCTCTTCACTGTTATGTAACAATTGATGAAGAAGGTGCACTGCGGAAGGCGCAGGAGGTACAGAAGAAGATTGAGGCAGGAGAACTTACGGGGCTCCTGGCAGGTGTTCCTGTAGCAATCAAGGACAATATGTGTACCGAGGGAATGCTGACCACCTGTTCTTCGAAAATTCTTGGTAATTTTATTCCGACATTCTCTTCAGAGGCCGTATTGAATTTAGAGAAAGCAGGAGCTGTGATTCTTGGTAAGACCAACATGGACGAGTTTGCCATGGGTTCTACGACAGAAACCTCTGCCTTTGGCGCAACGAAAAATCCCTGGAATGAAGCCCATGTACCGGGAGGATCCTCCGGGGGATCGGCAGCAGCCGTTGCTGCTAAGGAATGCTTCTTTGCACTTGGTTCAGATACCGGTGGCTCCATCCGTCAGCCGGCTTCCTACTGTGGCGTGGTTGGAATGAAGCCGACCTACGGAACAGTATCCCGATACGGACTGATTGCCTATGGATCCTCTTTGGATCAGATCGGGCCTTTGTGCAAGGATGTGACCGACTGTGCAACAATTCTTGAAGTGATTGCCTCCCACGACCCGAAGGATTCTACTTCGGTAGAGCGTGAGGAGACCGATTTCACATCCGCACTTGTGGATGATGTACAGGGCATGAAGATTGGTATCCCGCGTGATTATTTCGGAGAAGGACTGGATCCGGAAGTTAGGGAAGCCGTTATGAAGGCAGCCGGAGAATTAAAGAAAAAGGGTGCTGTTGTAGAGGAGTTTGACTTGAGCCTTGTAGAATATGCGATCCCGACCTATTATACGATTGCAGCCGCAGAAGCAAGCTCAAACCTGGAACGGTTCGATGGGATTAAGTACGGCTACCGTACAGAAGACTATACAGGACTCCATAACATGTATAAGAAGACCCGTTCGGAAGGCTTTGGACCGGAAGTAAAGCGTCGTATCATGCTCGGCAGCTTTGTATTAAGCTCCGGTTATTATGATGCATACTATCTGAAAGCGCTTCGGGTTAAGGCACTCATTAAGAAGGCCTTTGACGAAGCATTTGCGAAATATGATCTGATCCTGGCCCCCTGTGCACCGACAACCGCACCGGAGCTCGGAAAGAGTCTGTCGGATCCGATTAAGATGTACTTAAGCGATATTTATACGATTTCCGTGAATCTGGCAGGGCTTCCGGGAATCAGCATTCCCTGCGGTATCGATTCAAAGGGACTTCCGATTGGCTTACAGATGATCGGAGACTGCTTTAAAGAAAAGAACCTGATCCGTGCTGCTTACGCTTATGAATGCAGCAGAGGAATGTTGGGAAAGAAGGAGGATGAGTAAATGGCGAAACAGTATGAAACCGTCATTGGTCTTGAGGTTCATGTAGAGCTTGCAACGAAGACCAAGATTTTCTGTGGCTGTTCTACCGCATTTGGTGGAGCACCGAATACTCACACCTGTCCGGTATGTACCGGTATGCCGGGTTCTTTACCCGTATTAAACAAAAAGGTGCTCGAATATGCCGTAGCGGTTGGACTTGCTACGAACTGTACGATTACCCAGTATTGTAAATTTGACCGTAAGAATTATTTTTATCCGGATAATCCACAGAATTATCAGATTTCCCAGCTGTATCTGCCGATCTGCCGCAATGGCAAGGTAGAGATTGATACGGAAGCCGGAAAGAAGGAAATCGGAATCCATGAGATTCATATGGAGGAGGATGCCGGAAAGCTGATCCACGATGACTGGGAGGACTGTTCCTTAGTGGATTACAACCGTTCCGGCGTACCGCTGATTGAGATCGTATCCGAGCCGGATATGCGCAGTGCAGATGAAGTGATTGCTTATCTGGAAAAGCTGCGTATGATTGCACAGTATCTCGGAGTATCCGATTGTAAGCTTCAGGAGGGTTCCATGCGTGCAGATGTGAACCTATCCCTTCGTGAAGTGGGAGCAACGGAATTCGGTACACGTACCGAAATGAAGAACCTGAACTCCTTTAAGGCAATCCGCCGTGCGATTGAGGGAGAAACCGAGCGTCAGATGGATCTGCTGGATGCCGGGGAAAAGGTCGTGCAGGAAACCAGACGATGGGATGATAATGCCGGTGAATCCTATGCTATGCGAAGTAAAGAGGATGCACAGGATTACCGCTACTTCCCGGATCCGGACCTTGTACCGATTGTATTAAGTGACGAGTTCTTAGAGGAAATCCGCAGCAGACAGCCGGAGTTCCGTAATGAAAAGAGGATCCGTTACCGTGAAGAATTCGGTATTCCGGATTATGATATTGAGATTATTACAGGCTCCAAGAAAATGGCAGATCTGTTTGAACAGACTGTTGCTTTGGGTACACAGCCGAAGAAGGTATCCAACTGGCTGATGGGCGAAACACTCCGCATTCTCAAGGAGAAGGAACTCGATCCGGAGGATATCCGTTTCTCGCCGGAACACCTTTCTGCATTGATTGCACTGCAGGATTCCAGAGCCATTAACGGTGCAGTTGCCAAGGAAGTCTTTGAGGTCATGTTTGAAGAAGACATGGATCCGGTTTCTTATGTGGAAGAAAAGGGGTTGAAGACTGTCAATGATGAGGGGGCACTCCGTAAGACCGTGGAAGAAGTGATTGTCAATAATCCGCAGTCGGTAGAGGACTACCACAATGGTAAGGAAAAGGCAATTGGTTTCCTGGTTGGACAGACCATGAAGGCCATGAAGGGCAAATGCGATCCGGGTATGGTGAACCAGTTATTAAAGGAACTTCTATAAGCCGGTGTTTAAGATTTATGGTAACGATTCTGCCTGATGCAGGCATTCACAGGAAGCAGTTTTGCATGCTTGTGAATAGTTACGGTTTATGGATGTTAGAAAATGATGAAAAGCACTTTCTTGTGATTATGCACAAAAAAGTGCTTTTTTCTTTGTCTTCTTTTACATCTTTTACCTTGCACTCCGGAAAAAGGTGTGATAGAATATCTTTCGGTGGCGCACATGTGTCTCTTGTACAAAGACAATCAAAGACAAGTGTACGCCGGGTGGGGACGAAAGACAGGAGAAGATATGGGAAGCAGATATTATGTTGTGAAGGAACAGGCCGTTCCAGAGGTGCTTCTTAAGGTTGTACAGGCGAAGAAGCTGATTGATTCCGGTAAGGCGGTGTCGGTGAATGAGGCTGCAGAGGCAGTCGGAATCAGCCGGAGTTCCTTTTATAAGTACAAGGAGGATATTTTTGAATTTCATGATAATGCGCAGGGAACGACGATTACGCTGACCTTCCAGATGGAGGATGAGCCTGGAATTCTCTCCGATGTGTTAAAGGTGATTGCCGAATTCGGAGCAAATATCCTGACCATTCATCAGAGTATTCCGATTAACGGTGTGGCATCCTTAAGCCTGAGTGTCCAGGTGCTTGAAACAACCAGAGACATTTCAGAGATGCTTGAAACGATGGGAAAGCACAGGGGTGTCCGGAACGTAAAGATCCTTGCACAGGAGTAAGCAGACAGATCCGGAAACGGATAGGGAAATAAAGAAGGAAAACAAAGGAGACGAAACATGATTCAGGTAGCAGTAATGGGATACGGTACCGTAGGAAGCGGTGTCGTTGAGGTAATTGAAAAGAACAAGGAAGAGATCAACAAGAAGTCAAACGAAGCGCTGAATATTAAATATATTCTGGATCTTCGGGATTTTCCGGGAGATCCGTATGAAGACAAGATTGTCCATGATGTAGAAGTGATTCTGAATGATCCTGAGGTACAGATTATCTGTGAAACCATGGGAGGCTTAAAGCCTGCTTATGAGTTTACGAAGCGTGCCCTCATGAGCGGCAAGAGTGTATGTACCTCCAATAAGGAGCTGGTAGCGACACATGGACCGGAATTGATTCAGATTGCACATGAGCATACCTGCAACTATCTGTTCGAAGCAAGTGTCGGCGGTGGCATTCCGATTATCCGTCCTTTGAATTATTCACTTACCGCAGAGAAGATTGATGCCATTTCCGGTATTTTAAATGGTACGACGAACTATATTTTAACCAAGATGGAGCGTGAGGGTGCTGCATTTGAAGAGGTATTGAAGGAAGCACAGGAAAAGGGCTATGCAGAGCGCAATCCGGAGGCTGATATCGAAGGCTACGATGCCTGCCGTAAGATCGCGATTCTCTCTTCCTTAATGTGTGGTAAGAATGTCCGTTATCAGGATATTTACACCGAAGGAATTACCAAAATTACCGCAGACGATTTTAAATATGCGAAGGTGATGGACTGCACCATTAAATTGCTTGGGCTTGCAAAGGAAGAGAATGGCGGACTTTATGCCATGGTTTCTCCGTTCCTCATTTCGAAGAGCCATCCGTTATCCATGGTAAATGATGTGTTTAATGCCGTCTGTGTGCATGGCAACATGCTTGGCGATTCCATGTATTACGGAAGAGGCGCAGGCAAGCTTCCGACAGCGAGTGCGGTTGTGTCGGATGTCGTAGACTGCGCAAGACATATTGGAAAGATCATTACCTGCTTCTGGGATGCAGAGGATGTGAAGCTGACAAATGTGGACGAAGTAGAGCGTGCTTTCTTTGTACGTGTAGAGAAAGCAAAAGAACAGGAAGCAAAAGAGACCTTTGGAGACGTGAAAGAGATTACGGCAGGAGTGGATGGAGAGTTTGCTTTTGTAACCGGACGCATGAGCGAAAAGGAATTCAATGAAAAGGCTGAAAAGGTCGGAGTGATCAGCCGGATTCGTTTTGCGTAAGCATTGAGCCATGCAGAAATCATTGTACAAAAGCCGTGTGAGCTTGCGCACTAAGGGCTTTTGGTATAATGATTTCTATAGGGCGAAAGCCCGACATGAAATAAGTTGCCGGCTTGTCAGGCAACTTATGAATGGCAAGGCGAAATGAAATCCATGCAGAAATAGAAAAGAGGAGAATCACCATGAGTGAAAAGAAATATATTGTAGTACTGGGCGATGGCATGGCAGATGAGCCGATTGAGAGCCTTGGAGGTAAGACACCGATTGCATATGCCAGTACTCCTGCCCTGGATCGTTTAAGCAAATTATCTGAAATCGGTATGGTTCATACGATTCCTGAGGGCATGAAGCCAGGGAGCGATACCGCGAATCTTTCAGTATTGGGTTATGATCCGAAGATTTATTATTCGGGGCGTTCTCCGTTAGAGGCCTTAAGCATAGGTGTTCCGATGAAGGATACCGACATTGCACTTCGCTGTAACATTGTAACCATTTCTGAGGACGATGTTCCGTTTGAAGAGCAGAAAATCATTGACCACAGCTCCGGAGAAATCAGCACGGAAGATTGTGCGGTTTTACTAAACGAAGTAAAGAAGGAATTAGAGAATGAAACCTATCAGTTCTATGTAGGAACCAGTTATCGTCACTGCCTGATCTGGAATCAGGGCAGGGTGCTTGATTTAACCCAGCCGCATGATGTCTTAGATCAGGTGATCGGCCAGTATCTTCCGACCGATGAGCACCTTCTTTATATGATGAAGAGAAGCTATGAGATCTTAAAGGATCATCCGCTTAATGTGGAACGTAAGAAAAAGGGACTGAACCCGGCAAACTGCTGCTGGTTCTGGGGCGCAGGTACCAGACCGAGCCTTGCGCCTTTTGAAGATAAATATGGCAAAAAGGGTATGATGATTTCTGCCGTAGACCTGTTAAAGGGAATCGCTGTCGGTGCAAAGATGGGCGTTGCCCATGTCGAGGGTGCAAACGGCGGATTAAATACCAACTATGAAGGAAAGACCCAGGCTGCGATTGATGCACTGCATGATGGATATGACTTTGCCTATATCCATGTGGAAGCACCGGACGAAATGGGGCATCAGGGAAGCGTGGAGCGTAAGGTAAAGGCAATTGAATATCTCGACCAGAGAGTGATCGGACCTCTTACGCAAGAGCTGGATAAGGAAGGCGTGGACTATCGCCTTTTAGTGATGCCGGATCATCCGACCCCGATCCGTCTGCGCACTCATACCGCAGACAGTGTACCGTATCTTCTGTTTGATTCCACAAAGAAGGAAGACCATACCTGGAATTACAATGAAGAAGAAGCCGCACAGAGCGGAAACTATGTGGCGCATGGTCATGAAATGATGAATAAATTATTAGAACAGTAGGCAGATGAGGAGAATGCAGTTATGAAAAAAGTAGTAAAATTCGGGGGAAGTTCATTAGCCAGTGCGGAGCAGTTCCGCAAGGTCGGGGACATTATCCATGCAGACAAAGAGCGCCGGTATGTGATACCTTCTGCTCCGGGAAAGCGGTTTTCAGGGGACACCAAGGTAACCGATATGCTTTATGGATGTTATGAGCTTGCAGAGAACGACAAGGATTTTAAGAAGGAGCTTCAGGCTATTGAGGAACGCTATCAGGAGATCATTGACGGCCTTTCCCTGACACTGTCCCTAAAGGAAGAATTTAAGACTATTGCAGAGAACTTCAAAAAGAAAGCCGGAGTAAATTATGCCGCTTCCAGAGGGGAATATCTGAATAGTATTATTATGGCAGATTATCTTGGCTTTCCGTTTATTGATGCTGCAGAAGTGATCCGTTTTGATGAGAACGGTGATTTTGATTCGGAAACCACCAATGATATTTTAAAGGAACGTCTGAAGGATGTGGACAATGCGGTTATTCCGGGCTTCTATGGAGCTTATGCGGATGGAACCGTAAAGACCTTTTCCAGAGGCGGCTCCGATATTACCGGATCCATCGTGGCAAGAGCAGTCAAGGCTGATGTCTATGAGAACTGGACAGATGTTTCGGGATTTCTGATTGCAGATCCGAGAATCATTGAAAATCCGGAAAGAATTGATACCATTACCTATCGTGAACTCCGCGAGCTGTCTTACATGGGTGCAAGCGTGCTTCATGAGGATGCCATTTTTCCGGTACGCCGTGAAGGCATTCCGATCAATATCCGGAATACCAACCGTCCGCAGGATGAAGGCACCTGGATTGTGGAAAGCACCTGTCAGAAGTGCAAATATGTGGTTACCGGTATTGCCGGTAAGAAGGGCTTCTGTGCAGTAAACATTGATAAGGCAATGATGAATTCGGAGATCGGATTCGGACGTAAGGTGTTACAGGCGTTTGAAGATTATGGAATTTCCTTTGAGCATGTACCTTCGGGTATTGATACCATGACGGTATTTGTTCATCAGGATGAATTTATGGATAAGGAGCAGAAGGTTGTTTCTGCCATTCACCGTCTGGCAGATCCGGACAGCATCGATATCGAAGCAGATCTGGCATTGATCGCAGTCGTTGGACGCGGCATGAAATCCACAAGAGGAACCGCAGGAAGAATTTTCTCCGCACTGGCTCATGCGAATGTCAATGTCAAGATGATCGATCAGGGCTCCAGTGAGCTGAATATCATTATCGGTGTGACAAACGAGGATTTTGAGACTGCCATTAAGGCAATTTATGATATCTTTGTATTGGCGAGACTGTAAGAAATATTCAGAATGGGAAATGTGTCAGATAAGCTGTGGTCTGGCTGACTGACTGGTACAAAAAATCTGCCTCTGGCCTGAATTTCGGAATTAAGAAGTGTACCAGAAGATTTGTGATGATCAATCATCAATCAATATACCCGATCCGGGTAGTATGGCATTTAATATACCCATATTGGGTACAAGAATTAAAAAACAGTTACCTGTGCGGAAAAACTCCGGCAGGTAACTGTTTTTGGTTGCCATGCATATGAAAAAATGATCCAGTGGATCATTTTTGAGTTCTGACTAATATGGGGTGGCCTCATCATGTGCAAGACTGAAATCAACCGTATCATCCCACAGATAATCGAGAAACTGGAGACAGGTATCCATACGTTGTGTGGTTACGGAGATTCCGAATACCGGCACCAGATCATCGTAGGAATGGGACTCTGTGGCGAAGGGAGAATCCGTCATGACGATTCCGACAGGAACCGGGTCACCCATGGTGGAAGGATCCATACGGGTAGCGGCAAGCTCATGGATTTCCTCGAGGGTCAGGTTTCCCTTGGCAGCAATGGCATCGGTATCGACGATGACATCCTCTTCCTCCTGGGCACGGACAATATCCATATCCACATAATAAAAATAAGGTTCATACTTCTCAATCTGTTCCGGAGTCAGAACCTCACGCAGATCATAGAAGATCTGATTGACGGCATACTGGTCAAAGCACTGGGAATCAAAGATCACAGCATCGAGTTCCTTCGTCTGTACGACAGCGACGATCCTCTGCATGGTTGCCATATCAAATTCCGTAGGATTTTCATAGGTCAGTGTGGAAGTGGTATCCATGAAACAGTCATAGGTATTGGTGTCAATTCCGGCATATTCACTGAAGGTATCGGACATGACATCCGAAGACAGGGAATAGGCATTTAACATCAGACCGTAGAATGCATAGTCCTTGGTATTTACAAGGGTACGGATCGTGCAGACAATGGCAATGATGGCTACAATCGTTACAATGGTGTGTACCTTATAATATTCCCAGTAATATGCGAAGCGCTCCTTCCAGGTCATATCCTTCATTTTGCGCTGTTGTTCACGGATCTCATCAATGATTCCGCGATATTTTCCATCTTTATTATGAGCATTTGACATAAACTTGTTCACTCCTTTTCATCTTGTACCATCTTAATCCAGTTTACAGACAGAAGTCAATGTTCCCAAATATTAAATATTATTAAATTTGTGTAAACAGTCAACCAATCCGTACAATCCGGCAGCTTATGAATGGCATGGCTGACCTGTTGTGTGAGCTTGTTCACAAAGGACATCCTGAAAGAGAAAATGATCTCTTGCAAGTTTTATGAAAATATACTATCATTGTAACTATTCAGAGTCACGTTTGCAGAATTGCTTTTTTGAGACGTTTTTTGCTCATGTGTTGAACAGCTGCGTCAAATGTGCATAATACAGGTATCTGGTGGCTGTACTGCCATAATCTGCATGGCTCTGAAGTATTACAAACAGTGAATGAAAAATCCGGAGGCGTGGAAATGAACGATACTTATGTAGAATGGATGGTTAAAAGAAAAACATCTGTTGCAATGAAATTTTTAAAAATGCTGTTGATTATTCTTACGGTGATGATTGGTCTGCTTGCCATGGTTGCTTTTAATATGGTGCTTTTTATTGTGGCAATTGTGATTGGAGTGGGAGCTTATTTTGTTTCCATGAATTCCGAGGTGGAATATGAATATCTCTATGTGGATAAGGAACTGACGGTGGACAAGGTGCTTGCAAAGAGCAGACGTAAGAGAGTAGCAACCTTTGATATGGGCAAAATGGAAGTCATGGCGCCTATTAAATCTTATCATCTGGATAACTATAAGAACCGTCAGGATAAGGCCGTGGATTACAGCAGCGGTGAGGAGCAGCAGCCGGATCACCGTTATGTCTTCTATTATGATGGAAAGCAGAAGGTGATTTTCGAGCCGAATCAGGAAATGGTTAAGGCGATTCAATTCATAGCACCCCGTAAGGTGTTTATGGATTAAATATAAACGCAAGTAATTTATAGGAACACAAATTGTAACTGTGAGGGTACTCAATAGTTACCACAAATTTACAAACTAGGAGGAGAGAAAATGGGTCAGATTATTGGCGAAGGTATTACCTTTGATGATGTGCTTCTGGTTCCTGCCTATTCACAGGTGGTTCCCAATGAAGTCGACTTGACAACATGGCTGACGAAGAAGATTAGGCTGAATATTCCGATGATGAGTGCCGGCATGGATACGGTAACGGAGCATCGCATGGCAATTGCCATGGCAAGACAGGGTGGTATTGGTATCATCCACAAGAATATGTCAATCGAAGCACAGGCAGAGGAAGTAGATAAGGTGAAGAGATCCGAGAATGGAGTCATCACAGATCCGTTTTCCCTGTCCCCGGAGCATACACTGGCAGATGCGGATGCGTTAATGGCGAAGTTCCGTATATCCGGTGTTCCGATTACCGAGGGACGTAAGCTGGTCGGTATTATTACGAACCGTGATCTGAAGTTTGAAACAGACTTTACGAAGAAGATCAAAGAGTCCATGACATCCGAGGGACTGATTACCGCACCGGAAGGAATTACTCTTGAAGAGGCAAAAAAGATTCTTGCCAAAGCACGTAAGGAAAAGCTTCCGATCGTGGACGCAGATTTTAATTTAAAGGGACTTATTACTATTAAGGATATTGAGAAGACCATCAAGTATCCGTTATCTGCAAAGGACGATCAGGGACGTCTTCTTTGTGGTGCAGCCGTCGGTATTACAGCCAATGTCTTAGACCGTGTCAGCGAGCTTGTGAAGGCTAAGGTGGATGTAGTTGTTTTGGACTGTGCACATGGTCATTCCGAGAATGTATTACGTTGTGTACGCATGATTAAGGAAGCTTATCCAGATGTACAGGTTATTGCAGGCAATGTGGCAACCGGTGAAGGAACCAGAGCATTGATTGAAGCCGGTGCAGATGCCGTTAAGGTTGGTATCGGTCCCGGATCTATCTGTACAACACGTATTGTCGCAGGTATTGGTGTACCGCAGATTTCTGCCATTATGGATGCTTATGCAGTTGCCAAGGAATATGATATTCCGATCATTGCAGATGGTGGTATCAAGTATTCCGGAGACATGACCAAGGCAATTGCTGCAGGTGGAAATGTATGTATGATGGGAAGTATATTCGCAGGATGCGATGAAAGCCCCGGAACCTTTGAATTATATCAGGGACGTAAATACAAGGTATATCGTGGTATGGGATCCATTGCGGCTATGGAGAATGGCAGTAAGGACCGCTATTTCCAGGAAAATGCCAGGAAGCTTGTGCCGGAAGGTGTAGAAGGACGTGTTGCTTATAAGGGAACCGTAGAGGATACGGTATTCCAGCTTATGGGTGGACTTCGTTCCGGTATGGGATACTGTGGAACCAGAACCATTGAGGAGCTTAAGGAGAATGGCAGATTCGTGAAGATTTCTGCGGCATCCCTGAAGGAAAGCCATCCTCATGACATTCATATTACGAAAGAAGCACCGAACTATAGCGTTGATGAATAAAATAGAACTATACTATCCCAGAGCTTTATGGGAAAGCAGGGGGTTCTTTAGCAGTGAGTGATTATGATGAGAAGAGTTTAGGCCAGGATGCAGCAGCCATTGTGCAGTCTTTTATAGATGAAAAACTACTGGAAAAATGGCAGAAGCATTTCAGCAGTGTGGCGAATGTTTTTCTGCGCTGCCTGGATGGCAAAGGAGTTCCGCTTACCTCCTTCAGCGGGAGGGCGGATGAAACCGCAATAATTGAACAGATGATTGATGCGGAGCAGTATCAGGATATGCTGCTCCGCGTATCTGAAAGTACATTAGAAGACCAGGCGATTGAGACAACGGCGTATCCCAATCTGCGGGTGGCAGTTATTTCTGCCAAACTCCAGGGGAAACCAGTCTTAAATTGGCTGGCTTATGGTGTGCTGTTAGACGGATACGATACCGGAGATTATGAAAATTCTCCACTTGAAGGATTTCAGACGATGCTTACCGAGTCACAGTTCATCCATGTAGTGGATGCACTGCGTGACTTTACCAATGCCCTGCTTGGATACCGGATGTCGATTGTGACGGCACAGGCAGAATGCCGCAGAAGCCGCAGTTCGGAAAAGGAGATGAGTGTGAGTCTTCACAGGACGGAGGCACTTACCGATGTGGTACAGCTGCTGGAAAGTGAAGATGCCATTGAAACGGTGATAACGAATCTTCTTGAGATTGTATCACGGTTTTTACGCATTTCCGGAGGGGCTGTGTATAAGATGAAAGAGGATCCGGAGGGCATAGAGGTTGTTGCATTCTGGAGCAAAGAAAACAGTGCCCTTCAGTTTCCACAGGATGAAAGCTTTGAATTGCCGGCAATTTTAAAAACAGACAAAACAGTTGTGTTGTCCGGAAGTTCCCTTGCAAGTGTACAGGAACGGAAGGAAATGGAAGCCATCGGACTTAAGGCGGTCATAGTGATTCCTGTTATGGTTAATCATACAAAAGGTATGTATGTATGTTTCGGGGATCGCAGCGGCAGCCGGGTATGGCAGATCGAGGAAGTGAAATTCATCAATGATTCGGTGAAAATTCTGCAGAGTATTCTGACACGCCGGATTCAGAAGAATTCACTGGCAAGCTCATATGCATCGCTCGAAAGAATTCTCGATAATGTCGGAAGCGCTGTTTATGTCCGGGATCTCCATACGGGTAAGATCTTATTTGCCAACAACAATATGCGGCGTACCTTTGAACTGGAATTAAAGAGACAGATGATCCGGGATATTTTTGAACACAGTATCGAAAATGACAAAGGGGTCTGTGAGATTTACTATACCAAAAGAGACCGCTGGTATGATCTGTACTATACCAAAATGCCGTGGGTAGACGGAAGTCCGGTGCTTTTGTGTGCACTTTATGATATTACCGATAAAAAAATTTATCAGAGAAAGATCGAGCAGCAGGCCTATACCGATTTCCTTACCGGATTGTATAACCGGATGTGCTGTGAGCGCGATCTTGCAAAGTTTGTGGATCTTGCGAAAAAAACGAAGGATAAGGGATTACTACTGTATATTGATCTGGACGATTTTAAGCATATCAATGACGGACTCGGACATCAGTATGGCGATGTCCTGTTAAAAGCAATTTCCCACAGCCTTCAGCGGATTGAAGGAATTGAGGACACCTGTTACCGCATGGGAGGGGATGAGTTCGTAATTATCCTCTCACCGGCAGTTTATGAGAAACGGGAACAGATTATTACCAATATTAAAGATATTTTCTTAAAGCCGTGGTTTCTGCGGGACTCCGATTATTACTGTACGATGAGTATGGGTATTGTGGAATTCCCCGGAGAGGATGCCAACGTGCATGATCTCATTAAGATGGCAGACATTGCCATGTATGAGGCCAAGAAGGGCGGTAAGAACCGGATCACTTATTATGAGGATTGTTTTGCTGCAAGCTCCGGTAAGCGCCTAGATATGGAAAAGAACATGCGTGAGGCAACGGCGGACAGTTTTAAGGAATTTGAGGTGTATTTTCAGCCGATTGTGGATATTACAAAGGAAGGCTGTCCATGTACCGGAGCAGAGGCGTTAATCCGTTGGAACTGCACAGAGCTTGGCTTTATTCCACCTTCAGAGTTTATTCCGCTTGCAGAGTATCTGGGACTGATTAATCCGATTGGCAATTATGTGTTATATGAGTCCTGTAAGATCTGCCATACCTGGAATATGCATGGCTATCCGAACTACCGTGTAAATGTGAATCTTTCTGTGGTACAGCTCCTGCAGACGGATATTGTAGAGATCGTGCAGAATGCATTAAAGGATACCGGACTTTCTCCGCGCAACCTGACGTTGGAGGTGACAGAGAGTCTTGCCATTGACGATATGGACCGTATGAAGAAGATTTTAGCAAAGATCAAAGATCTTGGTGTGAGGATTGCACTGGATGACTTTGGAACAGGATATTCATCCTTAAACCATATCCGGGAGATTCCGTTTGATGTCATCAAGGTGGATCAGAGCTTTATCAAGGATCTTGATCGGGATTCTTATGCCAAGTCCTTTGTACGGATGGTAGGAGAGCTTGCCGAGGCACTTGGGGTAAATCTTTGTGTGGAAGGCGTGGAAACGAAGGTACAGTTTGATATTTTAAAGAATATGTGTGTAGATCTGGTGCAGGGCTATTATTTTGACCGTCCGATGCCAAGAAAGCAGTTTGAAGAAAAATATCTGCCTGAAATGACTTCGTAAGAGAGGACATGGCAGTTAAGGATCGATGAGGAGGAAAAAGAATGGAATCCAGGAATTTTATTGAACAGATCATTGACAAAGATTTAGCGGAAGGCGTATACGATACTGTACACACCAGATTTCCACCGGAACCGAACGGATATCTTCATATCGGACACGCAAAGAGTATCTTATTAAACTACGGTCTGGCACAGGAATATGGCGGTAAGTTTAATATGCGGTTTGATGATACCAATCCGACCAAAGAAAAATCAGAGTTTGTGGACTCCATTCTAGCAGATATCAGGTGGCTTGGTGCAGACTGGGAGGATCGTCTGTTCTTTGCATCCAACTACTTTGACCAGATGTATGAGGGAGCTGTAAAGCTGATCAGGAAGGGAAAGGCTTATGTGTCCGATCTGACCGCAGACGAAATGAGAGAATACCGTGGAACACTGACAGAACCCGGTAAAGAAGATCCCAGCCGGAACCGCAGCGTGGAGGAGAACCTTACTTTATTTGAGAAGATGAAGAACGGCGAATATGCCGATGGTGAGAAAACCCTTCGGGCGAAGATTGATATGGCATCTCCCAATATGAATATGAGAGATCCGATCATCTACCGTGTGGCTCACATGACCCATCATAACACCGGAGACCGCTGGTGTATTTATCCCATGTACGATTTTGCACATCCGATTGAGGATGCCATTGAGGGAATTACCCATTCTATCTGTACGCTGGAATTTGAGGATCACAGACCGTTGTATGACTGGGTGGTGCGTGAACTGGAATACCCTCATCCGCCCAAGCAGATTGAATTTGCAAAGATGTATCTGACGAACGTGGTTACCGGGAAGCGTTATATTAAGAAGCTGGTAGAGGAGGGGATTGTAGACGGATGGGATGACCCGAGACTGGTATCCATCGCAGCCCTTCGCCGCAGAGGCTTTACACCGGAATCCATTAAGCGTTTTGTTGAGCTGTGTGGTGTTTCCAAGGCAAATGCTTCCGCAGACTATGCGATGCTGGAGTACTGTATCCGTGAGGATCTGAAATTAAAGCGTCCCCGTATGATGGCCGTCCTGGATCCGGTAAAGCTTGTTATTGATAACTATCCGGAGGATCAGACCGAATGGATTGAAATTACAAACAACCTTGAAAACGAATCCCTGGGAAGCCGTAAGGTACCTTTTGGAAGGGAATTATACATTGAACGTGAGGATTTCATGGAAGAACCGCCAAAGAAATATTTCCGGCTTTTCCCGGGAAATGAAGTACGTCTGATGAATGCCTACTTTGTAACCTGTACCGGCTGTGTGAAGGATGCAGATGGCAATGTGACTGAAGTACATTGTACCTATGATCCGGCGACCAGGGGTGGCAATGCGGACCGTAAGGTTAAGGGAACGATTCACTGGGTATCTGCAAAGGAGGCAGTGAAGGCTGTTGTACGTTTATATGAGAATATCATTGACGAGGAAAAGGGTGTATACAATGAGGAGGATGGAAGTCTGAATCTTAATCCCAATTCCCTTACCACTTTAGAGAATTGTTATGTAGAGCCGGCACTTGCAGATGCGAAGGCATATGAAAGCTTTCAGTTCGTAAGACAGGGCTTCTTCTGCGTGGACTATAAGGATTCTAAGGATGGAAAGCCGGTATTTAACCGGGTAGTTTCATTAAAGAGTTCTTATGTTTTACCTAAAGCATAAATAAATAGAAGATAAGATATTATTATTCCGTATAGAGAATAATTACTGAGAGAAAGTGAGCAGATTATGGCAGGATTATTGAAAGGATTAGAGAAGCTTGGATTAAAAAATCTGGACAATCTCAACTTGTACGAAGAAGAGAAAGAAAAAGAACAGGAAGTAAAAAGGGAAGAGGTAAAAGTAAAAGAGGAAGAGGTACCGCAGGATAAAGAAAAGGATTATCTGTTTTCCAAAACCTACGACTGTCCGGTATGTGGAGAAAAATTTAAGGATATTACCGTAAAAGCCAATCGTGCCAGACTGGTTCATATGGATCGGGATTTAAGACCGGTTCACGATGAAATTGAACCGTTAAAGTATGAAGCAATTGTATGTCCGAAGTGTGGATATGCAGCATTGGGCAGATATTTCGGAACACTGGCTCCCTCGCAGGCCAAAGCAATTCGCGAGAATATTTCAAGCTCTTATCATGGGAACACAGAAGAAAAGGAAACCTATACTCTGGAAGAGGCGCTCGAACGTAATAAGATGTGTCTTTTAAATGCCATTGTAAAGCATGCAAAGGCAAGCGAAAAGGCTTATATCTGTCTGAAATGCGGCTGGCTGGTACGCTGTATGCGGGAAGAACTTTTAAAGGAAGCACCGGAGGATACGGAAAGGCTGAAGGAACTTAAGGAGCAGGAGCTGGAATATTTAAAAAATGCCTATGAAGGATTTGTAAATGCCAGAATGACCGAGAGCAGCTATCCGATGTGTGGTATGGATGAAATGACGGTGGATTATCTGGTGGCAGCACTTGCCATGGATATCGGCCAGTATGATGTTGCAACAAAGATGATTGCAGCGATCCTGACCTCTACCTCAGCGACACCGCGAATCAAGGACAAGGCAAGAGATATGAAGGATGAACTGATTGCACTTATCAGGGAAAAGACTGCAAAATAGCAACAGACAGGAAATAAGACAGAAAAGACAGACAACTGAAAGCAGGAAATACAAGCAAAAATATAAGAAAAAAATAAAAACAAAAGCTGTGTGGACGATAGCCACGCAGCTTTTTAAATGCTCACTGTTTATTTGTTAATGTCAGGAAAAGAATCTTACATTCATTCCTATTCCAGAGGAAATTCTTCAGTAACAGAAGCGGTGTTTTCTTTAACCGGTTCTTCTGCCGGAGCTTCGGGAGTGGAAGATTCTTTCGTTGCGGGAGCAGCTTCTTCAGAAATAGTTTCCTTAGTGGCTTCAGCAGCCGGTGTTTCAGTTTCAGTCTCTTCCGCAGGAGCTTCTTCATCTGCCGGTTTTTCTACAGCCTCCACAGGCTTTGCCTCGGACTTTTCAGCGGATTCCAATACGGTTTCCTTCACCTTCTGGACAGAGTCGGTAATGACTTCCTTTGCCTTCTGGAAAGCTTCGGTTGCAAAGGCTTCTGCCTTATCAAGATTCAGGGAAACATAGGAACGCTCCTTTGAAGGAGCAGGTTCTTCATCAAGATCCTCACTGAAATCATCAGGATCGTCCTCTTCCTCCTTACCGGAAAGAACCGTTGCTTTATCTTTCTTCTGCAGATACTGATAAGCACCATAGGCAGCGGCACCTGCTACAGCAGAAAACAATAAAAACTTACCAAATTTCTTGGACATATACGTACTCCTTTCTGTAACAAACCGTAACTGTGAAGGTACTGAATCGTTACAACGTCTTTAATATGATCTGATACGTATATCTTAATACTATTTTGGAAAAAAGAAAAGAAAATTATACGAAAGAGTTTCAAAAAAATCTATAAATTTTTCAGCCGGATTTCCGGGATTGTTACCTTCGGTCATCTTGAATCAGGGACAAAAATATGTTATATTTTTCTTCGACCAGGAAAGTCAATTGGAAGGGATACCGGGGTATGAATGAGAAGTTTTTTGATTTAAAAAAGGAGAAGCAGGATCGTATGATCAATGCTTCCTTAAAGGTGTTTGCCATGAACGGTTATGCACATGCAAGTACGGACGATATTGTCCGTGAGGCCGGAATCAGTAAGGGGTTACTGTTTCATTATTTTGTAAGCAAGCTGGGACTGTATTCGTTTATTTACGATTACAGTATCCGTTATGTGATTTTGGAATTGACGACAGGAGTGGATAAGGAAGAGACGGATTATTTCCGGCTGGTTGGGCAGATCAGGGAAGCAGAGCTTCAGGTTATGCGCAATTATCCGTGTATGATGCTGTTTTTGAATAACAGCAGACTGGAAAACGTCAGTGAGGTATTGCTCGAGACAGAGGATAAGCGGAATATTTTAAGTGAGAAGTATGCGCAGATTTTAAGTCAGGCGACAGGAGAAGAGCTGGATGAACGTTTAAACCGGGAGCAGCTTTCGGAAATGATCCGTTTCACAACAGAAGGACTGATGCGCAGGCATTTTTATGAGGGATCCTTCCAGCCGGAGCTTTATCATCAGGAATTAAAGCAATATTTGGGCACCATGCGTCTGTTAGGAACTAAAAAACCGGAGGTTTTGTCATGAAAGAAAAAATATATACAATACCGTTAAACGATGCGGTCAATGCGGATGATGAATGTCCGTTCTGCTTTATTGAACGGGTAGTGGAGCAGGATTTACTGGATTTTGTATTAGGATCGGGATCCTCATATATGGAAAGTGATGTGCGGGAGATTACGGATCGTACCGGGTTTTGCCGGATGCACTTTAAGAAGATGTTTGACTATGGAAATACGCTCGGAAACGGATGGATTTTAAAGACTCATTATAAAAAGATGAATCAGGAGCTGCAGGAGCAGTTTAATAAGTTTACGCCGGGTAAGTCCGGATTTATGGCGAGAATGAAGAAGCCTGCGGACACCACCAGCTCCATCGGGGCGTGGGTGCGTGAGAAGGAGAAGTCCTGCTATATCTGCCGGCAGGCAGCTGACACGTATGAACGGTATCTGGATACATTCTTTTATCTTTATACAAAGGATACGGCATTTAAGGATAAGGTATTAAACGGCAAAGGCTTCTGCCTGCCGCACTTCGGGGATCTGTGTGACGGAGCACAGAGCCGTCTGAACGATAAGGAAAAGGCAGAGTTTTATCCGGCAATGTTTCAATTGATGAAGACCAATATGGAACGCCTGCAGGAGGATGTTTCGTGGCTTGTCGAAAAATTTGATTACCGCAACAAGGATGCAGACTGGAAGAATTCCAGGGATGCCATCCAGCGCGGCATGCAGAAATTAAAGGGTGGATATCCTGCAGATCCTGTTTATAAACAAAGTAAATAAAGTTTTGAAAAAGTATGTATATTCCGGGCATGTTCCCATATCCTATAGTCAAAAAGGAGAGGAATCATGTCAGAGGAATATAAAGAATATGTCAGAAAAATCACACCCACCTATCAGCTCTGGAAGCAGATGGTAAAGGCTTTTTTCGTGGGAGGACTGATCTGCGTACTGGGACAGCTTGTTACGAATGTGGCAATACAGGAGCTTGGTATGGATGAGCAGCAGGCAGGAGGCTTCTGTTCTCTTGCATTGATTGCATTAAGCGTACTTCTGACCGGCTTTCATGTATATTCGAAGCTTGTGACCTTTGCGGGAGCAGGAGCCCTTGTTCCGATTACCGGGTTTGCCAATTCCGTAGCAGCTCCGGCCATTGAGTTTAAGAAGGAAGGCTGGGTGTTTGGCGTGGGCTGTAAGATTTTTACGATTGCAGGTCCGGTCATTCTGTATGGAATTTTCACAAGCTGGGTGCTGGGGATTATTTACTGGATCCGGGGCATTCTGTTCTGAGAACGTATTTCAGGAGCCTCATGAAATGATATTAATTGGATTATAATTGTTCAGTACCTTTACAGTTACGATAATGGATAGAGAGAAGGCAAAAGATGATCAGCTTTGCTAGTTTGGAATTTATGTTCCGGTTTTTACCGGTCTTTTTGATTGTATATTATGCATTTCCCGCAAAACACAGAAACACGATATTGTTGATTGGCAGTATTGTGTTTTATGCCATGGGAGAACCTGTTTTTATCCTGTTACTTATTTTTCTAACATGGCTTAATTACTTTATCGGGAAGCAGATGCGGAACCAGCGGTGCGGGTATGAAATCCGGAAATGGCATAAAATAGCCAGAAGACGGTATCTGACCGGCATCGTGTGTGTGGATGTGGCAGTGCTCATCGCGTTTAAGGCACTTGGGGTATTTGTGTCGGGCTCGCTGCTGCCGCTTGGAATCAGCTTTTATCTCTTTAAGATGATTTCCTATCAGGCAGATCTGTATCGGGGAGAGATTGCAGATTCCCCGGGCTTTATGGATACAGCCCTGTATTTTATGGTATTTCCGCAGATTGCACAGGGACCGATCATGCGCTATGAGGAAGGACGGACCTATGCCTTGCGGTATTATTCCCTGGAAGGATTTGAGGACGGATTACAGTATTTTGTGATCGGGCTTTCCATGAAGGTTCTGCTTGCAGACCGCCTTGCAATTCTCTGGAAGGATCTGCAGATGATTGGTTACCAGAGTATTTCCACACCGCTTGCCTGGCTTGGTGCAGTAGGCTATTCCCTGCAGCTTTATTTTGATTTCTGGGGCTATTCCCTGATGGCATCCGGTTTAATGGTGATGCTTGGCTTTGATTTTATTGAGAACTTCCACCATCCTTATGCGTCCAAAAGCATCTCGGAGTTTTACCGCAGATGGCATATGACACTTGGAAGCTGGTTCCGGGATTATGTATATTTCCCGATGGGAGGAAGTCGCTGCGGCAAAGGGAAGATGGTTTTTAATCTTGTGGTTGTCTGGCTTCTTACAGGATTGTGGCATGGCGAAGGCGTGAATTTCCTGCTTTGGGGAGCAATTCTTGGACTGCTTATTATTATGGAAAAATTGTGGTATGGAAAATATTTGCAGAAGCTTCCGGTACTGGGACATATCTATCTTGTGATCCTCATTCCGTTAAGCTGGGTAGTATTTGCAATTACAGATCCGGGGCAGCTTGGAACATACTTTTGCAGACTGTTCCCGCTTTTGGGAAACGGTGGCGTTGCAGTCAACGCACAGGATATTGTGAAATACCTGCAAGGCTACGGTGGTCTTCTGGCAATAGGAATTGTGCTTTGTATTCCGGCAGTGTTTGATTTTTACGAAAAGCATAAAAAGAATCCGGTTGTAATTCTGATGCTATTTGTGCTGTTCTGGATCAGTATTTATTTTGTTTCAAGTACGGCAGGAAATCCGTTTATGTACCTGAATTTCTAGTATAACAGTTTCTAAATAACTATACCATTCACGTAGAATATTTTTCTGAGAGTGCAGGATAAAAAACGTAGGCGTAGCGGGCTACGCTGAGGATTTTTAGCCTGTGCTATCGGGAAAATAGGCAAGTGATATGGGGTAGTTAATTTAAAACTGTTATACTAATACTTTCTGAGAAAGGTCGTATTGCGATGAAGAATTTTTTGAAAAACTGTCCGCTCCTTGCAGGAATCCTGCTTGGAACTGCGCTGCTGACGATTGTGGCATTGTGCGGATTTCATAATATTTATGCAACCCAGGAATATGATCCCTTAAAGCAGCCGTTATTAGCCGTGGTGTTTACGGGAATCAACGATGAAATTTTTCCATGGGATTTTTTTGATGAAGCAAAGAAAGCAGAGATCCTTGCAAGAAAACAGAAGATTGATGAGCTGAAAGAGGGCTCGCAGGAAGAGACGCAGGAACCGGGAGAGGCAGCTGGCGAAAGTGAAGAAGCGCAGAACACAGAAACGCAGAACGCGGAAACGCAGAACGCAGAAGCGGAGACAGGGGCGCAGCAGGATCAGGAAGGACAGATGAGTGATGCTTCCGGAAATTCTAAAGAACCGGAGGGCAATACCGATGTTTCCGGGAACTCTTTACAGGAAGCAGGAGAAGAAACCGTTTCCGGTAATGACCTGAAAGCACCATTGGAGCGCCTTAAGCCGTTCAGGGAGAGTACCTACGACGAATATATCAATCATATTTCAGCGGATATTTATGGGGACGCAGGGGTACAGCGTGCGGCAGCCTATGATTTTAAGAAGGTTGACGAAAGCTACTTTGACGATGCACTGTTTATCGGGGATTCAAGAACGGTAGGGTTATATGACTATACGGATCTTTCCGGGCATGCGGACTTCCTGTGTGAGACTTCTCTTACGATCTATAAGGTGATGGGGGAGAACTTCAAAGGAAAAGGCACCGTGGAGGAAGTACTTGCTGCAAAGAACTATGGCAAGATTTACATTATGATGGGAATCAATGAGTTAGGGCGTGGAACCACCGAGGATTTCATGCAAAAGTATACGGAGGTCGTGGATACCCTTCATGAGCTTGCCCCGGAAGCTAAGATCATTATTGAAGCCAATATGAGAGTGTCCGGGAAGAAAAGCAGCTCAGATGCGATCTTTAATAACAGTAACATCAACGCAAGAAACAATGCGATTGCAACGCTTGCGGATAACGAAACCTTCTTTTACATTGATATGAATGAAGCAGTCTGCGATGAAAACGGAGATCTGAACGCAGAATATACGCACGACCAGATCCATCTTCTTGGCAAATACAACGAGCTTTGGAAGCAATTTCTGATGGAACACGGAGTATAGGAAGATGAAACGAAAAGAATTTAAGCCGGATCGGGTGCTGTCTTATTTTACGGCAGAATGGCCGGTGCTGCTCATTGTTGCCATATCGGGCCTGATCTATAATGTGGGGCTTTTGGCAGGTCCGTATTTTGAAGGACAGATGACGGGGTGTCTCATTGATATTCTGAATGGAAAAGCAGCATTCCGGGATATGCTCTGTCTGGTACTGATCTATGTTGTGACAATTGCGGTTGTACAGATCTCACGTTATGCAAAGAGATTTTATGTGCGGCGGTTTGCCAACAATGTAAACCGGAGAATGAAGCAGATTCTTTATGGAACGCTGGTTCGCAAAAGCCGGGCACAGCTTCAGGAGGAGGGCGTTGGCAATGTGATGACAAAGGCGATCCTCGATGTGGATGACTGCGTGGAGGGCATGCGGAAATTTACCACGGAGATCTTTGATACCGGAGTGGCACTGCTTGCCTATTCCTGCATGCTGTTATGGTATGACTGGCGGCTTGCACTGTTATGCATGATCTTCCCTCCGGTGTCCTATTATCTGGCAGAAAAGATGAAGATTCTGATCCAGAGAAGCGGGGCGGCTTTTAAGGAGCAGTCCGGACGGTTAAGTACAGCAACGCTTGACCGGGTGTCAAATGCAATCACCTATCGGGTTTTCGGATGTGAAAAGGAGCGACGGAGCGCTTACGAGGAGAACCTGACTGCATATGAGAAGGCGGCGGTAAAAGCAAATATCTGGAATGCCGTACTGCCTCCCGTATACCGGGTGACGGCAATGACAGGTGTCCTTTTTATTTTATATTTCGGTGGAAGAAATGTATTGGGCATTGGCTGGACCACATTTGACATTGCGATGTTTACCACCTTTCTGTCCTGTTTTACCAGGCTTTCCACGAAGGCATCGGGTGCAGCGAAGCTTTTCAATGCGGTACATAAGGCACAGGTTTCCTGGAAGAGAATCTGTCCGCTTTTGAAAATGCCGGAAGAGAGCAGGGCGCAGGATCCTGCACAGATCCGTCAAATGCAGGTCGAGCATCTGCGTTTTGCCTATCCGCAGGCAAAGGAGATCATCCATGACCTTTCCTTTACGGCTCATGCAGGAGAGATCATCGGCATTACAGGACCGGTAGCCTGTGGAAAATCAACACTGGGTAAGGTCTTCTTATGTGAATATCCATATGAAGGAAGCATCCGGTTCGATGGCGTGGAACTGGCAGATATGGAGCCTTCAAAGCGCGCAGCGATAGTAGGCTATCTGGGACATGATCCCGAACTGATGAATGATACACTCGAAAACAATATCCTGATGGGGGATGTGGGCGATGCCGGAGAGTACTTAAGACAGGTGTGCCTGAAGGAAGAAGCCGGTGCCATGGGGGACGGATTACAGACGAAGATCGGAAGCAGCGGCGTAAGACTTTCCGGCGGTCAGGCACAGAGACTGTCCCTTGCAAGAACCTTATGCCACAAACGCCCGCTGCTGATTCTGGATGATCCGTTTTCTGCACTGGACCGGAAGACCGAGCAGGAGATCTTTAAGAATCTGCAGAAGGAAACAGAGAACGGTATAGTACTGCTGATTTCACACCGGCTGTACCTGTTTCCGAAGCTGTCGAAGGTCATCTGGATGGAACAGGGGAACACGGTTGTCGCACCCCATGAGGAATTACTGAAAGTAGTCCCGGAGTACCGGAGCTTGTTTGAGGATCAGGAAGGGGCAAAGGATGAAGTGTAAGAAAAGCGTTTCCGGAATGATTTTACTGGTGATGCGAAAGCACCTGCTTCTGGTGATGGGAATTGCAGGTTCTGTCTGTGGAGCAATTCTGTTATCTCTTGTACCGCCCATGATTCTGGCACGGATCATTGATGGACTGACGACACAGAGGATGGCAGGCTTTGGATGGATTATGGCCTATTTTGGTCTGCTGGCTTTAACCGGTCTTATGGAATCGGCAAGAGAAGGACTGCTGATTATATTCGGTCAGAAAATGACACACACCCTGCGCAGCGGCCTGATGGAAAAGCTCGTACATTTAAAGGCAGATGACTTAAGCAGACAGGAGCCGGGCTCGGTGGTATCGCGGTTTGTCGGTGATGTGGATACGGTCGAGAACCTGTTTACCTCAGGAATTGTCAGTATGTTTGCCGATGTCTGCAGGATTGTAAGCATCCTTGTGGTGATCTGGTTTAAGAATCGCGGATTATCGATGATTTTACTGATTCTGTTACCGTTCCTGCTTGTGTTTACCCGTTATGTGCAGAAGAATATGCTGATTTCGCAGTTACAGAACCGGAAAGCGGTCAGCCGTGCATCGGGACACGTCCCGGAAACCCTGTGCAATATCCGTACCATTCACTGTCTTTCCAAGGAAAGCTATATGGAACGGAAATATGACGAATATATCGGGGACAGCTATCGTGCCATGGAGAGAACCAACTTTTATGATGCGGTGTATTCTCCGGTGGTTCTGATTCTGAATGCGATCGTTGTTGCCAGTGTCATGCTGCTTTCGGCAACTGGAAGTCCGCGCGTGCTTACGTTATTTGGAATGTCAGCCGGTACAGCGGTAGCAGTCATGAATTATATTTCACAGATTTTCACACCGGTAGAAAGCCTTGGCATGGAGATCCAGACGATCCAGTCCGCGGTTGCCGGCATCCGCAGAATCAACGAATTCCTTTCCATCGAGGAGCTTCCGGAAAGAGAAGAACTTCTGGAAAGGGAGGAGCTTCCGGGAACAGAAGAACTTCTGGAAAGAGAGGAACTTCCATCAATGGAGGAGCTTCCGAAAAAAGAAGAACTTCCGAAAAGAGAAGAGCTTCCGGAAGTGGAGGAGTTTTCGAAGAAAGAACAGATACCGGAAGGAAACAGGTTTCCGGAGAAAAGGAAAGAAAATGGAGAGGCGTTCGTGGAATTCCGGAATGTAACGTTTGGATATGATGAGCGGAAGATTCTGAAGCAGCTGAGCTTTCAGGTAAAGCAGGGAGAACGTGTGACGCTCATGGGACGTACCGGAGCAGGAAAGAGTACGATTCTAAAGCTCCTGCTTGGACTTTATGAACCGCAGGAGGGAGAGGTGCGGATTCAGGGGATAGCTGCATCTAACATTCCGGATGGGGATAAACGCCGGATATTCGGCTATGTGGAGCAGTCGTTCCATATGGTGCCGGGAAGCGTGAAGGATCAGATTACATTATTTGATCCGGTTATTACCGATCAGGCGGTGAAGAATGTTGCTTCGCTTACCGGCCTGCAAGACACAATTGAAGCGCTTCCGGATGGATATGACACGATCTGTACACCGGAGCTTTTTTCCCAGGGACAGTGGCAGCTTCTGTCCATTGCGCGGGCAGCAGTGGCAAGTCCCCGATTATTGCTTCTTGATGAAATTACGGCCAATCTGGATGCCGAAACTGAAAAGGAAGTTTTGCAGGCCTTAAAGAGAGTATCCGGGGAACGCACTGTGATTTCCATTTCCCACCGGACGTCAGCAGAGATGGGAAGAGTGATTCCAATTGGTTAGCAGCCGTATGAAATTGATGTTCTGTATAAATGCAAGCATTCAAAGAATATAATTTTGCATGGCTCTGAATAGTTGCAAATGCATAAAAACCTTCTGATTTGTCAAAATAAAGGTAGTAGAGTTATTTTGACAGGCAGGAGGTTTTTTATGCAGGAAACAGTAGGTGCAATTTTTGAACAGGGGAAGGGAACAATTAAGATTCCGGTGCCTGTTTATATCCGGTCATGTGCTTCCGTGGTAAGTAAGAAGGAGGGACAGGGACCGCTTGGCGAATTGTTTGATCTGGTTTTAGAGGATGATAAATCCGGCGCGGATACCTGGGAAGGGGCAGAGAGTGCCTTGCAGAGAGAAGCACTTTCCCTGGCAATCGAAAAGTCTGGGTTAAAAAGGGAGAACATCAATCTGTTGTTTGCGGGAGATCTGCTTGGACAGTCAATTGCAAGCAGCTTTGGAAATATGAACTTTGATATTCCGTTTGTGGGGCTTTATGGGGCGTGTTCCACGAGCGGACTTTCGATTGCGATGGCAGCTATGATGATTGCGGGTGGGATGACGGAGAATGCGGCCTGTGTCACCTCCAGTCATTATGCCAGTGCAGAGAAGGAGTTCCGCTTCCCGCTCGATTATGGAAATCAGCGTCCGATGTCTGCAACGACAACGGTGACAGGGAGCGGAGCCTTTATTCTAAGCGGGCAGAAAAGTGAGCTGGATTATGCGAGGGTAACGGCGATTACCATTGGGAAGATTGTGGATCTGGGAATCAGGGATTCGATGAATATGGGTGCGTGCATGGCACCGGCCGCTGCAGATACCATCGAGCGTCATCTCCGTGACTTTCAGCGCAAACCGGAGGATTATGACCGGATTATTACCGGCGATCTTGGCATGGTCGGACAGACCGCACTCTTTGATCTGCTTCAGAAAAAGGGAATCGATATTACTGCACAGCACATGGACTGTGGAATTGAAATCTATGATGAATCCCAGGATGCGCATTCGGGAGGAAGCGGGTGTGGATGCGCTGCTGTAACACTTGCGGCCCTGATCTTAAAGAAGTTAAAGGAAGGAAGCTATAAGCGCGTGCTTTTCGTGCCAACGGGAGCACTGCTCAGTAAGGTCAGCTTCAATGAAGGAAAGTCCATTCCAGGCGTGGCACATGCCGTGGAGTTTGCAGGGTGATGTGGTTGACATAATATAGAAGAAAGAGAAACCTACGATTAATAGCAAGATGTGTTCTAGCATTCTGTAAGGCTCTGTGATAGCGTAGAAAGAAATAAGGGATCAAACGGGAAGAGAAGGTCTCTGGGAGATCCGGTTACGCGATGGAGGTAAGTACAATGGAAAAGATGAAGAACAAGGGGTTAATCGAACGGGAGCAGAAGATGAGCTACAAGAATTTTAACGTGGCGGTGTACTGTCCTGTTGGGAATGTGAATGAGATACAGGATCTGGAAGAATTCGACCGGAGGTTCGCGCTTCTTTATAAGAATGTAAAGCTGGGAAGGGCTTATCTTGAATGCTTCCGTGGAATGGAGTGGGCAACGAAGGAGCAGCTCCTTAAGGTGAAGGCTTATTTTGAGAGTAAAGGAATCGCCACCTCGGGCGGTATTACCACCTGTGCGGCAGACCAGAATGATGGATTTAATTCCCTGTGTTATTCCAGTGAAGAGGATGTGGAAATCCTTCGTAAGGCAGTTGCATTGAATGCCGAAGTTTTTGATGAGCTGATCTTTGATGATTTCTATTTTTATAACTGCAGATGCAGGAAATGTATTGAACAGAAGGGAACGAAGACCTGGAAGGAATTCCGGCTTGAAAAGATGAAATATATTACGGAAGAGGTCGTGATGAAGACCGCTAAGAGCATCAATCCGGAAATGAATGTGATCATCAAGTATCCGCAGTGGTTTGAGGTATATAATGAGACCGGCTATGACCTGACGACACAGCCACAAATTGCCGATACGATTTATACCGGCACGGAAACCCGTAATCCGGATTACGCAGGACAGCATCTGCCGAAGTATTTAAGCTATTTTGTTATGCGTTATCTGGAAAGTGCGGCACCCGGAAGAAACTTAGGCGGCTGGTTTGATCCATATGAATGTACCTATAACCTGACCTCTTATCTGGAGCAGGGGTATCTTACCCTGTTTGCGAAGGCCAGGGAAGTGACGCTGTTCTGTTTGGGATCGCTGATTGAAGCTCCGGACTTCCGTTTATTCCCGGCCGCAGTGGGAGAAATGTTTGAGGAAGTGGATGAATATTTGAGTGAGCTTGGCAATCCCATCGGGGTTGCGGCATACCGTCCGGGACACTCTGCAGGAGAAGACAATCTGCACAGCTATCTTGGCATGTGTGGCATTCCTTTCGAGGCACATATGCATTATCCCGAAGGAGAAAAGGTGGTATTCTTAGCCGAAAGTGCCGCGGACGATGGTGAAATCGTGGAGAAAATGAAAGACAGCCTGATGAAGGGCTGTGATGTGGTAGTGACAAGCGGCTTTGTAGAAAAGCTCGGAGAAGTCTTCCGGCATGAATTCATGAATGTCTCTTATACTTCACGTAAAGCGATTGTGAGTGAATATGCAGGAACCGACAATTGCGGTATTAATATTTTCGGAAAATATCAGGGTGAAAAGCCGGTGCTGATTCCTCAGATGAGCTTCTGTACCAATGATGTGTGGGAGCTGGCAGCAGGCTATGGAACGGGAAATAACTTCCCGATCGTGCTGCGTTGTACCTATGCGGAGGGACATCTTTATGTAGTTACCATTCCGGATAACATGGGGGATCTGTATCATTACCCGGCAGCCGTGCTTTCCGTCATCCGCAAGGCGCTCTGCACAGGGCTTCCGGTACATATGGAAGGGAACAGTGGAATCCAGATGTTCCTATATGACAATAATAAGTTGATTTTACGCTCCGATGTGGCGTATTATGAACATGTAACCCTTCACTTTAAAGAGGATGTGAAGACGGTGAAGGAGCTTACCACAGGAAGAACCTATGAGGTTAAGGATCATGAACTGACCCTGCAGCTGTCTTCCTGCGTAAATTATGTATTGTCTTATATGTAACTATTAACAGCCATACGGATTATGACAATGTAAACGTCGAATGCCTGCGTTCGTAAGGACATCCGGCATGATTTATATGGTTCTGAATAGTTATATGTTTTATGGGCAGAACGGAGGCGTTTTGAAGAAAATATTGCGAAGAATCGGAATCCTGTTGGCTGTATTACTGGCGGTGTGTATTGGCTACGTGATTTACGTCATGGTGGCATACTACCGGCTGCCGGATAACCAGCCCCTGACTGTTTCCCAGTCAGGAGAATATGCACAGTTTGAGGATCGTGCTCCCGTTACAACGCGGAAGGCGTACTGGGTTATGACCTATAACATCGGATTTGGCGCTTATCAGAGAGATTACAGTTTCTTTATGGATGGGGGTAAGTACTCCAGAGCCAGGGATGAAGAAAGTGTGATTGCGGATATCTGTGGTGTAGGAGATGTCATTAATAATACGGCGGCAGATTTTGTTTTCCTGCAGGAGGTGGATATTGACGGAACCAGGTCCTACCATGTCAATGAGCTGGAGCTGCTTAATGAGTTTGTGACAGGATATTATTATACCTTTGCGCAGAATTATGATTCACCTTATCTGATGGTACCTCCCTGGGAGCCGCATGGAGCTAATAAGGCAGGACTTGTCACATATTCAAGGGGAGAAATCACGGATGCACTTCGCAGAAGCCTGCCAATATCGGACAGCTTTAGCAAATTTACGGATCTTGACCGGTGCTATTCCATTTCCCGGGTTCCGGTAGATAATGGGAAGATGCTGTGTCTTTATAATGTGCATCTGTCTGCTTATGGAAGCAGCGAAGAGGTGCGCAGCGGTCAGCTCGGTATGCTGTTTGCGGATATGAAGGCAGATTATGACAGGGGGAATTATGTAATTTGCGGAGGTGATTTTAATCACAATCTCCGGACAGATGCAAGCTCCAATGCACCGGAGTGGGCGCAGCCGTTCCCAAGAGAAGAGCTTCCGGAAGGCTTCCGAATGGGAATGGACAGTCTGCGGGCCCTGGAGGATATTGCACATGATACCTGCCGGAATGCAAATGAGCCTTATAATGAAGAGACAACCATGACAGTGACACTTGACGGATTCATTATTTCCGATAATATTGCAATTAACTATTATAAGCATTCCGACTGGGGATATGAATATTCGGATCATGATCCGGTTGTCATGCAGTTCTTTTTAAATTAAAGATAATTGGTTTTGGACATATTACAGCTTTTCGAGGCATTTATATCCGGAAATTCTTTGATTTTTGGGTATAAATGCTTCTTATTTTTTATTTATGTCCAATATACGTTAAAATGACTTCATATTTTGACTGGAAATGCTTCAAAGGTTATCCGGTATGGAAAGCACTGGTTTTGCACATACTATCTCTGAAAGAAAAGTAAAGAACCGTATTTTAAATGATATTGAAACGGAGCAGGGGTGGTATGGGCAGTGAAAACGGAGCAGGCAAAATTTTATATATCAGGGCAGATCAGAATACAGAGGTGAAGGAGCCGTGCGTGAGCGTCGGGGACATTGCCTCTGTGTTTTGTGCAGATGAGCACATCATGGCGAAGGTAAAGGCACTTACTGTATTCCGGTTTCATAAGGAGGCACCGAAACGGCAGGTAATCAGCATATTGAAAGTGATTGAGCTGATTGCAAAGGAGTATCCGGGAATCCAGGTGGAGAATCTGGGAGAGACGGCGGTACTGCTTGAATGGATTGATGTGGAGAAGCATAAGGGACCGGTACAGTGGCTTAAATTGACATTTGTCTCTATGATTACGTTTTTTGGCACCTCGTTTACGATTATGGCCTTTCACAATGATATTGGAATCTATGAGCTGTTTGACAAGCTGCACACGGTGGTGGCCGGTACACCGGCAAAGGGGATCAACATTCTGGAAATTTCCTATTCCATAGGGCTGGCGATTGGGATCATTGTATTCTTTAATCATATCGGAGGCCGGAGGATCACGAAGGATCCGACTCCGATTGAGGTGGAAATGCGTATTTATGAAACGGATGTGAATACGGCACTGATCGAAACCTCGGACAGGCAGGGGGATACGATCGATGTTTAATTTCTGGATGCATGTTCTGCTTGCGGTATGTGGAGCAAGCTTTGGGATCCTTTCATCTGCCGGAGTATTTACAGTGCTTGCCTCAGTCGGACTGGTACCGCGGTTTGCCGGAAAAATGCATGTGGCAAAGCATATATTCGCTTTGGAGGAGGCTGTGGTTTTCGGAACGGTCGCAGGGGGATGTGCCAGTGTATTTTATAAGTCCTTAGGGGAAGGAATATTGCCATCATGGCCTGGAACTGCATTTCTTATAGTGTTCGGATTTTTCGCCGGAATATTTGTTGGCTGCCTTGCACTTGCCATTGCGGAAATGCTGAATTCCGTTCCGATTTTTTCAAGAAGAACCGGCTTCCGGCATGGACTTGGTATTGCACTTTTGTTTGCAGCTTTAGGAAAAATGGCAGGAAGTATTTTCTATTTCCTTTTTATACAATGACAGGAATGTTAAAAATAAATGCTGACACCCATTGATGTATCCGAATTGTTACATTGTTATGCAATTTTCATAATTTTCTAACAATGAATGGTTATAATCCTTATAAATGAACTCATAAAAATACAAATCCGGAATGAAAATTTATTGCGGCAGATCTTAAAAAGTGCTATCGTGAATTGGGGAAGTAGTGTAAACAAAGGAGAATAAAAAATCAGGCAAATTTTTAAAATCCATCCGGGGAAGATTATCCATTGGAGCGGCTCTTCTTCATGAATCCAGGGAGGAAAATCCCTACGCGCTGAATTATTATTACTGCAGTGCAGATGCGGCAGTAAGTGAGTATGGGGAGGATATGGATTTAATTCCTTCAGAGCGTGGCTGGTGGATTCAGGCCTTTGAGGCAGGAGATACCGTGATTGTAGATCCTTATACAGATATTGCAACCGGCAAAACCATCATTTCGGCATGCTATCCGTTTTATGTTGACGGAAAGCCCTTTGCCGTCCTTGCGGATATTGATGTGACGACCGTGTTGGAGATTATCAATCAGATTGAGGAAAAGCAGCTTTGTGAAGGCTTTCTTTTATCGGCATCTGGAGATGTGATTACCCATAAAAACAGTGAATGGCTTCCAACGGATGAGGGAAGCACCAATTTGAGCGAGGCATTACATACCGATCTGCAGAGTGCAGTAACGATTCGGGATTATGATGTGATGCAGGAAATGGCATCCACATACCTTAAGGATGCCGGATTCTATACGGATGCCTCGGCAACTCTTGGAGCACAGTCCGAAGAGCTTTCTGCAAGTACGCAGTCCATCGCAGATACGGCAGAATCCATTTCCCGGGCACAGGATCAGATCAGTGAGAAGATCAGCAGCATCAACGGGAAGCTTTCCGAGCTTCAGAATGCATCCGGAAAAATTGATGAGGCAGTACAAAGAACATCAAAGGAAGCTGACCTCTTGCATGATGCGGTAGAACAGTTTAAACTATAATAGATGGCTGGAAACGGCGATTCAGTACAGGTCGAAGTATTTGCACCTGAGACCGTAAGAACATGATACACTGTGGTAAAGAAAGCAAAGTGAGGGAAACAGCATGCGTCAGATGGAATTTAAAATGGAACGGCCGGGGCTCCTGCAGGAAGGGGATGACATTACCGTAACCGAAGGTGTGCTGCCGAGTAATTATTATTATACGATTGATCCATCCCTTGCAATGTCACCGAACATTCCGTTCCGTGAGCGGCTGAAGGCCAGAAAAGGGCGTGTGGTAAAGATCACGGAGAATGAACGGGGCTTCTATGTGACAGCTGAGTTTGATGATGATAATTAAGCCTGTCAGAAATGAGTGTGCAATATGTCAGCTTATGAAGGTACTGGATTATACAAATAATCAGAAGAGGAGAATATTATGTTAACTAAAGTGGCAACAACAAAAGCACCTGCAGCAATCGGACCCTATTCCCAGGGAATTATCGTGAATGGAATGTTATATGCATCCGGACAGATCCCGATCATTCCGGCAACCGGAGAGATCGCACAGGGAGATATTACCGTACAGGCAAAGCAGGTGATGTTAAATATCGGAGAGATTTTAAAGGAAGCAGGAACCACCTATGAAAACGTGGTAAAGACCACCTGTTTTCTGGATGATATGGCAGATTTTGCAGCATTTAATGCAGTATATGAGCAGTACTTTACCGGTAAGCCGGCAAGAAGCTGTGTTGCAGTGAAGCAGCTTCCGAAGAACGTCCTGTGTGAGGTAGAAGTGATTGCGGCTCTGTAAAAGCTACACAGACCGGATTACAGAAGAAGATCCGAATAGAAATTTACAACAGGATGGTATAGACACTTGAAGACAAATTCAATAGGGAATGGCTTTTTATTACTGTCAGCCGCATTTATCTGGGGCATTGCATTCGTGGCACAAAGCGTCGGCATGGATTATTTAGGTCCGCTTTCTTTTGGTGCGTCACGGTTTTTGCTGGGAGCAGTGGTTCTGCTTCCCGTGATCGCATTCCGCAGAAGACAGAATCAGAAAAAGGGAATTGCACCTGCCGGTGCGAAGATCACCTGGATCGGAGGAATCTGCTGTGGAATGGCTCTGTGTGCGGCTTCTACCCTGCAGCAGATTGGAATCCAGTATACCTCGGTTGGAAAAGCAGGATTTATCACGACACTGTATATTATTATTGTGCCGATTCTGGGAATTTTTCTGAAGAAAAAGGTACCCGGAAAGGTCTGGCCGTGTGCCGTGCTTGCAGCAATCGGTATGTATCTGCTTTGTATGAGTGAAAGCTTACAGATTGGCAAGGGAGATGTGCTTGTTTTTATATGTGCATTCCTGTTTGCCATACAGATTCTGCTTGCGGATCATTTCGTGGAGCTTGCAGACCCGGTGGAGATTTCCTGTATCCAGTTCCTGACCTCAGGAGTGATTCTCACCATTTTAATGTTTGTGTTTGAAACTCCACACTGGTCTGATTTCGTGGCAGCATGGCTTCCCATTGCCTACGCCGGAATCCTGTCAAGTGGTGTGGCATACACCCTTCAGCTCATCGGGCAGAAGGGGATGGATCCGACCATTGCCTCTCTCCTGCTTTCCATGGAATCCACTTTTTCCGTACTGGCAGGCTGGGTAATTTTAAAACAGAAGCTGACGGTAAAGGAATTAATTGGCTGTGTACTGATGTTTACAGCCGTAATTCTGGTACAGCTTCCGGGAAGGTCTGCCAATCGGAGTTCTTAGCTCTTTTATAAGGTGTGAACAGAAGAAACAATGTAGATTCGCAGTATGAAATTCAGAAAAATGCAGATACTCATAAGAAAGAAATGCAAGCTTCTATTGCAGAATTTCAGGAGGGTAGGATGGATTATTTCAATGCGTTCTGGGTTGGAGGACTGATCTGTGCACTGGTACAGATCCTAATGGAAAAAACAAAGCTGATGCCGGGCAGAATTATGGTGTTACTGGTTTGTTCGGGCGCAGTATTAAGCTTTCTTGGCATTTATGAGCCATTTAAGGAATTTGCGGGAGCGGGGGCGTCGGTTCCGCTGCTTGGATTTGGGCATGTTCTGATGAAGGGTGTTAAGGAAGCGGTAGATCAAAGCGGATTTATGGGCGTTTTTGAAGGCGGCTTTCGGGCCGGTGCCATTGGCTGCAGTGCAGCGCTGGTATTCGGACTGATTGCTGCTTTTGTGTCAAAAAACAAAATATGATGTCAGATTGTGAGAGGGCAAAGCACGGAACAATCTGATTGATATCAATAGATAATATCAGGAAGCAGGTAAGAAAATGAAAAACGAAAGACTTTTAAGCTTACGCAATCAGATGAAGGAAGCTGGTGTTCACTGTATGGTAATCCCGACCTCGGATTATCACAACAGTGAATATGTCAGTGATTTTTTTATGGCAAGAAAATATTTCAGCGGCTTTACCGGATCAGCAGGAACGCTTGTGGTAACCCCTGATGAAGCAGCCTTATTTACGGATGGCAGGTATTTCATTCAGGCAGCGAAGGAGCTTAAAGACTCCGGTATTACCTTAATGAAAATGGGAGAACCGGAGGTTCCCACGATGACCGAATATGTCGATCAGAAGCTGCAGCAGGGATGGACACTTTGCTTTGATGGCAGAGTGCTCACTTCCTCAAAGGGAAGTGAGCTTGAAGAAATTGTCAGGAAGCATGGAGGACAGCTCCGCTTTGACCTTGATCTGTGTGATGCGGCATGGGAAAACCGTCCGGCGCTCATTCATCATCCGGTCTTTGTTCTTTCCGAAGAATATGCCGGAGAGAGCGTGGAAGAGAAACTCACAAGAGTACGTGAGGAGATGAAAAAGGAAGAAGCGGGCATTCATGTCCTCACTTCCCTCGATGATATTGCATGGCTTTACAATATCCGCAGCAATGACGTGGAATGCTGTCCGGTTGTGCTAGCCTATACGATGGTGACAAAGGATCGAGCGTTGCTGTTTGCCGAAGAAGGCTTTGTGGCAGGAGAGGACACCTCCGCAAGAGAACGTATGGAAAAAGCCGGTGTGGAGATTTATCCGTATGACCGGTTCTATGAAATGTTAAGCAGCGTAGCAGCGCAGGCTGCGAAGGAAGAACAGGCATCCGGAATCTGGATCGATGAATCCCGGGTGAATTTCCGTGTGCTGAAGGAGTTACAGAAGATTTGTGTAAAGGCTCAAAGCGCACAGGCAGGTCCTGTACTTTTGAACAGGGAAAATCCGACTACCTTAATGAAGTCCATCAAGAACGAGACAGAGCTTTTGCATACCCGCAGGGCACATATCAAGGATGCGGTAGCGGTTACGAGGTTTATGTACTGGTTAAAGAAGAACATTGGTTCCGTTCCGATGGATGAGGTGTCAGTAGCAGAACAGATTGACGGGCTGCGGGCACAGCAGGACGGGTTTATTGAACTGAGCTTTCCGACGATCAGCGCTTACGGTACCAATGGCGCGATCATTCATTATGGGCCGCAGAAGGAGACCTGTGCTGTACTAAAGCCGGAAGGGATGCTGATGGTCGACAGTGGCGGCCATTACATAGATGGAACAACAGACATTACCAGAACCTTTATTTTGGGTCCGGTGACACCGCAGATGAAGAAGCATTATACGCTGGTACTGCGTGCCATGCTTTCCCTGCGTGCCACCCGGTTTTTACATGGCTGTACCGGAGCAAACCTGGATATCCGTGCAAGAGAGGTGCTCTGGGAGCATGGACTGGATTATAAGCACGGAACCGGTCATGGTGTCGGCAATATTCTGAATGTGCATGAAGGACCGCAGAGCTTCCGCTGGAAGCTGCTGCCGGATGCGGGAAAGCCGGCCGTTTTTGAGGAAGGTATGATTACCAGTGATGAGCCGGGGATTTATCTGGAAAACCAGTACGGAATCCGGATTGAGAATGAAATTCTCTGCCGGAAGGGAGAAGAGAACGAGTATGGACAGTTCATGTATTTTGAAGATCTGACGTTTGTACCGATTGATCTTGATGGTGTGGAATTAAGCCAGATGAGTGAGCTGGACAAGGAACGTCTGAACGAATACCATGCAGCTGTTTTTGAGAAGCTCGAGCCTTATTTTGAGGGAGAGGAGCTGACCTGGCTTCGTCATGTGACAAGAGCAGTTTAAGATTGGAATGTGGTTCTGAATAGTTACGGAATTTGTATATCCATCAAATACATTTAGGAAAGCGGGCAGATTATGATACCGGATGTAAATAAGGATGCAGCAGGCATCTTAAAGAATATCGAATGTTTTGCACTTGATATGGATGGAACCATTTATTTAGGAGAACAGTGGATTGAGGGTGCAAGAGAGTTTTTAAGTGCGGTGGAGGCCGCAGGCAAAAGGTACGTCTTTCTGACGAATAATTCCTCTAAGAATCCACAGGTTTATGTGAAGAAGCTTTCCCGGATGGGACTGGAGGTTACGGAAGAAAAGATTGTCACCTCGGGTCAGGCAACGATTGCTTATTTAAAGCAGCATTTCCCGGGGAAAAGGGTATTTTTACTGGGAAATGAACTGCTTACCGAGGAATTTGTGCAGGAAGGAATCGTGTTGGATACAGAATCCCCGGAGGTTGTGGTGGTTGGCTTTGACACGACGCTTACCTATGAGAAGATGTGCAGGGTCTGTGACTTTGTGAGGGAAGGACTGCCGTACCTTTCCACGCATCCGGATTATAACTGCCCGACCGAGACAGGCTTCATTCCTGATGCAGGCGCAATCCATGCGTTTATCAGGGCATCGGCAGGCAGAGAGCCGGATCATATTATCGGAAAGCCGAACCGTGATATTATGGACTATCTTGTGGCACGGGAAGGTGTGGACAAGGCACGTACAGCGATGGTTGGTGACCGGCTTTATACCGATGTGGCAGCAGGAGTGAACAACGGATATACGGGAATTCTCGTACTGAGCGGAGAGGCGACGATGGAGGATGTGAAGGTTTCGGATGTTGAGCCGGATCTTATTTTCGATTCGGTTAAGGATATGATCCCGTTTCTGTAACGCATCCATACAGCAGGAAGCATCTGCTGTGGAAGTCAGAAAAGGGCATTAAGGAGTAACAGAGAAATAAGATACAGAGCATGAGCAGAGATAGGAGGATACATGGCGTTACAGTTTTATTTTGGACCATCCGGTTCCGGAAAAAGCAAAAGACTTCATCAGGACGTTCTTCATATGGCGGCGAAGGATCCGGACTGTAATTTCCTGTTTCTGGTGCCGGATCAGTTCACCATGCAGACGCAGATGGATCTCGTAAAGGAAAGTCCGGGCGGTGGAATTATGAATATCGATGTGTTGAGCTTTGGCAGACTCACACATCGTATTTTTGAAGAAACCGGGTATGGAAGGAAGCCGGTTTTGGATGATACCGGCAAGAGTCTGGTGCTTCGTAAGGTAGCTTCTTCGGTAAAGGAGAACCTGCCGGTTCTGTCAGGGAATCTGAATAAAATCGGTTATATTCATGAAATCAAATCTGCAATTTCTGAATTTAAGCAATATGGATTATCTGTGGAACGTGTCGGGGAGCTGGCGGAATTTTCAAAGAGCCGTGGCACGTTATATTATAAGCTGAAGGATTTAAAAACATTATATCAGGCATTTGACGCATATGTGGCAGAGCGCTTTATAACAACAGAGGATACGCTTGCCCTGTTATCCCGGGCGGTTCATGAGTCGAAAATCATGAAAAACAGCGTGGTGATTTTTGATGGATTTACCGGATTTACGCCGATTCAGTACCGGCTGATTGCAGAGCTCATGGAGTTGTCGCGCATGGTGATTGTATCGGTAACATTGGGCGAGGGAGAAAACCCTTACCGGATCATGGGAGAGCAGGAGTTATTTTATTTAAGTAAAAAGACGGTCCGTGATCTGCAGAAATGGGCACAGAAGAGAAATGTCCGGCAGGCAGAGGACGTTTATCTAGGAAAGGGCGGACTGCCCAGGTTCCGGGAAAGCAGGGAACTGGCACATCTGGAAAAGCAGCTGTTCCGTTATCCGCTAAAGCCCTACGAGGATTCACAGAAGGATTCCATACCGGCAATTCAGATCCGGGAAGCAATGAGTCCTGCCGGGGAGGTCCGGGGAGCCTGCATTTTAATTAAAAAGCTGGTATTAGAGCAGAATTACAGCTACCGGGATATTGCGGTAGTGACAGGAGAACTGGAAACCTACGGAGATTTCTTTGAACGGGAAGCCGCAACGTATGACATTCCGGTATTTATTGACCGGACCCGGGGAATTCTGTTGAATCCGTTCCTCGAATACATACGGAGTGCCCTGCGGATTGTCCTGCAGAATTTCAGCTATGAGTCGGTGTTTCATTATCTGCGGAGCGGTCTTGCCGATTTTACGATGGAAGAGACGGATCTTCTCGAAAATTATATTCTGGCAACCGGAATCAAGGGAAGAAAGAAGTGGGGAGAGCTTTTTACAAGGAATGCAACGGAGCAGCTCAATGAGCTGCGGGAGCGTCTTTACGGACAGATGACTCCTCTTTTGCAGAAGCAGGAAAGGGCCTCAGACTATGTAAAAGCATTGTATGAGTTCATTGTGGCCGGACGGATTCAGGAAAAGCTCCTTATCTTTGAGGAAAAGTTCCGGGCAGACGGAGAAGAAGAGCGGGCGAAGGAATATGCGCAGATCTACCGGCTGGTGATGGAGCTGCTTAACCAGATCGAAGGACTGTTAAGAGAGGAAGCAATGACCCTGCAGGAGTTTGCCGATATTCTGGATTCCGGCTTCGCCGAGATTGAGGTTGGAACGATTCCGGGTGGTGTGGACCGTGTCATTGTCGGTGATATGGAGCGGACCCGCTTAAATCAGGTGAAGGTGCTATTATTTCTTGGTGTAAATGACGGAAACATTCCAGGGAATGCAAACAAAGGCGGGATTATTTCCGATATTGACCGGGAGTTTTTAAAGGACTCAGATATTGAACTGGCACCGACGCCACGGCAGCAGATGTTTACGCAGCGGTTGTATTTATACATGAATATGACGAAGCCGTCCGAGCGGCTGTATCTGTCCTATGCCCGGATCAGCAGCGATGGCAAAACGCTCCGTCCTTCTTATCTGATTGATACAGTGAAGGATCTTTTTCCATGCGCTTATCAGGGAAATCTGATGGAGGGTAAAGAGTCTGTAACCGAACGGATCATGGGAAAGAAGGATGCCCTTCCCTATGTGGCAGAAGAACTGCGCGAGCGTGCACAGGGAAGAGCGGGCGGCATGACGGATGAGGAATTTTTCAGCCTGTGCCGGATTTACTGGGAGGATTCTGCCTTCCGCGGTCAGATGGAGAAGCTTTTGCAGGCTGCCTATGAGCATTATGAGCATAAGCCGCTGGGAGCGATGATTGCGAGAATGGTTTACGGAACGGTACTGGAAAACAGTGTCAGCCGTCTGGAACGCTATGCGGCGTGTGCCTATGCACACTTTCTCCAATATGGGCTGAATCTTAAGGAGCGGGAAGTGTTCCAGCTTGAGAATACAGATCTTGGAAATATTTACCATGAGGTTTTAGAGGTGTTCTCCCATTGCCTGAAGGAGCATGGTTATACCTGGCTGGATTTTCCGAAGGAGGAAGGCGAACAGCTTCTTAGGGAGGCATTGGAGAACTGTTCCATGCAGTATGGCGAAACGATTCTTTACAGCTCTGCGCGTTATCAGTACATGATTGAGCGGATGTACCGGATTCTGAAACGGACGATCTGGGCGTTAAAGGAGCAGCTAAAGAGCGGAAAATTCCTGCCGGAGGCGTTCGAGATGAGCTTTTCGAGAGTGGAAAACCTGGATGCAGTGAATATTACGCTTTCGGAGGAAGAGAAGATGAAGCTCCGGGGCCGGATTGACCGTCTGGATACCTGTGAGGATGAAGATCACATATATGTTAAGGTGATTGATTATAAATCGGGAAATAAGAAGTTTGATCTGGCAGCCGTTTACTATGGCCTGCAGCTCCAGCTCATTGTCTATATGAATGTGGCGGCAGAAATGATGAAGAAAAGTCATCCGGATAAGGAGGTTGTTCCGGCAGCGCTGCTTTACTATCATGTGAATGACCCGATGATTAAGAGTGAGGAAGAGCTGAGTCCGGAGCAGGTAAACGATCAGCTTTTGAAGGAGCTGCGCATGAATGGACTGGTGAACGACAGTGAGGAGGTCATCGGACTTCTGGACGGCAGCTTTGCAACGAAATCCTCAATTATTCCGGTGGAGCGCAAAAGTGACGGCTCCTTATCTACCCGGTCCAGTGTGGTAAACCGGCAGGATTACGAAGTGATATCGAATTATGTAAACCAGAAGATGCACCAGTTTGGAACCGAAATCCTACAGGGAAATATTGAGGTCAATCCCTGCGAGCAGGGCAATGCCGAGTCCTGTACCTATTGTACGTTCCGCGAAATCTGTGCATTTGACGGAAAAATACCGGGCTTTGAAAAACGAAAGCCCGGACATGGCATGGATGTCCTTAAGGATGAGCAGGATATCATCGAAAAGATGCGTAAGCATTCAGCCATGCAGAACTGATTGCATAAAATGTCCGGGGGAGCCTGCTCACAGAGGACAGATATAAGAAGGAGGATGCGGCGTGGGAGTAACCTTTACGAAGGAGCAGCAGCAGGTCATAGATTTAAGAAACCGGAATCTTCTGGTTTCGGCAGCAGCCGGTTCCGGTAAAACGGCGGTGCTTGTCGAGAGAATCATTCAGATGATTCTGAATAAAGAGCATCCGGTGGATATTGACCGCTTACTGGTAGTGACCTTTACGAATGCGGCAGCGGCAGAGATGCGCGAGCGTATCCGGCAGGCGATTGACCGGGAGCTTGCAGTGGATCCGTTTAACGGGCATTTACAGAAGCAGGCAGCGTTATTACATAAGGCACAGATTACCACAATCGACAGCTTCTGTCTTTTCGTTATCCGCAATCATTTCCATGAGATCGGGTTAGATCCCGGCTTCCGTGTGGCAGATGAGGGAGAACTGAAGCTGTTGCAGCAGGATACCTTAAATGAACTGCTTGAGCAGGAATATGATGCGGCAGATCCGAAGTTTCTGCAGTGTGTGGAATATTTTACAGGGGGAAGCAACGACCGGCTTCTCATGCAATATATCGAAAAGCTACATGACTTCGCAGAGAGCTATCCCTGGCCGGAAGACTGGCTTCTTGGCTGCATGGAGGATTATAAAGCTGAGGATGTGGAGGAACTGAACGGGACGCAGTGGTGCAGGTATCTTACCTCCCATGTGTGCTTTATGCTGCAGGAGCTGGCCGGAAAACTCAGGCAGGCGTGCAGGCTGTCAGAGCGTCCGGCAGGTCCCTATATGTATGGGGAGCTTCTTGAAAAGGAAGCGGAGATGTTAGAGCAGGCATCGATGAAGGAGACCTATCAGGAACAGTATGAGGTCATGGAGAAGATCACCTTCGGGCGTCTCCCTTCGAAAAAGGATGACTCTGTGGATCCTGCATTACGTGCCATGGCTCAGCAACTCCGTAATGAGGTGAAAAAGCAGATCGAGAAGCTGAAAGGCGATTTCCTGTTACGATCTCCCGAACAGGCGCTTGCACAGATGCACAGAGCCTATCCGATGGTGGAGGAGCTTATTTCTCTGGTGCTCACTTATGAACGTATGCTTACGCAGAAAAAGCGCGAGGCCAATATTATCGATTTTGGCGATATGGAGCATCTGGCGTTACAGATTCTGCTTACCAGAGAGGACGGGGAGATTGTTCCGACCAGGGCGGCAAAGGAGTACCGGGAGTGCTTTGACGAGATTCTGATTGATGAATACCAGGACAGTAATCTGGTGCAGGAATATCTTCTGATGGCAGTTTCTGGAGAACAGGACGGACGAAATAACCGCTTCATGGTAGGAGATGTCAAGCAGAGCATTTATAAATTCCGTCTGGCAAGACCGGAGCTTTTCATGGAAAAGTACCATACCTATACGAAGGAAGAATCCGGCTGCCAGCGGATTGACCTGCATAAGAATTTCCGGAGCCGCAGAGAGGTTTTGGAGGGAGTCAACACGCTGTTTCAGAAGATTATGGGGCAGGAGCTTGGCGGGATTGTCTATGATGAGGATGCTGCCCTTTATGAGGGAGCCTCTTATCCGGAAAACACCGGGAATGACACGGAATATCTGATTTTTACGCAGGAGGAGGAAAGCGGAGAGTCGGTGCGCAGCTTTGAAGCCAGGGCAATTGCTGCCAAAATCCGTACACTGTATCAGAGCTTTCAGGTGACGGACAAGGAGACCGGTGCGCTGCGGCCGGTACAGTACCGGGATATGGTGATTCTGCTCCGGACGAATTCCGGCTGGGCGCAGGAGTTTAAGGAGACGCTGCAAAAGGAGGGGATTCCTGCTTATGTGAGCCTCCGCACCGGGTATTTTGAAGCCTCGGAGATCCGGGAGCTTTTGCAGTTCCTGCATGTGATTGACAATCCGAGGCAGGATATTCCTCTGTATGGAACGATGAAATCTTACTTTGGAGGCTTTTCAGAGGAGGAGATTGCGAGAATCCGGGCCGGTGTGACGGACAAGAAGATCGAAGGGAAGGCTTCAGAAGATAAGGCCAAAGCAGGAGAAAATACCTCAGAAGAGAATACCGTAGTGGGGGATGATTCAGCAGAAGCGGTAGTGGCAGCCGGCAAACCGGTGGCTCTGATCGATCAGTTAAGGGCTTATGATGGAGATTTAAAAGAGAAGATCGCGGACTTTTTAACCATATTGGAGCATTACCGGCAGATGTCCGTTTATACGCCGATTCATAAGCTGCTGGAAGCATTGATTTATACAACCGGGTATTTTCAGTATGTGACGGCAAAGCCCGGCGGTGAGCAGCGAAGGGCGAATGTGGAAATGCTTTTGTCTAAGGCGGTCGCCTTTGAGCAGACGAGCTTTTATGGTGTCTTTCATTTTCTGCGCTACATCGAGCAGCTGTCGAAGTATGAGGTGGATTACGGAGAAGCGGATATTCTGGATGAAAATGCTGATGTCGTACGGATTATGAGTATCCACAAGAGTAAAGGACTGGAATTCCCGGTATGCTTCGTGGCAGGCTTATCCAAGAAATTCAATATGCAGGATACCACAGGACGTCTTGTGACCGATATGGATCTGGGGATGGGAGTGGATGAGATTGACAGTGAGCTTCGCATCCAGCGCCGTATGACGAAGAAAAATGTGGTTTCCCTGAAAATGCGTCTGGATACGCTGGCAGAAGAAATGCGTGTTCTTTATGTTGCCATGACGCGTGCCAGGGAAAAGCTGATTCTTACAGCAGTTGTCAGGGATGGAGAAAAGCTTAGGGAACAGATTGCATTATATGAAAATACGAAGGCCGAGGATGGCCGAATGCGTTTTACGGATCTTTTGAATGCCGGATCGTTCCTGCAATTTGTTCTGCCGGCATTGTCTGATGCACAGTTTATCAGCGAAGGAGAGCTGAAGGAACAGGAAATTTCCGGGGAGTGTGGACAGCTTCTGCAAAGAGAACAGTTTATGTACCGGATTACGAGGGAAGAGGCGTCAGAAGAAGAGCTTGCACAAAAGGAAAAGCTGCGGCAGCGCATGGACCGCAGGTATGCGGACGAAGGGTTAAAGGAGCTGGTGACAAAGACCAGTGTTTCCGAGTTAAAGAAAGCACAGATGGATTTGGATTTTGCGGGAGAATTGTTCCCGGAAAAGGAAATCGTGCCGTATATTCCAGCCTTTATGCAGGAAGAGCAGGGAATGTCCGGGGCAGACCGCGGAAGCGCTTACCACCGGGTGATGGAGCTGCTTGATTTTGAGAAGGTGCTGGAAGCAAGAGCACAGATACAGGAACAAAATCAAAAATGGAAGCAGAATCAGGAACAAGATCAGAGTCAGAAAGAGAAGCATAATGAGGAAAATAATAAAGAAATGAACCGGGAAGAAAACCGGAGTAAGAAATCTGAGAAATCAGAAGCAGATACTTACATGATTTTAGAATTGGAACGGCAGATTGCACTCATGGTAGAGAAGGAGCTGTTGCAGAAGCCATGGAGCGAAGCCGTTTCTGTGAAAAAGCTTGTTATATTTTTTCAATCTTCACTGGCACAGAGAATGGCAAAGGCACAGCACCTTCAGAAGCTCAAAAAAGAGCAGCCCTTTGTACTTGGCATCGCAGCAGACCGCGTAAAGCCGCAGTTTCCGCATGAGGAGCAGGTGCTGATTCAGGGAATCATCGACGCTTTTTTTGAAGAGGGTGACGATCTTATTCTTATGGATTATAAGACCGATGCCGTAAAGACCGGGGAAGAGCTGGTGAAGCGTTATCACACCCAGATGGAATACTATACGGAAGCCTTAGAACGAATCGTTGGCAAGAAGGTAAAGGAACGGATTATTTATTCCTTTGCACTGGGTGAGGAAATCCGGATGTAATTCCATACAGGGGATTGACACCGGCCGGAAAGCGTTGTATCTTTATAACGATCGGTGCAATCACCGAAATAAATCAATCACTTCGCTAGGGGAGCATTTGCTGAGATTATCTGTTGTAACAGTTCAGCCATGCAGAAATGATTGTGCAAGATGACCGAGGGAGCTTGCTCACTAAGGGCAGCTTATACAATCATTTCTATAGGGCGGACGCCCGACATGAAATAAGCTGCCGGAAAATACATATATTGGTTAGCCAATTTGTACAATCCGGCAGCTTATGAATGGTCATGGCTGAACAGTTACTATCTGTTACACAGATTAACCCTCACTACTTGAACCGGGTAATACCGGCGTAAGGAAGCACAGGATAACAGGATCATATTATGTCCTCCTTAGCGATGTAAAAAGTCTAAGGAGGATTTTTTATGTCACTGTTTTTAAACAAAGAAGACGGCTACTTTTCATTGACAACAGCCGGCGAGGTCGCTGTGATTATTCTGATTGCAGTTCTCGTAATTCTGACAGCAGTAATCAGCACCAGAGTCAAAGAGAACAAGGATCAGAAAAAGAGTCCGTTTTCTACCAAGCAGCTTGTATTTTCCGCAGTCGCACTGGCACTTGGCTTTGTCACCTCTTATATTAAGATCGTGAACATGCCCTGGGGCGGTTCCATCACGCTCTGCTCCATGCTGTTTGTAACCATGATCGGTTACTGGTATGGACCCAAGGTCGGTCTTACAGCTGCATTCGCCTTCAGTCTGCTGCAGTTCGTACAGGATGGCGGAAGCTATATTTTATCCCCTCTGCAGGCATGCCTTGATTACATCTTTGCGTTTGCTGCATTAGGTCTATCCGGATTCTTCAATAAGCAGAAGAACGGGTTATTAAAGGGTTATCTCGTGGCAATTCTCGTAAGAGGCCTGTGTCATTCCATCGGCGGCTATCTGTACTGGATGGATTATATGCCGGATAACTTCCCGAAGTCACTGACTGCGATTTATCCGATTGCCTATAATTATGCCTACATCCTGGGAGAAGGTCTGATTACCGTAATTATCATTATGCTTCCTCCGGTAAAGAAAGCAATTGAAAAGGTAAAAGCAATGGCCGTACAGGCGTAAGGACAGGGATAGTTCACCCTCTTGCATTTTGCAAGGCGGTGTGCTATCCTGTTTTTAACAAGATATTGGTAACGTTACCAATAGCGCAAATACAGTGCTGACAGCTATTTTGGAATAGCGGAAAGAGATGGAGAATATGAAGAGAGCAAGTGGCATTTTATTACCGGTTTCAAGTCTTCCGTCCCCTTACGGAATTGGAACCTTTTCCAGGGAAGCGTATGAATTTGTGGACTTCCTGGCAGCAGCCGGACAGACCTATTGGCAGATCCTGCCGTTAGGACCGACCGGATATGGGGATTCCCCGTATCAGTCCTTTTCCACCTTTGCAGGAAACCCGTATTACATTGATCCGGAGGAGCTGATTGAGAAGGGATGGATCACGAAGAAGGACTGTGAAAGCTACGATTGGGGAGATACCGATGGTTATGTAGATTATGAGAAGATCTATCTTTCCCGGTTCCATCTCTTAAAGAAGGCTTTTTTGAACAGCAGAATCGAAGAAGATGAAGAGTTTCAGAGCTTTGTGAAGGAAAATGAATACTGGCTTATAGATTATGCAATGTATATGGCAGTCAAGGATCATTTTAAGGGTGTGAACTGGTTAAGCTGGGATGAGGACATCCGGAATCGTGATGAGAAAGCCATGAAGAAATACCGCGAAGAGCTTAAGGAAGAGATTCTGTTCTATGAATTCCAACAGTATCTTTTTGCATCGCAGTGGCTCCGCCTTAAGAAGTATGCGAATGAGAAGGGCGTTCTGATTGTAGGAGACATTCCGATCTATGTTGCTTTTGACAGTGCAGATACCTGGGCGAATCCGGAGCTTTTCCAACTGAATGAAAAGGGTGAACCGGTAGCAGTTGCAGGATGCCCGCCGGATGCATTTTCAGCAACGGGCCAGCTTTGGGGAAATCCGTTGTATCGTTGGGATTATCATGCGCAGACCGGCTTTGCATGGTGGATGAAACGAATCGGCTATTGCTATAAATTATATGATGTGGTACGTATCGACCATTTCCGGGGCTTTGATGAATACTACAGCATTCCTTACGGCGATCCGACCGCAGAGTTTGGTAAGTGGGAGAAGGGTCCCGGCTATGCATTGTTTAAGACGATGAAGGAGCAGATCGGCAACAAGCCGGTGATCGCAGAGGATCTTGGCTTTTTAACTCCGTCTGTTATTCGTCTTGTGAAAAAGACCGGCTATCCGGGAATGAAGATTCTGCAGTTTGCCTTTGACTCAAGAGAAGAGAGCGATTATCTGCCGCATAACTATACCGCAAACAGTGTGGTTTATACCGGAACACATGACAATGACACAACACTTGGCTGGTATCATACGATTCCGGCATGTGACCGACGCTTTGCAAAGAACTACCTGAACATCAAGGGGAATAAGAAGGTGACCTGGGAGTTTATCCGGGCAGCAATTGCAAGTGTATCCGATACGGCAATTATTCCGATGCAGGATTATCTGGAGCTTGGCAGTGAAGCCAGAATCAATACACCGTCTACCCTGGGAGATAACTGGAAGTGGCGGATGAGTGCAGAACAGCTCTCACCGGAACTGGCAGAAGAGATTCTGGAGTTATGTAAACTCTATGGACGTGTGAAAGAAAAATAAAGATAGGAAGAAAAAGAGAAGGCTGTGGAAGAAAGCCGGAAAAAGCCAGAGAAGGATACGGAACGACCAGGAGAAATACAGAGAGAAAAAAGAGTTACAAAAAAGAAGAAAGAGGGATGGAAGATGGGAGAAATGACAATCAAGGATATTGCCAGAAAATGCGGGGTAGGACCAAGTACGGTATCACGCGCCATCAATAACCATCCCAATATCAATCCGGAAACCCGGGAAAGGGTCCTTTCGGTCATCCGGGAAACCGGCTTTGTCCCCAATAACAGTGCACGGAATCTGAAACGGACAGAAGCAAACTGTATTGCAGTATTGATTAAGGGCATCACGAATCCGTTTTTCAGTTCGGTGATCCGGATTATTGAAGAACAGATTGATGAAAAGCATTTTACCATGGTGATGCAGCATGTGGAAAGCTATGAGGATGAGATGGATGTAGCATTGAACCTGATCAAGGAAAAGCGGCTGCGCGGGATTATTTTTCTGGGAGGCAATTACCAGCATGATCCGAAAAAGCTCGGGATGCTGAATGTCCCTTTTGTATTCAGTACGATCGGGACAGTGGCAGAGGAGAGTGTGAAAAAGAATTATTCCAACATTGCGGTGGATGACCGGGCAGAAAGCTGCCGGATGGCAGAGTATCTTCTGGGACTCGGACATAAGCAGATCGCCCTGATTACAGAAAATGCAGAGGGAGAATCCGTAGGAAAGCTTCGTCTTTTAGGCTATCAGGATGCGTTAAAGGAACAGGGAATAGCGGTAAATCCGAAGCTGATCTTGAAAATAACGGATGATGTCGATCCATACTCGATGGAAAACGGTTACCGGATGACGAAGGAGCTGCTGCAGTCCGGTGAGCCGTTTACGGCGGTGTATGCGATTGCGGATACCCTGGCGATCGGAGCCTGCCGGGCATTGCATGAGGCCGGAAAACGGATTCCGGAGGATGTGTCGGTTGCCGGTTTTGATGGAATTCCGCTCGGGGAATATTATATTCCGAAGCTGTCTACGATGCGGCAGCCGGTAGAAGCCATGGCAGATAAAACGGTCCGCCTGCTTCTGCAAATCTTAGAAGAGGGCGGATCGCATGAACATCTGATTTTCCCGGCAGAGCTGGTGATCCGGGAATCGACCGCTCCACCGGGATAATTACAGGTGATAAACTATACTGCATCTGAAACCGTTTCAGGTATGTGATCCTGAATAGTTATACCGGTTCAGGGGTGGAAAACACGTTTTGACAGGTTGGAGTTGTGATATTCTGGATTGTTCGTAACATCCTCCTGAAACCAGTCAAGCGGAGTGAATGCATTGGCAGTCTCCACATCCGGAAATTCCACTTCGGCAATCATTAATGGTGCAAAGGGCGCATCAAATACATCAAGTTCGACTTTTAAGGCGGTATCTGTGATTGGGATCAGATACCGTTTTTTGGAAATAATGTTGCCATCGGCTTTCGGGCGGAGATGCTCGTAACCTTCCCTGGATAAAGGCAGGTTGTATTCTTCCCGCGCAAGGAGTCCGGTGCCCTTGTAGGTGAGGTAATATTCCTCATCCTGCCTGCGGATGCGGATCACAGGGGAGGTGCAGAGGTAGGCCTGCTCGATGTGAAGGCATTTGTAGTCAGAGAGATTTTCAGGGAGGTATCTGATTAAAAATTTACGTTCGATTTCCATAAAAGTGTCCTTTCGTTGTTAAAATGATGAACCTGTTAAAATTTGCACAACACATTATAACACAGTCTGTTTATAATGTGGTACAATATAAGTTGTATTGTTGGACTTAGCACTTTGTTTGAGAGGTGATCATAATGCGGGCGTATGCAGAAGAATATTTGAATGATGTGGTAGAAAACCAGGGAAAACTCTTTGATTTTGTGGCTCAACAGTATTCCGATAAGGATACCGAGGAGTTCATCAATACCTATATGGCAAGCAAGACGAGAAAGAGTATTGACGAAGCAAAAGCCTATGTCAATACAATGGACGCAAAAGAGCTTTGGGCTTATTTCACCGAAACAGAAAACTACCGTCTGAAAGACGGTAAAGCGCTGGAAGGGTTTATGCCATCCTGGATCGGAGAATTTTACGCCTACTACCAGTGGTACTACAACCTGCCGAGTGCAGAGCTTGTCAAGAAAATCCCCATATCCTTTTTGAAAAAGGCGTATGCCGGACTTCACGACCTGGAACTTAATCTGGCAGTGGAAAAAGTAGGTGAAGTGTGATGGCAGTCATTTGTTTTCACAATCCGAATGGAGAAAACGGATATTTGAGCAACTGGTATCCTGCTGCATTTACGAAGGATGGCATTACCTTTTCCACGATGGAGCAATATATGATGTATCGCAAAGCGGTTTGCTTTGGTGATGTGAAAGTTGCAGAGCAGATCTTTGCCACGGAAGATGTTGCCGAAATCAAGGCTCTCGGACGGCTTGTGTCAGGCTATGATGAAAGCCTGTGGAATGGTGTCCGGCAGATCGTTGTCTATGAGGGACTTTTGGCAAAGTTCTCGCAAAGCCTTGATTTGAGGAAACAACTGAAAGAGACAGGAAGTGCTGTTCTTGCCGAGTGTGCAGTGAAAGACCGGATATGGGGAATCGGTCTGTCCATGCATGACCCTGACAGGCTTGATCAGGTAAAATGGAAGGGACAAAACCTGCTGGGTTATACTCTTATGATGGTGCGTGATAGACTATAGACGGTATAATTCTCTAAAACAGAAAGTGTACTGTGTGTTTTAACATTATATGAAGAGATTTATGAATGGATATGGTTGAACTATTACAAATCAATACGCAGCATGCTAAAAATGTATGAAAATATATGGAAAGGAAGTAAAGTAATGAGTGAAGTATATGTTTTTTTTGCAACGGGATTTGAGGAAATCGAGGGATTAACCTGTGTGGATCTGATGCGCAGGGCAGATATTGATGTGACAACGGTATCGGTGACCGGAGATCGAACAGTAGTAGGATCGCACAAGATTCCGGTACAGATGGATAAGCTGTTTGATGAGGTGGACTTTGGACAGGCGCAGATGCTGGTGCTTCCGGGAGGAGGACCGGGAACGAAGAATCTGGAGGCGTTTGAGCCGTTGATGAAGCAGATCGATGCCTTTGTAAATGAGGGAAAGGCGGTAGCAGCGATCTGTGCAGCACCTTCCATTCTGGGACACCGTGGACATCTGAATGGAAAGAATGCGATCTGTTTCCCGGGATTTGAAGAGCAGCTGACGGGAGCAACGATTGTAGAACAGGGTGCTGTACGGGATGGACAGATTATCACCGGAAGAGGTATGGGAGCGTCGGTTGATTTCGGTCTTGCCATTGTAGAGTTCTTTAAGGGAAAAGAGACCGCAAACGCATTAGCAAAGAAAATATGTTATGTAAATTAAAAGAAAGAAGTAATCATTATGTTTAACCAGTTGACACAAAGAGATATTGATGCCATGCAGAAGGAAATAGAGGAGCGGAAGCTTGTGATCCGGCCAAAGCTTTTAGAGGATGTCAAGGAAGCGAGAGCACATGGCGATTTAAGTGAAAACTTTGAATATTATGCTGCTAAAAAAGAAAAGAATAAAAATGAAAGCAGGATTCGTTTTTTGGAGCGGATGATTAAAACCGCAGAAATTATTCCGGATGACGCAGCAGAGGATGAAATTGGCATGAACTCCATTGTGACCGTTCAATTCGAAGAGGATGGATCGGAGGAAACCTATACGATTGTGACAACCATGCGAGGGAATTCTTTGGAGAATCTGATCAGTGTAGAATCTCCGATTGGAAAAGCACTGATGGGACACAGGGCTGGTGACCGCGTGGAAGTGGAGGTCAGCAAGGATTACAGCTATGGACTTCTCATACAGAAAATTGAAAAAGATGAGAACATGGAAGAGCATAAGTTAAGAGATTTTTAGGCAAAAACTTCCATTCATAATTTTATCTCCGTCGTAGATACTATGAACAAGATAAGTGATGCGGAAGCGCTTTGATTGAAGAAATCTTCAGGATAAGCGTAGCCAAAACGCTTATCCCATTTAGCAAAGCGCAGCATGTGTACATGTGAGTTTTGTTAGACGAGTAGAATAACGAATAGTTATGTAAACTTGATTAATTCGAAATGGAGGTGAAAAGAATGGCAAGCAACAAGACTAATAGAACAGAAGTTCCTGAGGCTAAGGCCGCTTTGGATCGTTTCAAAACAGAAGTTGCTTCTGAACTTGGTGTAAACCTTAAGGAAGGTTACAATGGTGACTTAACATCCAAGGAAGCCGGTTCTATCGGTGGTGAGATGGTTCGTAGAATGATCAAGAAGCAAGAAGAGCAGATGAAATAACCTGCGTAAAGCAGAATCTGTCTGAGCAAATAAGACGCCCGACTGTAGAAATGCAGTTGGGCGTTGTTTGGTATACAGGAAAATATAGTTGGGCAATGAAAAATATTGAGAAGACACAGAAAGAGATAAAACCTAACTGATCCGTAAAAAAAATACGGAATAGGTTGAATTTTTTTGCAGATAATTATGCAATATGGAAAAAGGCAGAAAACAGGGTGTTTTAGGGCGAAACAAGGAGAAACAAAACAATAATAAAAATACTTTTCATCTGCCACGGCAGAAACCGTACTTTTATCTGAAAATGCCTGAAAATCAAGGAATTGTGGGACTTTGGAAGTGATTTGTACCCCCTGTTGTACCCCTATTTTATACGGGTGCCTAGATAGGCAATATTTTGTTAATGGACTGCTCTCGATAAAAAAGACTCTTGACAGCAGTAACAGAAGTTATATATTAGTAATAACAGAGTTCACCACGCCTCTGACTTTCATGCGCAACCCGGTGAGACTTGTTTGTTTTCTAATCCAATCAAAATCTATCAAAATCAAGAAAGAGGTTCCTAAAACAAGGAGTTTATTATATAGATTTTGGAAAAGGGACATTTGGAAATAATTAGAAAGACCCAGTATGGGTTGATTTTTTCACTGAATTGAGTATAATAAAAGTAGGAACAGAAATGTTCTCGATGTAAGAGCATCGTTAAAAGTTGGGCTGCAGATGGAGCAGGATAACTTTCCATCTCATTAGATGTCTTAACTGGGCATCGAGCCTGGCAGCTTGGATAAAGCTGTAGTCCACGTGGGGGACTTAATGATTTCCACGTCGTTATGGGTATCTTAACTGGGTACCGAGGCTGACAACCAGCAGAAAACTCTTTTTAAAAAGAAATTCTTAGAGGAGTGTGGTTAAGCATCACACTCCTCTTTACGTATGAGGTATGGATGGCAACAAAAGCAGATAAGAAAAATGCAATAAGACAAGGTATTATAGATTCAGCCGGTATATATAGTCAGAGCCTAGCTGGTAAAACATTTCTATATGTATATGGAGAAGAGTTTTTTGAAGTCTCTTTTCCGATAGATCATTTTCTTCACTTAACAGGAGTGGAGACAAAACTTTCTGCAAAGGACTTCTATAAAAATGCAAAAAAGGCAAAACTTACAAGTAGTCAGTTCTATTTTGATGCAAGGCATCCTTATGCAAATGCAAGAAAGAAGTTGCCCTGCTTAAAGAGATTACCGGAGTTGACAAATGATATGGTGTGTATCCTTAAGGAGATGCAGACGGTTACAATTATTTACAAACTAAGCGTAACGAATCTGGAATTTACGTTGGGACTTACAGAAAATACAGATGTAAATGGTAAGAAGATTAATGACTTTTTTCTTCCTATGTCACTACGAGTGGAGGATACATCCGTAGAAAAGAGTAATGATGGGGAAATCGTTGATTTCATTTTCTCAAAAGATGCAAGCGTTGCAAAGTATGATACATTATTGGTAGAAGATAAGAATAAAATGATTCCAGATAATATCAAGCATTTGATAAGCGAGAAATTATATAGTACAGAGCATGATTAATTACATATGAAAGTTTTGAAGCATCAGGAAACTGGTGCTTTTTTAGTGCGGAACAATGTATGAAATATAGTTGGTGAAAAAGTGTTCGTTTCTAAGAAGAATTTAATTGAAAGTATTCGCTCAATAGAATATAATTAAAGAGAAGTTTTTACACATTTTTGGAGGAAAACACATGGAATATATGACTTCAGCAGAATGCGCAGAAAAGTGGAATGTATCCCAGAGATGGGTAGCGATATATTGCAAAGAAGGCAGAATTGAAGGCGCTGTTCAAAAAGGCAGAATGTGGTTCATTCCGGTTGGAACAGAAAAACCGATAGATCCGCGTAAGGCCAGAAAACTTGAACAGAACAAAGTAATTAATCCCGGAGGATGTAGATAAATGGATAATGCAAGTATTAAGAAGCTGGAAGCAGACCTGTGGGAGTCTGCGGATCTCCTGAGAGCTGGGTCAAAGCTTACATCAAATCAGTACTGTATGCCTGTACTGGGCCTGCTGTTCCTCAGATATGCATACAGCCGATATAAAATGGTCGAGGAAGAAATTCTAAAGGACAGACCTGTAAGAAATGGTCGTAAGATGCCGGTGGAAGCAAGTGACTTTACGGCTAAGAGCGCATTGTTCCTTCCTGAAATGGCACAGTTTGATTATCTGGTAAATCTTCCTGAAAATGTTGCTTCTTTGGGACTGGTAAATGTATCCGGTCAGACTATGGGAAGTTTAGGTGAAGTGGTAAATAATGCCATGGAACTTGTGGAGCAGCAGAGCGATCAGCTTATCGGTGTCCTTCCGAAAAGCTACACCGATTTCTCGGATGAGCTTCTTGGTGAACTGCTCAGAATCTTTAATAACAACGCTTTGGATGAAGTTGGTGGAGATGTAATCGGACGTATCTACGAGTACTTTCTGAATAAATTTGCTAAAAATATTGCCTCTGACGATGGTGTATTCTTCACGCCAAAGTCCCTAGTAAAGATGATTGTAAATATTCTTGAGCCAAAGAGCGGAATACTTCTGGATCCGGCATGTGGATCAGGTGGTATGTTTGTACAGACCGGTGATTTTGTAAATGAGACTGGGCTACGTGCCAATCAGAGTATGACATTTTATGGTCAGGAGAAGGTAGAATATAATGCTAAGCTTTGCCTTATGAATATGGCTGTCCATGGACTTACCGGTGTTATCAAATCCGGTGATGAAGCAAACAGTTTTTATCATGATGCCCATAATTTGGAAGGCAAGTGTAACTATGTTATGGCAAATCCGCCTTTCAATGTTGATAAGGTTAAGGCAGAAACAGCTGCAAATGCCGGGAGATTACCATTCGGTGTACCGAAGGAAAATAAAAACAAGGAAATCGGTAATGCAAATTATCTCTGGATTTCTTATTTCTATGCATATTTGAATGAGACAGGTCGTGCAGGATTTGTTATGGCTTCCTCTGCAACTGACAGTCAGGGGAGTGATAAGGATATTCGTGAAAAGCTGGTCAAGACCGGTCATGTGGACGTTATGATTTCTGTAGGGAATAATTTCTTCTACACAAAGAGCTTGCCTTGTTCTCTGTGGTTTTTTGACAAGGGAAAGACAGGGAATCTGCAGGATAAAGTCTTATTCATCGATGCACGAAACTATTATACCGTTGTAGATCGTACCCTGAATGAGTGGAACGAGTGGCAGCTTAAAAATATGAATGCCATTGTATGGCTCTACAGAGGTGAGATAGATAAGTATAAGAAGTTACTGGAGGAATACAAGTCCACTGTTGCCAACATGATTGCTGAGGCAGGAGAAGACGACCTGAACGCAGTAAATGATGATGTATTTATAACAGGACTTGAAGTGGCGAAGAAGCATCTTAAATCTGTTAGAGAAGCGGCCAAGAAAGCCGTGGAAGCCTGTGATCGTAAAGAAAAGAAACAGGTTCAGAATAGCTGGGATGAGAAGATTGCAGCTGTCGAAGAGATTGTAGAAGTCGTAAAGGAAGCACACTGGCTTTGTAGTAAGTTTGGTGAAGGAAAGTACGAGGATATTCTTGGACTCTGCAAGATTGCCGACATCGAGACAATTGAGAATAAAGGCTGGTCATTAACACCGGGCGCCTATGTTGGTGTAGCACCTGTGGAAGATGACGGGGTTGATTTCGAAGAAAGAATGGCTGAGATTCATCAGGAACTTCTTTCGTTACAGGCAGAGAGTAATGATTTGATGGATACCATCTCACAGAATATGAAGGAGATGGGGCTATGAGTGAGTTGAAGTTAAAGGTTCCATTTAAAGCACCATTAAATAAAGTTGATACGGCACATCAGACATGGGGATGCAGAGCGAATAATCCGGATATCTGCAGAAACAACGGATTAGAAGATATTTGTGCTTTTGCAAGTTCAGATTGTATTTGTAAACAACCATCTAAGGCATGGGGAAAACAATACGAGAAGTTAAAGAGGGGAGAATGAAGCTATGGTATTAGAAGATGTTTGTGAACTTATAGCCGATTGTCCTCATACTACAGCACCTGATGAAGGAGAAGGATATCCACTTATTCGAACACCGAATGTTGGTAAAGGTAGACTTTTGCTTGAAGGTGTACATCGGGTTTCGAAGGATATATATGATAAAAGAAATATGAGGGCTATACCCCAAAAGGATGACATAATTTTTGCGAGAGAAGCTCCGGCTGGTAATGCTGCACTTATTCGTGAAGGGCAAGAAGTATGTCTTGGACAAAGAACTGTTTTGATAAGACCTGATTGTGAAAAGGTTTTTCCTAAGTATCTGGTCTATTATCTATTGGCACCGGAACAGCAGTATAAGCTGTTGGGGACTGCAAATGGAGCAACAGTCGCTCATGTCAATCTTCCGGTTATTAGAAAGATGCCAATAGAATTGCCAGATATAGATGTTCAACAGAAGATAGTGGGATATATTTCAATTTATGACGACTTAATTGAAAACAATCAGAAACAAATCAAACTTCTCGAAGAGGCAGCACAGCGCTTGTACAAGGAATGGTTTATTGATTTGAGGTTCCCTGGTTATGAGGAGACGGAAATTATTGATGGGGTTCCCAAAGACTGGGAGAAGAAATTAATTGGTGATATTATTAGAAAAATTCCACGTACTAAACAAATAAAAACTTCTGATTATTTATCGGAAGGGGCGATTCCTGTTGTTGATCAAAGCCGTGATTTTATTGCAGGGTATACAAATGATAAGGATTCAGTAGTTAATTTTGGGATACCTATAATTATATTTGGTGATCATACAAGAATTTTGAAATACATACAATTTCCATTTGCTAAAGGTGCTGATGGAACTCAGCTAATTATTAGTGATAAGGATAATATGCCACAATCATTGCTATATTTATCACTGAAAGCAGTTGATTTATCAAATTACCATTATGCTAGACATTTTAAGTATTTAAAAGCAGAAATTATATTGGTTCCAACACAAGAAATAGGTGATAAATTCGATAGAATAGTGTCACCAATGCTTAATCGGATTCAAAAGTTGAGAGATATATGTAATAAATCTTCACAAGCGCGTGACCGTTTATTGCCCAAACTTTTGAGTGGAGAAATCGAGGTGTAACTTATGGGAGACGTTTCATTTGAAATATCAATACCATTGGATTCGGATGGATTTATTGAGATGGAGTGTGACTATTGTAAAAATAGATTTATGCTGCATCATCAAGTATATGAAAGTGAAGATAATATAAACTTCTTTTGTCCTATTTGTGGTTTGCCGAATAGAACAAATACCTTCTTTGTGCCGGAAGTATTAGAGAAGGCTCAGCAAATTGCATTAAATTATATGTATGATGAAATAGATAGGACATTAGGTAAAAGTATAAAACAATTCAATAAAAATGGATTAGTAAAAATGACCATGAAGACGCCTAAGAGGGAAATAGAGAAAGAACTCTATGCTCCTTCAGAAGATTATGTCCAATGTGAAAAGGCCTGCTGTGGTTTGAAAGTTAAAGTGAAAAATATTGATAAAGAGACAGGAGTCTATTGTCCTGTTTGTGGAAGGAGCTGATTACTAGTGACTAGAAAGGAATTACAAAAAATCTCATTACAATATAGAACCCTCGCTTCTCAAATGCTAAAAATTAATTCTCAAGAAGAAATGTATTGTATTCAACAGTTTTATGATTTTATAAACGAGACCTCATTTTTGATGTCATATATAGATGAGTGCATTACAGAAGAGTATGATTTTATGAGCATATTTGAAGAAAAAGGATGGCGAGATATATTAGATTTGCCTTCAAATCAGAAAGAATTAATTAGCTATGGATTTCAATTAATTAAGTACATTCTTGATGGACCAAAACAGTTAATTGGGCTGTGTATGGGCTATACGAGTAGCAATAAGTTTTCTGACAACATTGAGGCGTTTATGCGAAAAAGTATAGAACCCTTTGTTGTGGCAGTTAGAACATATATAGAATTAAATTTTATAGATGCAAATGATGGAAATGCAAATATAGAAAAAACAGTCAAAACAGTCTTTTTGTCTTATTGCCAGAAAGATAAAGATATAGCGGATAGCATTGACGAAAAGATTGGTATGCTTATTGAAGGAAAGGCTACATTATCAAGAGATATTAGAGATGTTGAATATCATGAAAGCTTTAAAAAGTTTATGCAGTCAATAGAAAAGCATGATTATGTAATCTCGATAATAAGTGATAATTATCTAAAATCAAGAAATTGCATGTATGAAATGTTAGAGGTTGTAAAGGATAGCAATTTTAGTCAAAGATTACTTTTTATTGTATTGACTAACGAAGATGCAAAGTATTATAAAGTTGCTCCTATTCAAGATATTGGTGCAGATGTCTATTCTGTTTCGGGACAAGCAAAGTATTCGAAATTTTGGAGCCAGATGGATAAAGAACTTGATAGTGAAATAGAAGAGATAGGTAATTCGATTTATGCAATTAATCAGATTAAAGAAAAAAAGATTATTCAAAAAATCTTATTAGATTTACCAGATTTTCTAGAGTTTGTAAGAGAAAATAAGGGCTTATCACTAACGGAACATTTGGAAAATGGTTTTGCTGACATGATTTCATTTATGGAATTATAGTATTAATTTGATGAGGAGGCGACGCTATGAGCTACGATTACTCGGAAAATATATTAGTTCAAGAGAGTGCAGGACACCTGCTTGCTGATGAACTGGGCTGGCAGGTAGAACTTGCTTATAATCAGGAAGTCCTTGGAGAGAATAGAACGTTTGGAAGAAGTTCCTACAAGGACATTCTTTTAGTACGCTATTTTCAGAAGGCCCTTCGTACGCTCAATCCATGGATTACAGATGCTCAGGTTATAGAAGCTCAGAATACCTTTGAGAAGCATCTTTCATCTGCTTCTCTGATGCAGATTAATGAAGAAAAGTATGCATATATTCGTGATGGAATTCCTGTTACAGAGAAGAAGCCAAACGGTCAGACTGAAGAAAAGCGCGCAATGATTATTGACTTCCAACATTCGGATGATATGGAGAGAAATCATTTTCTGGCTGTGAAAGAAATGAAAATTCATGGTGATCTCTATCGTCGTAGAACAGATATTGTAGGTTTTGTAAATGGCATTCCGCTTCTCTTTGTAGAACTAAAGAAGAATTCTGTGGATGTTCAGAATGCATATACAGACAATTACACCGATTACCTGGATACCATTCCGCAGCTGTTTTATTACAATGCATTTCTAATGTTGTCCAATGGTGTAGAAGCCAAGGTTGGTACACTGGGCAGTAAGTATGAATTCTTCCATGAGTGGAAAAGACTTTCCGAGCAGGAGCAGGGAAGTGTTGCTCTGGAAACCATGCTTCGTGGTATTTGTAAGAAAGAGAACTTTCTGGATCTGTTAGAAAACTTTATCTTATATGATCATTCCGGTGGTAAAACCGTCAAAATCCTTGCCCGAAACCACCAGTATCTTGGAGTTAATGAAGCAGTCAAGGCTTATGAGGCGCGTAAACTCAATAATGGAAAGCTTGGCGTGTTTTGGCATACCCAGGGCTCCGGTAAAAGTTATTCTATGGTTTTTCTGTCGCAGAAGATTCGCAGAAAATTTGCAGGATCTCCTACTATTGTGGTGCTTACAGACCGTGAAGAACTGAATTCCCAGATTTCAGATACGTTTGAAAACTGCGGATTATTGGGAAAAACAAAGGCATCCAAGTTCATAGCGACTAGCGGTGAAGACCTAATCAGCAAATTGAAGGGAAATCCAAGCTTTATCTTCACACTGATCCAGAAGTTTAACAAGAAAGTGGATGAGCCGATCATTCCGGATCATGACATCATTATTATGTCTGATGAAGCTCATAGAAGCCAGTATGGTGTTTTTGCGGACAATATGGTTGGATTATTGCCGACTGCTTCAAGAATTGGATTTACTGGCACACCTCTTCTTTCGAATGACAATATTACTGAGCGAACCTTTGGTGGATATATTTCCATTTATGACTTTAAGCGTGCGGTAGAAGATAAGGCAACTGTCCCACTATATTATGAAAATCGAGGAGAAAAGATTTTAGATATCAATAATCCGGATATTACGGACAAAATTCTTGATGCCATTGAAGCAGCAGATCTTGATCCGGAGCAGGAAGAGAAGCTGGAGCATGAATTTGAAAAGGAAATTCATTTGCTTACTGCTGAACCGAGACTTAAATCTGTGGCCAGAGATTTTGTTTCACATTACTCTGATTTGTGGACTAGTGGTAAGGCTATGTTTGTTTGCTTGAATAAAGTTACCTGCGTGCGTATGTATAACTTTGTACAGAAATATTGGCAGGACGATATCAAAGCTTTAGAAAAGCAGATACAGACAGCATCACAGCAGGAAGTCCAGGAACTTGAGAGAAAACTGAACTGGATGAAAGAAACGGAGATGGCAGTTGTTATCTCGCAGGAACAGAATGAAATTCAAACCTTTAAAAAGTGGAATCTGGATATCAAATATCATCGTGAAAAGATGGAAAAGCGTGAGCTAGATAAGGAATTCAAGGACAAAGACAATCCGCTAAGAGTAGTATTTGTCTGCGCAATGTGGCTAACCGGTTTTGATGTGAAGTGTTTGTCATGTCTGTATCTGGACAAGCCACTCAAGGCACATACTCTTATGCAGACAATTGCCCGGGCAAACCGCGTGGCAGAAGGCAAGAGTAATGGTCTTATTATTGACTATATAGGTATTGTAAAAGCATTGCGAAAGGCACTTGCTGATTATACCGCTAATGTAGGTGGTGGAAGTACTGACCCGACGATTGACAAGGGTGAACTGATAGAAAGAGTGCTTGAGACAATTGCAGCGGCTGATGAATTTCTGGATTCCAAAGATTTCGATTTGGATGATCTGGTATATGCAAAGGATTTTGCAAAAATTTCCTTACTACTGACAGCGGCTAATGCAGTATCCGACTCTAGGAAATCAAAGAAGCAGTTTATGACATACGGCAATGAACTTAACCGCATGATGAAATATCTGGATCGTGATGATATTTCCAAGGCAGACCGTGAAAGAAAAGATGCCATAATTGCCATTGTTGATGAATTAAAGAAAAAGAAGAAGCATGTTGATAATACAGATTTAATGGTGCAGATTAACGGAATTCTGGGTGATTATATCATGATTGAAAGAGCAGCGGATGATCGTGGATTTGCAAAACGTTTTGATATCAGTAAAATTGACTTTGATTTATTGCGGAGAGAGTTTGCCAAAGTTAAAAAGAAAAATCTGGCATTCATGGATTTGGATGAATTGATTCAAGTCAGGCTGGATGCCATGATAAGGGAGAATCCTCGCAGAGTGGATTATTACATACGATATCAGCAGATTATTGAGGAATATAATTCAGAGCAAGATAGGGTCAATATTGAAAAGACATTTATGGAACTGATGGATCTGGCAAATTCCATGAATGAAGAGGAACAGAGGTATGTTCGTGAAGGCTTCAGTAGTGATGAAGAACTTTCTATGTATGATATGCTTTTTGACGAAAATCTTTCCAAAGAGGACATCAAGAAAATCAAGAAGGTTGCTGTAGATTTGTTGGATAAGATTAAGGCAAAGATATCAGAACTTGATCATTGGACAGACAAGCAGGAGACTAAGGCTGAGGTAGACACATTGATTGGAAAGATTCTGTGGGAAGAACTGCCGGAGAGTTATTCAGACCAGAGAATATTTGAATATCGCAAGCTGATATTTGAGTATGTGTTTATGAGATACAAGCAGGTGGCGTAAGGATTGAAACAGGAGGATTTATGGGAAAAAGAGAGTATGGGGTATCCATACAATGGAGGGCCAAACATGGTAAAGGTATTCAAGGGGGCTGTTAAAAATGAACTTGAGGAAACTGTAGTTCAGCAGGAGATGGCGTCATATTTACAATTAGATAATATTAATTTCTTGATTGGTGCCGGTTGCTCAAGCCATATTGTTGATGGTACTGAACTAGGTATTCCAGGTATGCGTAAACTATATGATGATTTCTTTAAGGAAAATGCTGATTTTAGCGCAGCTGGTCTTAAATTGAAAGACCGATTTGATTCTAATCTTGAAAAGATGCTGGAGGCATTAGGGGCAATTCAGGTTGCAAATGAGATAGTCGCTATTGATAAAGATATTGATGAGAAAATAGATACAGTACGGAAGTTCATTCGCTCCAAAATTATTGAAGGCCTTCATGGAAAAGAGGTGCTTTCAATTTACAAAGATTTTTATAAAAGAATGATTTCGGAAAGTCGGAAGGCTCCTATAAATATATTTACAACAAATTATGATTTGTATAATGAACAAGCTCTTGACTCATTGGGACTACCATATAATAACGGTTTTACTGGAACATACAAAAGGAAGTTTAATCCTGCAAGCTATAAATATGCATATGTAGAAGATATGAATCTTTCAAAAGAAGTATGGGAACGTGTGCCAAATTCCTTTAATCTCTATAAAATACATGGCTCTATTTCTTGGTATAAGGATGAAGGAGATATTTTTGAAAAAGATTATGCAGATATAGGTAGCGAAGATACGGTAATGATTTACCCTACCCCACTTAAGGATCGAACAACGCTGATGGTTCCGTATTCTGATCTTTTCAGAAATTTTGAGAGCTCTCTGCTCAAACAGAATAGTGTGTTAGTCACATTAGGATACAGTTTTGCGGATGATCATATTAATCGACTTATCTTAAATGCATTAGCGATTCCGACATTCAAACTAATCGTTTTTGGCGAGAGTGATGCAATAACTAAGCTAATCGAATTGGATGATAAGCGGATAATTGTAATAAATTCTGATGATAAGATTCATTATTTCAAAAATTTTGTGGAAAAGATTATGCCAGAACAATCTGAAAATTCAAGGGAGATGATTGATATGCCGACTGTTGCTAGGATTATCAAATCATTTGAGGAGAAAAAATGAGTAGTAGAACGATAGGTAAGATTGTTTCCATTGGGGTTAATGGAATTGTTGCTGAGGTTTATGATTCTTTAGGAAGTTATGTAAACACAGTAGATGGAATTAGATTTGTCGGTGAAGTAGGTTCATATGTATCAATATATGAAATTGGGAGAACTGTAATTGCAGAAATCGAAGCAGTTGCAGAAAAATCATCAATTGTAAATGGCCGCAAGCTTAGTAAAGCTAATAGTAATAGACAAATATTTTTAAATCTAATTGGTGAGATTATTGATGGTAAGTTTTTCTTTGGTGTTTCAAAAATGCCGTTAATCTTTGCTGAAGTAAATATTATTTCTGAAAAAGATTTAATGATTATGCTTGAGGTTGGAAATGAAGAGGAAGAGATGGGGGATGGAAACACACGTGCATTACTTTTGCCCATAGGTGAATCTGTTATTTTCAGTGACTATTCAGTAAAAGTCAATATTGATAAGTTTTTTGGCTTCCACTTCGCTGTATTTGGGAACACTGGAGCTGGTAAGTCAAATACAATTGCGAGAATTTTACAAAATATATTTACAAAAACAGATTATTCTGCAAGAGGGGCAAAGTTTATCATTATTGATTCTAACGGTGAATATCATAAGGCATTTAAGGACATTAGTGAGATTAATAAACAAATTAAAGGAGTCTCATTTATAGTGGATTCTGAAGCGGCAGATAATAAATTAGAGATACCGGTGTGGGCTTTGTCAGCAGATGACTGGGCAATATTACTTCATGCTTCCGAAAAAACTCAATTGCCTGTTATCAAGAGAGCGATTGATATTGCAAGAATCTTTTATGATAAAGAGAATTTAGATAATACAATTAAAAATCATATTCTGGCTTCTACGCTGCTCGGAATCATAACAAGTTCTGATTCATCGCCTTCAAAATCAGATAAGTTAGTCGCGATAATGGCGCATTTTGGGACTGCGGAAATAAACATAGATTCTCCATTAGAAACTGGAGGATCTTTGAAACAAGCTATTTCTATAGATTTTGGTAAAATGAAAAATGAAGAAGCAGCAATAAAGTTCTTGACACAGTTTGTGGATCAAGAATTGATTGGAAGAGTATCGACAGATAAAGAAGTAATATATGATTTGGCAGAGTTTGCGCAGGCTATAGAATTTGCAACATTGTATGAGGGAAGTGTAAGTTCACAGAGGATACAAGAATATACAGCAACGCTTATTACAAGGTTGCAAACTATCAAAGATGGTATCCAAGGAAAAATTCTTTCAAAAACACAATATAATTCGTTGGATGAATATGTTGCACATTTCGTTGGCAATTGGCAGATTATAGATGTTGATATCAGTAGCTTGGATGACGCTTCGGCTGAAGTTGTGACAAAGGTTCTAGCAAAAATGTTATTGGATTATGTGAAGCACAAGGAACATAAGGCGGATATGCCAATAAATTTTATCATAGAAGAAGCGCATAGATTTGTAAAGGAAGATTCATATTACGGAGCAGTTGGTTACAATATCTTTGAGAGGATTGCTAAGGAAGGGAGAAAGTATGGATTTCTACTCGGAATATCTTCACAGCGACCAAGTGAACTATCAAAAACAGTAGTATCTCAGTGTGGTAATTTTATTATTCACAGGGTTCAGAATCCAGATGACTTAAAATATATATCAAGAATGGTTCCCTATATCAATAGCAACATGATTGAACGCTTGACATATCTTCAAACTGGTAATGCATTAGTATTTGGTACAGCAATCAATATTCCGACTTTAACAAGATTTGATCAAGCTCGTCCGGCAACGGATAGTGAAAATGCAAAGATTACAGAAAAGTGGTATATAGAATAGTTCAATAATCCCTTAGGAACTAAGGGCTAGTTTGGAATTTATGCATGTAGTCCTGAAGATTCTTCATTTAAAGCGACATTTACAAATATGGAAATAACAGAATGTAAGTGGTTAGCACACGATGGTCAGGCTCCTGATGCTGAATAGAAATTCCAGTTTGTGTGGCTAAAACTCAAGCAACAGACCAAAACTTGATGCTTTAGTTTTTATAAATGCTAATACAAGGGTATGCCTATTTCAACACCCTCTTTCGTTAAATAATGCACACCCCCATCAGTAGTCTGAACCCCCTTAACTGACTACGATTTGACTACTGCATACTGCCTTGAATTGCACCATTTTGAAGTATTTTGCAAAAAGTGTAGTTTTAAACAAGAAAAATTCGATGCCAAGAAAAGCTGATAAAACAACGCAAAACTTGGCATTACAGGGCATTTTAGAACAGGAGAATTTTATGATACGAGTACTTTTCATCTGCCACGGCAACAAACAAAGTTAAAGAGGTAAAATTCAGAGTTGCGGGAAATTAATTTGATTAAATATATATAGAAAATGTATAAGCTTTGAAAACTGTTGGGAAGGGTACACTTATTGAAGAAATTACAGAAATCGCTTGTGATGACGACTTGTCGAGATGAATGAATAGGAGACTGGAATAGAGAAATTTTTAGTATTAGATACACAAACATGGGAATATTGAGAGTTAAATAATAAAGTAAAAGTATAAATTAGGTAATTGCGAAACTCGCTAGGCTCGTTCGCAATCTTGAAAGAAAACAAGG